>Ga0209285_10000511_pt1 | contig 13183 bp, 12 predicted proteins | sample PPLLak3March2015_2_FD_187249 | JGI IMG/M metagenome (GOLD analysis project Ga0209285, IMG submission 187249) | Freshwater sediment microbial communities from Prairie Pothole Lake near Jamestown, North Dakota, USA - PPLs Lake P8 Core (3) Depth... | ecosystem: Environmental > Aquatic > Freshwater... | reverse complement strand
GTCGCCTCCGAGCATGAGCCGTTCTGTCGGCAATCCGTTCTCAGTGGCGATCCCCTCCACGAAGCGAACGAAATCCGCCGGCGTCATTCCAGTGTAACCGCCAAACTGGTTGACCTGGTTGCAGGTCGATTCCACCAGCAAGACTCTAAAGGTCTCCGCTCTCTCCTCCTCGTGGTGATGACTCGTTGAGACCTTTAGGGTCTCTTGAACGGCTGCTTTCAATACCCAGGGATGGGCAGAGCAAATGGACGGGATGCCGCGCGCTTTGCCTCGTTTCTGCGCAAGGATGATCTCATCCAACGGATGGAACATATTGCAATGCCTCATCCAATGTCGGCTGGGCGGCCGTACCGCCGGCGGCCCGGGTCGAGAGTGATCCACAGACAACTGCCAGCCAGAGGGATCGTTCCAGGCTCCAGCCATTGAGGAATCCGTACAGGAACCCGGCATCGAATGTATCGCCGGCGCCAACGGTATCCACAACTTTGTCACAGCAAAGGGCACGGGCGGAGACTGTTTGTTCCCCTTGGCAGGCCAGTGCTCCCTCGGCACCGCGCTTCATGGCAACGATCCCGGTCAATTTCCCCAACTGTTTGAGCGCCTGTCCACCAGTGCGCGCCCCGGTAATGGCAATGGCTTCGTTTTCGTTCGGGAAGAAAATATCAGTAAGTGGCAACAGTTGGCTGACACCGATCCACTGGCCGGATGGATCCCAGTTGGTGTCGAGAGAAGTGGTCAGGCCGAGGGCGTGGGCGCGCCGGAACAGGTTCGAGATGCTGGGCTGAAGGGTGGTCTGGAGGAAGTAACTGGCAACATGTAGGTGACGTGACTGGTGGAGCAGGTTATCGGTCACATTTTCAGCGTGTAAGTCCGCGATGGCGCCGGGGTGGGTGAGCATGGCGCGGTCGCTGCCCTTGTTCAGGACGACCGTCAGACCGGTCCGGCGATCCGGGGCGATGTTCACAGCGGAAACATCCACACCGCGCTGCGTCATTTCATCCAGCATGAAGTGCCCGAACAGGTCATCCCCGCAGATGCCAACGAAGCCAACTTTCAGCCCCAGGCGCGCCGCGCCGCAGGCAGTGATGACCGAAGATGAGCCGATGGCAAGTGTGGCGGAATCGACCAGTTTCTCCTCTTGCCCAAAGGCGGGAACAACATCGCCGGAGAGGATGAGGTCGGGGTTGATCTCGCCGGGAATGAGAATGTCAAACTTCGGCATATTCCACCTCGGGTAAGCGCTTTTCGAGCAGAAGATAGATGACCAGCGCGACGAGCATCAGCACGCCGAAGACGGCGTACATGGATGGGCCGCCGAGGTGCTCGAGCAATATTGCGCCGAGGAATCCGGCCGCCGCCGCGCCGAAGCCGAACACCACCGCACCGAAAATGCCCTGGGCAGTCGCTTTCAGACCGGGCGGCGCAATTTCATTGACAAAAGAAACGCCTGCCACCCAAAGGGATGCAAACGTAACCCCGTTGATCAACTGGAAAACGAGAATCCCGGTTTTGGTTGTCATGGTGGCATATAAGAACAAGCGTACCATGGTCGTGACCATGGACAGGATCAACATGCCATGCGGTTTTAATTTGGCAAGCAGCCGGTCAGCGAAGAACAGCGCCGGTAATTCGGCGAGCGTGCCGATGCTCAGGGCAATCCCCGTTATGGATTCTCCAATGCCAAGTTCAGCTACATAAGCCGAGAAATACATATTGATGCTGGTCAATGCCATGCCGCATACAAACGCGATGACAAGGAAAAGCATGAACCGCTGGTTGGAAAACAGTTCACGCATCCCGCGCTTGATGGATACTTCCTGTTTTGCATACTGGAATGTGAATTTCTGGCTTATTAGGAAGGCAAGGAACATCAACGCGGCATAAAGCCAGAATGCCCAATCCAATCCGTATTTTTCGATTGCGATCCCCGCGACGGTGGCAACGATCCCCCAGCCGATCGTCCCGCCCAGGCGCACACGCCCGTACATGTCCTGCCGGTCGCCAAGCATCATCATCGTAGCGGTATCGGCGAACGAATTGGCAGGCGAGATCATGAAAGGATACAACGAGACAATCATCAGCACGGGTGTAAAGGTTCTCAGAAAGGGGAATATCAAAACCAGCCCAATCGAAGCCAGCAGGGTCGCGCCCATGATCAATCTATGCCGCCGGGTTGCATCAGCGACCCCCGTCCAGAACGGCGCGCCGGCCATGAAGATCAGCGGTGCAAGGGCAGAGAGAAGTCCGATCTGTGCGCCAGTAAACCCCAGGCTCTGGTAATACAAAACCCAATACGGGAACAGGCAGGCGTTCGCGGCGTAGTACAACAGGTAAAAACCAAACGGATAGATTTTTTTCATGCGCGCTCAATAGGTTTTGTACCAATCGAACGGCGCGTCGGCTTGATAAAAATCACCAACGGGCTTGCCGGACCTGGAGCACAGGTCAGCAAGACGCGCCAGCCGTTCACGCCCGGCCGTGCGCAGGAAATCGATCCGCTCCGCGCCGTCCATGTTCACTGCCTCCTGCCAGACGGCGCGCCCGACTGCGCAGCCAGATGCCCCGGCGCGGCAGGCGATCTCCACCTGGCGGAGGTAGGTATCGAAGTTCACTGCCGCCGATAGTACGATCCAGGGGGCAGGGCTGGCGGCAGAGACCTCGACACAGGCCGCGGTCCATGCGGCTTCATCCTTATCTTCGACGGCATCGAGCGGGAATTCTGCCTTGAGCACATCCACCCCAGGGATGACCAATTGGCGGGCGGTTTCGACAACCACATGCCGCTTTTCAGCACAAGAGAGTTTCTTGGTTGCAACCAGCGAATACGAAAGCGGTTCGAGCATCAAGCCAAGATCATATTTGACGCATTCATCTGCTACCTGGCGAACGAAACCTTCAATTTCGGGGGCGGTGGGAGAGTCGGGATGGTAGTAAACCAGCAGTTTAACCATGCTGGCGCCCATGCGTTTGGCCTTTTCCACGCTCCAGCCGGGCAGGATTTGGCTGTGGCGAGCGGTGGGACTGCCGCCGTAGCCGGTCGCTTCGACCGCCACCACGAAGGCGGTCTTCCCCGGCAGCACACCCGCTGCGATGGTCTGGGCGGCGGACACTTCCGGGTCGAACAGAACCGCCGTGGGCAGGTCCGCGAGCGCCGACACGATATCCAGTTTGAAATGCGAAAGTTGGGCGTCATCCACAAAGGCCGGGTTGGCCTTGCGCAGGTTCTGGCGGTGGTCGAGGGCCAGGCAGGTGAAGGTGCCGCGTGGGGAAGTACATTGCTGCAAACCGCGTAACTTGCCGATGGAGATTTTCATTTCCGTGCGACCTCCAGTCGGCACCAGGCATAGAGGGCATCGTAAACTTCAAATTGACGACTCAAGTTTTCCAGGTCTTTCGGGAAACGCAAGCTATAACCGACTGCGATCGCTTCAAGGCCGCGTGCAATGGGATTGGCATCCCTATCTTCTTCCACGTCTGCAGCGTGGACGATCTCTGCCAGGCGAAGAAGAGCCGGGTCAGTAAGGCCATACTCATTGATGATACTTTCGAACGAGCATTGGCCATCGCGATGGCCGAGTTCCACTCCAGGAGCATCGTAGGGAATAGCTCCTGTTTCTTTGACCACCTGCTCAATCCGGCTCTTCGGCACGAAAATGAACTCAGCCTGGGAGTCGATAAAGCGCGAGATCAGCCAGGGGCAGGCCACGCGGTCAACGTGTATGTGCGAACGGGTTACCCATTTCATGAAGGTTTCTCCTTGTCATCAACTGGTGTTTGTTTGCCGATGTCACGGCCCCAAAGGGCAAAGAAGAGAGTGCCAACCAGCCCAAAGCCAAATGCAGTAAGAAAATTCACTGCCGGGGAGGACATCCACAAGAATGCTCCACCAAACGCTGCCAGGGATACGATGATATCGCGGATCAGGTAATATAGGCCGAAGGTGGCGGCTTTTCTACCTTCGGAGGCCAGGTCCATGATCAAGGCTTTGCGGGTCGGCTCTCCGAATTCCTTCAGGCCGCGGATGATGAAGGCAATCACCATCACCCAGAAGGAATGCGAGAATAATAATACCAGCGGAAACAGCGTAAAGAAAACAAATGTGGTCAGGACAAACGGCTTTTTGATGCTGCGGTCAGCCAGGTAAGCAACCGGCACATATACTACCATTGCGGTGATCATCTCGATGGTAGTCAAGACTGCAAATTGCAGGGGAGTGATCCCATTCTCACTGACGCACCAGATCACCACGAAGGCGTAGGGAATTTGTTCGCAGAAGCGAATGAGAATATCCGATGTCAGCAAATTCCGTAAAGAGCGGTTGATGAGGAAAAAACCGTAGGAGCGTTGCTCGCTCTTTCGCGCGGATTCATCCCGTTTCTCCTGGGTCATGATCTGTTGGAGTACCAGGGCTACACCAGCCAGTACAAAAGCCAACCCCAACGCCAAACGCACGCCGCGCACTTCACCATACAATTCGATCAATGCACCGCCAATGATGGGGCCCAGCGCCATGGGGATGCGACGTACCAACGAGTGCATGGAAACCCCCATCGTGCGCTTGTTCGCGGGCAGCACAGTTGAGACCAGTTCCATCGTGGCTGGCAGTGAGATTGCACTCCAGGAAATGAACAATATAGCCCCAATAATGGCTGCCTGCCAGGAGGGAAAGATGATCACGATCAAATACCCAGCCATGGCTATAAGGTTGAAAAGGAGCAAGGCGCGCTTGTAGCCCAACTTTTCACTTGCATACCCGCCGGGGAAGGAGTAGAGCGCACTGAGCAGGTTATCCAATCCATTGAGCAACCCAACGGAGAGAGCACCGCCTCCCAATGCCATCATGTAGAGGGGCAGGAAGCGCTCAGACAGGTGCTCTCCCAGCCCCACAAGGATGACCATGGAGAGTACAGCTATGATGCTCTTCTTCAATCCCAGGAATTCTGTAACCTTATTGTGGGTTTTCACGTGTGAATTTTCGGGAGGAATGCTATGGGCAGGTTTGAAGCCAGGCGGTCAGGATGCGGTTCTTCAGGATGAAACTGACGTTGTGCTGGCGGCCCCAGGCGCAGGCAGCGTTGAAATCCACATCCATGTCGGTGTACTCGGCGGCGAAGACAGGTTTGCCTGCATCGATGAAGGGCAGCATTTCCTCGATCCATTCGTAATAGAAGGCATCCTCGGTGATGGCGAAATCGAAAAAGTCGAGCGAGTCGGCCACCATATCGGGGGCGTTCTTGATGCCGATGGCCAGGCCGCGGGCATGGGCTTCATCGGCAAGCCACTTCGCATAGGCGAGTTGATCTCCGTAAGTCAACGGGAAGCCGGTCCGGTTGGTGTAGATTTCAATGTTATCCGGCTCGATGCCATCGAAGCCTTTGGCCTGGCAGAGATCCAGGCGGGCGCGCAGGATTGGGGCCAGTAGATCGATTCGGCGGATATCCAGCCAGCGCTCACCGGGCCAGCCCTCGTAGTTCCTGCCGAGCACTTCAGCAGGGAACTGGTCAGCGTCAGGACGCCAATCCTCCCAGGAGCCAACTGAAATGTAGCAAATAACTTTTACACCGCGGGCATGGAGTTCGTCGATCACCGATTGATCTGCGTACAGGTCAATATCGTATACATCGGCCTCGACAGAGGTATCCACATCTTCGTCGAGCTGCCACTGCCAGGTCAGACCGGGAGATGGACGCCACCAGTCGGCGGCGGGAGGCGGGGAGGATGGGAGGGGAGCAGGGGTCATGGTTTCGGATTGCGGAGCGCAGGAGGCGAGGAGCAGGATCAGGATCAGGGTCCAGAAAACGAACCGGGATTTCATCTCAAACCTTGTGAATTTTGAATTGCGGCAGGTAATCCTTGTGCCGGGCGAAGAGTTCATTGGTCATCTGGCGGATCTCGGCCAGCGATAGCACCGAGGCGGTCAACGGATCATGGCAGATGGCGCGGTAGATCATTGTCGGGTCACCGGCAAGGGAGGCCTGGATGGCCATCTCTTCGATGCCGCTGGAGAGTTGGGTCAGCAGGGCGCACTCAGGCGGGAGCGCACCGACCGGAATGGGATGGAAGCCAGCCTTATCCACGTATACGGGGACTTCTACACAGGCGCCTTCGGGCAAGTTGGTGATGAGATGCGTGTTGCGAACATTGCCGTTGAACTTGAAGGGTTCCCCACCCTTCAGGGCGTTGATGATGTAGGCAGCATATTCCAGGCCGCGCTGGATATCTCCCATGGTCAGCGGGGCCTCCAGGCGCTCCTTGACCTGTTCTTTCCAGGTGGCTTCATTGTGCTGGTATTCCTTCAGGATGTAGGCATATTCGCCGGGGTTCCAGCCGGTTCCGTGTGTGCAGTATTTTTCGATCAGATCGGGGCGCTTGCGGAACCACCAGTTGTACTCGGAGTTGTGCCCGCTCGATTCGGTGACGTAGTATCCAAGTGCCAGGTACATCTCGTTGCGCACTGGTTCCTCGTTGTAAACTTCGGGACGCCCGGTAACGGCTTTGTGGATCAGCGGGTAGGCATCCTGGCCGTTCCATTTGAATTTCAGGTACCAGGCCTGGTGGTTGATCCCGGCGCAAACATAATCGATATCGCTGTAAGCCGCGCCGATCCATTGTGCCAGCATCATTGCCGTGCCTTGCACGGAATGGCATAAGCCCGTGACCGGGATGAAAGATTGCTTCTGGATGGCGGAAACCAGCATGGCCATCGGGTTGGTGTAGTTGAGTAGGATTGCATCCGGGCAGTACTTTTCCATATCGCGAACGATATCCATCATCGGGTTGATGGTACGCAGGAAGCGGAAAATGCCACTGGGGCCGCGCGTATCGCCGACGTTGATATCCACACCGTATTTCTTAGGGATCTCGATATCGTGCCGCCAGACCTCGGTGCTGCCGGCCAGGATGGTGGTCAGCACAATATCTGCACCTTTGAGCGCTTCGGCCCTGTTGAGGGTTGCTTCCACTTTGGCGGGACGGTTGCCGGCGGCAACCAGTTTTTCCACGCCTTTCCTGGCCCAATCAAGCCGTTCGGCATCGATATCCATCAGGGAAATGGTCGCATCTTGCAAGAGCGGGAAGGTAAGAATATCCCGTACGAGTTCGGCGGTAAAGCCAAGGCTGCCGGCGCCGATGAAGGTGATCTTGGTCATTGAGTGATCCTCTCTTTTTGTTTTTTTACCACAGATAAATGGTATCATCTCAATAACTTGGGGGGCGGGTGGGGTGTGGGCGGCTTCGCCGCCCACACCCCACCCATCTTCCCTTATTTATTGAGAAGTTACGATAAACGCAGATAAAAGGGATGGGTGGTTGAACGGGTTGATTCTATCGTAAAAAAACCTTGCGAAGTTTTGGCTCAAGGATAAAACACTCGTTTGGATCAGGAAACCGGGTTTTTCCGGACGCCCGGCAGGTTCCAGCCTTCGCAAGGATCTATGGCGTCTGGGTGGGGAAGGCCCACTCGCCCGGATCCTTGTCCGGCTCGAAGCCAGGGTTGATGCGCAGGCGGCCTAACGAACGATCGGTCACATAGGGAACATAGCCGTGCGAATAGGCACGGTAATAGGTATCTGCGATCTGCTCAGGTCGGGCGGTGTAATCTATGGTCAGCACCAGCTTGCCGGCTGCCACCCACTGGTCGAGGATGTCCTCGCGTTCAGCGGTCCACTCGGCTGGACTCGGTTCATGGTCGCGCGGGTAGCCATAGTATAAATCTTCCACGCCGATGCCGGTCATGGCTGCCAAGAACTCGGGGAACCGGATGCCCAGCTCCTCGGCGTTCTGCGGGAAGACGCCAAAGCCAGGGTGTTTACGCCGGGCGTATTCGGTGAAATCCAGGATGAAATCCACCATTTCCTGGGCGGCGGTTTCATGACCCTGATCCTGGTAGTACCAGTAGGCATCCACCCGGTCGAGGTAAACGCCGTCAAAACCGAGTGCCAGGATCTGGTCGAGATAGCTGTCTGGAGAGCCATAGATGATCGCCTGCCAATCGGGATTCCAATAGCGCACCCAGTGATCGCCAGCCCAGACGCCATCAGGGGCATCCAGCCAGGCGGGTGGATTTTCATTCCAATCTGGATCCCAATACCAGCGGTAGGTTTCCGATTGGCCGATGCTCATGTAACACAGGATGATCTTCGGCCCGCCGGGGCTGTTCTTGAGAGCCGGGATGACATCCGGGGAGTTGCCGGCGGTTGCCAGGGTGACAACCGCCAAGTCGAAGGCGGTTTCGCCGATGCGGTCCGGATCTGCGTGCTGGAGCTGGTAGAGGAAATCATTCACCCCGGCCCAGTCCGGTTCTGCTGTGTTCGCAACCCCGCAACCTGTTAGCAACCCGGACAGGAGAAGCAGCAACAAACTCAAACCGATAAGACGGCGATACATGCATACTCCTATTTGAACCCAGTCATGGTAAAACCCTGGACGATCCAGCGTTGGAAGAACAGGAAAACAAACAGGATCGGCATGATGATTAATACCGTGGCGGCCATCACCAGCGCCCCCTGGCCGGTGTGGGTCGAGTTGAACCAGGTCAGGATGATGGGCAGGGTGCGCACTTCGATCTTCTGCAGGACGATCATCGGCCACAGGTAGGCATTCCAACTGTGCATGAAACCCAGGATTCCCAGCGTGGCCAGCGGCGCCCCCAATTGCGGCAGGATGATGCGCAGGTAGATCTGCCATTCGCTGGCGCCGTCGATGCGGGCGGCGTCGATCAGTTCATTGGGCAGGGTCTCGCAGAACTGGCGCAGCATGAAGATCCCAAAGGCATCCACGGCGCTGAAGATGATCAGCCCCCACAATGAGTTGATCAAACCCAATTTGGCGAGGATCAGGTAGCTGGGGATCATGGTGATCTGGGTGGGGATCATCATCATGGTCAGGAACCAGCCGAAGAGGATCTTCTTGCCGGGGAACTCGAACTTGGCGAACATGTAGCCGATCAATGAACTGGTGAAGAGTGTCGAGCAGACATTGAAGATGGCTACGAATGCGCTGTTCCCATAGAAACGCAACAGGGGCAGGTCTGGGTCGTTGAAGATCGTTTTATAGTTCTCGAATGTGAAGGTTTCCGGCCAGAAAGTGGGGGGGACGCGCAGAACTTCCACATTTGTTTTGAACGAACTCAGGATCATCATCAAAAAAGGCAACAGGGTGAATGACAATCCCAGTGTCAGCACGAAATAGATCAGGAAGCGGCTGAAGAACTTGCCCCAGGGAACCGGTTTTGCTGCTCGGACAGTACTTACAGGGAAGGTGTTGGCAGCCATATCAGTACTCCCAGTCGGTGCGCAGCAGGCGCATCTGGATGATGGTCACGGTCATCACGATCAGGAACAGGATAAAGGATTCGGCTGCCGCCCAGCCCATGTTCTGGTAGCGGAAGGCGCTCTTGTAGATATCGAGCATCAGCACCTGGGTTTGGTTCCCGGGGTCACCGTTGGTCATTACCTGGATGATATCGAACACCTGGAAGGATGAGAGCATGGTCATCACGCAGACGAAGAGCATGGTTGGTCGGATGAGGGGGATGGTGATCTTGCGGAAAACCTGCCAGGGATTTGCCCCATCGATCAGGGCGGCCTCTTTGAGCTCATGGGGGATACCTTGCAAGGCGGCGATGAAGATGACCATATTGTAACCATAGTCCTGCCAGAGATAGGCCAGGATGACGGCCCACATCGCCACGGAAACACCCGCAAACCCGGCGCGCGGATCGGAGAGCCAGGAGACCGGCGTCCCGCCGAAGAAGCGGATGATGGCATTGATCCAGCCGGCCTGGGGATCGTACATGCTCATCCAGATCAGGGCCACCCCGACCGAGGAGGTCAGCACGGGGAGAAAATAAATGGTACGGTAGAGCGCCTTGAAGCGGCTGCCGATGGATTCCAACAACCAGGCCAACGGCAGGGTGATGGCCAGGTTGAGCGGCAGGACAGCCACGGCAAAAATCAGCGTGTTCTTCAAACTGGTTCGGAACAGGTTTGCCTCCACCGAGGTGCCCTTGATCATCTCGATAAAATGGCCGAAACCGATAAATGGATTCGTTCCCCCAAGTCCCAATATGGGACCTCCCACGCGCCCGGAACTGTAATCGAAGAACATCAGCACGAACGCCCAGCCCAGCACGAAGATGCCCAGCGATTCGTAAAGCAGCAGGGGGATGGTCACGCCGGTCACGAAGCGCCGCTTGGCAATCGCCAGCCCTCCTGCTGACTTTTTTCCAGCCTTTCTCTTATCGGTCATAGATATCACCTGATTTGTAACTTCTCAATAAATAGGGGAAGATGGGGGGTGTGTGTGGGCGGCGAAGCCGCCCACACACACCCCATCCCCCAAGTTATTGAGATGATACCCTGATTTGCATGAAAGAATAAAGTGAAATGATGGCAAGGGGCGTGCAAGGCACGCCCCGATAGAGAGTTAATCGAAAGTGGAATTGGCTTCGGTATCAATGGCTTCCAGGGCCTGGTCGATCGTTTCCACACCCTGCAGCACATTCAGGATGTGCGGGTAGATGATCTCGTACATCACCAGGTCGCGGTCGGGCATGTTGCCCAGGTACTGCCCAAAGGGCAGGATATCGAGCGCCTTCGGGATCCAGGGCATGGCTGCCGCGATCTCTTCTGACTCAGCCACGGCTGGCATGGCTGGGATAGTACCGCTGGCGATGTTCCATTGCGTGGCGTTGGCCGGGTTGGCAGTGACGAATTTTACAAAATCCCAGGCGATATCCTGGTTCTCGCTGTTCGGCGAAACCGTCAGGCCCCAGCCGGAATCGGCCACGAATACCGGGTCGCCCTGGACGGGCGGCAGGTAGAAGTAATCCCATTCGTCGGTGAAATCCGGGAAGTTGGCCTGGCCTTCAGCAATAGCCCAGGTGCCGATGTAACCAATGCCGACTTTTCCCTGGAAGAAGGCGTCGATGACGAAATTGGTGCTGTCGTTGAAAACGACCGGGTCGACTGCACCTGCCTCGACGATGCTGACCATCCACTCCAATTGGGCGCGGGCTTCGGGCGTGTCGAATGTGAAGCCGGTTTGGTCCGCATTCCAGTAATCCCCGCCGCGCTGCTTGATGCCGGCCAGGAAGGAGGCCGAAGTGGGGTCGGCAGAGGTGAAGTGCCAGCCTGCAGTTGACATCATGCCAGCCTCGTCGGTTTGGGCAAGTGCGACCGCATCCGCCAATACATCCTGCAACGTCTGCCACTGCGGCGGGTAGGCCAGGCCGGCAGCTTCGAACTTGGTTTTGTTCACCAGAACGCCGCCATACTCCATGTTGAATTCCTGCGGCATGCCATACAGGACACCATCAACGATGTAACCGCCGATCGGCGCGGCGTAAAAGGTTTGCTGGGCTTCATCGATCGTCATCACATCCGCCGGAACCGGGGCCAGGCGCTCGTAGTACTGCGAGGTCCAGGTGCCGAACAATTGCAGGATGTCGGCCTCCTCGCCGGCGGGCATGGCGGTCTGCAGGGTTTGCAGGTAGAGCTCATAATCGAAATTCTCGAGTTGGATATCCACATCGGGATGCTCGGCTTCGTAGGCTGCGATGAGGGGCTCGTAGCCGGAGATGAATGCGTTGTTGGTATGCACCCACATGCGTACTACCGTTGGACCTTCCTCCTTGCCGCCACCGCAAGCGGTGAGCACAAAAGCAAGAACGAGCAAAGTGGTCAATAGCCTGTGTTTCATCTTTTCTCTCCTTTTCGATGCGTTCAGAAAATTATCGGATATGCAGAAATATGTTGAAGTATCCACTCTTTTCCCATGCACCTCCTCACAATTTGACCACGGCATCCAAATTCGATGGATGATCGGGATTCAACCCTTTGGAAATGGAACGCTCGAAGGCGATCATCTGCCCGACGGGCAGGTAGAGCACATTGCGGATGGCCTCGTTCAGGCCTGATCCAAACCGGATCTGGCAACCATCTTCGCCGATATCGAGGACGCGGCCACCCAGGCTTTCCATATCAGCCAGCACGGCTTCTTCGGAACGACCGTTGACCGTGGACCGTAGACCGATAACCAGCGATGAATTTGTCACCATGCTCTTCGGCCCATGGCGGAACTCCAGGAAATGGAACGGCTCGCTGTGGCTGAGGGACATTTCTTTCATCTTCAAACTGAGTTCGGCAGCCAACCCGTAGCGTGGACCGGATCCCAGCCAGTAGAAGCGGTCGATGGTCATATCCGGCCCAATTTCAGCCGCGAGAGGAGCAGCCTGCTCCATGACTTTACGCCCGGCCTCGGGCAGGCGGGTCAGCGAGTCGGATAGGTCAAGGCGCCTGGCCCAAAAGGCAGCGATGGCTGTGGTGGCGAGGTATAGTGTGGAAAAGGCGCGCGTCTGCGCCACCGATTGCTCCTGGCCGGATGGCAGGATGATATTCACCTTCCCCATCTTTGCCAGGGGCATCTCGCCATAGCAGGATAGCGTCAACAGGTCGCCGCGTTCCTGGTTGAGAAAGGCTTCGCAGGCACGCAGGGTTTCTGTTGTTTCGCCCGAGCGACTGATCGCCACCAGTAACGTTTGCCCATCCACGTAGGAACAGCGGGGGGAAAGCCAGAGTTCGGATGCGGGGAAGGCGCGCGCCGGGAGGCCGGTCAATTCCTGGGTCAGGGCGGCGGCGGCCAGGGCCAGGTAGTAGGTGGAACCGCAGCCGGTGTAGATAATCTGACTGTAACGGCGGGCAGGCTGAAGATCCAGCACAGCCCGGCGACTTTCGTCCAGAACAGTCAGCGCGGCAGACCAGGCTTCCGGCTGGGATTGGATTTCTTTGCGGGTGAATTGTCCTTTTTCCATGTTTTATCCGTTGTTCAGCAATATTCTTTCAGCATTGCGAAAGTAGATCTTTTCCAGCACCTCATCCGGCAGGGAAATGCCGTAGATGTACCAGCGCCCTTGCATCGGGATGGGGGTGGTGTTGTAATTGAAATACTCATCATCTGTTTCCAGGAAGCAGTAGATGATGCGATAGGCTTCAGGATACGGTCCCATATCCGAACCGAAGAGGATGCGGTCGGCATATTGCAGGAAGAAGCGCCGGGCTGTATAAGGCTGGCGGCCCAGTTCACCGATGCGGGCGGAGATATCCACGAAGAAGTTCGGGCAGCGGTCGAGCAGGGCAGCGACCCAGGCCAGGTTCTCGGCGTAACAGCCCACGTGGGCGCCGAT
>Ga0209285_10000510_pt1 | contig 13187 bp, 18 predicted proteins | sample PPLLak3March2015_2_FD_187249 | JGI IMG/M metagenome (GOLD analysis project Ga0209285, IMG submission 187249) | Freshwater sediment microbial communities from Prairie Pothole Lake near Jamestown, North Dakota, USA - PPLs Lake P8 Core (3) Depth... | ecosystem: Environmental > Aquatic > Freshwater... | reverse complement strand
AGAATTTAACTGGTAAACGTGGGTTCAAATCCCTTCCCCTGCATCTTTTGCATATTAATCATATAAAATTCGAGTCTTCTCACTTGTTAGTGTATGTTGGATAATTTTTTTCCATTCTTCAGAGTTCCATGTTCCCAGTTTTTTATGCACTGTATAATATTTCTGAGGAATTGGATGTGTTCCGTAAACTACTTTGACTCCATATTTTTTATTGATGAAATCATGAAAATATGTCAAATAGGGGCAAGGTGGGTATCCAACAATCATACCGGTTGCGAGGTGAATAACTTGTGCTCCATTCTTTATCATCTCTTCAGGTGCGTACTCAATGTTTCCACCAGGACAACCACCGCAGGTAGTATATCCAACTAATTCCAATTCTTCATTGTTTTTATAAATGCTAAAACCCCCTTCTTTATTTTTTAGTGATCTTATACATTTTCCTCCAGCACACATACGATAACGATCGCAGATAATAATTCCGATTTTAATTTTATCTTTCATACATCTTCTCTTTTTCTAAAATAAGGTAATTGTTCATAAATCTACTCTTTTTATATCAACAGGAGTAACGGTTCATTTTTACATGTATTTTGGTGTTCAAATCCCTTCCCCTGCATCCATATGGTCATAACAGAAGAAAAACCAGCATTATTTACTTCCCTATTTTATCATCGAGTCTTTAAATCAATCATGTATTTTTTTTAATAACCAAATGATTTGTTTTGCAAGCATTTTCATAGTGGATACTCCTTCAGTATCTTCTATAACTTCTCCTTTTTCCCCACCAATTCCGATATTCCAGTAACTTGATCCTGGGATAATCATTTGTTCTAAAAGAAAAAAAAGATTGATTGAGTTAAACGTATGGATTGCTCCAGCTCGTCGTTGGGAGACGATGGCAGCTCCAATCTTATTTTTAAATAGGTAATCATTTGCTCTTCCAACCCGTCCAGCTCTATCAATCAGTGCTTTCATTTCTGCTGTGACATTACCAAAATAGGTTGGTGATGCAAGAATTATTGCATCTGCATGTTTCATTTTTTGGATACAGGTATTGACAACATCATCAGAGATATTACATTTCTCATTTTTGTTTATTTTGCATTGGTCGCAAGCTTGACACCCTTGTATTTTTTCTCCTGCGAGATGAAAGAGTTCACAGTCAATGGATTCTTTTTCAAGGATGTTTAATACAGTTTGTATGAGAATAGTTGTATTTCCATTTTTTCGTGGACTTCCATTGATGGCAATGACATTCATATGGTTATTCCTCGTGAAACACTGTAAATATCATCGGTAAAAAAATGTTTCTTAATTATACTTACCATGTTTTTTTATCTTTAGTATCAAAAATATTTTACGAGTTTGTCTATTACAAAATCAGAAGCAACGATACGGTTTTAACACATATTATTTTTTTTATTTTGTTTTAGTCCAGGTAGTCTAAAACCTTTCCCCCTACACCCATTTAATTCAAACAGGATTAACGGCTTAATGTTACATGTATTTTGGTGTTCAAATCCCTTCCCCTGCACTAATTTTATGCTGACAAAGATTTAAATATTCAAGTATTTATAAGAATATGAACGAGGGAAGGAAAATGAAAAAGAACGTAGTTGGTATTTCAATAATATCAACGCTGCTGATTCTAACAAGCCTCAGTTGTGTAGTGTCTGCTAAAGGAATTAATTATTACTATGAAATAAGTGAAAAAATATTTGATAATATAGAAAGCGAGGAAAACGAAACAAATCTTGGGACATTTGGACCTGTTTCACCATTATTTAATATCTCAAAAATTACTTTGCTTAATGGGTCTGCTTCAGAAATTGAAAAAATCGAACGCATTCTTAAGAATAGAATTTTACAATTAATCCTCCCTCTGACTATAATTAAATGCAATGACCTTGATTTTTCAGTATCCTATCTAAAAAATGTCCCATTTTTTTTACCTATTATACGACATCTTTCTTATGGTACCACCATATACAAAGATTTTCATTTTCCTTTTAATAAAGACTCTATTTTAGGTAAAAGCCATACCATCGTGGTAGATGGATTTAATGGATATTTCACTTTTTCACGGGTGAGACTTTGGAAAGGTTCTCCCGCTCTCTTTGCATTTTCTGGTAGTTATGATAATGTCACAATCATAAGATAAAATGGAATACGGTAATAGAATTCTCATCTGTCAATCGTTGTCGTACCGGTAAACGCGGGTTCAAATCCCTTCCCCTGCAATTAAAAATATAAACTATTAAAGGGAAAAAACAAAAACCTTATTTGTAAGAGTTCCAAGTTTCCCAGTCTATATCTCTGCCGGGATAACCAGGTTTCATAAATGGCCATTTATCTTTTATCCATTGCTTCACAGCACTAAAAAGATGTTCATCTAATCCGTTTGCAACCTCACTTTCTCTAACCCACATAACTATTTCAGCATCATATTCAGAATTTGAGGCTGGATAAATATACATACAACCCAAACATTCTTTTTCGTCCAAACTCATAACTGTATAAGCAAACGATGTTTTTCTTTGGAACTCTTTTTGGTGCCATCCGAGATCAATCAAATCTTGTTCAAAAGTTAACTCGTTTGTTGGCCAGTTATGACTTAGGCCAAAAGGCTTCGTTTTTTGTAAATGTGTAATACTGGTCATTACAGCATCATAATCTTTCACAACATCATTAACTGTAAGCATTCTTAGACGAAGTCTGTCTGTCTCAAATATTTCTGGAACTTGGAAATCCTTTGGTATTATTTTTTTCATCATTTTATTGTAATAGGCTAAATTTTAATAATCTTTGTTTATTTCTCTTGCTATTATTGAAATTCTTTTTTCGATTTCGCCCAACTCCTATTTATTTCCAACAATTATTACTCTTATTCTTCTATTTGGGAGAACGCATATGGAGGATAAAACACTTAAAACTGAATTGCCTGGTTATAATGACTATACTCAGAAGGTAAAGTATAGACTCATCCCATCTATATGGTAGAATTATTTTTTATCAACAGGAGTAATGGTTACATTTTACATGTATTTAGGGGTTCAAATCCCATCCCCTGTACTTCGAAGAAGCAGTAGCATTGACACGGTTTATTGTTTTATAAAAGTAATATTTTGGTCTGTTGTTCCTGATGGTGCAATTGTTAGGAATGTGTCATTGTAAAAGAAATGGTAATCCAAAATAGAACTACCATATCCTGGAATAGTTATCACCAACTTTCCATTCTTTAGTTCCCAAGTTTGATAATATTGAGTTGGCCATCCAGGAATTGGTATTACTTCCTCACGACTTGCTCTGACGGTCCTATTTGAAAAAAACTCATAGATTACAGGATTATCAATCGACTCAAATTCTTTCCATGTGCCAATAAATCTTTTTTCTTCAGGAGATAATTTGTCATTAGATTGATTACATCCACTCAACCCAACAGTAAAAAGAATGGCGACGATCCCTATGATTACGAGTTGTTTTTTTATATTGTTCCTCTCCTCAACTCATGTAGTTATTGTTATAATCCCGGTCTCCCTATCTGTATCACCAGCTTGGTCAGTGACAGTAAAAGTGTAGGTATAATCTCCTACTTTAGTATACACATGCATGGGATTCAATAGCCATGACGTCCCTTTGTCCCCAAAATCCCAATGATATTCATAAGGTGGCGTTCCAGTAATAGGTATAATGCTTCCGTTAAATTGAATGACTTCTCCGACAGAGCCAATGTTTTTTGCGTACGCTTCCATAACCTCCAATGCTGGATTAGGGGCTATATCTGATAGATATACGTATCCTGATTTGTCCCCTCCTCCAAGATTCTGCTTTACAAATATGGAGGTTACACTGAGTTTTGAAAATGTTTCAGATGCACTTTTCAATGAGAAGCTAATCTCAAGAGTGTCACCACCATAAATGAAATGACCCTTTGTAAGATTAATTGTTTCGATACCATTGCTAATTTTACCTGTTCGATTGACGTAACTAATGGTATAGTCATGTTTTGAAGTAGTGACCTGAAAATCATATTCAACATAATTAAGACCATCAAAAGAATCCTCATTATTGAGGTCGATGATTTTTCCTCTATTTTCAATGTTACCTCTGACCTGTAGAGTAACATAAGCATTTCTCCCATTTTGATGGTAGACAACTTTATAAATGTCAATGTTGTAAACATCAATCTCTGTATTACGGGATATTACGCTTGTTTCCTGTGTAAGATAATCTACAGAGCATACATCACCTATTGAATCAATGATAGTCTGATTTTGTTCTGAAGATTGTTCTTCTGATTTTACAGTGATTGTCGCAGTTGCATTCTTTGTAATTGTTGCATTTGATGCTGTCAATGAATAAGTCGTTGTTTGTGTTGGTTGGATAAGCCGATGCCCATTCAGAGCAACATTACCAATACCATTATCGATATTGACTAAAGAAGCACTCATAACAACCCAACTAAGATTGGCGTATTCACCCTGAGCAATTATCGCTGGTTCTACATCAAACGATATTATCGAAAACTGAGTTGATTCTTTAGGGACATTTACGCATCCACTAAAAAATGATATTGTCAATAAAAGACAAACACCAATTATCATAACTGGTTTTTTGATAACCTTTGCCTCCGAATATTGCTTTGTAACGTATCTACGCCTATAAAAAACCTTGGAACCATTTTTTTCTCCTGTAACTCAAGGGTTTTAAATCGAAAGATGCCCAGCGTAAAAGAAACTTTTTGGTAGTTAAACAGGATAATCTTTACTATGACAACATTCAAGTCAAAGGTGAAGTGCATAAATGGCAGAAAGAAAATTCGTTCGTGTAAGAGAACATGTGAAATCTATGCCGAAGTCGCATGAAACAAAACAACGAAGCGAAAACACTTCGGATTCTCCAAGAGTGTATTCTCCATTGGGACCACACTTCGGAATATTAAAAAGAGAGAGGAATAAAGATTTCGTAAGACGTTATAAACGAGAAATCCACAAATTTTAGTGTGTGGATAAATCGCGTCATGAAGACATTTTATACGAAGGAGCCGCAAGGCATTACATAGGGATGATCGAATTAACTGTCATGCCTGACTACATCCATGCGGTTGTGCTGATACCACCAACGATGAACATCTTAAAAATATTGCAGTACCGCGGGGGCTCATTTTCCCGTGAGCTTCTCAAACGACAATCCTTGCCTCGATACCTGGGGCAATCACATAAATATCATACCACTTATGATAGATTTACAAATGAAATCTTACTATTATCGTGATTCGTGTTTTCTGGTGTGCTATTGGAATCTCAATCCGAAAACTGATGGCCCGAGGATAAAGAATTTCTCTGTATGCTTGATATTTTCAACATTGACGGTCAACGTCCCAAATCCAAGACCCAGAACTGGTATATGATGAGTAAACAGTTGTTGGTCTGAGAGTGCAGGAATAATTCCGCTGGAGTTCCGGGCAAGGATAAGACCCGAAAAATCAACAGTCCATTCAAGATTGGTCAATAAATGGTCAATACTGCTTTCTATTTTGATATCCACGCCAAGAATCCCCGTCGCATCAATCAGTAACGGATCTTTTCCGACCCCGACTAGCGCAGAATCAATCCCGATGTTGCCTTCGTTATCGATCACCGTCAGGGTCACGCCATAGATGCCCTCTGTGCTATAGCTGTGAGTCGGCGTTGGTCCATATCCTGTCGTATTATCACCAAAATCCCAGTCATAGGACAAGATGGTGCCTTCAGGATCCACACTATGCGCGCCGTCGAACAGAATCGTCTCGTCTACTTCGGCAGCGTACAATCCTCCGGTATCCGCAATTGGTGGCCAGTTCACACTCTCCGGGTCATAGGAAGCCGTTGCGTAGTACATCCCAAAATACAGACCATAATATTCAAGGTTGAAGAATCCGTCATAGCCCCATTCGGTCCCCCAGCTGTTTTTTACAACCCAATAACCGCCGTTCTCAATGGATGCATCATCCTTCCAACCGACGAGCATCACGATATGATTTAATTGGTAACCCCACGGCTCATGGGTATCAGGGAAATACTTGTCTGGACTGTGATGGATGTTCCAGAAATTGACGAATTCTTGGGTGACATTCAAGGCGACCGCAATCGGTCCTTCTTCATAAAGAATCGTTTTGATGATATTGGTGTTCTCTTCAGTAGCATACCCAAGATCAAGGAATGTGAGATTACAACCAGTCAGTGGGATGAGATGATCCATCCAATCCTCGCATTTCTCATCACAGGGTACGGTATGGCTTGCTTGATATGGAAAACACGATTCCGGAATGATGCCATTGACATTGTTTCCTTCTTCAGTGGTGTTCAGGATATAGTAGTATGCACCAAAGGGAGTCCCGCCATAGCAGCCTTGTCCGTAATTATTTGCTGCTGCAGGAAGGCACGAGAGAACGTACTGTTCAGAAAGGTCAAGTCGAAGCAAGGGACAATTCTCGCTGATTTTAATCCTGCTCTCCAGAGCGCCCAGTGCCGCAAAATCCCAGCAGCTCCCGCAGTTCCCTTGGTGTTTCGCGGGTGTCGTCCAATCTACACCATCAAGGTCTTTCCAGTTGAATTCTTCTGGCAGGTCTCTGGCGGGTTGTATTGGTTTTGTGATTGGAAGCGCTGTGCAGTCAATTGGGCAACGCATCACCGTGTATTCATTCCCAAAAGCATCTCTGAACCTATTGTGTTGACTCTGACAGTCACATTCTTCGATTAACAGTTCTGTGGTTTGGTCAAAAGGCTGGCCTGAAAGCATTGGTACATTAACTCCAATACTGATACATAAAACGATACCTATCAATAGAATCTTGATTTGCTTCTTCATAGTATTCCCCTAAGGATGAGAAACAAGCTTTTAGGTTAATAAGCTTACCGGGTATTTTTTGGACGAAATAATATTTTTAGGAGCTAATATCTCTAAAAGATAGATTTTGCTCATAAGGTTCCTGGCTTTTTGGGTTGGTAGTGTTTGGATAAAAATTCCTTTTTTCTGCCTATCACCCTTTACCATCCAGCCTTGATTTACAAAACCTTTTTCTTATATTTTTCCAGAAAAATCATATCACTAATGATATAATCATCCAAGAAAAATTTTTCAAAATCATCAGTTTATTCGTCTCAGATCCCTCTTTTTTCCTCGTCATGCCAGTACTACAACCATATACGAAAATTAAATGAACCAGCAAAAACTTCCAGCCCCTATGCCCAATATTCTCCGATTAATAGGCACAATATCCCGAGCAGAATTCATCATGCCAAACCTTGGCTCTCTCATCCTGGGTCTAGCCTGGGGCGCAACACAAGAAATGAGTCTTACAACTTTAGCAGTACTCATCGTACTATCCTTTAGCATCATCAATGGCAGCTCCGCGATCGGCGCTCAAATCAATACACTTTCTGATTATGACCTGGATCTCAAAGACCCACGCAAGAAAAATCTCACAGAAGCAGTAGATGCCTTTGGCAAAAAACGTATAAAAATATTACTCGCAGCTGAGTTTATCATAACACTACTGCTGGTCATTGTTTTCATGTACGAAAACAGCAATCCCTGGCTCCTGCTCATGTGGATTATCGGTATCTCACTTGGCTGGATCTACTCAGCACCACCCATCAGACTTAAAGCCCGCTCTTGGCTTGCACCAGTCTCCTTGATCCTCGTGCTTGGGGTCTTCCCAGTACTATTCGCATATTTCACCTTTACCAGCGGTATACAACCGTTCTTCCTGCTAGCGCTCATTGGACTAGCTATGACCATCTACGGGGTGATCATCCCAACCGAGATACGGGACTACTTCGGAGACAAGACCATGCAAATCGAAACAATGACGGTACATCTCGGATTAATAAAAGCAAGTGTCGCAAGCATCGCTCTCATCAGCATCGGAGCCGTTTTCTTTGTAGTTGCGTACCTGCTTGAATGGATATCTGGCCCACGACCCTACCTTGGCCTGCTGCTCCTTATTATTCCCGTTTCAATTTTCTACGTCATTGCAAAAATCAAAAAACTCCATGGGCTTTCCAAACAATATATGAACTCCCAAGGAAACATCACCCTCAAAGAACAGATCGTCAACATCTCCGCGCACAACCCCCAATGGATCATGATCATCACACAAACCTACAGCATCCTTTCCATCATCCTTCTGATCAATAAATTTGTATAAGACAATCACATCGAGTTCATCTTTTTTTTTTTTCACTAACGGTATTCTCAACAAACGAATGATTTATTAAGCTGTAAAAAATATCAAAATGGAGGTGAGGATATGCTGGTTTGCCCATTTTGTGAAAATGAATATGAAACGGACAAAATACTAATTGACAAAGTACAAACAGGGTTAAAAGAATCTCATTATGTGTATTCTTGTCCGAAATGTGAAAACGAATTACACGTTTCTTTTAAAAGATGAACAAGCATCAGATAATGTTTCAATAACTGATACTTTCAAAAAATTTATAGAGACGATCAAGATATCCTACTGATGAGGTGGATGAATGGAATTTGATCTTGTGTTTCTCATTCTAGGAGTGATACTCCCGTATCTGGTCATAGTCACTGCGTATTTCGCAATTGTTGTTTGGTATCTAAGTAAACTGAAAAAAAGGTTGACAGCGATAGAATCTAGACTGGTGCAAAAAGTTGAAAAAGAAAGCATGGAAAAAGAAAAAAACAGGGAACAGAAACTCCTGCGTCTGAAAAATGAAATCGACGACATGCTTCATGATGGAAATCGATAAACTGATTCACCAGCAATAAATAAGAAATTTTTAGGAGAGCTGGGTCTCCCAAAAAACATTTATACGTCAAAAAAGATGCGTAAGCAAAACGGAGGGAAGAAATGAGACTACGCATCGCAGACTATGTTTTTATTATCATCTACCTCATCGTGTTAATCGTCCTTTTGGTTGTCACACCTATCACCATGGTTGGAGGAACTGGCTCTGGTCCGCAGACAAGTACACCGCTCTGGGTTGAACGCGCCTGGTTACTTGCTTACATCATCGCAGCACCATTGCTCTACTACGTGATTCGCAAGTATCTCTATCCAAAGAAAAAGAAGGAACAATCATGAGCGACTATACGAAAACTGGGCTGTTGTTCCTGATGATAGCAGTCGCCATCAGCATCTGCGGCAGTGTAGTCGCATACGCATATTATTCAACAGTAAATCTGACTGACCTCGAAGGACAACTAGCTTCGATACTCATGATACTCATCCCTATCGCAGTCATCGGTGGCTTGGCCGGTCTGATGTACCTCATCGGTGCGATCTTCATTTTTTTAGGAAGAAAAGAATTCGGAGAAAAACACCGTAAGAACATCTTCTATTGTATACTGCTCTTCATTGCTATCCTGGGCATCATCGTAGTCTTTTCCGTGGTAAATGTTACAATGACCTTCAACTGGGCGTTTTCAGGACAATCTCAAAATACACCAGCTTTTACAGCTGATTATTTCAAGACACAATTGATGTTTAGCCTTATCCAATCATCCCTGGTTAGCATCCTCTCCGGCTTCATCTGGGTCCTTGGGTTCTATCACCTTGAGAACAAGAAAGGACGAACTGTTCTGCTGGCTGCCTTTGTCATCATGCTGCTTACTCCAATGGTCAACGGTATTGGAAGTTACACGATGCTGGATGAATGGACAAAACAAGGATTCTTTGATGATATGTTCAACACAACCACCTCATCGTACGCACAGCTGATCAGCCTCTCGCAATGGACCGGACTGACTGGTATCATCATGCTTCTTGTTTCTGTGTTAAGTTATCTGCTGTTGTTCATCGCCCTGTATCTGGCTAACAAGAACATCAAAAATGCAGAAATTACACTACCAACGACAGAAGAATCTTACCGCCAGTGATAGATAAACTAACTCATTTAATCCTGTAAAACGATAGTACACCTTTTTTAAAAAAGAACAATAAAAAAAAGAAAAAAAAGAGGAAGATGGAGTACTCGATTAGGAGTACCCGCCGATTTGGAGACTTGGGTCTCCCATCAGCACCCATTGCTCGACAGACTTCTGATGAGATAAGTCCCATGGGAATTCCGCGGATGCCTTGAAATGACTGATGTACTCAGTCAACGTTGCTGCGAAGGCTTCTCCAAGGATCTCATGTCCTTCAGTTCCATATTGGACGAAGAACTCAGTGGTGATATATCCATCTAAACCACCAGCTGTGCAATACTCGCCAAGGAGACCGTATCCGAACCCGGTGTTCCCCATGCAAGCGATCGCACCGGTCTTTTCGAGCCGGACAAGTCGTTCGCTCCAAGCCTCTGCAACAGGATACCCGTAGGTCTGCATCTGAGCTTCATTCTTCTTATCACGGAACGTTGTGAGGAGTGAGACGTTGAACTGGCTGTTGTGACACCCACCAACGGCCACCACGGGATTCTTATAATCGTTGGAGAGAGAATCCATGGGGAAAATCGGCAGGCCTAATTGTAACCAGACGAGTCCTTCGACCTCAGCGTTCTTCCGGTTCCCTGGAATCCCTGGGTATTGGTCTACCCATACTCCGGGGTTCCCATGACCTGAGAAGAACAAGAACCCAGCACCTGCACTGAACGCGTCAAGAACTTGTTTCTGGGCGGTCCATTCGCCATTGGAGGTAAACAGGTAGGTCTTCTCAAAACTGGAGGGCATGTAGTATCCTCCACCAGCACGTCCGAGCAGTAGTTGATCTCCGACGCACCATTCTCCTTCCCAGTACATCCCGTATCCGGTTTTCGTCTGCTCAAAGACTTTGGTCCCTGCGCTGTTGTTGACCCAGACATGGATGCTGGTGTCAACACCATAGGGTCGCGGGTCATAGGCTTTTCCATTGATCTTCAGGACACCGTTCGAGTATTGAATATTTGCCCAACCAGAGAAATCATTACAGTATGCTTCCCGTTCTGTGGGAACATAGTTATAATCCGTGTTCCCAAGAATATCTCCGTCGGAGACCGAAACGATCTCAGCGACCGGTGGGAATGGGTATTGTTTCTTGGTGATCAGATGGTCATCATGGTTAAAGGTGAGGCTGGTTGCTTTGGTTTTATCCAATGTTACTTCAATCTCATCGACTGGCCCGTACACATTGTTGATGTTCTTGCTTTGTGCGCATATCGTGTACTCACCATTTGGTAAGGAATTGGTGTTCCAGGAGATGCCAATAGGGGTTAGGATGTCCATAAACCCATCACCAGACACACCGACGTATTTATTGAACCAATCACCAGCAGGGGTGGTCTCGTAATGAATTATTTTATCAACAACTGCCTTGACTTCTTTGACGTTTCTGCAGGACAGCCTGCCTAAGGCAACATCGGGGTAGGTGTCTTTTTTATCTGCGTTTTGGCCGTAGATATGGTTCCCGTTTGAATCCCAGCTGCAAAACACTCCAGTGTCATTGTAGATATCAGCGTAATATAGATCACTGATGAACCCGGGGTCATCTCCTGCACTGGGCATACAGTTGGAATACCGGACCGGTACGTACCAGTCTTGTGTCCCTTCATTAATGTTATCACGGGGAATGGCATTCCACCATGAATTGAGACCACCGACGAGTAATACATAGGTGGTGTTGTACTCTTCAATAGCGGATTTTATGAATAATTTTATTTGCTCTGGTTTGTCGTACCCGGTTGTGAACTCATCATAGATGTCCTCAGTCGTCTTCAACAGGGTGGAGATTCCTATCGAGATTTTATGATCCACTAACGGCTGTAATGCACTGGCAAACTTCGATGGCGCGATGATGACAAGCTCATAGTCGGTGTTTGCTGGGAACGGATTTGAGCTGGGAAGCTTATAAGTGACAGAGACGTCGATGTCCTCTGCGTAATAGATAGTATTTGTGGTTGGTTCGTATCTCACTGGATACGTGTTGATGGTTAGGAACGTCACATGCCGGTTGTTATCATCCAGTCCAGCGCCGACATTGTAACTCACCCAATCATTTGGGAAGAGACCCTCTGCGTTGTAAATCGCTTGGTTCATCTGCAGTTCATTGACCTGCACGTCGGTGCCTAAAATCATTGGCTGTGGTGCTGGCTCAATCTTCTGTGTTAGTACTTTGGTCTGAACGCCTTGTGCGGAGCATACAACACTTTGTACAATTGTACCAAAGGGTAAGGTCAGTGTCTCGATTCGTCGTGGAACCATCGGACTGCCTGCATCGAAAATCCAGGAATCGGTCCCTTCTGATCGTAATTGGACAAAAGATTCTTTTTCTATGATGGTTGGTGTTGAAAAGGTGAAACGAAGGTTCCCTTGTTTCTGACTAGCGTCTCCAATGCCTATTGTAGTAAAACTACTTAGTAAAAATAGTCCTACTACTAAATATATGATACTTTTCATTTTTTTTTGGCCCCCTAAATAAACTATTATATTAATATTGATAAGTGTTAAATATTTAAACTTTTGTATTAATGATCTAAGAATAAGATAGATGGAGGCGGAATTGATTCAGAAAATATTATATATTAAATACGAAAGGACATCAGGAGGTACAATATTAAGGAAAATTGTTGATGCCACAAAGCCTACTCATCTACGCTTTTTCTCTCGTTGTAGACATCACAGTGTTTTTATAGACGACGATGATAAACGCATCAGTTGAGCCCCTATGGAGTTATGGTTCATCTTCGCCATCGTTGGTTACATGATTGGCGCCATTGCCGGTGCCTTGGATAAGTACATGATGAATCAGCAGTACCACCCGGTGACCACTGTTCTTCTCAGAACCCTGTGTAACGCGATCTTTCTTGGCACCGCAGGACTGCTTCTTCTCAACATGCAACTATCCCCTTCCCTGCTGCTTCTCGCAGCCATCCCTGCGTTCCTCCTCGCATTCAGCTTTGTCGTTTACCTCTTTGTGCTGCAAAAAAAGGATGCAAGCGAAATCCAACCGTTCTCCCAATCACTGGACACCTTGTTCATCTTCCTTGCGTCTATCGTCTTACTCCATGAGCCAGCAAACATCCTCAACTATGTAGGAATCATTGTTATCGTCATCGGTGTCTACCTCGTCCTGACCGAACATATCACCAAAATACCACGCCTGGACCGTTCACTGCTGATCATCGCCGCCCTCGTCCCTATCGACATCGCGTACGCACTGCTCGTCAAGACATTTCTTGACACCGCAGAACCGATCG
>Ga0209285_10000508_pt1 | contig 13195 bp, 12 predicted proteins | sample PPLLak3March2015_2_FD_187249 | JGI IMG/M metagenome (GOLD analysis project Ga0209285, IMG submission 187249) | Freshwater sediment microbial communities from Prairie Pothole Lake near Jamestown, North Dakota, USA - PPLs Lake P8 Core (3) Depth... | ecosystem: Environmental > Aquatic > Freshwater... | reverse complement strand
CCCAATGCGCCTAAAACAATACCGGTAATCGCCAACTCCTTTCCCTTTTGTGCGCCGTTGCTGTGCTTTATCACGAACAGGCCAACGAAACCGGTGACCAGCGCACCCAGGCTGAAAAGTCCGCTGATGACTCCGCACAAGACCGGCAAACCCGGTATGATGGATGAGAACAGGTTCAGACAGTTTCCCAAGAAGGCTATAATGCCATTTACAGGGGAGAGGGTGGCATAGAGATTGTTTTTCACGGGAGGGGTGACGACAGGTTGGGAAGAAGGGGTGACCATTGGGGATCTCCTTGAAAGTAGGTTGTTGAGTGTTCCAAGTATACATTCTGCTTCTCTTGTTATTCTCGTGCATTTGTCATGTTCATGATATGCCAACTTTCCTGGTATTATGAAGAAAACCCAAAAAATCGGCTACACTTCGAATAATCCACTCCGGGAGTGTTCCAATGGCTCTATACAAACTTAGCCCCTCCGACCTGACTTTTGCCTGGGATGGCTGCAAATTATGTTTCTATCTCAAGGTTAAGTTCAACATCGGCTATAAAGGTGTGTTTCCTGGCATGTTCGGGAAGATCGCCAACATGACAAGCGATTTCTACATGGGAAAGCCAACCAGCGCGATATCCTCATCCCTGCCGCCTGGAATCGTTATGTTCAAAGAAAAGTGGGTCAAATCTTCCCCAATTTCCATCCCGGGTATCCAATCGCAGTGCTACATCCGGGGACGTTTCGATGCCGTCATCGGCTTTGAAGATGGCTCGTATGGGATCATCGATTACAAGACTTCGGAAGCTAAAGATGAACACGCCGGGTTCTATAGCAGGCAATTATCCGCATATGCATATGCCCTGGAAAACCCGGCACCGGGTGCGATGAGTCTCTCCCCGATCACGCATCTTGGCCTGTTCGTGGTCACGCCCGAGCGGTTCGAACGCAAGCCGGACAATGATATCGTTTTCGTCAACCAGACCACCTGGATGGATGTATCCCGTGATGATGCCGCCTTCCTGGCCCTGCTCAGCGAGATTGTCGCAATGCTCGATTCGCCAACACCACCGGAACCGGCAGAGATTTGTGATCTCTGTAATTACAGGAAGGAGATGAAAGGAATGGATTTTGACTAGCCGGGGAAGGTTTCTTGGAATCCGGAAAATCGATGTTGCAATCCAACAAATTAGCGCGATAATGATATTGTAAAATCCATCTTGTTCGTAAACGCAACCATTTTTTGAAGGAGGAAAAATGTCAAGAAAAACTGTGGGTTTGATCCTGATCATCATCGGCATCCTTGCAATGGCGGGATCGTTATCCGCCGACTTGCTTGGATTTGGTGTGGCGTCAGAAGCAATCGGATGGAAGCAATTGGTTGGGGCAGGGTTGGGTCTTATTATTGGGGTTGTGGGTATCTTTCTAACGCTTCTGAAGAAAAAGTAGTAGATCACGTTTGGAACGTAATCCACTCTATTCTCTATAAGGCCCGGGGGATGTTTAGCTAGGGTGAGTTTCCTGGATGGGAAAGCCATCCATCCCATTAAGAAAAGAGTCTCCTGGTGGAGACTCTTGTCGGGGCGCCGGGAATTGAACCCGGGACCTCTTGCACCCCATGCAAGCGCGCTAGCCGGACTGCGCCACGCCCCGAACGGGCAGGCGGTATTATACCGCGATTTAGGCGTCTGGCAGATCCGAATTGGGCATTCGTTCGTTGAGCAGTACCCGGTTCTGCAACTCCCACAGGTGACGGTACAGCCCATCCTGCGCCACCAGTTCGGCGTGCGTGCCGCGCTGGACGATATGGCCGGAATCCATTACCAGGATCTCATCCATCCCTTCCATGCCAACCAGCCGGTGGGTGATCCACAACAGGCTGCGGTTTTGCATGGATCGATGGATTGCCGCAATCACTCGCTGCTCGGTGATCGTATCCAGGTTGGCAGTTGGTTCATCGAAAATGACGACAGGGGCATTCTTGAGCAAGGCACGCGCCAGGGCAATCCGCTGGCGTTCGCCTCCGCTGAGTTGCACTCCACGTTCACCAACATAGGTTTCATATCCCTTTGGCAGGGATTGGATGAATTCATGCAATTGAACCTGTTTACAGGCTTCGGTGATTTCATCCTGCGTAGCCAAAGGCCGCGCCAGGAGCAGGTTCTCCCGCAGGCTGGCGTTGAAGAGATACGTGTACTGCGAGACCACACTGAAACAGCCGCGCACATCCTCCTGCCGGTAATCCCGGATATCCCTGCCAGACAGGATGATCTCATCCCCGGAGACATCCCAGAAACGCAGCAGCAGGTTGACCAGGGTGGTTTTGCCCGCCCCGCTCGGCCCGACAAGGGCAACATGGCTGCCGGGGGGCAGATCGAGTTGAATGCCATCCATCACTGGCCGGGATTCGCCCGGATAGGTGAATCGCAGATTGCGGATGGCAATATCGAACTTTTGCGGAAGTTCCGCTGGCTGGCCGGGGTCGGTTACAGCAGGAGGCGTATCTGCCATTTCGAACAAGCGCCCGGCTGCCTGGAGGTTGCTTTCCAGGTATTGGGCAGCATTCGGCAAGCCCTGCACGGCTTCGAAGGAAGCCATGGCCGCCAGGATAACCACTGCCAGGTAAACCCCGTCCATTTGCCCGCCGGAGACCAACGGGATGGCCAGCAGCAACACCAGCCAGACGCCCAGGCCGGTCAGCAGGGAGTTCAGCCCGGTCTGCAGGCCCGTCAGGTGCGCCATGCGCCGCTGGGCGCGGTAGAACGCCGTTTCGCTGGCCTGGATGCGCTGCCAGTGGGACTCCACCTGCTCGTAGGCCAGCAGGTCCGGCAGCCCCTGGATGCCATCCACCAGGTCGGCGCGCAGGCGGGAGCGGCTCTCGACCAGGAGCTGACCGTGGGCGCGTCCCAGGCCGAGGGTCAGGGCGGTGAGGCCGACGCCGATCAGGAGCAGGAAGGCCAGCAGGATAAGAGCCAGTTGCGGGTCGAACGCGCCCATCAGGAAAGACATCCCCAGGGTGACCACAACTGCCACCAATGGCGGGGCCAGGACGCGCACATAAAAGTTCTCCAGGGTCTCGATGTCGGCGATGAGGCGCGAGAGCAGGTCGCCGGAGCGCCGGGAGGCCAGGCGGGCCGGGGCGAGGGGTTCGATGGCCCGGTAGAACCAGACCCGGATGCGCCCCAGCAGGCGGAAGGTGGTGTTGTGTGAGACAAGGCGTTCCATGTAACGGAAGATGCCCCGGCTGATGCCAAAGAAGCGCACGCCCACGATCGCCACCTGCAACTCGGCGATGGACGGGTGCAGCGCGGCGGCAGAGATGAGATAGGCGGAGGTCGCCAGCAGGCCGATGGAGGCGCCGATTGTCAGCGCGCCGAGCGCAACGGCGGCCAGCACCCATTTCCAGGCTGGCAGTACGAATGTAAGCAGGCGGGCAAAGGTTTTCATTGCGGCAAGATCAATTCATTTCAACACAACGGCACAAAGGTTCACCAAGGAAGCACAATGTTTAGTTCTACCTTTGCGCCCTTTATGGTGAACATTTCGAAGCGCCAGCCGATGATTCATTCTTGGATGCCACCTTGAGCCACAACAAGCCGGGCATAGGGGCCGCTGGTTTGGAGTAGTTCGGCGTGGGTGCCCGCCTCGGCCAGGTGCCCTTTTTCGAGCACAAGGATCTGGTCGGCCTGGTAAACCGTGCTCAGGCGGTGGGCGATGACCAGCGTGGTGCGGCCTTGCATCAACCGGCGGATGGAGGCGTGCAATTGGGACTCGAGCGCCGGGTCGAGGCTGGAGGTGGGTTCATCCAGGATGAGGAACGGCGCGTCCCGCAGGAAGGCGCGGGCGACCGCCAGACGCTGGGCCTGGCCGCCGCTGAGACGCGACCCGCCCTCTCCGACGGAGGTTCCTAACCCATCCGGCAGGCTTTGGACGAACTCATCCAGCCCGGCCAGTTCGATAGCCCGTAGCATCTCCTCCCGGCTGGCATCCGGCTTGGCCAGGCGCAGGTTGGCGGATAAGGTATCGTTGAAGAGATGGGGTCTTTGGGATACCCAGGCGAGTTGGGCCCGCCAGGCATCCGGGTGGATTTCCACCAGCGGCGCGCCGTTGACCAGGATGCGCCCCTGCGATGGCTCGATGAAGCGCAGCAGCAGCGCGGCGATGGTGCTCTTGCCAGCCCCGGTCGCGCCGATCAGGGCGGTGGTCTTGCCATGCGGGATATCGAAGGAGATGTCGTCCAGCGCAGGCAGGTCGCGGGAGGGGTAGGAGAAGGAGATGTGTTCGAAGGTGATGCTGGATGAAAACGTAAAACGTAAAGATGTAAAACGTATGGCTTGGGTAGATGATGTTGAAAGGGGGGTATCCAGGATCTCGTAGATGCGGCGGGCGGCGGTCATGCCGGACATCCCGGCGTGGAAGCGCAGGCCGAGCATGCGCAGCGGCTGGTAGAAATCCGGGGCCAGCACCAGGATGAACAGGGCGGTCTGGAAGGCCATGCCGCCATCCAGCAGGCGCAGGCCGATCTCCACCGCCACGATTGCCGTGCTCAGGGTGGCCAACAGTTCCAGCGCCAGCGCCGAAAGGAAGGTGACCCGCAGCACACCTAAAGTCACATCCCGGAAGCGGTCACTGGCCTGCTCGATGTTGCGGGCTTGGCTGCGGCTCTGGCCGAGCATCTTTAGTGTGGTCAAGCCCTGGAGCACATCCAGCAAGTAAGCCGAGAGGCGGCTGAGGGTCTGGTACTGGCGCTGGGTCAGGCTCTCGGCGGCCTTGCCGATCAGGTACATGAATAGCGGGATGAGCGGTGCGGTCAGCAGGAAAACGATGGCCGTTAACAGGTCGAGCGGGAAGACCAGGAGCAGGATGGAAAGCGGGATGAAGGCCGCCAGCGCGACCTGCGGCAGGTACTGGCTGAAATAGGCATCCAGGGCCTCGATCCCCTCGATGGCCGCGGTGGACAGTTCCCCGGTCCGTTCGCCGCTGGTGAAGGCGGGACCCAGGGTGGCCAGGTGCTTCATCAGCCGCGAACGCAGGTTGGATTTGACCCAAAGCGCCACACGGTTGGCCGAGAGTTCCATCCCACCCGTCACGCCCGCCCGCAGCACCACCGCTGCCAGCAGGACACCGAGCAGGGGCAGCACATCCGGCAGGGACTGCCCACCCAGGAAGATCGCATCCACCACCCGGCTCAGGTACCAGGCCTGGAGGATGGTCAGCACCCCTCCCAGCCAGCCGAGCAGGATCGTCAGGGCCAGGGATAGGCGGCGGCTTCGGGCCAGGTCGAGCAAACGGATGAACATGCCCCCTATTATAAATGTGTCTGGAATGATGACGCTTGGCGTTCAATCCCCCGCGCTTTGTTACTCAAAATTTAATATTTTCGGAGTATGATAGGGATGTTATCCAAAATCAGCTTTTCCACGAAGTCACACGAAGGTCACGAACCGGGCGGTGGAACTTTTCTACGATGAGAATTTCGTGTTTCTTCGTGTCCTTCGTGGATCGACTCCATTGCGGACAACTTTGAAATCGCTAACCAATCCGAAACAGGAGGCACTATGCGAGACCTTACGAACGAAATCCTCGAACTCATCCGGCGCACATCATCCGACCTGCCAAAGGATGTCGAAGAACGCATCCAGGCTGCCATCGAAAAGGAAGCCCCCGGTTCGGCCGCCCGCGGCGCGCTGGAAACCATCCTCAAGAACATCGCTCTCTCTCGGAAGAACTCCAGTCCCATCTGCCAGGATACCGGCACCCCGATCTTCTATGTCAAGTATCCGGCCGGCTGGAGCACCCTGCAACTCAAAAAGCAGATCCGCTCGGCACTGGCCGATGCCACCAAGAAGGCCTACATGCGCCCGAATGCGGTGGATGCCATCTATGAAAAGAACAGCGGCAACAACCTGGGCGGTGACGATTTCCCCTACATTCACTTCGAAGAAGTTGAGGGCGATGAACTGACCATCGAACTGATGCTCAAGGGCGGCGGCTGTGAGAACGTAGGCGCGCAATACTCCATGCCTGATGGTCGTTTGGGGGCGGGGCGGGACCTGGCCGGTGTGCGCAAAGTCGTGCTGGATGCTGTTCACAGAGCCCAGGGCCAGGGCTGCGCGCCGGGCATCCTGGGTGTTGCCATCGGCGGCGACCGCGGCACCGGTTACATCAAGTCGAAGGAAGTGCTCTACGATAAGATCGGCATCCGCAACCCGGACCCGAAATTGGCCGCCCTGGAAGAGCAGCTCACCGAAGAAGCCAACCAGTTGGGCATCGGCCCGATGGGCTTCGGCGGAAAAACAACGGTCATCGATACGAAGATCACCGGCCTGCACCGCCTGCCGGCCAGTTATTTCGTCACCATATCCTACATGTGCTGGGCCTACCGTCGCCGCAAGATGACCGTCCTGGCCAGCGGCGAAGTCATTTACGATTAAATAATGTCGTTGCGAGCGCCCGAAGGGTGCGAAGCAATCTCATGAAGGCATCAAACATAAGATTGCTTCGTCGCTCCGCTCCTCGCAACGACACTTGAAATGGAGCATACCATGCGTGAGATAACCATTCCCATCAGCGATGAAACCATCCGCAGCCTGAAAGTGGGCGACCCTGTCGCCCTGACCGGCACCATGATCACCGGCCGCGATACCGTTCACAAGTGGATGATCGAAACCTTCATCAAGAAGACCCGCCCGCCGCAGGGTGATGACCTGGAAGTTTACGAGGCGCTCAAGCCAATCCTGGAAGGCGGCATCATCTACCATTGCGGACCGGTCGTCTCCGGCTTGGATACCAAACAATACAAGTTTGTGGCCGCCGGGCCAACCACCTCCATCCGCGAGGAGCCTTACCAGGCGGATGTGATGAAACATTTCAATCTCAAGGGCGTGATCGGCAAGGGTGGCATGGGAGCCAAAACCCTCAAGGGTTGCCAGGAAGTGCCTGGCGTGTACTTCCATGCCATCGGCGGCGCTGCCACCTACATCGCCCAATCGGTCGAGAAGGTGCTGAGCGTTTACAAGATGGACTTCGGCGTGCCCGAGGCCATGTGGGTCATCCAGGTCAAGGATTTCCCCGTCGTGGTGACGATGGATTCCCACGGCGGCTCCCTGCACCAGGTGGTGGAGGAGCAATCCGGGAAAGTTCTGGCGGAATTGCTGGCGAAATAGCTAACCAAGCATCATGACGCAATATAAAAAGCCCGGCTGATTGACGCCGGGCTTTGTGTATCTCCTAGCCGAAGAAGGCAACTGCCTTATCTCCGCCGTTCCCGTTCAGATGCTCCGAACTTCAACGAGCCGAATACTTCCGCATTAAGCCTGAACCCGGCCGCTTCCAGGCGCGGTGTGAACATCGGGCGCATACCGGTCGGTTTCATTTCTCCAAGCACTTTACCATCCGCTTCGACACCGGTTTGCTCGTACTTGAAGATATCGGTCATGACAACCGTATCGCCTTCCATGCCGGATACTTCGGTGATGGCGGTCACTTTTCTGGTGCCATCCTTCAAGCGAGTCTGCTGAACGATCAGATCCACCGCCGAGGCAATTTGCTGCCGGATCACCTTGATGGGCAATTCCATACCCGCCATCAATACCAGGGTTTCCAAGCGGGAGAGTGCATCCCTTGGGGAGTTGGCGTGAACGGTTGTAAGCGAACCATCGTGGCCTGTATTCATGGCCTGGAGCATATCGAGCGCTTCGCCGCCCCGGCACTCTCCTACCACGATCCGGTCCGGGCGCATCCGCAGCGAATTCCTGACCAGGTCGCGGATCGTCACCTCGCCTCCCCCATCCAGGTTGCGGGTTTTGGTTTCCATCCGTAACACGTGATCCTGCTGGAGTTGCAATTCCGCAGCATCCTCGATCGTAACGATCCGTTCTGCCTCGGGGATGAAACCGGAAAGCACGTTGAGCAGTGTGGTCTTGCCAGAGCCTGTCCCGCCAGAGATGATGATATTGAGCCGACTGATCACACAAGCTCGCAGGAACTCTGCCATTTTGTCGGTTATCGAGCCGAATTGCACCAGATCTTCGACCTTGAATTTATCCCTGCGGAACTTGCGAATCGTGATGGATGGGCCGTCGATTGCCACTGGTGGAATAACAGCATTGACGCGGGAACCGTCCGGCAGGCGCGCATCGACTGTTGGACTATCCGGATCAACTCGGCGGCCCAGGGGTGAGATAATACGCTCGATCATCCGGATCACATGCTCGTTGTTGTCAAAGACGATATTGGTCCTGATGAGCTGTCCATTTTTCTCGATATATACTTTCTTTGGCCCATTAACCATCACTTCAGTGACATCCGGGTCGTTCAGCAGCGGCTGGATGGGCCCATAGCCGAGTACTTCATTGCGAACAACAGTGAAAACCTGCTCACGGAGGGACTCTGCCAAATGCAAACCGGTTTCCTGGTATGCTTCCCGCAACTTTTGGTTGATGATCTCTGCATGATTGGATTGTGTGAGAATTTCCGCCCCAATATCACCCGATAACCGTTCTGTCAGGAAATCTTTTAGTTTGATGATTTCAGCATTCGAGATCGTAACTCGGCCGGAGTTGATGAGGGTGCTCATGAGTTTTCTTCTTTCAGCACATCGTCGGAGGGTGTAACCCAAATGATTTGCTCCCGTTTGATGGCAATGAAGTTCGTGCGCAGAAAGATATGTCCATCGTTCGTGTAAAGCGTGGCATTGGTGACAGCCAGGAAAGGCTCTGCAAGATCCATTTCATCTTTCAGCCGTTGACCTTGCCGGACATGCACCTCTCCATCAACAAGATGTGTCAAGGTTTGGATTTTTGCGGGCACAGTTTCTTTGCTGATGATATTCGTAAAATACTTCCCTTTTTCATTATATTCAATGGTCATCTTGTAATATCCTTTTAGGTTACAGTTTTCATGATTTTCCCCCTGCCTGGAGATGGTTCACAATAGTTAACACGCACCAAATCGGGTCAAGGAAGATGCTTGCCATTTCAAGCCGGGTAATCTATTTCGCAAGTAACCGGATTATATCAATGGAGAATGTTGGAGAACTTAACAATACCATCGGCTGACAAAATCATCACCCAGCCTGGTCAGGGAGGCCGCAGAAACCATCTGGTTGTGGTGGGTGATGGCCAGGAAATCCAACCCGTGCCGCAGGGCATGCTGTGCCAGTTCATCTACGCTCAAGATCCCATCGGAGGCCAGCACGAGCGACATGGCCGCGCTAAAGTAATCCATCACATTTTCATGAACATGAAAAGCCCGGCGTCAACCAGCCGGGCTTTGGTTATCTTTTCGTAAAAATCAAGTAATCCTACGCGGCATCGAAATAAATCGGGTTGGATATCAATGCAGGCAACAGGGGCAGCCCGGGCACAAAACTCCGCAGGATCTCAACACGGGCAAATCCAGCCTCCTCCATGCGATACACCCCCTCGTATTTGCCATCCGCCTCTGCTTTCAGGATGGGCGTGCTGCCATATCCCGTGACTACTTGGAGAACATCCCCGGCCAGCAAACCACTGGCAGCAATCCGGATTTCCTTCACTTCCGGGAATGGCACGCTATCGCCCAGGATGGCCTCTCCGGAGTTCATCTCCAGGCTGGGACCGTTGGGCGCAAAGGTGATGTAGGCATGTCCCTGCCGCAATGCGGAAAGGATATCCGCCGGACTGGCTGACAAGGCGGTTACACACGTGGTTGGCCCGCCCGGGAAGAGGAAGAGTTGGCTGCGATGATAGTCACTCCCGCCGCAAATGGGAATCTTTTTCCCCGCCATGAGCATGCTATGCCACAAGCCGCCCGCCCGCAGGTTGGATCCTCGCATCGGCCCATTCCAAATTTCCAGGCAATCGAAGGGGAGTGAGTTCATATCGAACTGGAACGGGCAGATTTCATCGAACGGATGGTTGATGGTGATCAACGCTCCCCGCGAACGGGTCGAGTTGAACCGGCCTTTTATTTCATCCAGTTCGTTTGCAAAAAAAGGCTCATCATAAGGTCGATCCAAACCCAGGAAATTGGCATGGCCCTTGAAGTGCGTCCATTCGATGCCGGGGATCAATGTCAGCCCCGCGAGCCTGGGCAGGGAGGCCGCAGAAACCATCTGGTTGTGATCGGTGATGGCCAGGAAATCCAACCCGTGCCGCAGGGCATGCTGCGCCAGTTCATCCACGCTCAAGACACCATCGGATGCCAGCGTATGCACGTGCAGATCGCCCTTGAAGGTGCGCAACCGCTTGGGTGTAAATGTCAGGTCATAGTGTACCGTCACACCCTCTGGAGCCACCTTGTATGCCCCCAACAGGATCTGCCATTCGCCAGGCACTAACGGGCTGGGATCGTAGCCCGGCGTGGCATAAGTCTCGCTGACCTGGATCTCGGTTTTGTCTGAGCCGGAGGTCCCCACCTGTGTACCGTCCGGGGCGAGCAACCCCAGGTCGATGATATTGATTTCCTGCCGCGAAACGAATCCATCCTTCCCGGTGGTGCTATCGCGGTGGCGCTCGTAGTGATAAGTAAGGGAGATCGACTCAGTATCCGGAGGCATGGCAAATGGGATGGTGATGTACGCGCCCTCCCGTTCGTGCCCGATGAAAAATTCGATGTGCAGCCGGTTTTCGATGGGATGTCTCCTTACTTTGGAATCGGACCCAAAACAGAGGCGAGGAAAAGCCGGATCTGCCTATCCCAGAAGAACCAGTCATGGGCGCCATCTTCCTCGTGGTAATCAGATTGCACGCCCAGCGACTTACAGGCATTGTGGAACATACCGCTCAACGGATAGATGTCCTCCTGCCGGCCAACAGAGATGAACAAGCGGGACAGGGTGGATGGATCTTTGGCAGCGCGCTCCAGCCAGACTGCCGGGTCGTGTTCGCTGCCAACCAGGTTATCCAAGCCGCCAAACAGCAGTGTGAATTCTGCCTTACGCGAGTCCGTATCGGGGAGGAGCGCAAGGATGGCAATGGCGAGGACGCCTGAAAAACTTGCCGCGGCCGAATAAAGCTCTGGATGCAGCAATGCGGCCTTGATTGCGCCGTATCCTCCCATGGAGTTTCCTGCGATGAACGTATCCTCTCGTCGAGGGGCCAGGCTGAAGACATCTGCAAGGTAGCGGGGCAATTCCCCGGTCAGATAGGTGAAATATTTTTGACTGTTGGGCTGGTCGATGTAGAAGCTGCGCCCGGACGATGGCATGACCACCACCAGCCCATAGGCTGCAGCCAGGGTCTCGATACTTGTATACCGCTGCCAGGCGCTGCCGTCATCGCTCAGTCCATGCAGCAAGTAAAGGACTTTGCGTTTTGCAACCGGGATCCCGGCCATTTTTGCGGGATCGGGCAGGATGATGTACAACGGCAGGTTGACGCCAACAGACTCGGGAACGTGATCGAGACGAATGAGGGCCATGCAATTCTCCTTAACACAAAGGACACGACGGGACACGAAGGAAAACACGAAGAATCAAAATATCTTTCCCCTTCGTGTTCCTTCGTGGTGAGAATCTTTACAAAGATGGTTCTTCGGCCGGTTTCTTGAAATCGATGAACCACGAGAAGCCGAAACTGATCAGCATCAGCATCGGCGGTACGAGCGTCATCAGGAAGCGGGCGGCCGCATCCGGGTGGGGGCCGGGATTGTCGCCACTTTCGAAAAGGTAGATTTTGGCGACCAGCAAATAGGCGGCGCTGGTGAACAGGCCGTTCAGCCGGTTCATGAATCCCATCGCGTTGGAGATGATGCCCTCCCGCCGCAGGCCGTGCTTCTGGGTGTCCTCATCCATGATCTTGGCCCCGATCAGATCCATGGTGGTGATCACGCCTGCAAAGCCGAGGCCGACAAAAGCCGAGAAGATAATCCCCATGATCAAGTTTTGGGCGAAGTAAAGTGGAATGAAGGCAATTGCCAGAACTGCCAGTGCCGCCCGCCAGACTGGTATCAGCGAGAATTTCCTGACCAGCCAGGCCCACAGGGCAACGCCGGCGATGGCGATGAACAGCACCGCCGCCAGAAGGAAGGTTGACTTCCCGCTGTCGAGACCGAGCGCGTATTGGACAAAGAACGGCACGGAGGCCAGTACGAGCGACATGGCCGCGCTGTAGAAGGCGCCGACGAGTCCCGCGATCCAGAATTTCTTGTTGGTGATCAGATCTCTGAGAGCCTTCCACAGGCCTGGCTTGGCTTCCTGGAGTTCCAGTTTCCTTTCCCTGGATGTGAAGGTCATGTAGAGGATGACTGCCCCGCCCAGGATGCCGTACAGGATGGATGTCAGGCCGTAACCGATGGCCTTGGTCACCATGGGCGTCAGGGCGATGCTGATGATCATGGCCACCAGTTGGAAGGCCTGGCGCATGGCGTTGGTTTTCGCCCGGCTGGCGTCGTCTCGGAACAGTTCCGGGAAGAGCGCCCCGTAGTTGGCGAGGATGATCGAATCGAGCGTGCCGGTCAGGATGTAGAAGAGCATGCAGTAGGCGAAGATGGAATCGCCCGCCAGGAAGGCCGGCAGGTTGTAAAAGGCGATCAGGGACAGGACCAGCAGGGGGGTGCCGATGGCCAGCCACGGACGGCGGCGGCCCCAGCGGGAGCGCGTCCGGTCGGAGAGGAAGCCGTAGATGGGGTTGTCGAGCGCGTCGATGAAAGCGTAGATCAGCATCATTGTTGCCCACTGCGTTGTGGTCACCCCCCTCTCGAGCACGTAGAAGGTGAAGGCAAAGGTCTTCAGCATGTTGATGGGGATGGACATGCCAAAGAAGCCAATGGCATAGTTGAAGGATTTTGCGCGCGGTTCAGACATGGAAAAGCCTCCTTGTGTGAATACGATTACGCTGTATGGATTTCAGATACCAAATTCCCTACCAGATATTAGACCTTATCGGAAATAGTAGAATCGGTGATAATGTAGGCATGCTCACATACGAAGAATTGAAGAAAAGCCCAAAGAAGCCTACAGCGGTAAAAAAAGACCCATACCGATAAGAACTTGATCATCATCAACGAATATACCGAGTGGATCGCATACCTCAGCCAGACCTATAGCGGCAAGACCCATGACAAGAGAGTGGCAGACCTGGAAGGTATTCACTATCCGCCAGGCTCAGGGCTCAAGAAAGATACTGGCTTTCAGGGTTACGAGCCACAAGGTGTGCAGACAATGCAACCCAGGAAAAAGCCAAAAGGTAAGGAACTTGGTCTTGCAGATAAGTTTTTCAACC
>Ga0209285_10000507_pt1 | contig 13219 bp, 13 predicted proteins | sample PPLLak3March2015_2_FD_187249 | JGI IMG/M metagenome (GOLD analysis project Ga0209285, IMG submission 187249) | Freshwater sediment microbial communities from Prairie Pothole Lake near Jamestown, North Dakota, USA - PPLs Lake P8 Core (3) Depth... | ecosystem: Environmental > Aquatic > Freshwater... | reverse complement strand
CATCTATCGATGGCTAGTCTGATGGTGGGTAAAGAGTCCTTTAACCCCACTAAATGACTACGATATTTTTTGTGTCACTCCCAGCCGCTAATCTTGGCCAAATGGACATCAGGTAGTTTTTGACCAGCCGATGCGTCTGATTGTTGGCTTGGTCCCTGCCATCCGATGTTCGATTTCTGGCCAAGGACAAAGGAGTGAGAGACATGCAGCAGATGAGCGCAAGATCGATGCCGACGGGAAACGTGCCCGACGTGGTGGCGGGGCTGCCGATAGTGAATGTCTGGTATCGCGGCCGAAGCATCGGCCTTTACCGTGTCAAGGAAGTCGGCGAGCGAGAATTTGTCCTCAACCACGGGGGCATTTCCTTTCCGGTCGGCACCCCGCTGGATATCGTGGATTTTCAGCGCCTGATCCCCCACTCCCCCTACCAGCGTCTCAGCGCGACCGTTGTAGACAACAACAACAGCGGCATCCGGCTGGCGTGGTGATGGGCAGGCAAGGCTCAACTGAAATGGGAATGGCAATGAGAAAAATCAGGCAAATTGTTGCGCTGGGAATGCTGGGCTGTCTGGCCACGCTAGGGGCATCGAACGCACTAGCCCAGGATCCGGATGAGTGTCGGGGCGGCTATCGGATGATGCTGATGACCCCGGCCGAGTGCCAGGCCTACCTTCAGCAGTTGAAAGAAGTGCGCGCCCGTTCCGACCGGCTTGCAGAGCTCGAACTGCAGGAGTGGCATACCTCACTTCTCATTGAACGGGCGGAAGCCTGTCCCTGTCGGGCCGCCGACCATATCGTGCTCTACCAGCGCGTTTCGGGATCCCAGCGACCGCGTAAGAGCCAGTTTTACTAGAGCCGGTAGTGTCCCGATTTATGCGAATTCAACCGATGGATGCAACACCCTGCGATTGAGTTGTTTGGAGGCAAACACAACTCAAGTTGATTACGTTGCCAGGGTTTTTAGGGAAGTCTGTTTCACGCTGGAATTTGTTGACCCCAGTTTATAGAGGCAACCCGATGAGGGCGATATGTACGGTCCCTACAATCACGGCTGGATGTTCGACGGAGGCATTGGCGTGCTGTTCGGCGGCTTGGGGATGATCCTGTTCCTGGTCGTTCCTTTGTTGCTGCTTGCCGTCTTGCTGAAGTATCTGTTTACCAAACCCCGTGGCAGCGGAGACCGGCAAGGCGAGCCGGAAATGCAAACGCCGCTTGATGTGCTCAAGACGGCCTACGCGCGCGGAGAAATCAGTCGCGACGAGTATCTCCAGAAACGGGACGACCTCCTGGAAACGTAGGTGGAACCGCTGCTTTAAGCCCGTATCCGAGCGATTACCGCAAGGGAGTGATACATGGCAACCGATCCGGTATGCGGCATGACGGTGGACGAAGAAACGGCAGCAGGCAGTGCCGAGTACGAGCAGAAGCGTTACTACTTTTGCTCCACTCACTGCCTGCACAAGTTTCAGGCAGCCCCACGGAATTACACTAGCCCCGCGGAGAAGTCGACCGTGCCGGCTGTGGTCTATACCTGCCCCATGCATCCAGAGATTCGCCAGGATGCACCCGGCACCTGTCCCAAGTGCGGCATGGCCCTCGAGCCGCTGATGCCGCAATCCCCACCTACGCCAGTAAAGACTGCCACCGAATACGTCTGTCCCATGCACCCCGAAATAGTGCGCAACGAACCGGGGAGCTGCCCGATTTGCGGCATGGCGCTGGAACCCCGCACCGTCAGCCTGGAGGAAGCGGAGAATCCCGAGCTCGTCGACATGAACCGCCGCTTCTGGTTCAGCACCGCCCTGGCCTTGCCGCTGTTTCTCATCGCGATGGCCGCCGATCTGGCGCCGGAATTTGCCGGCCGCTTCCTGTCCCACGCTGCGATTCAGTGGGTGCAGTTCCTGTTGGCCACCCCCGTAGTGCTTTGGGGCGGCTGGCCATTGTTCCAGCGGGGCTGGGCCTCGCTGGTCAACCGCAGCCTCAACATGTTCACCCTCATCGCGCTCGGTGTAGGGGTCGCGTGGAGCTACAGCATGGTGGCGCTCATCGCACCGCAGCTATTCCCGCCGGCCCTGTACATGCACGGCGTGGTGCCGGTTTATTTCGAAGCAGCCGCGGTGATCACCGCCCTGGTGCTGCTGGGTCAGGTGCTGGAACTGCGCGCCCGCAGCCGCACCAGTGCAGCCATCAAGATGCTGCTCGGCCTTGCACCGAAGACCGCGCGCGTCGTGCGCCCCGACGGGCGGGAGGAGGACATCTCGCTGGAGCACGTGCAGCCCGGCGACGCGCTGCGGGTGCGCCCCGGCGAGAAAGTGCCGGTCGACGGCGTGGTGCTGGAAGGCGCCAGCGCCTTGGATGAATCCCTGGTCACCGGCGAGTCCATCCCGGTGGAAAAGGCACCTGGCGACCGCCTCATCGGCGCCACCCTGAACGGCACCGGCGGCCTCTTGATGCGGGCCGAGCGGGTCGGTGCCGACACCCTGCTGGCGCAGATCGTGCGCATGGTGAGCGAGGCTCAGCGCAGCCGCGCTCCGATCCAGCGGCTGGCCGACTCAGTATCCGCCTGGTTCGTCCCCACGGTGGTGGCGGTGGCCCTCCTGACCTTCGCCATCTGGGCTCTGGTCGGCCCGGAGCCCCGCCTCGGCCACGCGGTGGTAAACGCCGTATCGGTGCTGATCATCGCTTGCCCCTGCGCGCTGGGGCTCGCCACGCCCATGTCCATTATGGTGGGCACCGGCCGCGGCGCGACGTCCGGGGTACTGATCAAGAACGCTGAGGTGTTGGAGGTGATGGAGAAAGTGGACACCCTGGTGGTCGACAAGACCGGCACCCTGACCGAAGGCAGGCCGCGCCTGATGGAGGTGGCGGCTGCGCCCGGCTTCGAAGAAAACGAAATCCTGCGCCTCGGCGCGGCGTTGGAGCGGGCGAGCGAGCACCCGCTAGCGGCTGCCATCGTCGCCGGGGCCACAGAGCGGGAACTGGTTCTGCCCGAGGTGAAAAAATTCCGCTCCGCGACCGGTCGCGGCGTCATCGGCGAGGTGGGAGCGCACACGGTAGCGATCGGCAACCAGGGGCTGATGGATGAGCAGAAGCTGGAGCTGGGCGGGCTCGTGAAACAAGCCGATGCTTTACGCAGCGAAGGCCAGACGGTGATGTTCATCGCGGTGGACGGCAAGGCCGCCGGCCTCATCGGCGTGGCCGATCCGGTGAAAGAGACCACCCCTGAAGCGCTGCGTCAGCTCCAGCGGGAGGGTATCGAGGTGGTGATGCTCACCGGCGACAACCGGGTGACGGCCGAGGCCGTGGCGAAAAGGCTCGGCATCGAGCGGGTGCAGGCCGAAGTGCTGCCGGACCAGAAATCGGAAGTGGTGAAGCGACTGCAAGCCGAAGGCCGGGTGGTGGCAATGGCCGGCGACGGCATCAACGACGCGCCCGCACTGGCCCAGGCCCAAGTGGGTGTGGCCATGGGCAGTGGCACCGACGTGGCGATGGAGAGCGCCGGTATCACCCTGGTGAAAGGCGACCTGCGCGGCATCGTCCGCGCACGGCAGTTAAGCCGAGCGACCATGCGCAACATTCGCCAGAACCTGTTCTTCGCTTTCGTCTACAACACTTTGGGGGTACCGGTTGCGGCGGGAGTGTTGTATCCGTTCTTTGGTCTGCTGCTCTCCCCCATGATCGCTGCCGCCGCCATGAGTTTCAGTTCGGTATCGGTGGTGGGCAATGCCCTGCGGCTTAATCGAATAAGGCTTTGAGAACATTGATGCGTGCAGGCCGGCGGCCGAAGGGCAGTTATCAGCAAACAACCGGATTTCCTTGAGCGACGCCTGTATCTCCGTTCCTGGCCGGTTGTGTGAGTTCGACGTGGTGCCCATAAGCCGACAGAAGCAATTCGCTGGATAGCCCAGCGGCAGCTTTCGGGCGCCTATCCTCATAGACAACCACCGGCCACGACTGGACGGTCACCTAATCTCCCGACCGGACATTCGAGGGGCCGCCCCACATCAAAACCTGCCGGATGCCCAAAGAGTGCAACTCGGCCATTGCGGCCGGCGGATTCTGAGCCAACCTGATCCGATCCGGGCAGATTACTTTTGGGAAAGCTCGGTCAAGCTACGAAACACATCGTTGAAAGACGCCTCGCGATTGCGGACAAAACAGGCCACTTCTGCAACTGCACAAATGGACAGTTCATCACCCATCATCAGCCAGCCCCGAGGTGGCCAGCCCCCCGTGCCGGAAAGGGTCATGAGCATATCGCTACCATGGTGCATGATGCGTCCATTCGCGTAACACAACTCGGCCGCCAGCTGCGTGTCAATCTGATCCAACTGCCCTGCAGCCTCTGCAAGGGTTCCATCGTCATAGAAACGGATTGCGGCAACAACACCCTTGAGCACAGACAGGCTATCCAAATCTGACATGGTGCGATTCTCCTTTTACGGACGCCGAATTCAGACGGTGGCGTTGAAGCGCTGGTAAGCCGCGTCGTAATCGAAATCCTTGCTGTGTGCCAGGATCGCATTGCCGTTCATGCCCATCACTACGTAATCCAGGGTTATGAAGGCAAAACCGCGTTCGGGCAGAAACCCTTGCTGACCTGTCAGCTTCGTCCATCCCGCGGCCTGCATGCGGTAAATTGCCATGTTGGCGGCACACATCTGGGCAATAAGCTCGGCAAAATCACGTTTCAACTCACCGCGTAATTGGCCCAGCTCGCCCGTGCAAGAAAATTCGATCGCACCATACACCCCGGGTAACGACATCAATTCATCCAATGTTGGCATTTGGCTCTCCTTTTCCACCCGGTTTGATTGGCTCAGTATCAGCCGATTCCGTCATGGCCTTGATCACCTGATTAAATGAGGTCTGCCGCCCCTGTACGATGCACATGCTGTCGTGAATCGTGACGATGGACATTTCCGGTCCCCAAGTTATCCAGCCATAGCAGGTATTCCACCCTGAAGTGTCAGCCAGACGACTCAACAGGCGACCCTGCATTTCCATGGTCATCGTAATGGCTGCGCAGAGGTGCACCATTTCTCCAGCCTCGGCCTCGGTCAATGTCCCCTCGAACTCTTCCAGAAATCCCTTTCTGGAAAAAAGACCAGCAGCCACAGTGCCAGGCAATTTCACCAACTCAGAAGATCTTGACATGACACCCCCAAAAAACATTCAGACCTGACAATCACTATAGGAAGCAATAAGCATCATTTCTAAGGGAACCATCGTGCTGGACTGCGGCCGATAGCACTCGCTAGCCTGAAGCCCCACCCTGCACTTTCCCCACAGCACAGATATTCTTGCCCAGCTCCAATTCCAGCGCCTCGCGCTCGTCCGGACTGGCGAGTCCGGCATTGGCCCGCTTGATCTCGACATAGGTCGACGGAAATGTCGGAAGGTTCGCCAGGATGTAATCGCAGAAGGCCGCTTCGCCCTCGGCCAACTTGAGCAGGCCCGGATTGCGATGCTTCAGCTCACCCAGCGTGGCGTGGAAGACGCCCTTGTCATCGGCTGTCGCGATATCGCTGAAATGGGCCGGCAGCACCACCGTTTCGTCCGGCAGTTCTTGCATGCGCTTCAGCGACTCGTAGAGCAGGGGGGTCCAGGCCTCGGCCTTGCCGCCCAGGTCCGGACGGGCGATCGACTCCAGAAACAGGCTATCGCCGCTCAGCAGAAAGCGATCCTCGATGAGAAAGGCGACCATCCCCAAGGTATGGCCGGGGAAGTGCAGCACCTTCACCTCGGCCGACCCGACCCGAAACGTTTGATCCGCCTCCAGTGGCCGATACGCGATGCGGGCCGGCAGCATGTCCAGCGGGTGAATCGCGTCGTAGGGATGCAGATGGTAGGGAATGTGATCGCCCTGCCCCAGCGCCGGCCCGCCGCTCAGGTGGTCGGCATGCAAATGGGTATCCAACACCCGTTCGATCTGCGCTCCCACGGCAGCGGCCAGTTCGTGATAGTGCTCGATGTGCCGGCCGGGATCGAACACCGCAGCGCGATGCTCGCTCACCAGCACGTGGCTCAGGCAGCCACGCGCCGGGCGCACCATCTGGAACAGCGAAAAGCGCTCGGTCTCCACCACCGCGCGCCAGGCGTAATAGTTGCCCCAGGCCTCCATCCCGCCTTCCATGTTCACCGCATCGAAATCCAGGCGGCGCAGCCCCTCGGCCACGTAATTGGACGTGTTGCCCTCGGCGCAGACAGCGAGAATGGGCCGGTCATGAGGCAGCTGTTCCATAAGCTGCGACTGCACCCCGCGTATCACCGCTGCGGTGACGTCCTCCTGATCGCCCTCCAGATCGAGCAAATCAAAATAGGGAATATTGAACGTGGGAACGGGATAGGGGCCTTCCACCCGCCAGCGCTCGAACTCGTCACGGTTGCGCACATCGAGAATAAACATCGGCTCGTTGCGCAACATACGTTCCCATACCTTCTGTGGACTCGCGGCGGTAGTGACTTTCTTCAACATGGGACACCTCCTTGCGGAGCCTCCCACTCCGAAACATCGCGCGATTTACGCACAGTGCATAACGCGCCATACAAGTGTTTTATCGGTATGAAATATAGTCGATGAGTGCCTGCTCGCAATTCCATATCCGCGATTCAGCTACCCCCTGTGTGTGACCCCATGCTCTCAAGCGCAAGGAAAGTGGACCGGTTCGGCAAAAAACCAGCGCTTGTAGAGGCATGTCAACGGCTGCCGATCATGGGCAAGCAAGCAAAACGGGGCTGGCTGGACGTGATTCGAGGCCTTACCGATCCACTGCGTGAATGAAGGTTTCAGCAATTTGAATTGCTCCCTCAGTGTTCTATGAATAAGAGTTCTGTTGCGCCCATGGTTTTATGAGCGAGCCATGCTGCACTGGGCGCGTTGGGCAGATACCGGCGCAGACACCAATAAATACAAAGAGGGTGAGGCTTGTTCTGATGCGCTGCGGCATGGATTGACTCAGTGCAGTGGCAACCTTGGCATTCCAAAAAATGGTCCCTGCGTGCTTCGTAAACGTCATGAGGAGACTGACATGATCAAGAACGTAACCCGTTTTTCCCTGAATCATCTTGCGATCGCCGTGACCATCGCTGCGGCGCTGGGTGTGGCCACCCTCCCCGCCCCGACCCGGGCCGACGAGACCAGCTGTTCCCCCTTCACCCCGCTGATCATGGGGCAGGAGGAATTCGTCTATGTCTGGACCCTGGGCGTGGAAGGCGTGGGCGACGGTTCGGACAAGCTGGTGACCGTCGACGTGAACCCCAAGTCCAAAACCTACGGCAAGGTCATCGCCAGCCTGTCGGTCGGGGGGCGCAACGAGGTCCATCACGTGGGCCTGTCCGACGACCGTCGCTATCTGTGGGGCGGCGGCCTCGACAGCAGCAAGATCTTCATCTTCGACATCCACAGCGATCCGGCCAAGCCGAAACTGGCCCAGGTGATCGACGACTTCGTCGAGAAATCCGGCGGCATCGTCGGCCCGCACACCTTCTACGCGGTGCCCGGCCGCATGATCATCACCGGCCTGTCCAACGACCGTGACCACGGCGGCGCCACTGCCCACGTCATCTACAACAACCAGGGCAAGCACGTGAAGACCGTGCCCATCCCCACCACCGAGATCGGCGGCGTCAAGGGCGACGGCTACAACTACGACGTGGCGATCAACCCGATGAAGAACGCCATGATCTCCACCGGGTTCACCGGCTGGAACAACTACATGATGGATCTGGGCAAACTGGTCAAGGACGGCGAGGCGATGAAACGTTTCGGCAATACCTCCGTGATGTGGGATTACAAGGCCATGAAGCCGATCAAGATCTTCAACACCCCAGGCTCGCCACTGGAGGCGCGCTGGTCGTGGAAGAGCGGCGACAACTGGGCGGTGACCACGGCTGCGCTGACCTCGAAAATCTGGGTGTTCAAGCAGGACGGCAAGGGGGAATGGCAGGCCCGCGAGGTGGGCACCATCGGCGACCCCGCGAAGATCCCGCTTCCGGTCGACATCTCGATCACCAAAGACGGCAAGGGCCTGTGGATCAACACCTTCATGGACGGAACGACCCGATACTGGGACTTCTCCGACCCGATGAAGCCGAGCGAGGTCTACACGAAAAAGATCGGCAGCCAGGTCAACATGGTGTCGCAAAGCTATGATGGCAAGCGTATCTATTTCACCAGTTCACTCCTGGCCAACTGGGACAAGAAGGGCGCCGAGGACGAGCAGTACCTCAAGATGTACCACTGGGACGGCAAGGAGTTGAAGGAAGGCTTCTCCATCGATTTCTACAAGGAGAAACTGGGCCGCGCCCACCACATGAAGTTCCAGGTGCGCGACATGAGCAAACTCAGACCCCTGCACACCGCGAATGAGGCTGGGGACGGCATCCGCGTGGCCTTTGGCGAGACCGCGGCGCAGGAGGCTCGATGACCCCGCTTGCCACAGCATTGGTTGGGCCCGCACGCCTCCCCGACCGTGGAGGCGTTTTTTTGCTGGCGCTGGCCCTGCTTCTGCACGCGGGTGTGGCCGCGGCGGCGGCGCCGGCGCAGCTGGAATTCGAGCCGCCCGCCCTGGGAACTTACGAATTGCAGCGCATCATGCGTGCCGCCGACGGCCGCGTGCTCGACACCGCCGGCCGCACTCACGGCCTGTCCCGCTTCACCGGAGGCAAGGTCACCCTGCTGTCCTTTATCTATTCCTCGTGCGCCGACCCCGGCGGCTGCCCCTACGCCTACATGGTGTTCCACCAGTTGCAGACGCGGCTCGAGCGGAATCCGCGGCTCGCAGGCCTGGTCAGGCTGGTCTCGCTGTCATTCGACCCCGTGCGCGATACACCGGAGGTCCTTGCGCTGTATGCCGGGGACCACGCCCGCGCCGGGCGGCCGGTGGAATGGGCTTTCCTCACCACCGGCACGGTGAAGGATCTCCTGCCCATTCTGGACGGCTTCGGCCAGGATGTCTTCCTCGACATCGACCCCGCCAGCGGCGAGCATCTGGGCACCTACAGCCACGTGCTCAAGGTCTTTCTTATCGACCGCGAGCGCACGGTGCGCGAGATCTACACCACTACCTACCTGATGCCGGAGATGGTCTACAACGACATCGTCACGCTGCTGCTGGAAGCGGGCCACAAGCTGGAATGATGCGCACCCGGCCCGCCCTCGCGGCCCTGCTCTTCGCCGCCTGCGCCTGGGCGGACACCCCGGTGAGCCTCACCCCGCCACTGGGCCTGCCTCCACTGCCGGTGCCGACCGCCAATCCCCTGACCCGGGACAAGATCGACCTCGGCCGGCAACTGTTCATGGATCGTCGCCTGTCCCACAACAACACCATGTCCTGCGCCATGTGCCACGTTCCCGAGCAGGGCTTCACCTCCAACGAACTGGGCGCGGCCATCGGCATCGAGGGCCGCAGCCTCAGGCGCAACGCACCCGCCCTCTACAACGTCGGCTACCAGCGCAGCTTCTTCCACGACGGACGCGAGCCGCACCTTGAGGAGCAAGTATGGGGGCCGGTGCTCGCCCGCACCGAAATGGGCATGCCGTCGATGGGCTACGTGACCGAAAAAGTGCGCCAGCTGCCCGAATACCGTGGACGGTTCGAGGCAGCATTCGGCGGTCCCGTCACCGCCGAGCGCATCGGCCAGGCCATCGCCAGCTATCAGCGCACCCTGGTCTCGGGCAATTCTCGCTTCGACCGCTGGCGCTACGGCGGCGACACCGCCGCCATCGACGCGCAGGCGCAGCGCGGTTTCCGCATCTTCACCGGCAAGGGCCGCTGCGCGGCCTGCCATTTGATCGGCGAGCAATCCGCCCTCTTCACCGACCACAAGTTCCACAACAATGGCCTCGGCTGGGAGCGCACCATGTTCCCGGAACGCAGCAGCTACCGGGTCCAGCTCGCCCCCGGCAGCTTCGTCGAGGTCGAGGGCAGCCTGTTGAGAGCCTTCGAGCCGCCCCAGTCCGATGTGGGCCGCTACGAAGTGACCACCGACCTCAAGGATCGCTGGGCCTACAAGACGCCCACGCTGCGCAACGTTGCCCTCACCGCGCCCTACATGCATGACGGCTCGCTGCCGACCCTGGAGGCGGTGGTGGTGTTCTACGACCGGGGCGGCATCGACAACGAGAACCGGTCGCCACTGCTGGCCCCACTCGGCCTCGACGCCGCGGAAAAGGCTGCCCTTGTGGCCTTCCTGAAAACCCTCACGGGAGACAACGCCGAGGTGCTTGCTCGCGACGCCCGCAGCGCTTCGGCGACGCTGCCGGTACCGACCCGAGATCCGGCCAATGTCTACATGGAATCCTTGCAGAAGACGCCCTGACCGGGACCAGGGCGAACCCGTTAGAGCCGGCATGGGATTTGAATAGGAACGACCCAGTGAAGATCCTGCGAGCATTGCTTTACTGCTTTGCCATGTGTCTGGCTGCAGCACCCGTGTCGGCAGGGAAAACGATCGGCGGGGACTTCACGCTTTACACCACCCGGGGGGAAGCCGTATCGCTGCATTCGCTGCGGGGAAAGGTGGTGCTGATGTATTTCGGGTTCACCCACTGTCCAGAGATGTGTCCTGCCGAACTGTTCCAGTTCAAGCAGTTGCTGTCGCTTCTTCCGCCCGAAAGGAAGCATCAGGTTCAACCTATTTTCGTCAGCCTGGATCCACAGCGGGATACCCCCGAAGTGCTGGATGCATACATGGGCCATTTCGGCAAGGACATCATGGCGCTGACCGGGAGCGAGCAGGAATTGCGCAAGGTGACGGAACCGTACGCCGCGCGGTTCCGCTACGTGCCGACCGGCTTTAGCTACACAGTTGATCACACCGTGAACACCTATGTGATCGATCCTCGCGGCCGCCTGGCGCGCATCCTGCCTTATGGAACGTCGGCCGAAGACATGCTGAGGGAAGTCATCAAACTGCTGCCGTGAGTTGCGGGATGTCGGCAAGCCGCCCATGCATCAGGCCGATTTTGCCGGGTAGCCGCCCGATCCGTCAGGCCTGTCGCATCAATTTGATCTGGCTGTACCCGGAAAAACACCACCGTCCATTCACGCAACAATGTGATGTACCGGCAGCTTGCTCATCTGCCATTCCCCGGTCTTGGCGTCGTAGCGGGACGCGGTGAAAGCATGCCAGTCGGCATCGTCCAGCTTCGGAAAGTCCCCCCGATAGTAGTAGCCGGGCCAGCGCGTTTCCTGCCGGTATAGCGTGTGCCTGAGCACGGCCTCCGAGGTCCAGACCCGGTGCTTGAGTTCCCAGGCTCGCTGAAGCTGGTGCAGGTCCGTGGCGCCGATATGGTCGAGGTCTTCCTTCAGCATGGTCAGCAGCTCGAGGCCGCGGTCGAGCATCGGTTCGCTGGTCATGTACAGCGTGCTGATGCCGCCGACGTATTCGTCCATGATCTTCTCCAGTCTTTGCAGGCCGTGCAGCGGCGAGATGTAGCTCGGTGCCACGCTGCCGGCGACAATCTGGTGCCGGCCGATTGCGTGGTTTTGCAGCGGCTTGAAGACTTCTTCCCGTAGCGTGTTGATCTGCGCTTCGTCCACCTGCGGCGTGCTGCCGGCCAGGGCCATGACAAATCTGACCGCTGCCTTGCCGGCGATGCGGCCTTCGGTGAAGGAGCCGGACGAGAACTTGTGGGCGGAGCCGCCGATGGTGTCGCCGGCGCCGAACAGGCCTTCGACCGTCGTCATGCGGTTGTAGCCCCACTGGTAGTCCGCCGGCGCGCAGTCCTCCGGCCCACTGGCCCAGGCGCCGGAACAGGTGGCGTGCGAACCCATGACGTAGGGTTCGGAGGTGATCAGCTCGGACGGCTTCTCCTTCGGGTCGATGTTCTGCGAGGCCCAGACGACGGCCTGACCGACGGTCATGTCGAGAAAGTCCTCCCAGCCGATCTCCTCCTTCTCCCGGGTGTCGATCGCATTCTGGGTGTGCATGTAGATGGGACCCTTGCCCGCCTTGATCTCCTGCAGCACGGCATGATTGCGCAGGCAGGTCGGCAAGGGCGTGGTCTCCGCATACTTGCCGACAAGAGATTTCATTTCTTCCAACATCGAGGCCTCGAAACGCTCGCCGTAGGCGTTGGTGGCCAGGGCCTTGAGCAGCAGGAACCAGGCGCCGACCGGGCCGTAGCCATCCTTGAAGCGGGCAAGCACGATGCGGTTCTCCATCTGGATCATCTGGGCGCCGGCGTTGAGGACCAAGCCGTAGGCCGATGCGCTGCTCCACGGCGCATACCAGGTGCGGCCCATGCCTTCGCCGACCGACCTGGGCTTGAAGATGTGCGACGCGCCGCCGGCGGCGACGATGACCGCCTTGGCGCGGAAGACGTAGAAGCTTCCATCACGGACGTTGAAGCCGACGGCGCCGGCGACGCGGTTGGGGTGCGTCGAGTCCATAAGCAGGTGCGTCACCATGATGCGGTTGTGCACGTCGCTGACTGATTTTCTGGCAGCCTCGGCGATGATCGGCTTATAACTCTCGCCGTGGATCATCACCTGCCATTTGCCTTCCCGCAGATAGTGGCCGGTCTCCGGGTTGGTCATGATCGGCAGGCCCCATTCCTCGAACAGGTGAACAGTGCCGTCGACGTGGCGGGCGATGTCGTAGATGAGGTCCTCGCGCACCAGTCCCATCAGGTCGCCGCGCGCATAGCGGACGAAGTCCTCTGGCTGGTTTTCATTCCAGCGCATGCCCATGTAGCAGTTGATCGCCGACAGGCCGTGGGCGACGGCGCCGCTGCGCTCGATGTTGGCCTTTTCGACCAGGGTGACTTTCAGGTTGCGCCCCCAGTAGCGGGATTCGTAGGCGGCGCCGCAGCCGCCGAAGCCGCCGCCGATGACGAGAATGTCGGTGTCGACGATGCGGGTTTTCCGGGAGGAGAACAGGCCCATGGCATCACCCCGTTTGCGCATCGGTGCGCAGCATCGGCAAGGCATCCACCCTGAGCACCGCGGGCTCGTGGGCGAGCAGCGGCGAGCTCAGGGCATCGGCGTCGGGCGCGGCATATTCAGATGGCGGCTTGATCGAACCCCATGGCGTGGTGCGGATCGGGAAGGTGAACGCCTTCTCCCGCCCGTCGCGGTAGCGGATTTTCCAGGAGATGGTGCCGCTCGCCTCTTCCCGCAGCACCCGGACGCTGTGGCCCAGCGGGGCGAAGTCGGCGTATCCGCGCACATCAATTGCTTGCTGCGGGCAGGCCTTCACGCACGAGTAGCAC
>Ga0209285_10000505_pt1 | contig 13246 bp, 14 predicted proteins | sample PPLLak3March2015_2_FD_187249 | JGI IMG/M metagenome (GOLD analysis project Ga0209285, IMG submission 187249) | Freshwater sediment microbial communities from Prairie Pothole Lake near Jamestown, North Dakota, USA - PPLs Lake P8 Core (3) Depth... | ecosystem: Environmental > Aquatic > Freshwater... | reverse complement strand
TGAAAGCAAGAAGAGTAAGGAGGACAAGATGAAAACCCCACTGCAAATCACTTTTCGTGACATCGAACATTCCGATGCGATTGAGGCGCATATCCGCGACAAGGCCGAGAAACTCGAGACTTTCTTCGAGCCGATCATGTCGTGCCGGGTCGTGGTCGAAATGCCGCACCAGCACAAGCACCAGGGCAAGTCCTTCAACGTACGCATCGACATCGGCGTGCCGGGAAATGAGATCGTGGTCAACCGCGACCATCATGAAGATGTCTACGTCGCACTGCGCGATGGCTTCGATGCGGCCAGGCGGCAACTCCAGGACTATGCGCGGCGTCTGCATGGCGATACCAAGAATCACGCGGCCGAGCATGTCGGTCAGGTGGTGCGGCTGGTTCCCGACGAAGGTTACGGTTTTATCCGCCGTGCCGACGGCGACGAGCTGTACTTCAACTCCGACAATCTGGTGAACATGAATTTCGATCAGCTCAGCGAAGGGGCGGAAGTAAAGTTCATCGAGGAGGTGGCCGCGGAGGGCTTGCAGGCCAAGCGCGTGAGCGTTGGCAGTCACCAGACGCCTTGATTCATGTGGAGAAATGGGGACTTGATCTGACGCGAGTACTCAGATCGAGCTTTCGTGTTCGGCCAGTTGCCGTCATTCGAGTCGAACATGCCGAGTGTCCGGTCATCGGTGCCAAGCTGCCAGCGTTCAGCAGGGGTTAACCTGTCTGACCCCTGGCTTTGCGCAGTTGCAGCGAGACATCGCACCGCACACTGCGGCCGTTGATCTGGCGCGCAAGACGATCAATTTCGAGTCTGTGCTGTGCTCAACTTCAGCTTGCAATGCGCCATTCGATCACGTCCTGAAACTGCCGCACAATCACATAAGAAGTAACCTGGATGCGAATGAAGGCGCAGCTGGGCGATTCGGCGAATGACTGCAAGGCGGGATGCCGCGCCAGACAGAATGCCCGCGCCGCATCGCGACCTTCGGCGCTGATTTCTTCTGCCACGCCTTGGGCCGTCACCGCGATAGTGACATCCAGATCGCTGCCCAGGTTTTCCCGGTTGTCGATCATGATCGCGACCCGCGGGTTGGACATCAGGTTCTCGTATTTCAGGCGACCGCGTTCAGTCATCAGGATAAAGACGCGCAAATCATCGGTAATCGAATAAGCCATCAGGCTGGTGTAAGGCTGACCGTGGTTGTCGGTGGCCAGAACCGCATATTTCTGCGTCTCAAGCAGGTGCCGCAGGCGCGTTTGGTCGGCCTCCGGCAGGCTGCTAGGGGCGGGTTCATCGTTTTTGCGGATGGTTGCGCTGTTCAAGATTTCTCACTTACACAACAACGCGTTTGACGAAGGCTGACGTAACAAAAAAGCACATCAGACACTGCTCATCGTCGTCAAACCTAAACTGGCGGAATAGACAGAAGTCGCTCGATTTCTGCCGTCAGGTCAGCCGGCTTGGTGGTGGGAGCATAGCGCGCGACCACATCACCGTTGCGGGCCACCAGAAACTTGGTGAAATTCCACTTGATCGCCTCGGTGCCGAGCAAACCAGGCGCGCTACGCGTCAAGTATTGGTAGAGCGGGTGCGCTTGGGCGCCATTGACCTCGATCTTGCCGGACATGGGAAAGCTGACGCCGTAATTCTTGCTGCAAAACTGGCCAATCTCGGCTGCGTCGCCCGGCTCCTGATGGCCGAACTGATTGCAGGGAAATCCCAAAACGACAAAACCACGTTCCCGGTATGCCCGCCACAATGCCTCCAGGCCAGCATATTGTGGTGTGAAACCACATTCGCTGGCGGTGTTGACCAGCAACATCACCTGGCCGGCATAGTCCGCCAGATGTAGAGTGCCGCCGGTCAGGCTGGGTAGGGTAAATTCATTGATCGTCGGGGTCATTGTCGGCACATTGTTGCTTCAATGATTGATTGTATTGGCCGGCGGAAGATACATCGCATTCATGTTGAAGGGATTTCGGCAGTGAATTGGTCGAAATGCTCAAAGCTTTGGAGCCGAATGGACCGAATTTCCACCGTCAAGTTGGAGGCCACTAGAACTGGTGAGCCGCTGTCCTACCTCTGATGGCAGGCCGTCTTTATGCCGAAAGCCGAATGGCTCCGGTGGGTCGGCCTAAGGAACCAAGCTAACCGGCCGTGAGTGGACGGAGCGCCGGCGACGCTGGCGCGCGGTCCGGTTGAGCGAGAGAGGCTAGGGCGCACAATTTGCCCGCACCGACAAACTGCTAAAGATGGCCCCGCCTTACAGCCAGGGCGAATTACCACTTTACGCCTTGCGATCTCGTGGCCCGAGGAAAAACCAGAGGATCAAGCCCAGCAATGGCAGTAGCACAACGACAAGTATCCAAAGCAGTTTCTTCTCGCTCGAAGCAGAGCTTTGGAAAATATTCATGATCGCCCAGATATCTCCGGCGAGTATGAGTAGGCCCAAAATGCCGCTGTATCCGAAATTCATCATTGTTGTTCCTTTCCTGTTTTGCGGAAGCTGCCCATCTCTGATGTCTCTCGTACGGTGCACCCTAACAGCTAATCAAGAGACCCAGATCGTTGGTAGACGGATTATGCACCTGTTAAGGAAGCCAAACGATAAGCGAGAAGTCTGGGGTGGGGGTTGGAACAGGAGGCTGCCCTCGCCGCATGAACGGACGCTTATGGAACAAGCCTCGACCGTCTCTTCAGGATCATCAACCGTCTGACGCCGACGCAGAATGCGGACGTTACCGCAGATGTCCGCTATCTGGGACGCTTATCTGGCAGTTGCCGGCCAACTGCCGCCGCTCGATGATTCCGCCAAGCGGTCATCTGAACGACTGCTGAATTCAGAAACCTGCCGGAAGCCCAACTCATACAACTCGGCCAAAGCTGTCGGTCAGCAGGAAACCGTGGTCTGACCCCTGTTGTTCCTGCCTGTTGTTGCTGCCTGCTCGGCCCGCGTGAGTGAGCTATGACCTCACAGAAGCCGATGTCGCGGGCCGAGTCAGGTGCAGCGCTTGGTTCGGCGTCAAACGCTAAACCCGGGCAACACGTGTTACCCCCGCCAGGGACTCGACTCGGGCTCGCCCTCCGCCAGGCCACCACCCATCCCCAGGACCATCCCTCCCCCAACGACGCCACCGCCACCGGTACCCGCGCCCTTGCCAGCCCGGTCCCCATCGCCTGCCCCCCCTTGCCCCTTTCCGCCGCCGGACCCGCCGCCGCCGGGGCGAGTCGGCCCCTGCTTCGGAATCGCCAACTCTGTTGGTACGGGCTCCAGGTCAAGCACCTTGCGAATGAAGTCACGCAGCGAGACCACCAGTGCGTCGGTGTGGACCGGGCGTCCCGCGACGAGATCGGTCGCCGCCCACGCTGCCAGCCGCACCTGCTCCTCGTTGCCGAGTAGGATCACGTCCGACAGCGCCGCTTCGACGGCATCGCGGATGCGGCGCGAACGATCGAAGGAGACCGAGGACGAAATGTCCTCGCCTGTCTCTGTGGCTCCGCCCCCGGCGGACTCGGCCGGGGCCCGTTGGCTCAGGAGTTCGCGAAGGTGCGTCGGATCTACCGCCAGATCGCCGGTAAAGGAACCCCCCAGGGTCTTGTAGGCGGCGATCAACGTGCGCAGGCGTTCGTTGATCTGACGGTTTTCGCGCTGGCGGCGCTGCTGCACCCTCTCCATCACCAGCAGGCGGATGCCCACCATCACGAATGTGACCACCACCAGCCCAAGCAGCGTCGGGATCACCGCCTGCCAGGAACTGAAATCCAGATTGCGCATCTTGGAAGCCGATCTCCGGGCTCAGTTGCCCGAACCCCATGGGATATCCGCGCGCTCGAAATCCTTAAGCCAGGCGGCCGAACAGTTAATCAAGAGACCCACGGGTCCGGACATTTATTAATATAGAGACGGCTGACATGGCGGCTTATCTTGATGATTTTTAAAATCCCTCTCAGTGCCCGGCCTCTATATTACGTTATGAAAAAGGAGACTGGTGGCCGGTGGATTATGCCCCTGTTGAGGACACTCAACTATCGCGAGAACTCTGGATGGGATCTTGAATAGGCCGCTTTCTCTGCGTCAACGGTCGTCCGGTGAACAAGCCCCGACCGTCTCTTCAGGGTCGGAAGTGTGAGTTCGTCTGATCGAGAAGCTGCCGTTCAACGTGATTCACGGTCGAGTGGCCGGTAACCGACACATTGCCGACCGAGACGGACTGGCACGCGAATGGCCGTTGAGGCCGACTTGCTGTCCGTGAGCAGGCGCGCCGAGCGACTGCTCCACTTGGATACCTGCCTTTGAACCTCTGAGGAATCGACCGGCAGCAACGGGTCGGAAGTACGCATTCGCGAATGCCTGGAGCGGACACTCGGCGTGAATGATCCGCAAGCGACCGATCAGAAACTCATAGCGGACGTGCTTGCCTTGATGGGCGGCCGCAATGGCCGAGGCCGGGCCATCGCCGCAAGGCCACGGACCGCCTGCTTCTGGCCGGGGGCTGCCTTTGGGGAAAAGTGCCAGAAAGCCATTGGGCATCTGTTGGAATTTTCCTAGGTCGCCTCGCGTCACCGGGACGAACCGCAGTTCACGGCCAGGAGCCGGCATTTGGGTTGGTTCGCGTGGCCGTCCAGGGTTCGGCCTGAATGCCGCACTGGATGCCGGTGCCGACGACGTCAGCCGCAACGAGGACGGCTCGATCGAAGTGCTGACCTCGACCGATGCAAGGGCACAGACTGACCGTCCGTATATGGGCCCCCTCGTTCGCCAGCACTCTGTTCATTGGCTTTGAGGCACGACTGCTCACGTATACGCATCGGGGGTCTCTCAACACCCTCTCGAAATCAGAGGTTATTCGCATAAAATTGTCGTCGTCACTGACGACCGCATGGGGCGCAATATGGGTAAGCTCAAGATTGCAACATGGATACGCAGCCTCGTGAGGGACAGGCCATGAACCGCCCCGCGTCCCCAAGGGCACTCCTGGAAGCGGTCACCGGCGCAACGGATGTCATGCTGGTCTACCTCGATCTGGAGTTCAACTTCATTTGGGTCAACGAGCCCTATGCCCGCACCTGCCGCATGCGGCCGGAGGAGATGATCGGGCGCAACCACTTCGAGCTCTACCCCGATGCGGAAAACGAGGCCATCTTCCGCCGGGTGCGGGACACCGGGGAGGCCGTGTTCTACAAGGACAGGCCGTTCGAATTCCCGGACCAACCCGAGCGGGGCGTGACCTACTGGGATTGGAGCCTTGCCCCGCTCAAAGACGCTGCCGGCTGGGTAGAGGGGCTGGTGTTCTCCCTCCGCGAGACCACCGAGTACAAGCGGGCGGAATTGCGCCTCGGCCAGCATCAGCGGGAGCGCTACCTGTTCATCGAGCAGGCCCCCATCAGCATGGCCATGTTCGACCGCAGCCTGAACTACCTCGCCTATTCCCAGCGCTGGCTGGTGGACTATGGACGCGGCTATCCGGCCCTGCACGGTCGCAATCACTACGAGATCCACCCCGACCTTCCAGAGGAGTGGAAGGCAGTGCACCGCCGGGCCCTGGCCGGCGAGACCGTCACAAATGACGCGGACCACTGGCGCCAGGCCGATGGCCGGGAGCACTGGCTGCGCTGGGCCGTCGTGCCCTGGCGGGATGAGCGTGGCGAGATCGGTGGCATCATCATGTCCGCCGAGGACATCACCGAGCGCAAGCGTGCGGAGGAGGCCCTGCGGGAGGCAGATCGGCACAAGGACGAATTCCTGGCCATGCTCGCCCACGAGCTGCGCAACCCCCTCGTTCCCATCCGCAACGCCGCATACGTGCTGGGCCGCCCTGACCTCAGCGAGTCGCGTCTGAAGTGGTGCCGCAGCATGATCGAAGGCCAGTTGACCCATCTCACCCGCCTGGTGGACGACCTGCTGGACGTCTCGCGCATCGCCAGCGGCAAGATCGCGCTCAGGAAAGAGCGAGTGGATCTGGCCGAACTCGTACGCCAGGCTCAGGCGTGCGTCGAGGCCGAGATGACGGCCAAGGGCCACCGACTCGAGATTCTTGTGCCGGAGGAGCATGTCGGCCTGGACGGCGACCCTATACGTCTGCTCCAAGTGCTACAGAATCTGCTCACCAACGCCGCCAAGTACACCCCGGACGGTGGCCGCATCGTGCTGACGGCGAAGACTTCAGGGGACGAGGTCGTGGTCGAAGTCCGTGATAACGGTGTGGGGATTGGCGCCGACCTGCTGCCGCAAGTCTTCGAACCATTCCGCCAAGGGGAACGCAGCCTCGGCCATTCCCAGGGGGGGCTGGGGATCGGGTTGACCCTGGTCAAGCGCTTGGCGGAGCTGCACGGCGGCCGGGTGGAAGCCGAGAGTGCGGGCGTCGGTCAAGGCTCGTGCTTCAGAGTGCACCTGCCTTTAGCACAGGAGGCTCACGAGGCTCAATCACCCGACGAGGTGACGCCGCAGGCCCCAACCAGCCTGCGGGTGCTGGTCGTGGATGACGACCCGGAAGTGAACGAGAGCATGTGCGTGCTCCTGGAGCTCGAAGGGCACCAAGTGCGCAGCGCTTCCTCGGGGGATGCAGGCATACAGCTCCTGAAGACACTCAGGCCCGAGGTGGTGCTGCTCGATATTGGCTTGCCGGGGGAGGATGGCTACTCTATCGCCCGGAGGATGAGAGCGCTCCCTGAGGGACGGGGCATACTGCTCCTCGCGGTGAGCGGCTATGGCCATGAAGAGGCTGTCGCGCGCAGTGTCGAAGCGGGTTTCGACCGGCATCTGGTGAAGCCGGTGGACCCTGACCAGCTGCGCGCTTTGCTTGCTCGGTTCACCATGGAGCGCCAGAAGGAGACCGACGCTTCCCTATCAACGATCAACGTTTCGGATGTGAGATGCTGAAGAAGGGCCGTATGCTGTCCCTTGCCGCTGATGAAAACGGCCATCCACGCAGGTACTGGGTCAAGGTCGGCAACCTGCGCGACACCGGTCATTCAACTTAGCCAACGCCACCGGCAGCAATGGCCGATGAGTAGCCATCCAAGGTCAACCAACTAACCGCCTGCTCGGCGCCCAGAATGGGGATCGCATCGCCACTTTCCGGCACACCCGTCGATGTCATCAGCGACGTCTCGCCGCTTCCTCCCTCGATAGCAGGCGGCATTCCCCAAGCACTGCACCCTGCCTGGCATTGCCGACGGCCGACCTGCGGGTTCCTGCGACGCCCGAAATATACTTGACAATGACTTGACGATTTACACCATAAGTCATTGATGTAACTATATATTCACCATAAAGTTCGGCGCTTGGCCGGTCGTAGATGGCTCCGTCATTTTTGAAAACGGAGTTGTCGGATGGCAAGGCTCAAGACCGCGACCCGCGTGATTCACAACGCGGGCATCCATCGGGTGGTGGGACATTCCCCCAGCCCAAAGAACGGCTGCAAGGTGGTATGGGAATCCCTGATCGAGAGGGACTACTTCCTGCTGCTGGAACATGACCCGCAGGTCGTGCGCTTCATTCCCCAGCCCGAGACCATCGAGATCACACTCGATTCCCGCTGGGAGCGCTACACGCCGGACGTGCTGGTGTTCTACGCAGACGGAACCCTGTGCCGGGTAGAGGTGAAAACCGACGCCGCCCTGCGGCGCCCGGAAGTGGCGGCGCGACTCGAAGTGGTACGCGCCCAATATCTGCTCGACGGCAAGGATTTCCAGGTGGTTAGGGAATCGGAAATCCGGGTTGGCGCCCGGATCGTGAACCTTGGCGCGCTGCGCCGCTACACCCGAATCCCGCTGGATGAGGCGTCGATTGTGGTGGTCCAGTCCGTGCTCGAGACCCACCCCGGTATCCGCCTCGAACAGGCAGCAGGCCTGATCGCGGGCCATGGCGTCGGACAGCCCCTCGCCCTCCTCTACCACCTGATGTTCCGCCAGCGAATCGCCTTCGACCTTGACGGCGCGCTGGTCGGGCCCACGACGTCACTCCGCTGGGGGCAGACATGAAGGCCGTCCGCTTCCATCTGGCAGAAGGCTGCCGCGTCATGCTGAACGATATCCCCATGGTTCTCAAGGAGGTCGCGGCCGAAGATGCGTTGCTGGCCCGGAACGACACTGGGCAGAGCCTGCGCATGAGCCGATGGGAACTCGCCCGCATGGCGAGCGAAGGCGCGCTCGTGTTTGTGGACGGCCTGGCGGCGCAGCCTGTCACGCGCGAATCCCGTCCCGTGCCCTGGGAGCGACTGGACCCAGCCAAGCTTGCCCGTATCCGCTTCCGCATGGCCTACGTCAACGCGCTGAAGCAGCTCGAACACCGCAGCCCGGACAATCCGGTCTTCAGGATGGCCGTGGCCGAGATCGCCCAGCGGCGCGGCGACCAGCCCGCCCCGGCACCCAGGACCGTCTATCGCTGGATCAGCAACTACCGGGCAAGCGGCTATGACAGCGATGCGCTGGCGCGGGAATACGTCACCAAGAAGGGGCGAACCGGCCGCATCGGTCCGGAAGTGCGCGCCCTAATCCAGCAGAAGCTCATGGAAAAAATGGGCAACGCCGGGGCGACATTGAGCGGGGTCTACCCTGCCGTCATCCAGGAGGTGGCCGCGGAGCTGGGCCTCGATGTGTCTGGCAAGCTGAGCCAGGACGCTCGGAAGGCAAGCCGATGAGCGCGCAGAAATCCCGGCATCAACAGCCCAAGGCCTTGTATGTCAGCCGTGAAACGGTGCGCAAGCTGTTCCATGAACTGGACCAGTACGAGCTTGCGAACCGGCGCTGGGGAAGACGGGTCGCCAATCGCACACGTGAACCCCGTGGTGCCGGTGTGCTGGTGCACAGACCGCTCGAGCGAACGGAAATCGACCACTTCAAGCTCGACATCCATCTGGTCGACGAGCATGGCCTGGCGGCCGGTCGCCCCTTCCTGACCATGATCGTGGATTGCCACAGTCGCATGGTGCTGGGTTACACGCTGTCGCTTGCAACGCCCAATGCCACGACGATCCTGGCAACGATCCGCCACGCCATGTCGCTGAAGCCCCCGCTGCGGATTGATCGCCAGGCGCTCGGGCTGTCACTCGAGAGCCTGCCCCTGAATCAGGAGCTGAATTGGGAGGTCGCCGGGATCATGGGCACGGTCGTGATGGACAACGGCGCAGATTTCCAGGGGCTGTCGGTCAGAAGCGGTCTCGATGAGATCGGCGTCGAGGTCCAGTTCTGCCCGCCCAGGGAGCCCTGGTTCAAGGGGATCATCGAGCGCCTCGGCCGCACCATCAACCTCAAGCTAATCCACTGGCTGCCCGGGACCACCTACGGCAAGGTGATGGCGGACAACGAGTATCAGGCCAAGGCCCATGCGAGCCTGACCCTGGACGATCTTCGACAACGGCTCGAGGTCATGATCTGGGTCTACAACCGCACCGCACACCGGGGCATCGGCAAGCGCACGCCGCTGGAAGTCTGGCGCGAGGGCGTGGCGCAGTGGCCCATCCAGCTCCCCCCGGAAAACAACCCGCGGTTCGAGGCAGCGATGTGCCTGACCGACGAGCGCGCCCTGCAAAAGTACGGTATCGAATACAACGGCGAGAAATTCCAAAGCGACGAGCTGGGGGCCTTGTGGAACCGGATGCCGGCCGGTTCCAAGGTCATGATCAAGATCGACCCGACGGACGTCAACTTCATCTACGTCATCGATCCTCGCAGCGATGAGGCCTTCAAGGTGCCCAATACGCGCCCGCGCGACAGCAAGTTGTCATGGGGCGTGCACGAGTCCGCCAAGGCACGTGGCAAGGCGTTGGGCCTCGATCACGCGGAGCATGAACCCCGACTTCTCCGGACCCTGACCGACGCGACCCGCATGCCGCCCGCCGGGAAGCGTGGAAAGTCCGCGAAATCGGCCGCACCGGCACAGGCAGCGCCCCCAGCGCCTGAGGGCGATTCCGGCTTTCGGCTGCGCACCAAGGCTCATGAACCACCACGGAAATTCGATCCCACCACCCTTTTCAAAACCAACAGTAAGGAATGATCATGAAGAAAGACTTCGACCCAATCAGGGCCTATCAACAGTTCGACACCCTGTACGTCAATACGCCGCGCTACGCGCAAGTCAACAACGCGCTGGAGGAAAGCCTCAGCCTGATGCTGCGCTCGACCGGCCTCGACAGGCGCAACCTGCTGATCACCGGCGATCCTGGCATGGGCAAGAGCCTGACGCTGAAACGATTCATGGAGCGCGTGAACGCCGAGGCGAAGAAGCGCAACCCGGGGGGGTTATTCGCCACTTACCGGCCACCGATTCGACGTTCACGCTGAACGGCAGCTTTCCATGACACCGAACTCACACTCCCGACCCGTTGCTGCCGGTCGATCCTTCAGGGGTTCAACGGCAGGTACATGAGTGGAGCAGTCGCTTGGGGCATCCACTCACGGACAGCAGGTCGGCCAAAGGCGACGAAGGGTTTCAGTTTCGCCAAGTCCGCAGTGCCATCAATAGCGGACACTGGCTTGGCTAGAACGGCTGCCGTCATCGGCTACGCCGGGACGTGGTCACAGAGCCGCTCCGAGGAGAATCCAAAGAAGCTTGGAAACCCGCTGGCTCAGGCGGGTTTGCACGGGCATGGCGAGCCGGTGTGGGCTCGCCATGAGCCGCCCTGGAAGCCAGGGTTCTCGCGACGAAACGAAATCTGGTTCGAGACGGTCACGCACTCAGGGGTGACCGGCTTCAGACGTCAGGGTCCGGGCGCGCCGAAAGGTACCGGCGTCGCAGGTGGTGGCACGGCTCCTGCGACGCCGAGATACACGGTGACACTGCGAACCTTGCCGTAACCGTCCATGACCGTCATCGGCAGCACGCCTCCCGACTGCGCGATCGCATTCCGCAGGTCATCGGTCGACCCGGTCGAGAACTGTCCCGCGGTGAGAAGCGTTTCACCAGGCCTGAGTCCGGCGCGCGCGGCCGGTGATCCAGGCGTGACGGCGGTGATCCGCAGCGCCGGACTGGTCGGCCGGGCGGATGGCGGGAATCCCGGGGTCGCCGCGGGGGCCACGCCCGGAAGGTTCACCTGCACCGGCACTGCCATGATCCCGAGCGACATCCCCGGGACAGGTCCGCCTCCAACGCCTCCGCCCGGGGGCGGCAAGTTCGTCCAGCGCGTTTTAATCTGGCCCGTGCGGACATTCACGAAAGTCACTGACGTCTGCGAGTGGTGCTGTTCGAGTTGGAGGGCGCTGGTCAGAGGAACACCGTCGAGATGGGTGATCGTATCTCCGGCTTTGAGATTGATCTGCGGCTGGCTCAGGGGAGAGCCGGGGAAAGGGTCTTGGGTGAGCTGGGCACCGTAGTAGGTTCCGTAAGGCGTCAGGTTGAAATAGATCCCCATCCTCGGTGAATACTGCACCGCGGCCGGCGGGGCGGCGGGGGCAACGCGAGGGGCCGCACGCGGCGCAACCTGGGCCTCGGCAGCGTGTTGCCAGCCTGCGAGCAGAAGCAACGCGGCGGAAGCCAGTATCCAGGCCGTTGTGGGAATTGTCTTCATTGAGATGTTCCTCGATCCACAGTGAGACCGCATGCGGCATCGGATTTCATTCAACATTCACGACCACGTACTGGGTACCCGAGGCCTGATAGTAGGTCCCCCCGCACTGGTGCAAGGTGGTGCCCTCGATCACGACGACCGTACAGGCAGGCGGCAGCGAGGCAACGTAAACATTGGTCGCGTAGATCATGCGTCGTGTGGTTCGCCGGGCCACGCCGGCGTAGCTGACCGGCGTCAGGGGACGGCCGACGATGGCATGGGCCTCCCTGACCATGGACATCCCCTCGATGCCGCTTCCCGGCTGGTAATCAGCAAAGGCCAGCACCAACCCGAGCGCCAGCATTCCAAGTGTCGATTGTTTCATCATTTGCCCTCCTGCTTGATCGCGATCTCACCGGTTTCATCAACCGGGAGCACCTCCACGGCGACCGCCCCCTTGGGCGGAATGAAATTGAACGCGGCGGGACTAATGACCGGATTGGTGTTCCAGTTGCTCAACTGAACGCTGTATTGTGGCGCCCCCGTCATCCACTTGGTGGTAATCACGTATTTCATGGGGAGGGGCTCATCGCCCGCTTTCACCCAGATCTGCCAGTCGACGTCGGGGGTACGGAACGCAAGGTGATGGGTTTCGACCCCGCTCACGAAAGCGCGGCCGTGATAACCGCTGCTGGTAACGCTCGACATGAGGGCCTTGTAAGGGTCGGACAACAACAGGTCGGCGCCCGGCAGGCTGAGACCCGTTCCTTGCTCGACCGCGCGGATGGCGTCGTCGAGAGTGCCCGGCACGTGCTTCTGCACGTAGGCATTCAGCGTCTCGCCATGCAAGGTGAGCTTGGCGCCGTCATAGACCAGCTTGGTGTCGGCAAACTTGCCCTGCCGGCTGATATATAAGCGCGACGGCCGCTTGATCAGCAGCTGCGCGTGGCTGTTCAGCTGAAGCTTCTGTCCCTCGGTCGTGATGACCTCGTTTCCAATGTCGGCCGACACGCTGAAGGCTTTTGTGCCGGCGAGGAACGTGGACATCGACCGCAGAATCTCGTCCGCGTGCGTATTGAGTTCGTCGGCCGCCGTTGCCGCTCCTGCCAGCAGGCTGAAGCAGACCGCGAGTGATGCGGCGAGCAGACCACGCCTGGATAAAGACACATGTTTCATACGATCTCCTTGCCGTTTCGGCAATTGTGGAAGGGGAAATGGGTTTGCGCCGAGACACGCAGCCTCCGCCGGGCTTCCTGCCACCAATGATCGAAGGCGCACCGATCACCTGCATGAAATGGGAGGCAGACAGGTCGTTCTCGATCAGCGATTCTTCCGGAGAGGTGCAGTGCCTGAGGGCAGGCAACTCGTTCGAACGCACGGGATCTTGCCAATGTCTCGACCGGCCCCACCCAGCCTAGGGCGCGCAAATTGCACACCACCACATCTCCTATATAGTCCTTATTGGCATCTGAATATAGCGACAGGCAGATCGAGTGTGGGATACACTTTGTGACAACTTCCAGTTGCATCGAGCCGAAACGAAATGAAGCGAGCCTCGACACAGGCGGTTTCGAATTTTCCGAAGGTCGGCGCGGGCATGCTCCGTGTCGGCATCCTGACCAACGTTCCACCGGTTCTGCGCGAGTTCGGCCACGATCCCGATCGGACACTGGCGGAAATCGGCATGGATACGACCATGCTGGCCGATCCCGATGCGCTCATTCCCTTCCGCAGCCTCGGGAGGCTGATTCAGCACTGCGTGG
>Ga0209285_10000503_pt1 | contig 13254 bp, 11 predicted proteins | sample PPLLak3March2015_2_FD_187249 | JGI IMG/M metagenome (GOLD analysis project Ga0209285, IMG submission 187249) | Freshwater sediment microbial communities from Prairie Pothole Lake near Jamestown, North Dakota, USA - PPLs Lake P8 Core (3) Depth... | ecosystem: Environmental > Aquatic > Freshwater... | reverse complement strand
AGTTCGCCGAGCAGCACTGCCGCACCATCCACGACATCATGCGCTTCATCCACGAGACATCCTATGCCGTGGTGTTCCAGCTCGGCGACATGGTCACCGACCGGGCCAGCATCTCGGCACGGCTGAAAGCGGCCATCCCCATCGACCTGCACGTGATCGACCTGTTCGGCGGGTTGAGCGTGGACGCCACCCGCGTGGCGGCCGTTGCGCCGGAGGAGGTCACCTCGGTGCCCTTCCGGGCGCTTCTCAAAGGCATGCTGCGCAACGATCTCGCCGCCTCCCAGACCCGACCGGTGAGTCTGAGCGGGTTTCTGTCGGTCATGAGCGAGCAGATGATTTCGCAACCGGGGGCGGGCAACGAGCGTTTCGGGGACCGCAGCTATGCCATCATCTCGGACAAGTACCTCAATTTCAGCTCCCGAGTCGGCTACCATTACAGCGTGCTCGACTGCTACTGCGGCAAGACCCCGGCGAAGAACTACATCAACTTCCAGTTCAAGGGCGGCGCGGCCGACGACGTCCGGCGCTCCCGGCGGGCGCGAATGATCGAAAAGGTGCTGGGCAGCCTCGGGTTCCTGGTGGAGACGACCGGTGACCGGGTAAGGGCGCGCATGGCCAAGCAGGAGCAGCCTTACATCGAGGAGAAGCTGGATCTTTTGGGAAGACTCTTGATCTACACACGGCAGATGGACATGATGATGCACACGGAAGCCCACGTCACCCAGCTCACCGAGTGTTTTCTGCAGGGCAATTACAGCCTTGACCCGGCCTCCTCCGGAAATCGCGAAGGCGCCTGTGCTCTGCCCGAATATGAGGGGCCGCCGCCGTGAGCCGAGTCGGAAGCAGGTTATGCCGCGGGAATGCTTACCAGGCAGCCCAGCTTGATGCTGCTTTCACCCGAGACCAGCGCCTCGCTTTCGGTGTCGGTGCTCGCCAGCACTTCCACGAATCCCACCCGGAACCCGTCCTCGTTGAGGACCGCCAATTGCATCCCCGGCCGAACACCATGGTCGGTCCCGCGCCGGAAGGAAACGATGAATCCTTCGGCGGACTTCTTGATCATGTAGATTTCAGTTGTGTCGTGCCGGGGCATGAACCGCTCCACCTTCCTGATACCCCCACGTAAAGATGACGGCTGCGGTGGCGGCGACCCCGAAAGCTGCTGAAGGTGCCTCCGCCGGAGGGTGTCGGGGAAAACCTTCCGGAAAGGTTTCAGGCCTTGACCGGCGCCGGGCGCAGGCGGCGCTTGGCCAGCACCCCGATCACCAGGGTCGGGATCAGCATGCCGAAAAAGGCCTTCATGAAGGTTGCCGTAAAATCCTCTGCGCTGGCGACAGCCAGGTACATGGCCACGCAGAGCTCGGCCAGCACCGCCATGTCCATGACGATTACCAGCAGCCACTGCCGGGGGCTGTCTGCTATTCCTATCTCTGCTACGGGGTCCATGTTTCTTCTCCTTTCTTCTGGTCCAAATTATTTTTAATTGCGGCCGGTCGGCAACCGGCCGCAATTAAAAATTACTTCTTGAAGATGTCGGTCTGTGAGATGTTCATGAAACGAAGGGATTTGCCCTCTTCCTTGTAATAGATACGCACTTCATCGCCGGCATCCCAGGTGGAATCCGGCAGCTCGAAGTACTCCTCGGGAAGGCCGATGGTCTCAAGGATCTTCTGCCGGCTCGAGTAAATGGTCACGGTCTTCTTGGCCTTGTCGACCACCGGGAATTTCTTGCCCTTGACGAGCGGGTCGTCACGTTCCACTCCAGTTTTCTTTTCAACCGGTTTGAAATCGACCGTCTTGAAATTCTGGGCTTTGGGGTCGAAGATGACAATTTGGTTCTTCTCCGCGTCCAGTTTAATGCGTCCGCCGGCTTTGGGCAGGGGCCCGATTTCCTGCGGGTCGACCGGCAGCGCATAGGTCAGGGGCGGCAGGTACGAGTAGTCCGGGTTGAGCGTGTCGATTTTCTTGTCCCGGATGAGGGTCACCAGCTTTTTATCTTTATCGAATGCCACCACCCGGCCCTGGTCCACTTTACCGGATTCCGCACAGCCGAACAGGAAAACGAGCGGCAAAGCGACGAGCAGGTTCAACCAAAAACCTTTTTTCAACATTTTATCCTCCTTGACGCGTGGATTTCCCATTCGGTGGTTAAGCCTTGCCCTTCTTCATGGCCACTTCTTTTTTAGCCCCCTGGACCATTTTAACCGTGATGTAGATCGACATCGCGGCCACCAGGCCGAGTATCAGGATTGTGGCACTGACGTCGAATATCGTGTAGAATTGTGGGAAGTAGCCCCCCAGCAACTTCAGGAGCACCGAGATAAAGCAGCCGATGACCGCCAGGCCGAAAACGATGCGGATGCCGTAGCCCTTGATGTACTTGGTCGCGACCGAACCGACCTGAGCTCCCATGGCAGCACCTATCAGCATAATGATGGCGGCCACGAGTTCGGTGCGGCCTTTGAATGTGTAGGAAGCCGCGCCGTATAAGCCTGAAATTGCGACCTCGAAGAGATCGGTGCCGACGGCCACGTGAGTCGGGCATCCGATGAGATAGATCAGAGCCGGCATGCGGATCAATCCGCCGCCGATGCCAAGGATACCGGCCAGCCAGCCGGTAAAAAACGATACCGCAATCGGCAGCCAGGCCGTACAGGTAATCTGCGCCGCTGGGAAGTGAATCATGGGCGGGATCTTGATCTTGTGAAACGTTTTGTGCCACTCGATACCGGTTGAAAGTTTGTCCACTTCCCTGCCCGCGGCAAGCGCCTCGCGTTCTTTGCTCCGCTTTTTGGCGACATCAGCGAACACCATCCAGGCGATCAATGCCAGCAGCACGAGGTACATCCAACGCACCACCGGGCCCACCTGGCCGATGCGTTCCAGCCACATGATCATCTGGGCGCCGATTTCGAATCCCACAACGGTCCCGATGAGCATGATCATGCCGAGTTTGTAGTCCACGTTGCCGAACTTGCCGTGGCGCATGGTTGAGATGAGCGATTTGCCCGCCATGTGGGCGATGTCGGTGCCGATGGCGAAGGCCATGGGGAAGCCCAGAATGTTCAACCCCGGGGTCACCATCCACGCGCCGCCCATGCCGAAAAATCCGCCGATGACGCCCACGCCGATGCCCAGGATGATGAGTCCCGGCCAGAAAATTTTCACGCCCGCGATGGGCATGAGAACAAACAACCAATCCATGCCGACTCTCCTTTCTTAGATGAAAAGCAGCCTGATGAAGGGTGCGCTTTGGGGACTCCGCATCAATGCTCCGCCAGGTCGCGCGACGATAGGTCGATGCCGATGAAGTGCATGATGTAGTCGGCCAGAACCCCGAAAATGATCCCGATGATCGGGATCAGGACGACGGTCAGGAGCGTGAAGAGCAGATGGCTCTCGTTGTAGATATTCGCCCACCAGGCCATGAGCCCCGTGAGTTTTCGGGTGTCGGCCACGATGACGATGTACTCCCCGCCTCCGCCGGCCGCCAGGGCCGTCTGCGCGGTCAGCCAGAAAGTGGTCAGGGTAAGTGCAAGTCTCTTTACCACCGGCATTTGTTGATTCCTCCTTTCCCAGTTGATGTTTGTTAAATGCGAACAGCGCTCATATTGGTCAGTGCCTTCTCAGCAAGGCGCATGCCATATCATCTGGCAAATCGTTATAATCGTTTTTTCATATGATTTCATTTGATTTATAGTCTCAGGTGTGGCAAAAAAAGAAATCTGGCAAACGAAGATTTTGGTTTTTGCACAATAAGAGATATCGCCATGCGCTGGTTGCGCGGTGAAACACCTGATTCAAGCTTCGAAAGACTGCGGACTGCCATTCAGACCAGCAGCCTGAAAACCAGCCTGATGCTCGGTCTAATACCGCCGGTAGTTATCATCATGATGTTCACCGGATATGTAACCTACTTGATATACAGGCAATCTATCGGAAACGCCATTCAGCGCACCAGCCAACTGCAGACTGTGGCGGTACGCAATGAGATCGAAGGCTACCTAGAACGCTGCCGGCAGGACATTGCCCACCTTGCACAGGAAAACATTACACCTCAGGCAATTCACCGATTTATTGCAAAACAAAAGATTTCCGGCGGAATAGAATACCTTGAGGTTGCCTATATTGCGCAAAAAAGTGCAGACCACATGGTTTATATGGCGAAAAATGGCCGGATCGTGCAAATACCGGCCGATTCGATCAAGCCCAGTCCTCTATCTTACTACGAGCAGCTCAAACAGATAGGCCCGGGGCAGGTCTGGCTCTCACCGATTATGGAAATGGAGTTCCCCTTCCCGGAGCCGGACAACCCCAATCAGAGACTGACTCGCAAGGTCATCCAAATGGCAACCCCCTGCGGCAGCGAGGGGGACACACCCGGCTACCTTATGGTTTCGGTGGACATCCGCAACCTGCGGAATATCCTTTCGCTCTACAATTCGAGCCAATCGCCGATCTTGGCCTACCAGCGTACGGCAGAGGAGCGCTACATCTACCTTTTCGACACGGACGGGTGGATCCTCTTTCAATCCGAATCCGTGGAGCGACCCCTGTCCGAGCTCACCACACACCTGGCGCGCTCGGGCTACACCGGGACGTTAGGACGGCAAGGGCTGGAGTTCGCTTTCCGGCCGGACACCGTTTTCGACGATTATTGGAAAATGGTCGGAGACGTGCGCGAGGGGCGTCAGGACGTCGTCTCGATGACGGCCTACCAGCCCAACGCCTACGGCCGCAGCTACTACCTCGCCTATGCGCCCGTCCGCTTCAAAACCTCCCTGGAAGCCGGCCCGCAGGTCGTGGCGGGGGTCGCTTATCTGGACATCAGCCGTCTGACGCTGGCAGCCGGCTACAAGCACATCGACACCATGTTCTACATCACGGTGGCCACGGCACTGGTGGTTGGCGTTCTGATCTATATCCTGGGCGGAATCCTCACGCGGCCGATCCTCAAACTGGCCGAGGCCGTGACCGAACTGCCCCAGCATGCGAGCCTGACTCCCATCGCGCTGCCTTACCACGGCAAGGAAATCACCGTGCTCCAGAAGGCCATCAACGCCTTGATCGCCACCTTGACGAACCAGCTGGAGGAGATCCGGCGGAAGGACAAAACCATCCGCAGTGCCACCTTAAAAGAACAGGCCCATCTCGACCAGGTGGTCAGCGACCCCGCATACGACCCGGCGGTAGACCCCGTGCCTTCCATTGTCGGGCACGGCCCCAAAATCGAAAAGCTGAAAAGCGAGATTCTCAAGGCCGCTCAGGTCGGCGTGGACGTCTTGATCGTCGGCGAAACCGGCACCGGCAAGCAGCTGGCGGCCGAGGCCGTCCACCGGCTGAGCATCCGCTCCGAAAAGCCTTTCATTTCAATCAATTGCGGGGCTCTAGACGAAAACCTACTGCTTGACACCCTCTTCGGTCATGTGCGCGGGGCGTTTACCGAGGCCAAGACGGACCGCAAGGGCGCGTTTCTCGAGGCCGACCAGGGGACCCTGTTTTTGGATGAAATCCAGGTGGCATCCGCGCGCGTACAGCAGGCAATGCTCCGGGCGATCGCCGTGCGCAAGATCAAGCCCCTGGGGAGCGACCGTGAAACGGATGTGGACGTGCGCCTGATCGTGGCCAGCAATATCGACCTGCGGGAAGCGATCCAGAGAGGGCAGTTCCGGGAGGATCTGTATTTCCGGCTGAAGGTCATCACAATCCATACCCTGCCGCTGCGCGAGCAAAAGGAGAACATCCCGGTGCTGTCCCGACATTTCCTCAAGCTTCAGGAGCGCTTGGCCGGGCGGGCGGGGATGGGGCTGAGCAAGGGGGCGCTCTCCAAGCTGATGCGCTATGACTGGCCGGGCAACGTGCGCGAACTGCAGAATTGCATTACCCGCGCGGTGGTCATGGCCGAGCACCCGGTCATCCAGGCGGAGGACATCCCGCTGGATGTCGGCGATTGGGATGCCGATACCGGCAGCGCCGACCTGCCGGCAGCCGCTGGCACCGCCGGACTCGAGGGGCCGGCGGTCGAGCTGAACCATCGCCAGCGCAAGGCCTGGTCGGTGATCATGGCTCAGGGCCAGGTCACCCGCAGCCAGTACCAGGAAATCATCGGCGGAAACCTGCCTCCCCGCACGGCCATCTACGATCTCCAGGACCTGGTGCGGCAGGGAGTACTGAAGAAAACGGGGAGAGGACCGGCGACACACTATGTTGTCACGGAAAACCCGAACTCCGACCGGGGCTAAAATCCATCGTAAATGCCCAGTAAGATAAGGATACCAGGGTTCGGGGTTCAGGAGAAAGAGATGGCGTCGGCCCTCGTGATCTTCCTGAACTCTGAACCCCGAACCCTTGGGACCTTTTTCACCGCATCCTTGCACACCAACCGGCATACCGCCGGTTGCGGCCCAGCAGCTCGGCATGCGTCCCCCGCTCAACCACTCGACCGTTTTCCATCACGATTATCCCGTCCATGCGTTCCATGCCGATCAACCGATGGGTGATCCAGAGGACCGAGCGGCCCGTCGTGGCTTCCAGCAGCGACTCGATCAGCTCCGCCTCGGTCCTTCGGTCCAAGGCCTCGGTCGGTTCGTCCAGCACCCAGACCGGCGCATCTCTCAGAACGGCCCGGGCTACGGCCAGCCGGCGCGCTTGGCCGGCCGATAGAAGCCGGCCGGCCTCCCCGACCCAGGTATCCAGACCGTCCGGAAGGCCGTCCACGAAGTCGGCCAGGCGCGCGGCGGCGAGGGCACTTTGAAGCTCGCTATCGCTGGCATCCGGTCGGGCGATAAGCAGATTTTCCCGAATGGTGGCTGAAAAAAGGTGGGACTGCTGGGAGACGACAACGATCGTTCGGCGCAGCGCCGGTTCACTCAAAGCCCGGATGTCCGTGCCGCCGATGTCGACCCGGCCGGTTGCAGGATCGAAAAACCGAACCACCAGGTTGACCAGGGTGGATTTGCCGGCGCCGCTTTCTCCGACGACGGCTATGCGCCGGCCCGCGGAAACGGTGAAGCTGACGTATTCAAGCGCCCAGGGGAGCTCCGGTGCGTAACGAAAGCTTACTTCCCTGAAATCGACATGGAGGCGTGCCGGGACCGTGTCGGAGGTTTCGCTAAAACGAACTCCGGGCTCGCTTTCAACGATCTCGACCAGCCTGCCGCAGGCCGCCCGGGTGCGGCTTAGAAACTGGTAAGCCGTCGGCAGGCCGAAGATGGTTTCGAAGGCAGCCATAATGGCCAAGGCCATGAGCGCCAATGTGTCGCCGCTTTGCCTCCCGGAAGCGACGAGGCCGCCGCCGAGGTAAAGTGCGGCCAGCACCGCCGCTCCGGCCAGCATGTGCATCGCGGCTGCCGAAAGGCCGCGAATGTGTGCCATGCGCCGCTGGCCGGCGATCAGCGCCGATTGGGCGTTTCGGACCCTCTCGCAATGCGCCTCGGCGGCTCCGAATACGATGATTTCCGCCAACCCCTGAAGCGCCTCCACCGCGCGGGTGCGCAGCTCAGCCGAGCGCAGGGCGATGCGACGGCCGCTCGGCCCGGCCATTTTAGCCGCACCGGCTGAAACTCCGCCGCCGGCAAGCACGAACAGAGTCCAAAACGTCGCGGCGATCCGAACGTCGAGGGCGGCCAGCAAAATAAAAGAAAAAATCGAAATCAGCAGGGCAATCGCGGCGGGAGAGAACGCCCTGAGATACAGATGGTCCAGCGCTTCGATGTCGGCCACAATGCGATTTAAAATGTCACCGCTGCGGAAGCGCCACAGGCCGGACGGCGCGAGGGGTTCCAGGTGCCGGTAAAACCACACCCGCAAGTCTTCAAGCACCCGCAGGGTGGCGTCGTGGGTGAGGACCCGCTCGGCATAGCGCGCCGCCGTGCGGAGGATGGCAAACATGCGTACCCCGATGCTCGGCAGGAAAAAATTGAAAAGGTGCGCCGTGGCCGGCGTCAGCCCGGCCGCGGCTGCGGCCGATATAAACCAGCCCGAAACGGACAGGAGGCCGATGGCGGCCGCCGCCGCCGCCAATCCGGCGAAGGTACCCAAGACCAGTCGCGGAAGGTGCCGTGCGAAAACGTTCAAGAACGGACGGAGGTCTCGGAGCGGTCCGGTCCTCATGGTTCTGCGCTTCCCCGGTGAAGACCGGCCAGCCGCTGGAACGGGCCGGCGGCGGCTCGGAGTTCATCCGGATGGCCCGACTCGGTGATCTGCCCTTCCTCCAACACTTCGATGTAATCGGCCCGGTGGATGTCGGCCAGGCGATGAGTCACCGTCAGAACCGTCCGTCCGGCACGATAAGATGCAATCGCGTCGCGCACCAAACGCTCGGTGTCCGCATCCAGCCCGGAGAAGGGCTCATCTAAAAGGAGCACCGGGGCGTTCTTGAGAAACACCCGTCCCACGGCGACGCGCTGGACCTCGCCCCGTGAAAGCCCCACGCCCCGTTCTCCGACGGAGGTATCCAGCCCCTGCGGGAGCCGGTCCGCAAACTTCAGGACGCCGGCGGTCCGGGCGGCAGCGATGATTTCATCCTCAGCGGCATCGGGCCGCCCCATGCGCAGATTGTCGCGAAGGGTCCCGTGAAAAAGGACCGGGTCCTGCCCGATCCAGCCGATTTGCCCCTGCCACCAAGCAGGGTCGATTTGGTTTAGGGCAACGCCGTTGACGGTGATTTCCCCTTGATCCGGCCGGAGGAACCCCAACAGAAGGCTAAGGAGCGTGGATTTGCCAGCGCCGCTGCCGCCGACCAGGGTGGTATGCGCGCCGGGAAATAATTTTAGGCTGACCCCCTTGAGCGCGGGCCGGCGGCCGCCCTCATAGGCAAGATGGAGGCCCCGGCATTCAATCTGAACCCCACTGGCTCGATCGGGCCGCACGGTACCTCCGGAAATGCCCGGAAGCGGCGCTTCCAGAAGCGCCCGGATGGCGTCCGCCGCTGCCAGGGCCTGGGCACGGACGTGATAGTGGGCGCCGAGATCGCGCAACGGCAGAAAGAATTCCGGGGCCAGCAGCAGGATGAACAGGCCGTCGGCCAGGATCAGCGGCCGACCGTAGGTGCCGAAACCGAAGTAGCCGAGATAGCTCATGCCGAGATAGACAGCTACCAGCGCAATGGACAGGGAGGCGAAGAATTCCAGCACCGCGGAAGAAACGAACGCAACCCGCAGGACGCTCATCGTGCGCCGGCGAAAGTCGGCGGAGCGGTGGGCGATGCGCTCGGTCTCGCTGCGGCTGCGGCCGAAGAGTTTGAGTGTCGCCAATCCTTGCAGCACGTCCAGGAAATGGGCGCTCATGCGGGCCAAGGCCTGGAAATGACGCTGGCTGATGTTCTCCGCCCCCATGCCCACCAGGATCGTGAAGAGCGGGATCAGAGGCGCGGTTACGAGCAGCAACCCGACAGCCGCCCAGCTCAGGGGCAGGACCGCGGCCGCAATGGTCAGCGGCAGCAGAACGACCAGCACCCGCTGCGGAAGATACAGGGCATAGTAATCCTGAAGTCCCTCGACCTGCTCCACCAAAACGCTGGTCAAGGCACCGGTGTGCTCCCCGCGCGTGAAGGCCGGCCCGCAGGCGGTGATCCGCTCGAGCAGGCACAGACGCACATGGGTTCGGACCTTCTCGCCCGCGGAAAAAGCACTGGTCTCCTTGAACCAGGCCAAGGCCGCACGCAGCAGCACGGCGGCACCCAGGGATGCGAAGGCGCCGGCCAGGTCCGCACGCGGCCGGGCATCCATGAAAACCGCATGGATGATCTGCGATAAAAGGAACGCCTGGGCAATGGCGGCCAGCCCCGCCAGCCAGCCCAGGGCCGTGGTGCGGACAATGGCCCCGCGGGCCATGCGGGATTGCGAATAAAGCCAACGCCGGGATTGGGGGGTATCGACCGCCATGTCAAAATCGTTGACAAATCCGATGGCCGTAAGCTATCGGATGGAAAAATAGGCCGACCTGAAATGATCGGGGTGACGGGCCATTCGAATTGGCTCTGATAAACGCTGTTTTCGGCCTATTTGCAAGTAAAAAGGAGCCCGTCCATGTTTGCATTACCCACCGAACTTCTCGTCGACTTGTCCCGCTGGCAGTTCGCCCTGACCGCGATGTACCATTTCATCATGGTGCCGCTCACGCTGGGTCTGTCCTGGATCCTGTTCATCATGGAGTCGGTCTATGTCATGACCGGCAAGGAAATCTACAAGGACATGACCCGGTTCTGGGGCAAGCTCTTCGGCATCAACTTCGCCCTGGGGGTGACCACCGGCATCACCATGGAGTTCCAGTTCGGCACCAACTGGGCTTATTATTCGCACTACGTCGGCGACATTTTCGGCGCGCCGCTGGCCATCGAAGGGCTCATGGCCTTTTTCCTGGAATCCACCTTCGTGGGACTGTTCTTCTTCGGCTGGAACCGGTTGAGCAAACAGGCCCATCTGCTGACGACCTTTTTGGTAGCGCTGGGCTCGAATCTGTCGGCCCTGTGGATCCTGGTAGCCAACGCTTGGATGCAGAACCCGGTCGGCGCGGAGTTCAACCCCGCTACGATGCGCATGGAGCTGACGAGCTTTGCCGACCTCTTCTTCAACCCCGTGGCCCAGGTCAAGTTCGTGCACACCGTTGCGGCCGGGTATGTGACCGCCTCGATGTTCGTGCTGGGGGTGAGCGCCCTCTACCTGCTCAAGGGCCGCGACGTGGCCTTCGCGCGGCGCTCATTTGCGGTGGCTGTGGGGTTCGGCTTGGCATCGGTCTGTTCAGTCATCGTGCTGGGCGACGAGAGCGGCTACGAAGTGGGTCAGGTGCAGAAGGTCAAGCTCGCCACCATGGAGGCCGCCTGGGAAACCGAACCGCCGCCGGCGTCCTTCACGATTTTCGGTTTGCCGGACCAGGATGCCAAGACCACGCGCGCCGAGATCAAGATCCCCTGGGCCGGCGGCCTTATCGTGACGCGCTCGCTGGACAGGCCCATCAAGGGGGTCAAAGAGCTGATTGAGGAAAGTGAAGTCCGCATTGAGAAGGGCATGCAGGCCTACGGGCTGCTCCAGAAGCTTCGCGCGGGCGAGAGCTCGCCGGAGCTGCTCCAGGAGTTCAGCCGCCTCAAACCGCATCTGGGCTACGGCCTGCTCTTGAAACGCTACACGTCCAGGGTCTCCGACGCCACCCCCGAGCAGATCCACCGCGCGGCCCTGGACACGATCCCCAATGTCGCGGTCATGTTCTGGAGCTTCCGCATCATGGTCGGCCTGGGGTTCTACATGTTGGCCCTGATCGCCGTGTCCTTCTATTTCTGCGCCAAACGGGAGTTCGAACGCAAACGCTGGCTGCTGAAGCTGATCGTTTTCAGCATGCCGGCGCCCTGGATCGCGGCCGAGCTGGGCTGGATCGTGGCCGAGTACGGCCGCCAGCCCTGGAGCATCGGCGAGGTGCTGCCCACGCTGCTGTCCACCTCCACCCTGTCCACCGGGGATCTGATCGGCAGCATCATTGCACTGGTGGTGCTCTACACGGCGTTCATGATTGCCGCCGCCTATCTCATGGTGAAGTTCGTGCGTCTGGGGCCCAGCAGCCTGCATACCGGGCGCTACTTCTTCGAACAACAGAAGGCGGCCTGACCGCAAGGAGAAATCCCATGCCGATCCTTTTCGACTATTTCACGCTGAAAATCATCTGGTGGCTGCTCGTGGGCGCGTTGCTCATCGGCTTTGCCGTCATGGACGGGTTCGACCTCGGGGTGGGGGCGCTGCTGCCCTTTGTGGCCAAAACCGACGACGAGCGCCGCGTGCTCATCAACAGCATCGGCCCCACCTGGGAGGGCAACCAGGTCTGGTTCATCACCGGCGGCGGCGCGCTGTTCGCCGCCTGGCCGCTGGTCTACTCGGCGGCCTTCTCCGGCTTTTACTGGGCGCTGCTGCTCGTGCTCTTCGCCCTGTTCTTCCGCCCGGTGGGCTTCGAGTACCGCAGCAAGCTGAGCGACCCGCGCTGGCGCAGCGCCTGGGACTGGGGCCTGTTCGTCGGCGGCGCCGTGCCGGCGCTGGTCTTCGGGGTGGCCTTCGGAAACCTCCTGCAAGGGGTGCCGTTTACCTTCGACGACATGCTGCGCCCCTTTTACAGCGGCAGCTTTTTCGGGCTGCTCAACCCCTTCGCCCTGCTCACGGGCGTGGTGAGCCTGTCGATGCTTGTCATGCACGGGGCGGTCTACCTGCAGATGCGCACCGAGGGCGAGATCGCCGCGCGGGCCCGCGCCGCGGCACGCATCTTTGGCATCGTCTTTATCGCAGCCTTTGTGTTGACCGGGATCTGGCAGGCTTACGGGATCGCCGGCTACCGCATGGTGGCTTTCCCCGATCCGGGCACGGCATTCAGTCCCCTCGCCAAGACCGTTGAGAAAGCCGCCGGCGCGTGGATGGCCAACTATGCCGCCCAGCCCTGGATGTGGCTGGCGCCGGTGCTGGCGGTGGGCGGGGGAGTGCTGGCCCTGCTGCTTTCGACCGCCGGCCGCGGCGGCGTCGCCTTCGTCTTCAGCGCGGCGGCCCTGGCCGGCACGATCCTGACGGCGGGCTTCGCCATGTTCCCGTTCGTCATGCCGTCGAGCACCTTTCCCAACGCGAGCCTGACCGCCTACGACGCCGTCTCGAGCCACCGCACGCTGAACCTGATGTTCGTTGCCGTGGTGCTGTTCCTACCGGCGGTGCTGCTCTACACGAGCTGGGTCTACCGCGTGCTGCGCGGCAAGGTCACCGTGAAACGGATCCAGGAGGAAACGCACTCGGCCTATTAGATTGAAACCAAGTGATGACACGCCGGACCAATGTGCCATGTGGGAACCAAATTCCCCTTCGCCCCCTTTGGAAAAGGGGACGGGGGGATTTTTAAGGCTGGCTGCGCGTGGAGGAGGGTGAGGGGATGCCGCATGTGATCGTAAAGCTTTATCCCGGACGAACCGAGGAGCAGAAAAAGCATTTAGCGGATGAAATCGCCCGCGACGTCGTGGAGATTGCAGCGTGTGCGGAGAAGTCGGTCTCGGTGGCCATCGAAGAGATCCACCCCGACGACTGGACGGAAAAAGTTTACAAGCCCGATATTCTGAACAATCAGCACATGTTGTACAAGGCGCCGGGCTACAATCCGTTTTAATAAGAAACCATTAGAAATACAGGAGACTCTATGTGGTACTTCACCTGGATCCTCGGTGTGCTGCTCGCCTGCGCCTTCGGGATCATCAACGTGATGTGGATGGAGTCAGAGGAAATGCTGGGCAAAGATAAGGAC
>Ga0209285_10000500_pt1 | contig 13363 bp, 9 predicted proteins | sample PPLLak3March2015_2_FD_187249 | JGI IMG/M metagenome (GOLD analysis project Ga0209285, IMG submission 187249) | Freshwater sediment microbial communities from Prairie Pothole Lake near Jamestown, North Dakota, USA - PPLs Lake P8 Core (3) Depth... | ecosystem: Environmental > Aquatic > Freshwater... | reverse complement strand
TCCCGGGCCGCATTCTTGATCCGAGTGCCCAGCGTGCTGCGCAACGTCACCAGATTGGCTTGCTCGTTCGTCAGGAGAGTCACGTTTTCCGGCGGGACCCGGTTACCCTCCACCAGCAGGCGGTAAAAGGCTTCGGCGTCGTTGACCGCATACTTCAACTTCGGCAGCTTGGGGTAATCATTGATGCCGATGACCACCGCCCAAACATTGCGTCGCTTGGGGTGGTATTGGATCGAGAGCGTCTTCTCCACCGACAGATCGTCGACGTCGGTCACGACCACCTGCAGCCGGTTGTGGCCTTCATCGAGCTGGATTTTGCGGTCGAAGTTCAGGCGGTGCGGGGCGCTTTCCCCCACCTGGCGGATGCCGCGCTCGGTCGAAGCCTCCAGCGGCCGCCCGTTGAGGAAGATCTCGAAGCTTTTCAGCCCCTGCTTTCCCTCAACGGCGCCGGTCAGGCGCACGCTGCCGCTTTCCACCTGTTGGCCTTCCTCGGGGCCCGTGATGAGCAGAAGCGGGGGCGTCTTGCCTTCGGCCGCGATTTTGCTCATGCGCTCTCTTTCCCGGCGCTCCTTTTCAAGCTCCTGGTTGAGTTGGACGGACCTGGCCTTCTCGACCTGAAGCTGCTGGCTGAGCCGGTCGAGCTGGGCATGCCGGGCGGTGAGCTCGGCCAGGCGGTATTCGAGCTCGCGCTGCTGCCGCAAGCGTTCCGCCGCCGTGGGTCCGCCTTTCTTCGGGTCCACCTGCTGGAGAGCCTGGATTTTCTCCTTGGTCTGATTGATCTCCAAAGCGGTCTGCATCCGTGCCGCCGCCAGATCCCGGACCTTGTCCGCGCGCATATATGCTTGGGTGATGCCGGGATGATTTGGATAGCGTTCCGACAGTTTCTGCAGAAACTCGGCAACTTGAGCGTAATCGTCGGTCTGCCACGCGATGATGATGGCATCAAAATAGCCCAGGTTGTCCTTGTAGTCCTGGTCCATGAATCCGAGATTCAGCCGACCGGACCCGATGGAAACAAACGTATCGCCCACCTCGTTTACAAAAACCGGGGTTTGGGGGCCTTTCCCGATCACCTTTACAAAGCGCCGGTCGCTGGGTCCCCGACCGGAATCGGCCGGCTCCAAAAAAACACTGCCTTTGGCCATGATGGAGTAGAGTCGGCCGGGAGCGAGGTCGATGCCCGTATCGATGCGCTCATAGGTGCTGAAAACCCGGACAGACCTCATACTGCCGACATAAGCAGGGATCTCATTCCGGGGGTAGACCTCGGCCGGCGCCGGTTCTTCTTTCTGGCCGGATTCCTTGGCGGCGGCGGTATATCCAACCGAAGGCTTGGTCCACATGGAACACCCGCTGAAAAAGGCCAGGGCAGATGCCGCCCCTATCAGCAAGAATACGATGTCTTTCGTGCGTCTTCCCAAATTCGCGCTCATTCGTGATACCCCCCAAAGGCCATAAAAGCGGCCGCAAACCGCAGGGGTTAGCAGCCGCTTTTAATTGTTTTTTGGCTTGAAACTATATTTCGATTCTGATCGCCTCCTATTATGACGAAAAATCCGGTTGCGATCAACCCCTGGGTCGAATTTTTGAGTAGCCAGCCGTTATTATAGTGTTTTCCGGAGGGCCAGAAGGGTGACATCGTCTGCGGGCGACCCCTTTCCCACATGCGAGTTCAAAGCATCGATTACTTTGTCCACCAGGGCCTGGGCAGCGGCGCCTTTTTCTGAAACCAGGTTGACCAATTTCTGTTTCGAGAAATGTGCCCCCGCAGTGTCATCGGCGTCGGTAACCCCGTCCGTGTAGAGGACGAGGCAGTCACCGGGCTCAAAACCGATGGACTCCGTTTTGTAGAGGGCATCGGGCAGCGCCCCGACGGCCAACCCTGTGGCCTTGAGATATGCCACCGGCTGCCCGCTGCGGAGGAACAGGGGCGGCTCATGCCCGCCATTGACGTAGGTGAGTCTGCCGGTGGCGGGGTCCAAAATGCCGAGAAAGAGGGTCGCGAACATGTCGGCCTCGCCGTGGTTGTCCGTGATGTAGGCGTTGGTCTGTCGGACCGTTTCCAGCGCAAGCGTCTGAGACCACCCCGCCGGGTCGATTGAGTCCACGCCCAGGCGGTCGGCACTTTGCATGGCAAAGGCCCGGATCAAGCTGCGGGTCAGGGCCATAAAAAGCGCTGAACCCACCCCATGATCGCAGACATCGGCGATGACGACCCCCAGGCAGCGGCCGCCTGCCAGTTCAAAGACGTCATAGAAATCCCCTGAGACCTGCAGTGCCGGCTGGAAATGAGCGGCGATTTCCCAGCCGGGGGGTGCCGGCAGGTTGGCCGGGAGAAACCCGGTCTGGATCTTGCGGCCGATCTCAAGCTCGTGTTCGGCGAGCTGGCGCGCCCGCTCGATTGCGGCGCGAACCCGGGCGTTTTCAAGAGCATGCCACGTGGACAAGCCCGCCCACCCCAGAACCATGACGAGGAGCGCTTTAACCACCGGCACCAAAAGGTTCCACTGCAGGAACAGCAGGCCTGCAGCGGCAGCGAAAAACGCAGCGAGGCCGGCGGTACCCCCGGCACTGACCAGTGCCGAGCGGTGGAAAGACAGGGCCGTGACGGCCAGAAGCAGGAGAATCTCGATAACGGCTGCTGCGAGGTTCGGCACCTCCCGGATGAAGCTGCCGGTCAGGATGGTGTTCACGGCGTTGGCGTGAACGCCGCTCAGAGGGTAGCCTTCATCGATCGGCACCTGGCCCATGTCCGCCGAACCCGTGGAAATGTCCGATAGAAGCACGATCCGCCCTTCCAGCTCATCCCGGAACTCATTGAGCCGGTCCAAGTCGTCGGAGGCGGCGTAGATGTCCGAAAAATTGTAATGCTTCATCCGGCCCCATGGGCCGGCGAAGTGGATGCGCATACAGCCGCGCGCATCTACCGGGATCGTGAGATTGATCCGTTGCGAACCGCCCGGCCGAACGGCATCCCGCAGGGTGATCGCCCCGCGGTCGAGCACAACCTTATCCGGGGGGACTTTCAGAAAAGCGCACACGGATTTCAGGGCAAAGCTCGGATAGAAGTCGTTTTCGAACCGCACGATCAGCGGCAGCCTGCGGATGACGCCGTCCGCATCCGGGGTGAGCGTCAGGAAGCCGGTGCCCAGGGACAGCTCCGCCAGCGGCACCAGAGTGATCAGCGGGTCGATGCCGTAATAGAATCGGGCGGTCTCCGGTGGGGCCGGTAGCTTCCACGCCGTTTTCCGGAGATAGTCGCGCGCATCCGGGTCTTCGACCCCATTCTCTCGGCCCGCTGCCGCGGACAGCCGAAAGGCCATCCCGAAAACCACATCCCGGGATTGCCGCGTCGCATCCATCAGGCGCCGGTCGTTTTCGGCACTGGTCTCACCGGCGAAGATGATGTCACACATCTGCACGGCAACCTTCATCGCCCCCAGGTTGTGGATCGCGCGGGCATAGTGGGCGCGGGAGGGGTGGTAGTCTTTCAGGGCGCGCAGGCTGGTGTTGTTCAAGTCCACATGCACGACGGTGCCATCGTAGGGTGGGGCGAAGGCGGCATGCGACGCCTTCAGGCCGAAGAACTGGTCGTTGAGCCGTTCGTTCCAGGTGTTAAAGAATTCCGGCCAAAGAAGGGAAAAGAGATGGACCGCCGCAAACACCCCCGCAGCCAGCCAAACGGGCTTCCGCCACTGTTTTGCGTCAGCGATGGTCAATGGTGAACGTCCGGCCGTAGAAACCACCAGAGGCCGAGATTTCGGAGGCCAGCGGCGTAACATCCGGGAAAATCGGAGCGTCTTTCGGTGTCTGGCCCCGCAGGCTGCCTCCAATACGAACCGGTTTTTCCGCCGGGGCGGATAGGTCTTGGTGCTTGAGTCTCAACTGCTTGATCTCGTTCATAATAGAGTCAGCAGACGATTGCAGGGCGGCTTTCTCTGTCAGGGTGGCGTGCCGAGCGTACAAACTTTCCAGACGATGCAGCTGTTGCGCTGAAACCAGGAGAAGGAATTTCTCCTGGCCGGTGTGAGTGTCGAGCTGGAACCAGCGCGTGCCGTCGGGAATGTGCAGCGGAGAGCCGGGCAGGATCCGGGCGGATTGCCCCTCGCCCGGGAAAAGAAAATCCAGTTCGCCCTCGGTGCTCAAGTGAAACAGATAGACATGGATAGCGCTTCTGGGCTCGATGAAAAGCTTCAGGCGGTCGCCGGAACCCAGGCGCGTTTCGTTTTGAACCGCCATGACCTTCTGCTTGCCTTCCGGCCCCGTAAGCGCGCCGAAGGCGAAAAGAAACTGCATGTCGCCCGGTTCGGCCTGGCTTTGGGCGAATACCATGGTTGTCGTTAAGGCACAAAACAAAATGAACAGCCGCACGCAGCGCCTCGCAAGTGGTCGAATCATGGGCATCATCTCAGACCTCCTCTGATAGTCGGCATCGGCCGGAGCCCGGAACCATATGGTCGCGGGGGGTGGTGAGGGGCAAGCAGAGTCGGCCCTGTCGATTCAGGGTTGGTTGAAGTCTAAAAAATGACAACGCGCTTTGTCAATAGCGGAAACTATGCTATGGCGCATAGGTCTGTATTGAACGCATCCGAAGGGATGAAGGTGAATGCCTATCGATCTTCTCATTCTAAATGCCCGGATTCGCACCCTGGACGACCACGGGACCGTCGTCCACAGCCTGGCCGCTGCGAACGGAAGGATCTTCGCCGTTGAATCTTCGCATGCACTGGAGTCATTGGCCGGACCCGCTACCAACGTGTTGGATCTTAAGGGCCGCACCGTTCTTCCCGGTTTTATCGATGCCCATGAGCATTTGTCCTGGTTTGCCGAGGAACCACTGAAGTTGAATCTGTCCTCGGAACGTATCAAGAGTCTGGTGGAGCTGCTCGCTTTAATCCGATCCGAAGCCTCCCGTCTGAACCCGGGAGAATGGATTCAGGGGGTATTATACGACGACACCAAGATGATCGAAGGCCGCTCGCTGACCCGCGGCGACCTCGATTCCGCCGCGCCGGCACATCCCGTGATCGTCGTCCACGTCAGCGGCCACTGGGCGGTAGTGAATTCTGCCGCGTTGGAAGCAGGAGGCTTGGACGATCGCTCGCCCGACCCCAAAGGGGGTGCACTCGGCCGTGACCCGGGCACCGGCCGTCTGGACGGACGATTGATTGAGATGGCCATGTTCAACTTCGCTTTCGAGAGCCTGGCCGTGCAGCCATTGGTGGTGCCGCCCTTTCCCCGCGAGGTACGCCGCAGAGCCTTAAAATCCGCTGCGCGGATCCTGAATTCGGCCGGCGTTTGCGGGGTGGGCGATGCGCTTACCGCGCCTAGCTATGTTACCAGTTACCACGACCTTGCCGCTGCCGGTGAGCTTCCCCTAAGAGTGAATATGATCATCCCCTACATCTTTCTGCCTCGATTGGAGCAGATCGGGCTGCTGGGACCGTGGGGAAACGAATGGGTGAAGTGCACCGGGATTAAAATCATCATCGACGGCGCGATCGCCGGCCGCACGGCGGCGCTGAAAGATGGCTACGCTCACGATCCCCAGGACCACGGGGTTCTGCTGATCTCCGAGCCGGCGGAGCTGGATGAGATCGTCGGGCGGATTCATCGCGCCGGCTACCAGGCCTGTGTGCATGCCAACGGAGACCTGGCGATTGAAATGGCGCTCAAGGCCATTGAGCGCGCACAGATTGAGGCTCCGCGGCCCGATCCCCGGCACCGCATCGAGCACTGCACCCTGATCGATGACGCCCTCTTGGCCTGGATGGCCCGGTTAGGGGTGATGGCGCTGCCTTTCGGGTCCTATCTCTGGCAGCACGGCGAGAAGCTGCAGCGGTTTTACGGAGCCAGGGCGGCGCGCATGTTTGCCCATCACAGCTTTCTCAGGGCCGGGGTTCGGGTGGCGGGCTCGTCGGATCACCCGGCCGGTCTTTACCCTCCCCTGCTGGGTGTGCAGTCCATGGTAACCCGGCAGACAGCCTCAGGCGAGGTGATCGGCCCGGAGGAGAAGATATCCCTTGAGGAAGCCTTTCGGATGTATACGCTTTACGCCGCCTACGCGGCGGGGGATGAACGCCTGAAGGGACAGCTGGTTTCCGGCCGTCTGGCCGACATGGTCGTGCTGGAGCAGGACCCTTGGGAGATCCCGCCGGATGAGATCAGCCGGATCGGGATTCATATGACCATCGTCGGCGGACGAGTCGTTTACACTCGAGATTAGGTCCGATCCATTTTCGTCCGGCCAGGAGCCCGTATCGCATTGGAATGCGAGCATGCTCCAGTCGCGGGTCTTCCCCGCGGGAGAACGACAACGTGCCGTTACTGGAAACACAGAACCTGACCAAATCGTTCGGAGCGCTATCCGCCGTTTCCGGGGCAAGCCTGAACGTGCACGCCGGGCAGGTGCACTCCATCATCGGGCCCAACGGTGCGGGCAAGACCACGCTTTTCAATCTGCTGGCCGGGGTGTTCCCGCCGACCTCCGGCCGAATCCTTTTCGGCGGGCGGGACATTTCAAACCTCAAGCTCAATGAGCGCGCCCGGATCGGCATCGGGAGATCCTACCAGGTCACCAGCATCTTCCCCGAGCTTTCCGTTCATGAAAACGTGCGCTTGGCGGTCCAGTCCAAAACCCAGCGCGGCGTTGCGCTCTTCCGCGCCGCCAGCAGCTTGGTTGAAATCAGCGCCAAGGCCGATTCCATCCTGGAGGAGATGCGTCTTGCCGACTTCCGGGATCGGATCGCCAGCACCATCCCCTACGGCAGCCAGCGTTCGCTGGATGTCGCCATCGCCCTGGCCACCGATCCGCAGCTGCTTCTGCTGGATGAACCCACCAGCGGCATGTCTCCGGAGGACACCCTGAAAATGATTTCGTTGGTGGAGCGGATTTCCGAAAAATACACCATCGCACTGATTGAACATCACATGAAGGTGGTCATGTCCATCTCCGACACCATCACCGTGCTCAGCCAGGGGCAGATCATCGCCGAGGGATCCCCGGATGACATTCAGCGCAACGATGAGGTCCGGCAAGCCTACTTGGGAGGAGGGAAGGCTGCATGGACCTGAACCATGCCCTGCTTCAGGTGGAAGACATCCACAGCTATTACGGCAAGAGTCATATTCTTCAGGGCGTTTCCTTGGCCGTGCTCCCCCAGGAATGCCTGACGTTGTTGGGCCGCAACGGGGCCGGCAAGACCACCACGCTCCGCAGCGTGATCGGCCTGGTTGCGCCCCGCTCCGGCCGGATTTTATTCAAAGGGCGGCCGATCAGCGGGCGGCCGCCTTTCGAGATTTCGCGGCTGGGTATTGGCTACGTTCCGGAGGATCGCCAGATTTTTGCGTCGCTGACGGTGCTGGAGAACCTGATCATCAGCGTGCAAAAACAACGCTCCGAAGGACCCTGGAGCCTTGAGCGGATTTTCGAACTCTTCCCGCGGCTGGCGGAGCGGCGCCGGAACCGCGGCAGCCAGCTCAGCGGCGGCGAACAGCAAATGCTGTCCATCGCCCGGGCGCTCATGACCAATCCGGACCTGCTGTTGCTGGACGAACCCACCGAGGGCCTGGCGCCGCTGATCGTCGAGAAACTGCTCGAAATCATCCAGAGCCTGAAGCAAAGCGGACTGACGATCATTCTGGTGGAACAGGACGTGCACGCCACCCGTCCGGTGGCCGACCGCTATTGCATCCTGCAGGAGGGGCTGCTGGTCCACCAGAGCAGCCATGCTGAGTTCTGGTCCCAGCCGGAACTTCAGGAGAGGTACCTCGGGGTGTAGCCGTGTGCGCCCGGTTCCCTGATGTCATTGAACGAAGTCGCCTGAAATCAAAAACGTCATCAAAAAAAGGAGGCAGCATGCAGAAGAAAGTGACGCGACGGACCTTTTTAAAAAAATCCGCACTGGCCGGAGCCGGCCTGGGGTTGGCGGCCGGAGGATTTATGCCGCTTCGTGCCTGGGGCGCCGAACCGCTCAAGATCATGATCGGCACCACTTTTTCCGGACCCTACGCCGAAACCGGGGACTACGTCCGCAAGGGGACCCAGTTGGCGGTGGAGATGTTCGGAGGCAAGGTGCTGGGCCGGCCGGTCGAGATTATCGAGCGCGATGTGCCGAACCCCTCCGAAGGAGTAAAAAAAGCTCAGGAGGCGGTGGAAAAGCTCGGCGCCAAATTTTTCTTCATCTCCCCCTCCAGCCCGACGGTTCTGGCGGTGTCGGAATATGCCGCCAAGCAGAAGGTGCTGCTGATCGGGGCCGCCGGTGCGGACGAGATCACCGGCAAGAGTTGCAACCGGTTCACTTTCCGCTGGCCGGTGGCCACCTGGAGCGCCATCCGCGAGGTGGTCCCGCGGATCATCGACGTTTACAAGGCCAAGACCTTCTACACCATCACGCCCAAGTATGTCTTCGGCGAGGACTTGCTGCGCAACACTCAGGAGGTGCTGAAAGCCAAGGGTCTCACCCTGCTCGGAAATTCCGACCACCCCATGGGCGAGTCCGATTTCAGCTCCCACCTGACCAAGGCCATGGCCGCCAAGGCCGATTGCGTCCTGTTGTTGAATTTCGGCGGCGACACCACCAATGCCCTCAAACAGGCCAACAGCTTCGGCCTGAACAAGGCGTCGCGCATCGCCTGCGTCTGGGGTTCCGGCCTCACTCAGATGAAGGCCATCGGTCCCAAGATTCTGGACGGGGTCATCTGGGGGCTGCAGTACTTTTATAAAATCGACTCCCCCGGAAACAAGAAGTTCGTCGAGGCGTTCCGGAAGAAGTTCAACGAGACGCCGAACTACCTGGCCGCCAATCCCTTTACCAACGTCCAGGTGCTGCTCCAGAGCATCGAGCGGGCCAAAACCGACGACCCGGCCAAGGTGGTGCAGGCCATGGAGGACTACGAATATGAAGGGTTGACCGGCCAGGAGAAATTCAGAGCCTGCGATCATCAGGCGGTGAAGCCTTACTATACGCTGCAATGCAAGGCGCCGGATGCGATGAAAACCCCGGATGATTTCGCCGACATCATCGGCTCCTCCACGAACATCCCGCCGTGCGAGGAAACCGGCTGCAAGATGAGTTAACCCGCCGGAACGTATCAGCAGCGCTGCGCTGGGCTCTATCGATGGGACCCTGACAGGGGACGAGCCCGGCCGCGGCCGGAGTGGGATCGATTCAAAACTGCTAAACGGATTTACTGCATGACCGATCTGATCATCGCGCAAGCCTTCAACGGGCTGGTACTGGGAATGATCTATGTGCTGCTGGCCATGGGTCTTTCCATCGTTTGGGGCATGATGGACATCATCAATTTCGCCCACGGCCTTTTCTTCGCCATCGGGGCCTACCTGGCGTTCACGGTGGCCTCCTGGAGCGGGAGCTTCCTGGTCTGCCTGCTGGCCGTGCCTCTGGCGACCGCGCTTATTGGCATGCTGCTGGAGGTGACCCTCCTGCGGCGTCTGTATGGCCAGAACATTCTCTACCAGATCCTCATGACTTACGGCATCGCCATCGCCGGCCGCGAGCTGATCATCATGATCTACGGGCCGGTGGGCAAGAGTTTCGACCAGCCCGAACTGCTGACCGGGGTGATCCCCATCGCCGGAATTTTTTTCCCGATCTACCGCGTCTTCGTGTTCGGTCTGACCGCCCTGCTGACCTTCGGCATGTGGTTTGTAATCGAGAAGACCCGCTGGGGCTCCATCATCCGCGCCGGAACCGAGAATCTCAAAATGGTGAGCTGTCTCGGGATCAACATTTCGCGGGTGTTCACCCTTACCTTCGGGGTGGCCATGGCCATCGCCGGGCTGAGCGGGGTGCTGGCCGCCCCCATGCGCGGGATCGAGCCGTTCATGGGGGATCTGATTCTGGGGATCTGCTTTGCCACGGTGGTCATCGGCGGTATGGGCAGCTTTGCCGGTGCGGTCGCGGGCGGCCTGATCGTGGGTTTGAGCCAGAGCATGGTCACCCTCGTCATGCCCAGCGCTTCCGTCATCATCATCTTCATGGTCATGGCCGCTATTTTGCTCATTCGGCCGCGCGGTCTGATGGGAATACGGGACTAAAAGAGGACGCGTTTTCTATGCCGACCTGCACCGAACCTGCATGGCTGAATCGCTGGTGGCTGAGCCACCGGTTGCTGATCCTGCTGGCGGGCCTGTTTGCCGTATTTCCGTTCGTGCTGCCCTATACGGCCCTGGCCAACGAAATCATGCTCTTCGCGCTGGCCGCCGTAGCCTTCGACCTGTGTCTCGGCTACGGCGGCGTGATGATGTTCTGCCAGGCCTCCTTTTTCGGGGTAGCGGTGTACGCAACGGCGCTCACCCTGCTGCACCTGACCTCGAATCTGTTTGCAGCCATTGCCATGGGCGTTTTGGCGGCGTCCCTGCTGGCACTGGTGGTGGGGTTTTTGGCCACCCAGCGCAGCGGCAGCTATTCGGTCCTGCTGACGCTGGCTTTTGCCGAAATGATTTATTTCATCGCCTTTCAATGGAGCGGGCTGACCGGCGGGGACAACGGGTTGACCGGCATCAAGCGCCCGAATCTGGAAATCCCCGGGCTTTTCTCGGTCAGCCTCCAATCTTCGCTGGCCTATTATTTCTTTTCGTTCGTTTTTTTTATTGCGGCGTTCTACACTATCCGGCGCATCACGCTCTCGCCGTTCGGCAAGGTGCTGATGGCCGTTCGCGAAAACGAACAGCGCGCCCAGGCCATCGGTTATGATACGCGTCGCTACAAGATGGCCGTGTTTGTCATCGGCGGCTTTTTCATGGGGCTGGCCGGGTCCCTCTACTGCATGTACATCTGCTTTGCCCACATTCACTATGTTCATTTCGAGGTTTCGGGCAACATCGTCATGATGGTCCTGACCGGCGGAATGGGGACCCTCTTCGGTCCGGTGATCGGTGCTTTCATCATCGTTCTGGCTTCGGACGTGGCCAGCGCCCTGTGGGACCGCTGGATGCTCATCATGGGGGCTATGTTCGTCTTTTTCGTCCTATTTGCCCGGGGGGGGCTTTGGGGGCTTTTCGAAAAGCTGATGCGTGTGCGGCTCCGCAACCGATGAGCACCAACCGAGCATGAAGTTCGACCTCATCATCCGAAACGGCCAGGTGGCGGACGGTAGCGGCGGTGGTGTCTTCACAGCCGATATCGGCATTCGCAACGGGCGTATCGAAGGCCTGGGGACCCTCCCCGGCGGCTGGTCGCAAGACGAACTCGACGCCTCCGGGATGACGGTCTCGCCCGGATTCATCGACTCTCACTCCCATGCCGACCTCGCACTGCTGGCCCAGGGCCTGGAGCATGAGAAGCTGCGCATGGGAGTGACCACGGAGGTCATCGGCCAATGCGGCTATACCGCCTTCCCGGTTTCAGATCGCTTCCGCAGCCTTCGCGCCGGGAGCATGGCAGGGTTTCTGCCCGGCGTCCGGCTGGCCTGGAATTGGACGACGCTGGCGGAATACCGGGCAGCCTGCTCAGCCGTCGGCCTGACTCACAACATCGTGCCGCTGGTGGGCCATGGGTCCGTACGGATGGCGGTGATGGGGAACAGCCCCGATCGGCCCGGCGCGGCCGAGCTCGAACGAATGCGCCAGCTGGTGCATCAATCCATGCAAGCTGGAGCCTTTGGACTCTCTTCCGGTCTGATCTACCCTCCGGCCTGCTATGCCGATCAAACCGAAATCGAGGCCTTGTGCCGGGTGGTCGCAGATTACCAGGGGCTCTATGCGACCCACACGCGCGGAGAGACCGCCGGCCTGATCGATGCGTCGGTCGACGAGGCCCTCGCTACCAGTAAGGCCAGCGGCGTGTCCCTGCAGATTTCGCACTTGAAGGTCATCGGTCTCACCCCGGGCAGCCGAGGGAAAATCGATCAGGTGCTTGCTCGGATCGAACCAGCCCGGCGCGAGGGAATGGATGTTCACTTCGACTGCTACCCCTACACAGAAGGCAGTACCCTTCTAAGCACGCTCGTGCCGCGCTGGGCGCACGCCCAAGGAGGGGATGGTTTGATCGCCAATCTGAAAGACCCCCAAACCCGGCTAAGAATCCGCCACGACATCGAAACAGACACCACCACGTGGGAAAACTGGGTCCAAGCCTGCGGACCCAACGCCATTCGGATCGGCGCGCTCGGCCAGGGCCGGTCCGATCCGATCGTCGGGATGGATCTGGCGACCATCGCAGGCCAGCGTCAAGAAGATCCGCTGGAGGTGCTCTTCGACCTTTTGATCGCCGAGAATGCCAATGTAATAATGGTCTTCGCCATGATGGCCGAAAAGGACATGCTGACGGCTTTGGTTCACCCGCAGGGCATGATCGGCACCGACGCCATCCCCTGTCCGCCCGGCCAGGGTCGGCCGCACCCACGTGGGTATGGCGCCTTCCCGCGCATCCTCGGTCGTTATGTGCGCGATCAGCGGGTGATGACCCTGGAGGAGGCTATGCGCAAAATGACCCGCCTCCCGGCGCAGAAATTCGGTTTGAAAGATAGGGGGCTGGTGCGTGAGGGCCAGTTTGCCGATCTGGTTGTTTTCGACCCTGAACGAATCACCGACCGGGCGGTTTATGAGAATCCGCGCAGGGCGCCTGAAGGCATCAAGGCCGTCATTGTGAACGGAGGCATTGCCGTGCTCGATGGATGCGTAACCGCAAGACGTTCGGGTCGGTTTCTGACACCCTCAACATCCACCTTCGTCTGAAGCTCAGCCAAAAGCCGGATCCGCTTGACAGCCGCAGCTGAAAGATTAGCATTTACGTTTATCCAGAAACCGCCTTAGAAAGTCGATTTCAAAATCCCCCTGCCCCCCTTTGTCAAAGGGGGGAAACAAAGAAATGGAGCCGATCGATTTTGTTATCGAGAGGATGGCGCCGCCCGCGCCACCCTCGGTTTCCTGAGCAGCAGGCCTGGTCTTTTTCAACCCGGCCCATGGGGGCTGAAAAAGGAGATTCCAATGGACAACACTTCCATCGATACACCGGAGAAGGAAAGAGACCGCTTCGTCGAACGCCTGCTGGCCTCGACCGCGGGAACCTTCGACATATTCACCATTTACATTGGCGACCGCCTGGGGTTTTACCGGTCGCTGAGCGAGCACGGGCCCGCTACCTCGGAGGAGTTGGCCGCTCGCACCGGCGCTTACGAGCGCTACGTCCGCGAATGGCTGGAGCAGCAGACGGTGGCGGGCATCCTGAGGGTGGAGGATGAAAACGCCGCGGCCCGCTCCCGTCGCTACCGCCTGCCGGCCGGGCACCAGGAAGTTCTGGTGGATCGCAACAGCCTCAATTACCTGACGCCCCTGGTGCAGATGGTGGCGGGCGCGGTCCGGCCCATGCACCAAGTGCTGAAGGCCTATCGCAGCGGA
>Ga0209285_10000499_pt1 | contig 13405 bp, 6 predicted proteins | sample PPLLak3March2015_2_FD_187249 | JGI IMG/M metagenome (GOLD analysis project Ga0209285, IMG submission 187249) | Freshwater sediment microbial communities from Prairie Pothole Lake near Jamestown, North Dakota, USA - PPLs Lake P8 Core (3) Depth... | ecosystem: Environmental > Aquatic > Freshwater... | reverse complement strand
ATTTGGTGGTGCATTGGATTCGATTGTCCCGAGTGCATGGAGATATCCACTGGGACCTCCTGTTGAACCAATATAGACAGTCCCATCCTCAGCGATTGCCGGGGAAGAATCCACCCATCTATCTGATATGATTTTCCGCCAGCGTTCTGTCCCATTCGGATTCACTGCAAGAATCTCACCCCCACTAGTATCACCAATTTCGACGCCGACATAGATGGTGCCTTCTGCGGCAATTGCGGGGCAAGATGTAAAGATAAACCGTTCAGGGCCAAGATTAAATATCCAGCGCATCGTTCCATTTGGATATACTGCGTATAATTCGTCACCACCGACATAGATAGTGCCATCCGCTGCGATCGCCGGAGTGGTTTCCGTCCCTGAACCAACATTGCAGCGCCAGCGCATTGTCCCATTCGGGTACAGCGCATACAGATACCCATCCCAGGAGCCAAAGTAGATGGTTCCATCAGGTGCGATGGAGGGGACTCCTTTAACACGGTCCCCGGTAGGGAACTGCCATTTCAATGTCCCGTTCGGATTGAGGGCATAGAAATGGTTATCCCAACACCCAATGTAAATTATCCCATCAAGCCCAAGGGCGGCAGAGCCGTAGATGTCATTCGGGAGATCATAATGCCACTGTTCTGTTCCATTAGGATTTAACGCAAAAACACGCCCTTGTGAATGCCCGACATAGATGGTCCCGTTGGGTGCGATGACTGGTGAGGATGAGATGATTTCACCAGTGTTGAATTTCCATTTCAGGTTTCCATTGGAATATAAGGCATAGACATAATGGTCGCACGAGGTGATATAGATAGTGCCATCAGCAGCAATTGCCGGGTCTGAAAAGATGGGTGCACCTGTTTTGTATATCCATTTCAATGCGCCATTTGGATATAATGCATACACTCGATAATCCTTTCCACCGAAGTAGATAGTACCGTTCTCTGCGATCGCTGCACCAGAGTCAATACCACTAGCCGATACCGCTTTGAACCGCCATTTCTCAATACCAGGGTTATCTGCTGTACTAGAGGTGGTTCGGCCGATGCGCTGTGCGTTATAACTTTTCATCGGCCAAGATGAATTCATTGGTCCACTCAGACCAACAGATGATGGAACTAAAGTTGATGCGGATAATACCTGTTCGAATGCGTTTGGATTTGTCTGGTCTCCAGTAAAACATTCCTGATATTCTAACGCTTTGCAATCATACGGATATGCTTTCCGAAGGCAAAACATCTCATCAGATGACATAAACTGTTCAAGTTCTTTTGGAGTTGTATCTACAAGATTGGTTGCCTGAACTGGTACGATGCATGTGAGTAGAATGAAAATGACGAATGGAATAATGGTTCTATTCAATTCAATCCCCCTTTTCATAATTTTATTAACATACTCCCCCTATAATAACATTATTCATTCAATGGAGTTCTAATAATTTCTTTACTGATTTAACGATAAAAAGTGCAGGGGAAGGGATTTGAACCCCTGGAGCACTTGTACAAGTTTGTTAATCACTCTTAAAAAAACATAAAAGAAATATATTCCTAAGCTCTTACTTTATTATATGGTATGTTGGCGAATCAGCTTTTCTCTGTATAATTCCAGTTCTTATAGGTATTATTCCGAACCGTCGATGGAGGAAGGTTCTTTTCTTTTTCATCAGTAGATAACACATCGATGATGATCCCTTCGATATCCCGTATGAGGATCTCACTTTCATCCTCGTTATAATCTGTTGTATAGATGGTCCCATTCCGATAGATGACCCCGTCTTCCGCGTTGAACACCGGTTTATGTTCTAACTGTAACTCTGTATCAGTATCCTTGATGTCCTCAAGTTGTTTGAATTGATAAGCATCCTGTGCCATCCCAATCATGGTTCGCAGTACTTGTATCTTTTTAGGGTCCTTCTCCGCATGGATCGCATCTTGCAGACCAGAAATAATTGCAGGGATCTCCTGCGGTTTGGTTTCACATAGTATCTTTCCCCAGAACCAGTTATACAGCTTACTGCCTCTTGCGTTAATATGCTCAGCAGGTTTATCTGGGTACAGGATAATCCTTCCATTCAAAGTCCGATGTGTTTTTCTCCACTGGGTTCGTAGGGAATCAAGTTCTTTTTTCCGGGGGCTCTGTTTTGTCATTTCACGTTATTATTATGCGTTTTAGGATATAAACATTATGGAGCGATATATTTTATGTTATATGGATTGACATGTGATAAAATCTCATATGTCCAATCATTGTAAATGCGATAAACTCGACAATCAAATTAAAAATAATTTTTGAATCCTTTTTTTAAATTTGATTAAATTCTTTCGACAATAGATAAAAATATTTATAGGTGATTTTGACTGTCAGGTATCCAGGGGAAAAAACGATGAGTACAAAAATATTTTCAATATTGTTAATGGGTATTTTGCTAGGCACCTGCTGTACCGTCATTGGAACACAACAACAGAACGATACCATCACACAACCACAAACAAATAAGCAAAATCCAACCAAAGAAATCACTGCTGAGAATGAGTGCGGTTGCGAATCGTACGAAACACCGACAGATGAAGGGCTCTATTACAGGACAGGATTGTTGCCTTCAATCGAAACACTACCGGAAGGAGAGACATTCACAGGACGAACAGCGTCATCATGGGACTGGCGTGATGCGACCTATAACGGTCACACCGGTGATTGGACCACGCCGATTAGAAACCAAGCGAACTGCGGCAGCTGCTATGCATTCGCACCACTCGGATCAATCGAATCACTCATAAAAATAAGACAGGGGGACCCCGGGTATTCCATTGATCTGTCAGAGCAATTCATTGTCTCTTGCGGTACAGAATGGATGGGTGATTATATACAAGGATGCAATGGGGCTTATTCTCCAGGACCATACAACTTCATCACAACCTACGGGACACTTCCTGAATCCTGTTTTCCCTATGTGAGTGGATCAGGTTCTGTTCCACCATGTTCAAATAAATGCAGCAACTGGGAAGACCTCATCATCCAGATCGACGGATGGCATACGGTCGCCAGTGATATCACCTCAATAAAAAATGCTCTGATTCAACATGGTCCGTTGACTGCAGGAATGATCGTGTACGATGATTTCTTCGATTACAGCGGAGGTGTGTACGAACACCCAGGCAGCGACCCTGACCCGATGAATCATGCTGTCGTCATCGTCGGCTATGATGATGCACAAAACTGCTGGATCTGTAAAAACAGCTGGGGCACATTCTGGGGCGAGGACGGATGGTTCAAAATCCTGTACGGAGACTGTAAAATCGGTCAAGAGATCATCTATTTTGATTATGCACCTCAAACTGGTCCTCAAGTAAATGTCAAGATCCATCGGATCCAGATGATCGGTGACATCGAAGGATGGTTAGAAAGTGAGGCGGACTGGTCATATCGAGTGCAAGTCTATACCGGGAGTCAATGGATAGAACAAAGCAATGATGATTACTCAAGCAATGAAGACGATCATACAGAAGACGTCACTCACCGGTTCCATGTCCAGACACAAACACCTGAAATAACCATAAAAGTCTGGGATCGAGACCTGCTGAGCGGGGATGATCTTGCGGACGTCAGCGGATACACCGGTGGAGGAACAGATGACAGTACGACAGATACCAGGGGAGCGATCTTCCATTGTCGATATAACCTCATCACCGACCAACTCATTCAGATCGATACAATCATCTCCGAAGGAGGATACATCACAACCTCAGGGACCTACCAGCCAGATGGAGGAGATAACAGTGACGAGGAGAACGATGCGAAAGTCTGGTTCCAACTCTCAGATTCCTACGAGCCCCCAGAGCCAAATCTCCAGGTCAATGGAGCATTACAAGGAAACGTAAAAATTGGCACTACACATTACGCTCTTGGGACGTTCACGGTGGAAAACATCGGTAGTGACCCAGAGGGTTTTGGCGACTCGTATCTGGATTGGGCGATCGCAGAGACACCAACCTGGGGGAGCAACTGGGTCTTTGAGCCAAATAGCGGTATCAACCTTCCCTCAGGAAACCCGGTCACAGTCTCTGTGTATGTCGACGTACCAGATGAACAAGGGACATTCTCAGGTTCTGTAAAAATATGGAATGCAGAGAATCATGCAGATTATGGGCTTATCTCTGTCCAACTGGTGGCACCTGTCGAAAAAACCGTTTTGCAATGGAATTTATTTTGCAAGGAATTCGATGGTACCCTATCAAAAGATATTCTGTCTTTTCTGCGGGTCCGTTTCCTAAGATAGATTTAAATACAGATTTATATAATTAAGAACATACGGGGATAACCATCATCGGAAACATTAGGGGATATATTATGAAGAAAATAATACCACTATTATTAATTGGAATCATGGTCCTCAGTGGACTTGGAGCAGCTACGGTTACTAACAATTCAGAAACAACAATGAAAAAAACTCAGACAATCTCTTTTTCAGACCCAGAAATCATAGAAAAAGAAGGATATGCAATCATTACGATGCAAGAGACAAACACATGGCTCAACACACCAGATGCACCGATGCTTCCTGCTTTCACCACCACGTATACCTTCCCATTCGGTACGAAGATAAAAACTGTCGATGTCACATTCTCCGAACCAGAGGAATACGTCGTAGAACAAAAGATCGCACCGACACCAACACCGGTGACCTATGTCGCAGGCAAGAAGGTAAAGTATCACCATGAAGTACAAGCAATAGGATCGACTTACCCAGAGGCACTCTATGATTATCATCTTGGTGCAGGCATCTCCGGTGAAGATCATGTTATTTTTGTGACGGTTCGTTGTTTCCCCATCCAACATAAATCAGAGGGAAATACAATCCTTTTTAGGAATAAAGCATCTCTGTCAATGACGTATGTTCTTCCATCTCCTGAGACATCGATGGTCGATGAATACTCTTTGGTCATTATTGCTCCGAAAACCTTTTCTGAGTCGCTCCAACCATTGGTGAATCATAAAATCAGCAAAGGTATCACGACGAAACTTGTCACGCGAAACGAAATCTGCAATAGCGTCTACTTCCCGGCAGAAGGACGAGATTGTGCTGAAGAGATGAAATACTTCATCAAGAATGCGTATGATCAATGGGGAACCGATTATGTCCTCTTGGTTGGTGGAAGATACGGAGGTATCCTAAACGAAAAATGGTACGTACCTGTCCGATATACCAACCTTGATGATGGCGCGAACTGGGAGGGAGGTTATCTGTCAGATCTGTATTTCGCAGACCTCTATGACGCTTTTGGTAATTTTTCAACATGGGACTCCAATGGGAACGGTATTTTTGCTGAATGGAACAGTCAGGGGAAAGATATCCTTGATATGTATCCTGAGGTGTATATTGGAAGGCTTGCTTGTACGAACCTCGATGAGGTCAAAACCCTTGTGACCAAGATAACAACCTATGAAAACACAACCGCAGGATCAGAATGGTTTAACAAAATGGTTGTGGTAGGTGGAGATTCTGCACCAAACGCGACAGACCCATGGTATGAAGGTGAAGAAGAAAACGCACTCGCATTACAGTACATGGCTGGATTTGATGGAATTCGGCTCTGGACATCAAATGGGAATTTCACAAAAACACAGGATGTGATTGATGGGATTAACGCAGGCTGTGGATTATTATTCTTTGATGGGCATGGCAATCCGATGTCCTGGTCAACACATCCACCTCATAATGAAAGCATGTGGATCACCGGGTTGCAGGTCAAGGACATGCCGAAGTTGACAAATGCGGAAAAACTCCCGGTCACTGTTTGTGGTGGGTGTCATAATGGGCAGTTCAACACGAGTCTGTTGAACATCCTGAAAGGTGTTATCCAAGAGGGTTTGAAGTATTTCCAATGGAAATTTTACTTGGGAGAATGGACCCCGGAATGCTGGGCATGGAAGTTGATGAGTGTGAAGAACGGCGGGAGTATCGCAACGATGGCGTACACCGGTCTTGACTGGTTTGCCACAGAAGACTGGAACAACGATACCATCCCTGATTGCACGCAGTTCTATTCAGGATATGCAAATACACAGTTTTTTAAAAATTACGGGGTGAATAATAAAACAATCCTTGGTCAGGCGCACACACAGACGCTTATCGATTATCTCAACGCCTATCCACCGATGCTGGAGAAACTTGATGCGAAAACAGTTCAGGAATTTGTCCTTCTTGGTGATCCCAGTCTGCAAATAGGGGGATATTCTTAGAAAGGAGTTGAAAGAAAATGAATAAGAAGAAAATCATTTGTTTTGGAACGCTGGTATTGCTGTTTTGTGGGTCTATTTCTCTCTCAGGAACAGCTAGTGATGAGCCAACAGCTTTTGTTAAAACACTTGTACGGGTTGATATTACCCAGGGAGCCGTGGTACTTCCACAAAATGTAGAGGTTGTTGCAGAAAGTCAGGGTGAATGGGTCGATATCATCATCCCGCAGTATCAGTTACAAGAGCTTACCAATAACCATATTTCATTTACCATACGTATTGCCGATATGGACGCTTATCATGCGGCAATGATGGGATCGTACCATACGTTTGCTGAGGTTGAAGATATCATCGAAGGTATTGCAGACGATCACTCAGACATCGTCAATCTTTTCAGCATTGGAACCAGCTACGAAGGACGTTCTCAATGGTGCTTGGAGATCTCTGATAACCCTGGCGAGGATGAAGGAGAACCAGAAGTATTATTCATGGGACTGCATCATGCCCGCGAATGGCCAACGGTGGAAATTTGTCTTCGTATCGCGAATAATCTGACTGACGGGTATGGTGTGAATTCCACGATCACAGGTTTTGTAGAGAACCGGAGAATATGGATAATTCCTTGTGTAAATCCAGATGGGTACTATTACTGTCATGACCTTGGGAACGATTGGCGGAAGAACCGACATTACTTCTCACAATATGGTACCTATGGCGTTGATTTAAACAGAAACTACTATGGTTCCAGTAACAGTGAAATAAAGGGCGCATGGGGATCGATCGGCTCAGGTTCAGTGACGCATTCCTCTGATGGTGAGACTTACTGTGGTCCTGGACCGACCTCTGAATTAGAAATTCAAGCGGTCAATAATTTTATCGTTGGTCATGAGATTTCTGCGCTAATCTCATGGCATACCTATCAAGAGGAACTCTACTGGCCTTGGGGATATACCTCATCTACGACCCCTGATGCTTCCTATATGGGTGCTGTTGGAACAGGGATTGCTCAACGGATCACCCGACAGAGCGGATCAGGCACCTATACCCCCAAACAAGCGTACGGCCTGTATCCTACGACAGGTGATACGATCGACTCGATATATGGGTACAGTCATTATGTCCTTGGCAGGTCGACCTTTGCCTATACCATTGAAGCATGCTCCGATTTCCATCCATCTGCTGGGTACCTTGATCAGATTTGTAAAGAGAATAATGATGGAGCTCTCTATCTTCTCCAAGAAGCACAAAACATTCGTGATACCGTTATTCCTCGTGTGATGCCTCCGCTTCTTGATGAGTTACCTAATGACTCTGATGGGAACTATCGGGTTTCTTGGCAGGAACAGAACCAGGTCGCAGATCCTGATTATTTCCAGCTTGATGAGCTTTCTGGGCTTACCGTCGGGACCGATGACGCAGAGTCTGGGTCAGGAGCATGGAACCTTGAGGGTTTTACACTGTCAACAACCAAATATCATTCAGGAAGTCACAGTTACAAATCACGATATCTTGATTCCGATACCTCTGCGATGACAACTACCTCCCCGATACCGATTACTGATGGGATGACGCTTTCCTTCTGGTGTTGGTACAATATCGAGAACAATTATGATAAGGCGTTTGCTGAAGTGAGCACCGATGGTCGGTACTACAAAATCTTGGATACCTTCACCAGTACCTCAGGCAACTGGTTATACAAAGAATATGATCTGAGCAATTATTCAGGAGAATCACTCTTTATCAGATTCAGGTATACGACCGATCAAGGAACATTACAGGATGGTTTCTATGTCGACGATATCGCCCCAGTTGCTGATTTCGATACGGTCACGACCCTTTCAAGTTCCATTACCAATGAGTATTATGATATCACGGGGAAAGTCAATGGGACGTATTATTACCAGGTGAAAGGCCATAACAGCGCACGTGGATGGTGTGATTTTAGCACCCTTGGGAAGGTCGTTGTCACATTAGGGGAAGATATCACTCCGCCAGTGACTACCTGTTCCTTAGCAGGAGATCTGCAAGGTGATGTCTATGTCAGTGACGTGACTGTCACCCTCACCGCAACAGATGATTCAGGTGTTGATTACACGAAATACAAACTCGATAATGGGGGATGGACGACGTATACCGCACCATTTATCGTATCATCAAACGGAAATCATACGGTCTCTTTCTACTCAGCTGATAACGTAGGTAATACGGAGATAGAAAAAACCTGCTCCTTTATCATCCAGAAGGAAGTACCATCGGTTACCATCATCATAAAAGGCGGGTTTGGCGTCTCAGCAACCATTACCAACACAGGGACAGTGAATCTGACAGACCTTGATTGGACGATGAGCCTGGATGGGAAACTGATTTTCGTTGGAAAAACAAAATCAGGCACAATTGACTCTCTTCCAGTAGGCGAATCAGTCACCGTGAGCGATTTCGTCCTTGGTTTTGGAAAGACAGGGATAGCGATGCAGGTTGAAGCAGCTGAGGCGACCGCAACTGGTACAGTCATCGTGTTCTTTGTCATCGGGGTACAATAATTACCCTTTTTTTTCTTTTTTATTTTTTGTTTATTCTCATAAAAAAGGGTAAAAAAAGCGTATTTTGTATAAATATTTGGAGAAAAGATATATAAGCCATCATTTATTTAGTAGAACTGGGTTTTTTTATGGAAGGAAGAAAAAAAGCAATCTATCTTGGGGCAGTCGTACTCGGTCTTTTGATGATTGTACCAACAACCAATGTCCTTGGGACCGTACAACCATCACAGAACCAGACAGTAACGATAGTAAATATGCATGCGACACCGACCCATGAAATGCTGGTATTAACTCAAACAGACAAAGCAATATCAAATAATAAAGAACAGAATATCGGCTCATTAGGGACCGATGTGCAAGTAACCACTGCAGCGGAAACAGAAAAAAACCCGGCGATCGGAGCGGTACCCACAGGGGAGTTATTGATATCATACACCTCTGTGATAGACACTTCTAACAACGATATCATCTGGGATTTCTCAACTGATGCAGGACAGTCCTGGAGCGGTGGTGTGTATTTTGAAGTAGAAGGAGCTGAATCACACCCTGCGATTGACTATTGGGGAACCGGTAATAGAGGGGTTGGCACGATGCAGGGGGATTTCCTGAGCAACAACGGTGCTGACCAACATACGTTTATCGCCAATGATATCACAGATACAACGTCATACGAATTAAGCACCATAAGCTGGGGCGCATCATTCCCCTACTCGGACCGCAGGATCCCTGATATCGGTGGATATGATGGCAATGGGATCGCCTGGTGGTACGGGATCATCGCTTGTGTTGGAACCCGTGGTTCACCTGGGTCTGTCGACATGCCGATCTTTAACTATGCCAACTACGGTGATGAGACACAAGGGTGGAGCAGCTATTTCGGAGAATACCCTGGTTGTGAAAACGCTGCGATAGAAATCGATCAATCCAATGGTCTGTTCTATGCGGTGTTTGATATTTACCGGACATCACAATGGGATCTTCTGCTCATCCGTGGTGATGCTCATGATGATGGAACCGGACACATTGCGTACATCGGTGAATCATTCATTGGCGGCACAGAAAACACGAAATATCCTGCTGTTGATGTGAAGGACAACAAGGTCATCATTGTCGCTCAATCAGATGAGGCAGGAACAGAAGACATCGTCTGTTACTACTCCGCTGACGCAGGAACCACATGGGAGAAAAGCTTTGTTGCTGCGAGTGGTTCAAATGACGAACTCTACCCAAAGATTGTTTCTTTTGGAGATACGGCGATCTGCACCTTCATCATGAATGATGATTTGTACTATGCGTCTACCGAAGACGGGGGCGTCACATGGACCACGCCTGAGACGGTAAACGATCAGATTGGATCAGTGGACAGCGAGTTTAGAGACACAGATATCACCTATGATGGAACCGTGGTTTGGACCGATATTCGCAATGGAAACCCAGACCTCTATCTAGATAATATCGCTGAAACCCCAACATTCCCAATCTTAAGCTTCGGGAGTTTCGCGGCTGCCGGGTTAGGAAAAGTATCCATCCCAGTGACAAACATCGGTTCTGCGGATGCAACAAATGTAAATGTCACCATCACGGTGACTGGTGGGATCCTTGGTCGTATCAATAAGACCAAAACAGAGACAATTAACACCCTAGCAATGAACGAGGAAGTGACGGTCACCACCGATGGAATGATCTTCGGGCTTGGAGCGATCGTTCTGACCGCAAAAGCTAGTTGCGTTGAAGCAACACCCCCCATCGTAACAAAAACAGGGTCTGGTAAAGTCTTCATCGTCTTTATCAGGAACATCGCATAACCCCCCTCTTTTTCTTTCTTTTTTTTTATCGTATTTGTTCCCAAAGTTTTATATATTATTGTAAGGTTTTATTACGTTATATATTTGGGGATATTCTATGAAGAAAAGCCTAGTAGGAATTATCGTAGCTGTAGTAATCATTAGCGGATATGGAGCTGTTGCGACTTCGTTGACAAACCAAAACTGTGCCGAAAAAACAGATACTTTTATGTTTTCATCTGTCAAACTTTCTGAAGATCAGGACTATACTACTGTCGATTTATCTGAGGCAACCTCGTATCTGACCACTCAAGGAAGCTTTGCTGTACCGGTGGTGACCCGGGTGTATACGTTCCCATTTATGACTAAGATAACAGATGTTGTGGTGAGTTTCTCACAGACTGAAGATATTCCTATCTCAAAACCATTGAAGGTCGCACCTGAGGCAATCGCAGATGCAGGGGAGGAACCGACCGAGATCGTTCTTCAATCGACTTCACTGAATATCTACCCGGAGCAACGCTATAGTTATCATATGGCGGCAGGGAGGCAGAATGACAACATTGTCACATTTGTAGCGGTTCATCTGTATCCAGTTCAGTATCTTCCCTCGGAAAGCATTCTGCGTTGTGCCAAGAACGCTGAAATCACGATTACCTATGAACTCCCAGAAGCACGCTCGGCAACATCTTCTGATAATTACGAGCTTGTGATTATCGCCCCTGAAAAATTTGCTGATGCGTTACAACCGTTTGTCACTCATAAGCTCAGTATGAATATGTCAACCAAGCTTGTCACACGAGAAGATATCTATCAAAGTGTGTATTTCCCTGTAGAGGGACGAGATTGTGCGGAGGAAATAAAGTATTTCATAAAAAACGCTTGTGACCAATGGGAGACAAAATATGTCCTGTTGGTTGGGGGAAGGAGCGGGGGTGTGAAGCAAGAAAAATGGTGGATGCCGGCTCGATATTCTTTACTTGATGACAGCGGGGAAGGCTCATATCTTACTGATCTGTATTTTGCTGACGTGTATGACGTCTATGGGAACTTCTCAAGCTGGGATTCGAACAATAACGGGATTTTTGCAGAGTGGACGAACACACAGAGGGACATCATGGATATGTATCCTGATGTGTATGTTGGTCGTCTGTCATGCACAAATGTTCCTCAGGTAAAAACCATGGTGAAAAAAATCATCAGGTATGAGACGTCAACGTATGGTGCTGAATGGTTTAAGACATTTGTTGGCGTCGCTGGTGATACCTACCCTGATCCCAATGATCCGTATTATGAAGGAGAGCTTGCGACGAATGCATCGTTCCAGCAGCTGGAAAGCCTTGGGTTTGATGCATCGATGGTCTGGACGTCCAATGGCAGGTTCACTGATGCGAACGCAGTGATCGCTGAAATCAGCAAAGGCTGTGGGTTTGTGCATTTCTCAGGTCATGGGAACCCGGTTGCCTGGTCGACTCATCTTGCGAGAAACGAGACGTGGGTGAACGGACCGACTGCATTTGATATGAAGAAATTATCCAATGGGGACGAACAACCTGTTGTTATTGTTGGTGGCTGTCATAACGCACAGTTCAATACCAGCCTTTACAACATGTTGAAGGGGGTATTAGAGGATGGTGTGTCGTATTTCAAATCGACTCGGCCCTTTGGGGCGTTCTGGTTATATGAATGGATCCCTCGTTGCTGGGCATGGGCGATGGCAAGTCAGAGCAGAGGTGGTGCGATCGCGGTGATTGCAAATACCGGTCTTGGATATGGAGAACCAGGGGAACATACATTGACCGAACGGGGACGGCATCTTGAGTGGTTATTCTTCAAAGCCTATCATGATGGCGAGGTGAACCTTGGGGCGACGCATGGGACTGATCTTATCTATTATATGAATGAGCATCCTCCCATGGTGGATCAAACCGACTGTAAGATAGTCCAGGAATGGGCCCTCCTTGGTGACCCCAGTCTGCTCATTGGAGGATATCCCTCCTAATCCTTTTTTCTTTTTTTCAGTGATATTTTATAAAGAAATGTTTATATAATAAAAGATGAATGATTTCACATAGGATGATCCATATGAAAAAGACCCTGTTTGTATTTCTTGTTGTTGCGTTGCTTTTGAATTCATCTGTCTTGATTATCTCTGCTCAGGATCAACCATCCAATAGGACCGCTCTCTTTTCTGATGAATCAACCATCATCGAGATGATCAACCAGATCAACGAGTCACTTCTCTTTGACTATCATGCTGGGTTGCTGAAGTTCGGGCCTCGATATACAGGGTCGATTAGCTGTAATCTTGCTGCAGAATATATCTTTAGTGAATTTCAACAGATGGGGCTTGAGACTGAGTTTCATGAATGGCGCTATGCTGGTTTTCATAGCAAAAACGTTGTTGCGACTCTGCAGGGGACAGACCCGGATAGTTCGGTAGAATACGTTCTCTGTGGCCATTATGATACGGTCGTGGATGCTCCTGGTGCAGATGATGACGGTTCTGGGACTGCAGCAGTGCTTGCCATTGCTTCTGTTTTCAGGAACTATCAGTTTAACCACACCATCCGGTTCATCACGTTCTCTGGTGAGGAAGTTGGAACGTACGGGAGTTTTACCTATGCACGGGAGGCATCCTATCGTGGAGATAACATCGTTGCGGTCCTGAACATGGACATGATCGGATACGCTAGCACGGCAGAAGGCGGACGAGTCCTGCGGTTTTTCCCACCAGAGCGCTCTACCTGGATTGCGGATGAGGCAACCGTGATCGGTGAGAAATACAATGACATTATTGATATGAAGGTTGTGACGCTCCCTGGGTATCGTGGGGCT
>Ga0209285_10000498_pt1 | contig 13428 bp, 13 predicted proteins | sample PPLLak3March2015_2_FD_187249 | JGI IMG/M metagenome (GOLD analysis project Ga0209285, IMG submission 187249) | Freshwater sediment microbial communities from Prairie Pothole Lake near Jamestown, North Dakota, USA - PPLs Lake P8 Core (3) Depth... | ecosystem: Environmental > Aquatic > Freshwater... | reverse complement strand
GGAAAAACCGTCGCGGAACTGGAAAGTGCGATCCGCAAGGAACTGCAGAAAGTGCAGCAGGAGGGTATCAGCGAGGCCGAACTGAAGCGGGTCAAGGCGCAGGTCATCGCCGCCGACGTGTACCAGCGCGATTCCCTGTTCTTCCAGGCCATGCAACTGGGGGAGTACGCCAAGGTCGGCTTGCCGCTCGATGCGCTGGACGGACGGGTCGACAAGCTGCGTTCAGTGACGGCCGAGCAGGTACAGGCCGTCGCCCGGAAATGGCTGCAGGACGACCGGCTCAACTTGGCTGAGCTCGATCCGCAGCCGATGAGCGGCCAGCCGCAGCAAAATGCCGACGCGGAGGTCAGCCATGCCCATTAAGCATTTTTTCCGCCTGCTGCTTTTGATCTGCGTCGTCCCTGCTGCGCACGCCGCGCTGAATATCCAGCACTGGCAGACAACGCAGGGCGCGCGGGTGTATTTCGTCGAAAGCCGCGATCTGCCGATGCTCGATCTGGCGGTCGATTTTGCCGCCGGTAGCGGGCACGATCCCGCCGCCAAGCCGGGCATCGCGCATCTCGCCCATGGTCTGCTCGACCAGGGCGCTGGCGGGCTGAGCGATACCGAGATCGCCCACCGTCTGGCCGACAGCGGTGCGATCCTGGGTGGCCGCTTCGACCGCGACCGTGCCGGGGTGACGCTGCGCACCCTGTCGTCGCTGCCTGAGCGTGAGGTCGCCCTCGATGTGCTGACCCGGGTGCTGCAGCAGCCGGCGTTCGATGCGGATGTGTTGAGCCGCGAGAGGCGTCGCCTCCTGGCCGCGCTGAAAGAGGACGAGGCCGATCCCGGCGAAGTGGCGAGCAAGGCGTTTTACCGGGCAGTTTACGGCGAGCATCCCTATGCCCACGACGAGAAGGGCGATGCCGCCAGCATCGCGCTGGTCGAGCGCGCGGATCTCGAGGCGTTCCACCGGCGTCATTACAGTTCCCCGAATGCCGTGATCGCGCTGATGGGTGATATCGATCGCGCCACTGCGGAAGCCATTGCCGAACGCATCGCGGGCGGTCTTCCGCAAGGCGCACCCGTCTCACCCCTGCCTGCGCCAGTTCCTGCGAAGTCGCAGGAGCAGCGCATCGCCCATCCGTCGACGCAGAGCCATGTGCTGGTCGGTGCGCTCGGCATGGCGCGCGACGACCCCGAATTTTTCCCGCTTTTCGTCGGCAACTACGTTTTGGGTGGCGGCGGATTCGATTCGCGCCTGATGCGCGAGGTGCGCGACAAGCGTGGCTATGCATACAGCACCTACAGCTATTTTTCGCCGATGACCCATGCCGGGCCTTTCGTTCTCGGCTTGCAGACCAAGATCGAGCAGACCGACGATGCCCTCAAGGTGGCTCGCGACACCCTGCGACAGTTCATCGTCGATGGGCCAAGCGAGGCCGAACTCAAGCAGGCGCGCGACAATCTCACCGGCGGCTTCCCGCTGCGCATCGACAGCAACAAGAAAATCCTCGACTACCTGGCGATGATCGGCTTCTACCGCTTGCCGCTGGATTATCTCGACACCTGGGTCGCACGCGTCGAGGCGGTCGACGTGGCCGCGGTCAAGCGCGCGTTTGCCGCACGTATCGACCCGGACAAGCTGGTGACGGTGGTGGTGGGGGCAGGGTCGGGCAGTGCCCAGCCCTAAGCCGTCCAACCGTGTGCGCATCATCGGCGGCAAATTCCGCCGCCGGATGCTTGGTTTTCCCTCGGTCGAGGGGCTAAGGCCCACCCCGGACCGGGTGCGAGAAACCCTGTTCAACTGGCTTGGACAGGACCTGCATGGCTGGTCCTGTCTCGACCTGTTCGCTGGCAGCGGCGCGCTGGGTTTCGAGGCGGCTTCGCGCGGTGCGGCACGAGTGGTGATGGTCGAGCGCGAGCGTAGCGCTTTCGAAGGCCTGCTGCACAATCGCGACCTGCTGGGCGCCAGCGATGTGGAGATCCAGCGCGCCGATGCGCTGGACTGGCTGGCGGCCCATCCCGATACCTTCGACCTGATCTTCGTCGACCCGCCTTTCGACAGCGAGCAGGCCGAAAAAACCCTGGCGCTGCTGGCGTCCCACCTCAAGCCCGGCGGGCAGCTTTACGTCGAGCAGCGAGGATTCGTCGAGGCGCCGCAGGGGTTTATCATCCACCGCAGCGGGCGCGCCGGTCAGTCCCACTTTGCGCTGTTGATAAAGGAAACCTGATGCTGATCGCTGTCTATCCCGGCACTTTCGACCCGATCACGCGCGGACACGAGGACCTGGTGCGGCGAGCGGTGCGACTGTTCGACGAGGTCGTCGTCGCAGTGGCGGAATCGCGCAACAAGCGTCCCTTCTTCGATATGGAAGAGCGGGTGGCGATGACACGCGAGGTACTTGCGGACGTGCCGCGGGTCCGGGTCGAAGGGTTTTCTGGCCTGCTGATCGACTTTGTCGCCGAGCAGGGTGCGGTGGCGGTGCTGCGCGGACTGCGTGCAGCGTCGGACTTCGAATATGAATTCCAACTGGCGGGGATGAACCGATATCTCAAACCCGACATCGAAACGATTTTCCTGACTCCGTCGGATCAGTACATGTTCATTTCCGCCAGCATGATTCGCGAGATCGCCCAGCTCGGCGGCAAGATCGAGCCCTTTGTTCACCCATTGGTAGCAAAGCGATTAAATGAGAAAATCAGCAAATGCTGATATAACCAGGAGCGTGCCATGGCTTTGATGATTACCGACGAATGCATCAATTGCGACGTCTGCCTGCCTGAGTGTCCCAACGAGGCGATTTCCCAGGGCGATGAGATCTACATCATCGATCCCAACAAATGCACCGAATGCGTGGGTCATTTCGACACCCCGCAGTGTGTCGAGGTCTGTCCGGTGGACTGTATTCCGCTGAACCCGGACTATCAGGAAACGCGTGAAGAACTCGAAGCCAAATTCCTGCGCCTGACTGCCGCCAAGGTCTGAAAGGGCATCAGGCTGACCTGGCCAGGCATCGCATCGAATCTTCGTCCGCCAGGACCTGCAGGATGCGTTCGTTGATGCGTGCCAACTCTTCCAGTTGATCACTGACCGCTGCGCCGGTTGCCTGCAGCTCGGCAATGCGTTCGTCCAGGGTTTCGGTGGCGGCGTGAATCCGGCTGACGCTTTCCAGGCGACGCTTCAACTGAATCCTGTGCTCGCGGACCTGGATTTCCATCGGCGCGATCAGTGCCTTCAGCCAGGCTTCGGTTTCACGATTGGCGATCTCGAAAACCTGCACCACCTTGCTGGCCAGGGTCTCGAAGAAGCGCGCGGTGAGCTGGTGCTGTTCCAGGGTCAGCATCTTGAAGACGGTATTGAAGCGCTCGTCGAATATGCGCTCCAGCCGGGCCATTTCCTTGCGGAACTTGTTCAGGCTATGGGGGGGCGGATTGACCGCCGACAGACCATGTTCGTCACTGAACTTGTGGTACATCGCCGTCATCATGCTGTGGATTTCCTTGACCTGGTCGGATGCCTTGATCAGGTTGCCGTCGACGTTGGCAAAGAACTGTTCCATCGAAATCCGCAAGCCCTTGGTGAAATGGCTTCTTTCCATGGCTGCGCGCGTTTCCCGAACCTGGCTGCGCAATACTTCGGCGCCGATATGGCGGCGCAACTGTTCCACCTGTGAGGCATAGACGGCTCGCAGGGCGTTGAACTGCGCCAGGCCTTGTTCGAACTGCTGCTTGTCGTCGTTCGCCTTGGTCATCATGTGCAGGATGACGTCGCGGTTCTTGCCGCGCAGTCCCTGCAACTCCTCGACCTGGTCCTGGATGTTGGCGAGACGGGTTTCCAGCAGCTCGGTGGTCTTGATGACGACGTCTTCCACACTGCTCTGGGTGGATTCGCTCACCAGCGCCTGCTTGCAGGGAATCAGTTCATTGCTGAGCGCGGCTTCCAGAACCGGCAGGCGGCTCTTCGCAAGCAGCGCCGGATCATGCTTCACCTTGGCCACCAGTGCCTTTTGCGCCGACACCGGATAAACCTGGTGGTTCGGAAGCTCCAGCAGACTTGCGCAACTCTCTACCTGGCGGGCAATCTCGGCATCGATTTGCGCTGTCGTCTTGAGCTCGTCCCAGAGCCCGTCGATCTTGTTGAGAACCACCAGGCGGCCACGACTGGCACCCTGCACCGGGGCGATGTGGTGACGCCAGATTTCGATGTCGGACTTGGTGACACCGGTATCGGCGGACAGCAGAAACAGCACAGCGTGGGCATTGGGCAGCATGCTCAGCGTCAGTTCGGGTTCGGTGCCGATGGCATTCAGTCCGGGGGTGTCGAGGATCACCAGGCCTTGCTTCAACAGCGGATGCGGAAAGTTGATAAGGGCGTGGCGCCAGCGCGGGATTTCCACCGTGCCGTCGCGCGCGAGGGCGCGCGCGGTCTCTTCGTCGTTGGGATCGATCAGGCCGTATTGCTGGGCGGTGGCGCCGTCCACACGGATCGTGTCGGCAAGCCGCATCAGGACGGCGCTCATTTCCTCGGCAGAGTCTAGGTTGAGAGCAAATTCCTCCCAGTTGGCCGGGTCGCGCTTGAAATCGGCAATGCTGCCGTCGCGGGTCTTGGTTTCGATCGGCAGGAGGCGCAGCGCCGGGCGTGTCTTGGCGTCGTAATACAGTTCGGTGGGGCACATCGTGGTGCGCCCTGCGGAAGAGGGCAGTACCCGCTGGCGATAGTCCGAAAAGAAGATGGCGTTGATGAGCTCGGATTTTCCCCGCGAGAACTCGGCGACGAATGCGACATTGAGGGTGTCTTCGTCCAGTCGCTGCAGAAGTTGCTCGAGCCTCAGGTCGCTGTCGGCATCGTTGAGTTCGTGCAGGTTCAGCCAGTCGCGCAACGCGGCGATGCGGTTTCCGACCGCGTCGCGCCAGGCGCTGTAGTGTTCGAATTCGTCAACCAGGGTAGTAGTTTTCATGAGAGCAGGCGGGTCGCCAGATTTAGCCTGAGGGTTTTAACGACAGCCCGCTGGCAAACTTGACTGCGCCTAGGCGAGGGAGGGATTTGGGCATTACCTGTCCTGCGCGCCTCAGCGCTGGCAGACGGGACAGTAGAAGCTGGCGCGCTGGCCCTGCACGATACGGCGGATCGGCGTGCCGCATACCTTGCAGGGCAAACCTTCGCGATCGTAGACCCGCGTCGCCAGCTGAAAGTAGCCGAGCTCGCCGCTGCTGTGCACGTAGTCGCGCAAGGAGCTGCCGCCGGCGGCGATGGCCGCCTCGAGCACGCGCTTAATGGCGTCGACCAGGCGCGTGCAGGCGGGGCGGGTCAGGCGGCGGGCTGCCGTGGCAGGGCGGATGCCGGCATGAAACAGCGACTCCGAGGCGTAGATGTTGCCCACGCCGACAACCGTGTGAGCGTCCATGATTAGCTGCTTGATCGCGACGTTGCGCCCCCGGCAGCGGGCATGCAGATAGGCGGCGTCGAACTCTGCGGTGAGTGGTTCCGGGCCGAGCCCGGCCAGCAAGGGGTGGCTGGATTCGTCGCGCGTCCACAGCACCGCTCCGAAACGGCGCGGATCGCGCAGGCGCAGGATGGCGCCGGAATCGAAGCGCCAGTCGACGTGGTCGTGCAGCAGGGCCGGCTCTCCGGCTTCGACGAAACGCAGGCTGCCCGACATGCCTAAATGTACCAGCTGGATGACGTCGCCGAAATCGAACAGCAGGTATTTCCCGCGGCGCCGGACGTCGAGCACATGTTTGCCAGCCAGTTGCCGCTCGAGATCCGCCGGCACCGGCCAGCGCAGGCTGGGGTTGCGCACCGTGATGTCGAGCAGGGTCAGGCCCTGCAGGCGCGGCAGGATGCCGCGGCGAGTGGTTTCGACTTCGGGGAGTTCGGGCATGGCTCGATATTGTAAAAGCAAGCCTGCGTTGGGCGTGCAGCAGGATGCGTCCGCCATCTCGGACGTGAAGCGCGAGCACCGTCATCATGCTGGCCACAGCACCTCGCCGAAGCTGATCAAGCCCCGTGCCGCCAGTAGGAACCTTGCTTGCAGTCGCGGCTCGAAGCCTTAGAATCAACCAAAACTGACAGTCCGTTCCGGTAAAGCTCATGACTCACATCAAACGTTTACCCCTTTACGTGGGGCTATTGCTGACTACTGCATGCGGTCAGCACGCTGTGAAGGCTTCCGCGCCCGCGGCGGAACCGACTGCGCAGCAGATCCAGTCCGCGGAAGCCGAGCAGGTCGAGGCGAGCGAAGAGAGCAAGCTCAATCTGCCGAACCAGGCCTTGACGCCGGAGTTGCTTTTCAAATTTCTGGTGGCCGAGGTGGCCGGGCAGCGCGGCGCGATCGGCGTCGCCAAATCGACTTATCTGGACCTTGCGCAGCAAACCAGGGATCCGCGGATCGCAAGGCGCGCTGCCGAGATCGCGGTGTTCGCCCGCGACCAGGACGGTGCGCTGGAGGCGACCCGTCTTTGGGCGGAAACCGACCAGGAATCGGAACGTGCCCAGCAGACGCTGGCATCGCTGTTGTTGAACAAGGGCGAACTGGCCGAGGCCGAACCTCTTCTGAAAGTCATCCTTGCGCGCGATCCGGCCAATGCGTTTCTGCATTTGTCGGCACTGATGGGCAAGACCCGCGACACCAAAGCCACGCTGGAACTGGTGCAGCGTCTGGCCGTGGATTATCCGCAACTGCCGGAGGCGCAGTTCGCCATCGCACAGGCAGCTACCCATGCCGGACGTTTCGACGAAGCGCTGGCAGCCCTGGATGAGGCCGACCGGCTCCGGCCTGGCTGGGAGACGGCGGCGCTTTATCGCGCCCAGCTGCTGGCGAAAACTTCGCGCGCAGACGCGCTCGCATTTCTGCGGGATTTTCTGGTTCGCCATGCTGATGCCCGCGAAGTCCGGCTGACCTATGCGCGAATGCTGGTCAACGCCAACCAGTTTACCGAGGCGCGCACCCAGTTCACCCGGCTGACCAGCGACTTTCCACGCAATGCCGAGGTCAGTCTGGCTGCAGGCCTGCTATCGCTGCAAATGGGCGATATCGAGGCGGCCCAGGCGCTGCTGAACGAGACCCTGGAATACGATCCCAGGGATCCGGACACGGTGCATTACTACCTGGGGCAAGTGGCTGAAGAGTTGAAACAGCCCGAGTTGGCCAACCGGCACTACGAGCAGGTCATGGAGGGCAACTATCTGGTCCGTGCGCGTGCCCGACAGGCGGCGTTGCTGGCGCGTCAGGGAAAGCCCGAAGAGGCTCGGGCCTTGCTGGCAGCGACCCGCGGGGAGAACGAGGGGCAGAATATCCGCTTGATCCAGGCCGAGGCCGACCTGCTGCGCGAGACGAGCGAATACCAGGAGATTTTTGCGCTGTTGTCCGATGCGCTGAAACGTTATCCGGACTCGCCCGACCTGCTCTACGACCGTGCCATGGCCGCCGAAAAGCTCGACAAGCTGGACGTGCTGGAAGCCGATCTGCGCCGCGTCATCCAGCTCAGGCCGGATGATGCCCAGGCCTACAACGCGCTGGGCTATACCCTGGCGGATCGCACCGATCGGTTGGCTGAAGCGGTTGGACTGCTGGACAAGGCCCTGGCGCTGTCCCCGGAGGATCCGTTCATTCTCGACAGCGTGGGCTGGGCGCATTACCGCTCCGGCAATCTGGCAAAGGCGCAGGAGTTCCTCGAACGGGCCTATAAAGTGCGGCAGGACCCGGAAATTGCCGCCCACCTTGGCGAGGTGCTGTGGGCGCGCGGCATGCGTGACGAAGCGGGCCTGCTCTGGCAGTCCAGCCTTGAATCCAATCCCCGTAACGAAGTGCTGCTGGAAACCCTGCGCCGGCTCAAGCCCTGATGTTGCGTGTTGCTGTAGTGGGCTTGCTGCTTGGGTTGACTGGCTGCGCGGCAGTCGCCCCCCGCAGCGCGGCACCTCCCGCCCCGATGGTGATGGTCCCGGCCTGGTCCTTGCAGGGACGGATCAGCGTCAAGACTGGCGAGGAGAGCCTGTCCGGCCAGTTGCAATGGCAGCATCAGCGTGATGTCGACATCCTGATGCTCGCCTCGCCTCTCGGTCAGGGCGTGGCCAAAATCGTGCGCGACGCCGCTGGAGTGGTGCTCGAAATCCCTGGTGAGCCTGCGCGGCAGGCGCCTACCGTCGAGGCTTTGACCGAGGAGGCCTTGGGATACGCATTGCCGGTTGCCGGGCTCGTCTACTGGGTGCAGGCGAATGCCGACCCCGCCAGCCGCCATGACATCACCCGCGACGACCAGGGTCGCCCTGCGCGCATCAGCCAGGACGGCTGGACCATCGAATACCTGCAATATTTTTCCGATAATCCGAGCCGGCCGCGCAAGATGAAGCTGCTGCGCGAGGATCTGGAAATCCGCCTGGTCACCGATACCTGGCAGCCTGAATGAGCCAGACATCGAGCCAATCCTTCCCAGCGCCGGCCAAGCTCAACCTGTTCCTCCACGTCGTGGGCCGGCGTGCCGACGGCTACCACCTGCTGCAGAGCGTTTTCCGCCTGATCGACCGCTGTGACACGGTTCATCTGACGCTGCGCGACGATGGCAGGGTGGCGCGCGAGGGCGACCTGCCCGGGGTGGCCGCTGACGATGACCTCACCGTGCGCGCTGCGCGTCTGCTGCAGGGTCACGCCCCCGCCGGTGCCGGCGTGAGCATCCGCCTCGACAAACGGCTGCCGATGGGCGGTGGGCTGGGAGGCGGCAGTTCCGACGCCGCCACGGTGTTGCTGGCACTCAACCGTCTGTGGCAAATCGATCTGCCGCGCGCCAGTCTGCAGGCCCTGGCGCTGAAGCTGGGTGCCGATGTGCCGGTCTTCATCTTCGGCCAGACCGCTTTCGCCGAGGGGGTGGGTGAAATCCTCCGCCCTGTGGACGCCGAGCCGGCATGGTATGTGGTGCTGACACCACCGGTGCAGGTGCCCACGGCGGTGATTTTTGCCGCGCCGGAATTGACACGAAACACGCCTGCCATCAAAATAGCGCCCTTTTCCGCAGGCGCGGGTCATACGGCCTTACACGGGCTTCAGCCCGTGGCAAGTCGGAGTCCCCTCGTGGGGCATAACGATCTGCAGTCGGTAGTCATGCAGCGCTATCCTGAAGTCGCCCGCCATCTGGCGTGGCTGCAGCAGTTCGGCGACGCCCGCATGACCGGCTCGGGCGCCTGCGTGTTTGCCTCCTTTGGCGATGAGGCCACGGCCCGGAGTGTGTTGGGGCAGTTGCCAGAGGGAATGCAGGGTTTTGTGGCGCAGGGTCTGGACCGGCATCCGCTGTTCGGATACTGCGACTGAAGCAGCAAGCATTGGGGAGTCGCCAAGTGGTAAGGCATCGGATTTTGATTCCGACATTCGTAGGTTCGATCCCTACCTCCCCAGCCAGATCGATGCAGCCGCCCGCCAGCGCCAAACGTTGCGGGCGGCTGTTTTTGTTCGTTGGAGATAGGCGTGTCCATTGAGAACCTGATGGTGTTTACCGGCAATGCCAATCCCCGCCTGGCGGCGGATGTGGTGCGCCATCTCAATATCCACCTCGGGCGCGCCACCGTGTCGCGCTTCTCCGACGGCGAGGTGATGGTCGAGATTCTCGAGAACGTGCGCGGCAAGGACGTGTTCGTGCTGCAGTCGACCTGTCAGCCGACCAACGACACCCTGATGGAGGTGATGGTGATGGTGGACGCGCTGAAGCGCGCCTCGGCCGCGCGCATCACCGCGGCCATCCCGTATTACGGCTACGCCCGCCAGGATCGCCGCACCCGCTCGGCAAGGGTGGCGATCACCGCCAAGGTGGTGGCCAACATGCTGCAGGGCGCCGGTGTGGACCGGGTGCTGACCATGGATCTGCACTCCGACCAGATCCAGGGCTTTTTCGACATCCCGGTCGACAACATCTATTCCAGCCCGATCCTGCTGGGCGACATCTGGAAGCGCAACCACCCCGATCTGGTGGTGGTGTCGCCCGACGTCGGCGGTGTGGTGCGTGCGCGGGCGATCGCCAAGCGCCTGGAATGCGACCTGGCGATCATCGACAAGCGCCGTCCCAAGCCCAACGTGGCGAAGGTGATGCATATTATCGGCGACGTCAAGGATCGCACCTGCATCATCATGGACGACCTGGTCGATACCGCGAACACCCTGTGCGAGGCCGCCAACGCGCTGAAGGAACACGGTGCCAAAAAGGTCCTGGCCTACTGTACCCATCCGGTGCTGTCGGGCAGCGCGGTGGAACGCGTGACGCATTCCGCGCTCGACGAACTGGTGGTCACCGATACCATCCCGCTGCGCGAAGATGCGCGCGGCTGCAACAAGATCCGGCAATTGTCGGTGGCTGAACTGCTGGCGGAAACGGTCCGCCGCATCAGCAACGAGGATTCCGTCAGTTCGCTGTTCGTCGAATAGCGCTGGCCGAATGCCCCTGGTCGCGGGGGCTGTTTTTTATCGAGAAGGTTTAGGAGAACGTTATGGAAATCGAAGTTATTGCTGCCAAGCGTGAACTGCAAGGTACGGGTGCGAGCCGCCGTCTGCGTCACGCTGGCAAGGTCCCCGGCATCGTCTACGGGGGCACCGCTTCCCCGATGCAGATCGAGCTGGATCACAACGCGCTGTACCACGCGCTGCGCAAGGAGGCCTTCCACGCCTCGGTGCTGACGCTGAATGTCGGCGGCACCAAGGAGTCGGTGCTGCTGCGTGACACCCAATGGCACCCCTACAGGCAGCAGGTGCTGCACGTCGATTTCCAGCGTGTCGACAAGGACCACAAGATCCACGTCAAGGTCCCGCTGCATTTCCTCAATGCCGAGGTGGCGCCTGGCGTCAAGCTGGGCGGAGGCAAGCCCCACCACATCCTCAACGAACTCGATGTGCAGTGCCTGCCCGGCAGCCTGCCCGAATTCATCGAGGTGGACATGGGCAATCTCGAGGCCGGTCATTCGATTCATGCCAATGACCTGGTGTTGCCAGCCGGAGTCGAAATAGTTCCCCACGTAAAGACGGAAAACCCTGCCGTGGCGTCGATCAACGCGCCCAAGGGTGGTGCCGCTGAAGAAGCGCCGGCTGAGCCCGCGGCCTGATGCTGCTGCGCTACCCTGGTCGGGTAGCGCAGCATGTGCGGCATGACAGCGCCCCGCCTTATCGTCGGCCTCGGCAATCCGGGGCGCGACTACGAAGAAACCCGGCACAACGCCGGGTTTTGGTTTTGCGCGCGTCTGGCGCAGGAATGGGGGGTCTCATTGTCCTTCGAGTCGCGCTTTCACGGCATCCTCGGACGCAGCGCCAGGAACGTCTGGCTATTGCTGCCGCAGACCTTCATGAACCGGTCGGGTCAGGCGGTCGGCGCGCTCGCCCGCTTTCATCGCATCGACCCGGCCGAGATCCTGGTGGTGCATGACGAACTCGACATCCCGCCCGGCCAACTTCGCCTCAAGTTCGGCGGCGGCATGGGCGGCCACAACGGCTTAAAGGACATTACCTCGCACCTGGGTACCCAGGATTACTGGCGCCTCCGCATCGGTATCGGCCATCCAGGCGACCGCAACGAGGTGGTGAACTATGTGCTGAAGCCGCCGCGCCGCGAGGAGCAGGCGGAAATCGACTCGGCGATCGAGCGTGCGGTGAACCTCATGCCGCTAATCGAAAAGGGCGAGTGGAACGCGGCGACCCAGCGTGCCAATACCAAACCCGTACCTCCAAAATCCCAGGAACAAACATGAGTCTGAAATGCGGCATCGTTGGTCTGCCCAACGTCGGAAAATCCACCCTGTTCAATGCGCTGACCCAGGCGGGCATCGCGGCGGAGAATTACCCTTTCTGCACCATCGAGCCGAATACCGGCGTGGTCGAGGTGCCCGACCCGCGGCTGGCGCAGTTGGCCGAGATCGTCAAGCCGCAGAAGATCGTGCCGGCCATCGTCGAGTTCGTCGATATTGCCGGGCTGGTGGCGGGCGCCTCCAAAGGCGAGGGCCTGGGCAACCAGTTCCTTGCCAATATCCGTGAAACCGATGCCATTTGCCATGTCGTGCGCTGTTTTCACAATGAAAACGTGATTCACGTTTCGGGCAAGGTCGACCCCATCTCGGATGTGGAAACCATTGCCACCGAATTGGCCCTCGCCGACCTGGCGAGTGCCGAAAAGGCCTTGGCGCGTTTCGAGAAGCCGGCGCGCGCCGGCGACAAGGATGCGCAGAAAATGGTGGCCGCCCTCAAGCCCGTCGTCGCCACCCTGAACGAGGGGCGTCCGGCCCGGGCCGCCGGCCTCGACGCGGAAGGCATGGCGGCGATCAAGCCACTGTGCCTGATGACGGTGAAACCCACCTTGTATGTCGCGAACGTCAGCGAGGATGGCTTTCACGACAACCCGATGCTCGATGCGCTGAAGGGATTCGCCGCTGCGGAGGGGGCGCCGGTGGTGCCGGTTTGCGCTGCGCTGGAGGCCGAGTTGCAGGAGCTTTCCCCGGAAGACCGCTTGGAGTACCTGAAGGAACTGGGCTGGGACGAGCCAGGGCTCAACCGGCTGATCCGCGCGGCCTACGACCTGCTCGGCCTGCAGACCTATTTCACCGCCGGGGTCAAGGAAGTGCGGGCCTGGACCATCCACAAAGGCGACACCGCGCCACAGGCGGCGGGGGTGATCCACACTGATTTCGAACGTGGTTTCATCCGCGCCCAGACCATTTCGTTCGATGATTTCATCTCCTGCAAGGGCGAGCACGGTGCCAAGGAAGCCGGAAAGATGCGCGCCGAAGGCAAGGAATATGTGGTCAGGGACGGCGATGTACTGAATTTCCTTTTCAATGTTTGACAGCCTTAGTGGATAAACCCTATAATTCCGCGCTTTCGTTCGGTGGGGTTCCCGAGCGGTCAAAGGGATCAGACTGTAAATCTGACGGCTCTGCCTTCGAAGGTTCGAATCCTTCCCCCACCACCAGAATTTTGCAGTTGGTAATGAGTAGGGCGAAGCGGGTGGAGCGTGGTTGTTGGCGCTTTGGCGGCTTTACAACCACGGCCTACCCCTTGCGGGTGTAGCTCAATGGTAGAGCTGAAGCCTTCCAAGCTTAAGACGAGGGTTCGATTCCCTTCACCCGCTCCAGTTTTTTTATGGGCTTTGGCTGTTTGAAGGTCCATCGGCCCATGTAGCTCAGTGGCAGAGCACTCCCTTGGTAAGGGAGAGGTCGGCAGTTCAATCCTGCCCATGGGCACCAGGTTTTGTGTGGCCGTCATCGGATTGGTGCGGCACACCGGTTTGGAAGTGTGGTTGTTGAGGTGGTGTTTGTTTTTAACCGCATCGTTCTTGTGCAAATTTGAGGGTTAGTTGACATGGCTAAGGAAAAATTCGAGCGGACCAAGCCGCACGTAAACGTTGGCACCATTGGACACGTTGACCACGGCAAGACCACCTTGACCGCGGCGATCACCACCATTCTGTCGAAGAAGTTTGGTGGAG
>Ga0209285_10000497_pt1 | contig 13429 bp, 13 predicted proteins | sample PPLLak3March2015_2_FD_187249 | JGI IMG/M metagenome (GOLD analysis project Ga0209285, IMG submission 187249) | Freshwater sediment microbial communities from Prairie Pothole Lake near Jamestown, North Dakota, USA - PPLs Lake P8 Core (3) Depth... | ecosystem: Environmental > Aquatic > Freshwater... | reverse complement strand
GAGGTGTTGGCGGAAAAATCGTTCGGGTCGGTCATGGATAGCTCCTGGTCGTCAATGAAAAGGGATGGAAGCATTATCCCAGCATCCGTGTTGCAGGGATTCGATGGCTGATATTTTTGACCCGCTGCCCTGGCTGATCATGCTGCCGCTGGCGTGGGGCACGCTCGCCTTCGTGCTCGGTCCGGGGCGCGGCGGGCGTCTGGCGATCCTGTCGATCGCGCTGCAGGGCTTACTGGCACTGCAGCTCGCCGGACAACCGCTCGCCAGCGGCCTGCGCCACTATGCGGTCGGCGGCTGGGGCGCGCCGCTCGGCATCGACGTCGCGGTGGTGATGCTGCTGATGGCGTAGGGCGTGGCGCTGCCGTCTTTGTCCTGGCGGGCGTACAGCGTCAGGTGCGGATAGGGAATCTCGATGCCGGCGGCGTCGAAGGCCTGCTTCAGGCGATACAGGAAGGCGCGTCGCACCCCCCATTGCTCCAGCGGCTTGACCTTGAAGCGGCAGCGGATCACCACCGCGGAGTCGGCCCACTTGTCGACCCCGGAAATTTCCAGGTCGTCCTCGATCGTCGCGCCCAGTTCAGGATCGGCGCGCATCGCTGCAGCGACTTTGCGCATCACCGCGTAGACCTCGTCGACATCCTCGCGATAGGCGACGCCGATATCGATCACCGCGTAGGCGTAGCCGCGGCTGCGGTTGGTGACGGTACCGATGGTGCCGTTGGGCACGTAGTGCACGCTGCCCTCGAAATCGCGCAGGCGGATGTAGCGCAGGGTCATCTCCTCGACCAGGCCGCTCTTGTCGGCGATGTGCACGACGTCTCCCTGGCGTACCTGGTTTTCCAGCAGCAGGAACAGGCCAGTGAAGTAGTCCTTGACCAGGCTTTGCGCGCCGAAGCCGACGGCGATGCCGAGCACGCCGGCGGCGGCCAGGATCGGCGCGATCGAGATGCCGAGTTCGCTCAGTACCAGCATCACGGTGACCAGCATGATGAGCACCGTCACGACGTAGCGTGACACCTGCTCCAGGGTGTTGAGCCGCTTGATCCGCTCCGGGTCGTCGAGGTCCTGCTGCATGTGTGTATGCAACCGTGCCAGCGCCTTGCGCGACACTCGAAGTGCCAGCCACGACAGGGCCAGAATGATGATGACGTGCAGCAGGGCCGTGGCCGGACCGCGCCATTCGCCCAGAATCGCCTGCATGCCGTTGATCGAGTCGAAATTCATGCGTTCTCCTTTTCTGTGTCGGTCGGTGCCTGCGCTGCGCCGGTTCCGAGTTTCCAGTCGCGGATGAAGGGCGCGTAGAAGTCCAGCGAGTCGGGCACCGCCCCGCGAGTCTGACACAAGGCACGGGCGAAGGCATCGGCGCGCGCCAGCCGCTCGGCGACCGGCCAGCCGCGCAGCATGCCGAGGATGAATACCGCCGAAAAGCCGTCGCCGGCGCCCACGGTATCGACGAGATTCTGCAGCGGCGGGCTGTTGACCGTATCGACGCGCCCGGCGCCGTCGAGGGTCCAGGCGCCGGCCGCACCGCAAGTCACTACCACGCGCTGCAGCTCGAAACCGGCGACCAGCACCGCCGCGCGCGCTTGCGGCGTGGCGCCGTCGAGCGCGAACAGGGCGCTGATGCGCGCCAGTTCATCCTCGTTGAGCTTGACCACGCTGGCCTGCCGCAGCGACCAGTGCAGCGTGTCGACATCGACCCAGGGATCGCGCAGATTGACATCGAGAAATACCCGGCTGTCGACTGCGCCCAGCAGTTCGCGCAGCGCCCGGCGTGATTCGCCGCGCTGCGACAAGGTACCGAAGTAGACCATGGCGGGATGCAGGGAGAGCCCCATCAGGCGTGCCAGGCCGGCATGGATATGGTCGTAGGCCTGGTCGGAGAGGATGTCGAAGACGTGGCCGCTGGCACGCTCGCTGACCTTGACCTGGCCGGTCGGCCGCACCGGGTCGCGCTGCACCCCGCGCCGGTCGAGCCCGCGTTCATGCATCGCCTGCAACACCTGCTCGCCGAGCGCGTCCTTGCCGGCGCGCGTCAGCAGCACCGGGTGCGCACCCAGTGCGCCGAGATGACAGCTGACGTTGAACGGCGCACCGCCCAGCACATCGCGATCGCTGAACTGGTCGACCAGGGTTTCGCCAAAGGTCACCAGGGTCTGCATGTCGGCCTGCGATGCGGCTTCAGAACGCCGCATCGCAGCAGCTGCATTTGACGCTTTCATGATTCAGGTCCCGTCGTAAGACATTCAGACAAATCTCGCTCGGTCCGCACACCACGGCTCAGTGCGAGTAGTTCAGATTGACGATCAACGCCGTATCGGTGGTTTCCTTGCCGACCGCCGGTATCGCGTCGTAGTCGAAAGTCACTTGGGCGCCAAGACTGAAGCCATTGCCAACCGGCAACCTCACCCCGGTGCGGCTCAGGTAGAGATAGTCGTCGAGCGAATCGAGGCTGAGCAGCAGGTCGCCGGTGTGGAACAGGGTGAGCTTCTTTTGCCAAAGCGCCTGCTGGTACTTGAGGGCGAGACGCGCGCCGGGAAAACTCAGGTCCGCGGCGTTGCGGTAGTCCTCGTTGACCAGGCTCAACCCGCCTTCGAGTGCAAGCCTGAGGTCGTCGCGATCATAGAACTGGCGCCCGCCGCCCACCCCGAGAGTGCTGCGCAATTCGAGGTCGGCCTGGCCATCGTGATCGAAGCGGGTATTGGCATAGAGATAAGTCCGCTCCCGCACAAAGTGATCGTACTTCAGCCCGATCCTCCAGTTCGACGCCGTATCCTCGCCATCCTGCGAGGCTTCGTTGAGTTCGCCGCCGAGGGTGATGCGCTGGATGGGGTTGCGCGCCACCAATTCGCCATCCAGGTGCAGGGTCTGCGCATCGGTGTTGCCGCTGGCGAAACTGCCGCCGAGCGCGGCCCGCCCGCTCAGCACCGTCTTGTCGGGATTGCGCGGCGGATTGATCGCGGCGATGCGCTCGAATCCGAGCGACTCGGTCTGCGCCAGGCTGCCGATGCGGATGCTCAATTGCCCGGGCTCGGCTGCCTGCAGCTGGCCATCCAGTTCGGTGCCGTCGGACAGCCTGACCCGCACCGCCGCGTCGGTCTCGATCTGCACGAGCCTGGCCCGGGGCAGCTTGATCTTGCCGGCATAGGCTGTCTCCAGCAACAGCGCGTCGGCTTCCATGCTGACGATGCTGCCGCTGAGTCGGTCGCCGTTGTCGAGCACCACCCGGTCAGCGAGCGCGGCACAGGAAAACAGGCCGATTGCCGAAGCGAATATCCATTTCGGGGTGGTCAAGCGTTCTCCTTTCGGGCCGTGCGAATGACTGTCAGCAGCGCATGGCGAGGAGGGCTCGGCGTGGACGTGCTCACGGGAAATCCTGGACGCGGCAGCAGGCCGCGCATTGACAGGCACTTCCCCCGATCGCCACGGAGGGCGGACCAGGCATGCTGCGAAGTGTGGTTTTATTTTTGCACAATACTATTGTCCGGCGCAAGCCGGTGCCGCGGCTTCCGTCCTCAGCAGCGCGATGCGATCAGGTCTCGCGAGTGCAGGCGGTGCAGAATGGCGTGGCCGGGTCGGCGCGCAGGCGCTCGGCTTCGATCTCGGCCTCGCAACGGCAGCAGATGCCGTCGCTGCCCGCCTGACAGAGGTCGATGGCCGCCTCGATCCCAGGCCGATTTTCAGCGTGGAATCGGGTCGATGCTGATGAGCTGACAGGTGACGTACAGGCAGAAAGGTCGCATCTGCAAGGTGCGCGTTATCGCACAGGCCCATGCCGCCCCTGACCTGTTTCCGTCGCGCAGATGCGCGCGATCCGCGTGCCCGCCAATCTCACCCGGCGTCTAATCCACGCCGGCTTGAGGTTCATGGCGACAGCAAGTCACGCTAGAATGGCCGCCTCTTCCGGCCCCCGCCGGTTTGCCTTCCGACTCCAGATCGATGACGCTTTTCTTCGCTGTCCTGACCCCCTTCGTCGGCGCCGCCCTGGTCGCGCTGGCGTCGCGTCGCGGGCGTTCGCATTCCGCCTGGGCGGCGGGCGCGGTCACGCTGGCGTCGATGCTTTGGCTGGTACCCTCGTTGCATCTGCCGTTCGATGGCACGACGCTGATCCAGACACATGAATGGATGCCGGCACTGGGACTGAACCTCGCCTTCCGCCTCGACGGCCTGGCGTTGCTGTTCTCCGGACTGATCCTCGGCATCGGCCTGCTGATCGTCCTGTACGCCCGCTATTACCTGTCGGCACGCGACAGCATGGGGCGCTTCTATTCCTACATGATGCTGTTCATGGGCTCGATGCTCGGCATCGTGCTGTCGGAGAACCTGATCCAGCTGCTGATCTTCTGGGAGCTCACCAGCCTGTCGTCATTCCTGCTGATCAGCTACTGGCAGCACCGCGAAGAGGCGCGCCAGGGCGCGCGCATGGCGCTGGCGGTGACCGGCATGGGTGGCTTCGCCATGCTCGGCGGCTTCCTCCTGCTGGGCCACATCGTCGGCAGCTACGAGCTATCCGTGGTGCTGGCCTCAGGCGACCTGATCCGCGCCCATCCGCTCTACCTGCCGACGCTGCTGCTGATCCTGCTCGGCATCTTCACCAAGTCGGCGCAGTTCCCCTTCCATTTCTGGCTGCCGCATGCGATGGCGGCGCCGACGCCGGTGTCCGCCTATCTGCATTCGGCGACCATGGTCAAGGCCGGGGTGTTCCTGCTGGCGCGGTTGTATCCGGCGCTGTCCGGCACCCCGGAATGGTTCTGGCTGGTCTCGAGCGCCGGAATGGCGACGCTGCTGCTCGGCGCCTACACCGCGCTGTTCAAGCACGACCTCAAGGGCCTGCTGGCCTACTCGACCATCAGCCATCTCGGCCTAATAACCTTGCTGTTCGGCCTGTCGACGCCGCTCGCCGCGGTGGCCGGCGTGTTCCACATCATCAACCATGCCACCTTCAAGGCCTCGCTGTTCATGGCTGCCGGCATCATCGACCACGAGGCCGGCACCCGCGACATGCGCCGCCTCAACGGCCTGTGGAAATACATGCCCTACACCGCGACCCTGGCGATGGTGGCTGCCGCGGCGATGGCCGGCGTACCACTGGCGAACGGCTTTCTCTCCAAGGAAATGTTCTTCGCCGAACTGGTGCATGTTTCAGGCGGCCATATCGGCGGCTGGCTGCTGCCCACCCTGGCAACGCTTGCCGGGGCCTTCGCAGTGGCCTACTCGATCCGCTTCATCCACGACGTGTTCTTCAATGGCGAGCCGGTCGACCTGCCGCACACCCCGCACGAGCCGCCGCGCTGGATGAAGGTGCCAGTCGAGATCTTGGTGGTGCTGTGCCTGGTGGTCGGCATCGCGCCCGCACTCACCGTCGCGCCGCTGCTGGCGGTGGCGGCGCAAGACACGCTGCAGACGCCCTTGCCCGAGTACAGCCTGGCCATCTGGCACGGCTTCAATACCGCGCTGATGCTGAGCGGGCTGGCGACTCTCGGCGGCGTGACGATCTATCTTTTGCGGCGACCGCTGTTCGGCTGGAATGCGCGCCATATCGAGCGTATCGACGCGCGCATTCCCTACAACGCATTGCTGGACGGTATCGCCGCATTGTCCCGCTTCGTCACCGGCCTGATCGACACGGGCTCGCTGCAGCGCCAGGTCCTGTTCTTCCTGCTGGCGGCACTCGTGCTCGGCGTCGTGCCCTGGCTGGCGGGCGACACCCTGCTGACCGGCAGCCGCACAGGCCTGCCGCTCGACGCTGTCAGCCTCATCGCCGCCGGCGCCCTGATCATCGCCACCTTCGCCACCGTGTGGTGGCACCGCCAGCGCTTCGTCGCGCTGGTCACCATCGGCGTGGTGGGCTTGGTAGTGTCGCTCGCCTTCGTCAAGTTTTCCGCACCCGACCTGGCACTGACCCAGCTCTCGGTCGAGATCGTCACCATCGTCCTGCTGCTGCTGGCACTCCACTTCCTGCCGCAGCACGCCGCGCCCGAACGCAACCGCGCACGCATCGGACGCGACGCCGTGATCGCGCTGCTGGCGGGCACCGGCGCCGCCGCGCTGGCGTGGGCGGTGCTGACCCGCCCCTACGACACCATCGCCGGCTACTTCCTCGAGAACAGCGTGCCGGGCGGCGGTGGCAGCAACGTGGTCAACGTCATCCTGGTCGACTTCCGCGGCTACGACACGCTGGGCGAGATCACCGTGCTGGCACTCGCGGGTCTGGGCATCGTCGCGTTGCTGCAGGGTCTGCACCTGAGCGCACCGAGCCGTGACGATGGCGGTCGCGCCTGGAATCCCGACACCCACCCGGTGATCATGGCCACGCTCACCCGCATCCTGCTGCCGTTGGCGCTGCTGGTCTCGGTGTTCATCCTCCTGCGCGGCCACAACCAGCCAGGCGGCGGCTTCATCGCCGGCCTGATCACGGCAGTGGCGCTGATCATGCAATACCTCGCCAATGGCGCAGTGTGGACCAATCAACGCATGCGGGCTTCGCCTCCCCCACCCTTTATCCCCGAACGGGGGCAACCCTCCCCCCAAATGGGGGAGGGGGCTAACGCTGGGCCCACACCGATTTATGACAGCCATCCTCTGATCGCCTGGGGTCTTGGGATCGCCGCCCTCACCGGCGTGGCGAGCTGGCTGTTCGGCTACCCCTATCTCACCTCGACCTTCAGTCATATGCACTGGCCCATCGTCGGTGAATTCGAACTCGCCTCGGCGATGGTGTTCGACCTCGGCGTGTTCCTCGTCGTCGTCGGTGCCACGCTGATGATCCTGACCCATCTCGGCGGCCTGCATCACGCGCCTCAAACCGGCAGAGGAAAACACTGATGGAGGCGCTGATCGCAATCGTCATCGGCGTGCTCACCGCGGGCGGCGTGTTCCTTGCGCTGCGCGGCCAGACCTTTCCGGTGGTGCTGGGTCTCACCCTGATGTCCTACGCCGTCAACCTGTTCCTGTTCGTCATGGGCCGGCTCGCCATCGGCGTGCCGCCGGTGATCAGCGACGCCGCTGCCGGCTACACCGACCCGCTGCCGCAGGCGCTGGTGCTCACCGCCATCGTCATCAGCTTCGGCATGACCGCCTTCGTCATCGTGCTGTCACTGAAGGCACGCGCCGAGCTTGGCAACGACCATGTCGACGGCCGCCACGAAGACAGCCATGAGGGCCGGAGTCGATGAACTGGCTCGATCATCTGCCCATCCTGCCGGTGGTGCTGCCGCTGTTCGCCGGCATCCTGCTGCTGGCGCTGCGCAACCGCAGTCTGGCGCTGCAGCGCGGCGTCAGCATGCTTGCCGCGCTGGCGCTGATTCCGCTGGCGTTGGCCTTGCTCGGCACGACCGCCGACGGCACCCACCTCGTCTACAAGCTCGGCAACTGGATGGCGCCCTACGGCATCGTTCTGGTGGCCGACCGCCTGGCGGCGTGGATGCTGCTGACCACCGCGCTGCTGGCGGTATTCGCGCTTCTCTATGCGACAAAAGGCACTGACCGCAACGGCCGACACTTCCACGTGCTGTTCCAGCTGCAGTTGTTCGGCCTGAACGGCGCCTTCCTTACCGGCGACCTGTTCAACCTGTTCGTTTTCTTCGAGATCCTGCTGCTCGCCTCCTACGGCCTCCTGCTGCACGGCGGCGGCCGCCTGCGGGTCAAGGCGGGATTGCATTACGTCGTCATCAACCTGGTCGGCTCGACGCTGTTCCTGTTCTCCGTCGGCACCCTCTACGGCGTCACCGGCACCCTCAACATGGCCGACCTCGCGGTAAAGCTCGCGGCGACCCCGGCGGAGCACGCGGCGCTGGTGCAATCGGCGGCCCTGCTGCTGTTCGGGGTGTTCGCGCTGAAAGCCGCGCTGTTGCCGCTCTACCTGTGGCTGCCCGCCGCCTACGCCCATACCAGCGCGCCAGTGGCGGCGCTGTTCGCCATCATGACCAAGGTCGGTGCCTACAGCATCTTGCGCGTCTACAGCCTGTTCGGCGGCGAAAACAGCGGGCCGCTTTCGAACCTGCTCGACCCCTGGCTGGCGCCGCTGGCACTCGCCACCCTGGTCCTCGGCATGCTCGGCGTGCTGGCCAGCACCACGCTGCGGCAGCAGGCGGCCTACCTGGTGGTGGCATCGATCGGCAGCCTGCTGCTCGCCTTCGGTCTCGGCAATGCCGGGGCGCTCGCCGCCGGCCTCTATTACCTGCCGCACACCACCTTCGCCGGCGCCGCGCTGTTCCTGCTCGCCGACTGCATCGCGCGTGCGCGCGGAGAAATCGGCGATCGCTTTGAATCCGGCCCCGTGATGCCGAGGGCTCGGCTGCTGGGCGGACTGTTCTTCGTCCTCGCGGTCGCCCTCGCCGGGCTGCCGCCGCTGTCGGGCTTTCTCGGCAAGTTCATGCTGTTGCAGGCCGCGCTCGATTCGCCCATGCTGGCCTGGGTCTGGAGCATCGTCCTGATCACCGGATTGTTCGGCGTGATCGCGCTGGCGAGGAGCGGCAGCATGCTGTTCTATCGCACCCACACCGCACACGACCCGGCAGCGCTGACAGCGCCGACCAATGCCGTGCTGGTGCCGGTCGCGGGCCTGCTGCTGCTGGTCATCGGCCTGACGATCTGGGCGGGTCCGGTCTCCGATTATGCTGCCGGCATGGCGGCGCAGTTGCTGGAGCCGCGGCAATACATCGAGGCCGTTCTCCGCGCTGCACCAGGCTCGCCCGAAGGACTAGCGCCCGGTGGCGCAAGCCTTGTGGGAGGTGAGCGATGAGACGCCTGCTGCCGCACCCTCTGCTGAGCCTTTCGCTCGCCATCCTGTGGCTGCTGCTGGTCAACCAGCTGTCGGCCGGCCATCTCGTGCTGGGGGCGCTGCTCGGCTGGCTGATCCCGTTTGCCACCGCGGGTTTCTGGCCAGAGCAGATCCGCATCCGCCATCTGCTCACGCTGCTGCACTTCCTCGGCATTTTCGTCATCGACATCGTGCGTGGCAGTTTTCATGTCGCGCACCTGATCCTGAAAGGGCCCAGACGCCTGCGTCCGGCCTTCGTCGAGGTGCCGCTGGAGCTCAAAACCGATCTCGCCATCAGCCTGTTGGCCAACACCATATCGCTGACGCCGGGTACGGTGTCGGCAAACCTGAGCGCGGACAAGCGCACCCTGATCGTGCACACCCTGGATACCGGTGACGCCATGGCGCTGGTCGCGGAAATCAAGCAGCGCTACGAGACGCCGCTGAAGAAAATCTTCGAAGAGGAGAGCGAATGATGCTGGAGACCGTCATCCCGATCGCCTACTCCCTGGTCGCCCTGGCCTTCCTCATGAGCTTCTGGCGGCTGATCAGGGGCCCCGACGCACCCGACCGCGTCCTCGCGCTCGACACCCTGTACGTGAACACCATCGCGCTCCTGGTGCTGCTCGGCATCCACCTCGGCAGCGCGATCTATTTCGAGGCCGCGCTCTTGATCGCGATGATGGGCTTCGTCGGCACGGTAGCGCTGTGCAAGTACCTGCTGCGCGGCGACATCATCGAATGAATGACTGAAAAGCCATGATCGATATTCTGCTTTCACTGCTGATCCTGACCGGCGCGATCTTCACCTTCGTCGGCTCGCTCGGGCTGGCCCGCCTGCAAGATTTCTACACCCGCCTGCACGGCCCCACCAAGGCGACCACGCTCGGCGTCGGCTGCCTGCTGATCGCCTCCGCCATCTACTTCAGCGTGCGCGACGAGGGCATCAGCCTGCACGAGGTGCTGGTGACGCTATTCCTTTTCATCACCGCGCCGGTCAGCGCGCACCTGCTCGCCAAGGCGGCGCTGCACCTGCAGGTAAAATCGCTCGCGGCGACGCCGGCAGCCGAACCTGACCGCGACACGACCGTCTAAGTAATCCACGCCGGCAAGCGCAGGCCTGCCCTGCCGGAAAATCGGCCGTTGAACACCCTGCGGCATAATCACGTTTATTCATCAACACCAAAAGGACACGCCATGCGTACCGCTCTCATCACCCTGCCGCTGACGGCTCTCTTCCTGCTTTCCGCCTGCACGACCAACGATCTCGGCGAATCGCGCGACCTCACCAAGACCGAAACCGGTGCCTTGATTGGTGCGGCGGGCGGCGCGGTGCTAGGTGCGATCGTCAAGGACGACAAGCGCGCCAAGGGTGCGCTGATCGGAGCGGTCGGCGGTGGCCTCGCCGGGGGCGCGGTCGGTTATTACATGGACAAACAGGCCAAGGACCTGGGACTGCAACTGCAGCCGGAAATCCAGCGCGGCGAGATCAGCATCGACAAGCGCGCCAGCGACGACGCGCTGCTCGTCAACATGACCTCGACCACCGGCTTCGACAACCTCGCCACCGAGCTCAAGCCAGGCTATATCACCACCCTGAACAAGATCTCGCGCGTGCTCAACCAGTACGGCAAGACAAGCGTCACGGTGATCGGCCACACCGACAGCATCGGCACCCATGCCGACAACCAGGTCCTGTCGGAAAAGCGTGCGCAGTCGGTGATGGACTACTTCGCCAGCCAGAACGTCAACCCGCTGCGCCTGAGTTCCTACGGCAAAGGCGAGACCGAGCCACGTGCGGACAACAGCACCGAAGCCGGCCGCGCCCTGAATCGCCGGGTCGAACTGGTAATCGTGCCGGTGGTGGCCGGGACTTGAAAACCAATTTTGTCGACGAAGGAAATGAAGTAAAAACGATTTGCCGCTAAGGGCGCGACGGAACGCCAAGAAAGGCAAAGAAAGGCTTCATCCGCGAATGGCGCGAATGCGTGCCAATGAGCCCTTGCTTTGATTCGCGGCTATTGGCGTCATTCGCCGATCGGATTTTCCCCTTCGCGTTCCTGCGCGCCCGTGGCGGTTAAACGCCTTTGACTTCCCCATGCGGCACAGCGGATTTTTCCGTCTAAAGTGAGAGCATGATGAATCTGATTTTCTTGCTATCTCGGCTCGTCCTGTTGTTCGGCCTGATGCTCGGCATGGCCGCCCCCGCCAGCGCGGAGATGGTGCGCGTGCTCACGGTGCAAGGGGCGATCAGTCCGGCCAGTGCCGACTACCTGGTGCGCGGCATCGACAAGGCGGCCGAGGACAAGGCACACCTGGTGGTGATCGAGATGGACACGCCGGGCGGGCTCGACACTTCGATGCGCGACATCATCAAGGCGATCCTCGCATCGAAGGTGCCGGTCGCCACCTATGTCTCGCCCAAGGGCGCCCGCGCCGCCAGTGCCGGCACCTACATCCTCTACGCCAGCCATATCGCCGCGATGGCGCCGGCGACCAACCTCGGCGCAGCGACGCCGGTCGAACTCGCTCCTTCCGGCGGCGACAAGCCCGCCCCTGACAAGCCCGTGACGCCGGGCAAGCCCGACGCAGGCAAGCCAACCGAGTCCGCGCCGGGCGACGCCAAGATGCGCAAGGCGGTGCACGATGCCGCCGCCTACATCCGCGGGCTGGCCGAATTGCGGGGGCGCAATGTCGAGTGGGCCGAGCGCGCGGTGCGCGAGGCGGTCAGCCTGCCGGCGGACGAGGCGCTGGCAATCAATGTGGTCGACATCGTGGCGACCGACCTCGACGATCTGCTGCAACAGGTCGATGGCCGGGTCATCAAAATGAACGGCCAGAGCGTCACCATCGATACCAGCAATGCCATCATCGAGAAAATCGAGCCCGACTGGCGCAGCCGCCTGCTGGCGGTGATCGGCGACCCCGGCATCGCCTACATCCTGATGCTGCTCGGCATCTACGGGCTGATCTACGAATTCTCCAATCCCGGCATGCTGTTCCCCGGCGTGGTCGGCGGCATCTGCCTGCTGCTGGCGCTGTTCGCGCTGCAGGTGATGCCGATCAATTACGTCGGGCTGGCGCTGATGATCCTCGGCATCGTGCTGATGATTTCCGAGGCCTTCATCCCCAGCTTCGGGGCGCTGGGAATCGGCGGACTGATCGCCTTCATCATCGGCTCGGTGATGCTGATCGACACCGACCTGCCGGGCTACGGCGTCCCCTGGCAGCTGATCGTCCCGGTGGCGGTGGCAAGCGGACTGTTCAGCTTCTTCGTCGTCGGCATGGCGATCAAGGCACGGGCGCGGCCGGTGGTGACCGGTTCCGAGGAAATGATCGGCGCCCGTGGCGAAATACTCGAGGATATGGAACACGAAGGCTGGGCACGCGTCCACAGCGAACAGTGGCGGGTGCGCAGCCGCGTTCCGCTGAAGCGCGGCGACACGGTGCGGGTGCATGCGCGGCATGACCTGGTACTTGATGTGGCGCCTGAAGATCGTTGAAAAATTCTTTAACCGCGAAGGACACGAAAGAACGCGAAGGGAAAAGCGATAAAGGCTGTATGCATTCGCGAGTCCCTTGCCTAGACCTTGAGTTCACGAAACTGTCTTTGAATGTCCTTAGCGTTCCTTCGCGCCCTTCGCGGTTGAAATGTTTTTTCGCTTCACCCCCATTCGCGCGATGTCCGCACGATGGAATGAAACACCGGCATTAAAGGAGAACGACCATGTTTGAATTCGGCGGTATGACCATTGCACTACTGATCGTTGCGCTGCTGGCCGCCAGCCTGCGCATCCTGCGCGAGTATGAGCGCGGCGTGGTGTTCATGCTCGGACGCTTCTGGAAGGTGAAGGGGCCGGGTCTGGTGGTCATCATTCCCGGCATCCAGCAGATGGTGCGCGTCGACCTGCGCACCATGGTGTTCGACGTGCCGAGCCAGGACGTGATCTCGCGCGACAACGTCTCGGTCAAGGTCAACGCGGTGGTGTATTTCCGCGTCATCGACCCGGCCAAGGCCATTCTGCAGGTGGAGGATTACATGAACGCCACCAGCCAGCTGGCGCAGACCACGCTGCGGGCGATCCTCGGCAAGCACGAGCTCGACGAGATGCTGGCCGAGCGTGAAACCCTCAACACCGACATCCAGTTGGCCCTCGATGCGCAGACCGACGCCTGGGGCATCAAGGTCTCCAACGTCGAGATCAAGCACGTCGACATCGACGAGTCGATGGTGCGCGCCATTGCCAAGCAGGCCGAAGCCGAGCGTGAGCGGCGCGCCAAGATCATCCATGCCGAAGGCGAGCTACAGGCTTCCGAAAAACTGCTGGCCGCTGCCGAGATCCTTGCCGTCAAGCCGCAGGCTATGCAGTTGCGCTATCTGCAAACGCTGTCCAACATCGCTGGCGACCGCACCAATACCATCGTCTTCCCGATGCCGGGCGAGTTGCTGAACCTGCTGATGCGCGACAAAAAGCCTGGCGAATAAGGCCCGCCCGCCCCAAAAACCCCGGCTTCGACAGGGTTGCAGGTGGCAAGCCGGCCAGCATCACGGTATGCTCAATCACAATCCCGAACGCATTCGGGAACCTGCGCCGTGCTAATCCACTCTGACTCGGCACATTGTTTTTGTAATTCACAAAGGAGCCTAGATGAACCCGCAAGTGACTA
>Ga0209285_10000495_pt1 | contig 13457 bp, 12 predicted proteins | sample PPLLak3March2015_2_FD_187249 | JGI IMG/M metagenome (GOLD analysis project Ga0209285, IMG submission 187249) | Freshwater sediment microbial communities from Prairie Pothole Lake near Jamestown, North Dakota, USA - PPLs Lake P8 Core (3) Depth... | ecosystem: Environmental > Aquatic > Freshwater... | reverse complement strand
GCCTGGAAGGATCAACGGATTCTCAGCTTCGAAGAGCAGTTCAGCCAGTGCGCGCAATTTCTCTTCCTCCACGAAGCAGGCCTCTGCCAGCGCAGCCACATCCACGTTTTTATAGGCGGCCGGGATGACCGGGGAACGCAGTTCCGCCACGAGACGGCCCAGCGCCAGGGCAGCCAGCCCCTCCGTGCCCGGTTTGACCGGGATCCATTCATCGGCCACGGCCGCGGTCTGGCTCAGGCGCGGCTCGAACTGGATCAAAGTGCCTCGTACTTTCGCTTTGCGCATCCTGGAAAAGCCACGCGTCCAGGCAACCGGCGATAGCCAGGTTTCGAGGAAGTTGGCCCCGAACGAGAATACCACATCGGCATTCCCGATATCAAAATAAGGGATACCTGACTTGCCCAGCGTGCGTTTGGAAACTTCCGCCAGGGTCGCCCGGTTTTCGAACATCTCGTAAGCCCCAAAGCGCAGTGGGGCAGGGGCTTTCAACGCGGATGTCAATTGCGATACCAGGTCGAACAGGTGATCGGGGGCCATGCCCATCAGGAACGCGATCTCATCCGGTTGGTTGCCGGCCAGGGCATCCTTGACCACGGCGATGGCTTCATCCCAGGTGATCTCGGTTCCCGTTTCCTGGCCGCGGGCTTTGTGGGTGGGGGACTGCACCCGATCGGGGTTATACAATCCCTGCAGGGAGGCTTGGCCGCGGGCGCAGGTTTTGCCCAGGTTGAGCGGGTTATTCGGGTTGCCCTCCACCTTGATCGCCCGTCCCTGCATGGTGCGGACAACCAGCCCGCAGCCGGCCGGGCATTCGCGGCAGGTTGTAGCGTAGTATGTGCTCTGGCCGTTGTAGGTGTATTCCGGCATCTGGGTGTAAGGCTCGCGCACCACGTATCGGGAAGCCGGGCCGCAGCCCGTCAGGATCGCGCCGGCTGCTGTTGCCGTCCCGGCCAGTTTGAGAAAGTCGCGTCTGGAGATCTTATCGGTCATAATTGTCCTTATAAATGTGTCACTACCAGAGATGGTCGAGTAGCCCCGTGCTGTTCGGGGCGTATTGAGACCATGTCCGCAATCTCCTATTGCGAGGAGATTGCTTCGTCGCTTGGTCTCGATACGGCGGAACCCCGCCGCCTACTCGACCAGCATTCTTTGCAATGACACATGAAATCATCGATGACATGTCGCACAATCGGTCAACCTGGTCAGTAATTCGGGATTCCCTGCCGCCCGCTCGCGGTGACAATCCAGACACCAGCCCATGTTCTGGCCTTTGATTGGCTTGGGGATCGTCATGCGGCTGACCTCACCGTGGCAGGTTTCGCAGTTGACTCCCGCGGCAATATGCGGGCGGTGGTTGAAATAAACGAAATCGGGCTGGATGAAGACCGGCACCCAGGGGATCGGCTCGCCGGATTGCACGTAACTTACCAGTACCTGTTGGGCAGGTTTGGAGTTTTCCATTTGCTGGTGGCAGCCCCAGCACTTGGCGCTGGTGGGCAGCCCGGCCGAGGCCTGCTTCCAGGCCCCGGGATGGCAGTACAGGCACTGCACGCCCAGTTCGATGTGTACGCTGTGGTTGAACGCCAATGGTTGTTCCGGCGGCTGCTGGATGCTCCAAAGACCATATCCCGCGCCGCTGAAGACCAGCAGGAAAACCACGCCAATCCCGATTCGCACGATGGGCAATTTGAGCAGGGTGAGTATTTTTTGAAGCATGACTTCTCCCATGAAAATGTCACTGCAAGCGAGATGTTATTTTCGTTTCCTGAAAATGAAAACCACCAGCACAGCTATCCCCAAGAAGCCGCCGATGAACACCAGGCTGACGCCAAAGGTACCCAGGAAAGCTCCCAGGCCGGTCAGGATGCCCTGCCACCAGGTGCTTGCCGGGCCGCTGATCTGGATGGCGGGTTCGACCTGCTCCCCGGCCGGGGATGGTGTCGTTGCTTCGAACCCGGTCGGCAGCGTTTGTGAATAGGCCAGGATGTCGCGGCCATCGGCGGGGGTCCAGCCCAGGATATAGCCGATCGGCATCTTGGTCCCGGCTGTTCCGAAACGGGTGCGGTGCAGGAAGCGCCAGGGGTCGCGGTCCGCAACGGTGCCAAGGTATTCATCCACGCCTTCGGCGCGGAAGATGATCGCTCTGCCGTCTGCCCCATGACAGGCGGTGCAGGTACTTTCATAGAGTTCCTGTCCATGTTGGATGTCTCCACCAATTACCTGGAGCGAGACTGGGTCGATGTATTGGCTGTCATCGATGGTGCCATCTTTCAGGAATACGGCCAGCCGCGCCAAGGACTGTTCATCGAGATAGGGAGAAAAATCATGCGCCGGATCCTTTTCCCCGTTCAGGTGAGTGACAATCTCATCGACTTCCATGCTGGCAGCCAGCGCCATTACATTCGGGAAGCCGGTGTAATGTGAACCCGATCCATAAGCCCCCTCGGCCCCCTTGTAATCCCAACCATGGCATTCCACGCAGCGCCAGGTATCCGGGCCGGAACGGGTGTTGGTGGACTGGCGCGACCAGAGGGGATGATCCCCTGCTGGCGGCTGGACTCCCAGGGCGGCATACCATTTATCGTAGAGCAGTGCGCCCTGTACAAGTTCCATATCCGCAGCGAGGGAGGAACTGGCATGCACCTGGCCCACCCGCGCGCCGATGGTGATTACAAAGCCGGTAATGATTGCGAAGCCCAGCCAGCCCATTTTTTTCATCTCACACCTCTCCGGTTGCAGAGATAGTTCAGCTTGCGAAGATTATACTAAAAACACAGAATTATGGTAACTTCTCAATAAATAGGGGAAGATGGGGGGTGTGTGGGCGGCAAAGCCGCCCACACACCCCCCGCCCCCCCCCAAGTTATTGAGATGATACGAATTATGGATAGAAAAAGGCCGAATTCGAGCGTGATATACTTGCCGCGATGGACAAAGTGATGATCCTGATGCCGGTCTATAACGACTGGGATTCCTTTGGCACCCTCCTGGGGGAAATCGACCAAATCCTTTCGGGGCGCGGCCTGGACATCTCGATCGTCGCGGTCGATGATGGCTCCAACCAGCCCTGCAACCTATCCACACGATCGCTCGAAACGCTGGGGACCATCCAGCGCATCGAAGTGCTGCACCTGGCGCGCAACCTGGGCCACCAGAAGGCGATTGCGTTGGGATTGGCATATGTGAGCGAAACATATGCGCCTGACCTCGTTATCGCGATGGACTGCGATGGCGAAGATCGCCCTGCTGAACTGCTGCGCCTTCTGGATGAAGGGGCAAAATCGCCGGATACGATCATCTTCGCCAGGCGGGCTCGCCGCTCGGAAGGGTTGACCTTCCGCTTTTTCTACGCCATCTATCGCCTGTTCTTCCGCTTGCTGACCGGACAAACCATATCCTTTGGGAATTATTGCCTGATCCCCAGGGAGCTTCTCCAGCGGGTTGTTTTCCTGCCGGAAATTTGGAATCACTTCGCGGCCGGGATCATGCGCTCGCGCCTGCCGCGCAAGGCCATTCCCACAGCGCGCGGCAAGCGCTATGCGGGCGGTTCGCGCATGAATTTCATTGCACTGGTGCTGCACGGCCTGAGTGCCATTTCAGTCTACCTGGATGTGGCGGCCGTGCGGTTGATCATTTTCTCTTTGATCATTATCCTGGCTGTCGTGGTCGGTTTCCTGGCCTTGCTGTACACGAAGTACCTGACCACCCTGGCCATCCCCGGCTGGGCAACCACTGTGGCCATCGGCCTGACCGTCATCTTCTTCCAGGCTATTCTCTTCCTAACCTTCCTGTCCTTCCTGGTCTTGACCCTGCGCAGCAACCGGCAATTCATCCCGGCCAAGGATTACCGGGATTTCATCTTCAGCGCCGAAGTGCTCAAGCCGTGATCATACAGGATTACATCGGCCAGGAATTGGAGATCTTCGCCCATGCCCTGCGCTGGAAGGCATATTATGCTTCCCTGATCAAGCCATACATCGGTCAATGCGTGGTGGAAGCGGGGGCGGGGATGGGCGCCACCACACCCTTCCTGTGTGACGGGGGTCAGGAAACCTGGATCTGCCTGGAACCCGACCCGGATCTGGAAAAATCCCTGGCTGGACTGGTGGCTGAGGAAAAACTCCCGGCCTGCTGCCAGGCCTGTCCCGGCGCGGTTCCGGACCTCGGTCCGGAGCGCTTCGATACGTTCATTTACATCGATGTTCTCGAACACATCCAGGATGACGCCGGTGAACTCCGGATGGCTGCCGAACATCTCGAACCGGGCGGCAGGCTGATCATCCTTTCCCCGGCGCACCAGGGCTTATACAGCCCGTTCGACCGAGCCATTGGTCACCACCGCCGGTACGATAAGGAAACGCTTGGTGCGCTCACACCCGGGAATTGCCGCCTGGAAAAATGCCTGTACCTGGATTCAGCCGGCCTGCTGCTCTCGCTGGCCAACAGGGTATTGCTGCGCCAATCCATGCCCACCTTGAAACAAATCTTGTTCTGGGATCGGTGGGTTATCCCCACCTCAAAGATATTGGATCGGTTGTTCGGTTTTCGTTTTGGAAAATCCATCCTCGCCATCTGGAAACGGATGTAAAATAACCCCTATCATGAAAAAGATCCTCCATAAATTCCCAGTACGACTTCTCATCATCAGCCTGGCCCTGGCATTACTTGTCGCCATGGCTACATTGACCCATCCGGAAGCCCAGGGCGAGACACCCACCCCCATCCCGCAGACGCCAACCGTCACGCCAACGCCCTACCGGGAACCGGGCGATACGACTGGCCCGATTGTGATCAGCGTTGTGCTGGTGCTCATCATCGTGGTTGGAGTCATCATGGGGCAGAGCCTGGCGCGCCCCGCTGGTCATCGCGGCCAGCGTGGATAAACCATCCGAGTCCGAGTCGGAAGGAGTTATAATGGAGCCAGTGAAACAGGATCTGATTTCAAAACTCAAACTTGACCGTTCGGCTTTTTCAGTTGCCTCGCTTACAGATGAGACGGATGAAAAAGCCTATTGGCTTGCTCGAACGCCTTATGAGCGGTTGAAACAGATGGAAATCCTTCGCAGGATCAACTATGGATGTGGAGCTGCCAGACGAATTCAAAGAGTTCTTGAAATTACTGAACGAGAAGAGCGTTAGATACCTGTTGATCGGGGGGTATGCGGTCGGATATCACGGCTACCCACGCGCCACGAATGACATGGATATCTGGATTGCCATCCATCCTGATAATGCGAAGAAGATTGTGGCTGTTTTATGCGAATTTGGATTTGATGTTCCCGAACTAACTCCCGGTTTATTTCTTCAAGAGAACAAGATCGTTCGCATGGGTAATCCTCCCATGCGGCTGTAAATCTCGACCGGTATTTCAGGCGTGGAATTTGATGAATGCTACGCCAGCAAAGTTATCGATGCTCTCGATGGCGTTCAAGTTAACATCATCGATCTTGCTCATCTTAAAATCAACAAGAAGGCCGCTGGCCGTTTGAAGGATTTGGCCGACTTGGAAAATCTGCCCTGAAGGCTGGAGCAATCCCTGGTTGGATAAAGAGAGGATAGCCCGCCACACCATTCCGAAATCCTCGCGGGAGGGCAGGCGCGCGTGCTCAGCGGTTGAGTATAGATTTACACAAGAGCTTCGCCACCCCCGGAATTCTAACCTCTGGTTTCGCAAATCAGTATCTCAAAGCCATCAACAATCAACGCCGATGGGCCCCCGTTATCGGTAGCCCGATTGTTGAAGAAGATCATTCGCAATTCCTTGCAAGATAACTCGCTGAAATCCAGCGAGATTTTTTTCTCCGAGAAATTCAGAACCACCAGGTAAGTCTGGGATTCGGCGCGGCGCAGGAAGGCCAGGTAATCCCGGCTGTCTTCATGCAAGGGGATGTAGTCTCCCTCCACCAGGGCCGGGTTCGCCTTGCGGACCGCCAGCAGCCGCTTGTAGAAGTTCAACAGGGAATCGGGATCATCCTTCTGCTTTTCCACGTTGATTCCGTCTGCATAATTCGGATTGACCGGCAGCCAGGGAGTGATCCCCTGTGGGCAGAAGCCGCCGTTGGGTGCGTTCTTCCATTGCAGAGGCGTCCGGCACTTGTCGCGCGTCTGGTGGGAGGCGTTGTGGAGCGCCTCATCCGGATCGACGCCCAGTTTATTTACGGCTTCCTCGTAGTACCAGGTTGCCAGGGTATCCCTGAACTGGGAGATATCGGTCAGGTAAAAATCGGTCATGCCCATCTCTTCGCCGTTGTAGAGAAAGGGCGTGCCTTTCAGGGTGAGAACGATTGCCAGCGACAGGCGCGCCAATTCAGCATCGTGGACGCCATCGCCATATCGGGTGAGCACGCGCGAGCTGTCATGGTTGCCGAGCGTATTGCACGGCCAGGCCTTCTGTGAAATCCAGGAAAGAGCTGCCAGCCTTTCAGCCTGGTTCCGGCGGATGTGTGCCGGGGTTTGGCGTTCAGTGCGCATCAACGGGAAATTAAAAACCATGTGTAATTCATCCTCGCCATTGCCGAGATAGGCCAGGTCATCATCCTCGCCGACCAGCATGCGGTCGCCATCGTATTCATCTAGGATAGCCCTGAGTTCCTTCATGAGTTCATGGACACCCGGCTGGCCCAATTGATATTGGAACATATCCCGCCAGTATTCGCCGACTTGCTTCTTCTCGGCATCTGTTTCTGCCCGGTCGGAAGCCAGGCGCAGTTCGGCCAGGGTCAGCGGGACGGGGTGATCCGACATATCGGGATCTTCATAGATCGTGCCAATCGCGTCCAGACGGAAGCCGTCCACGCCCAGATCCAGCCAGAAGCGGACAGCATCCCACATGGCCTGCCTGACCGCCGGGTTCTTCCAGTTCAGGTCGGGCTGCTGCTTCATGAAGTAGTGGTAATAATACTGGCCGCGCTCCGGTTCATAGGTCCAGGCCGGGCCGTCGAAGCAGGATTGCCAGTTGTTGGGAGGTTCGTCGAACCAGACATACCAGTCCGCCTTGGGGTTATCGCGGCTGGATTTGGATTCCAGGAACCAGGCATGCTCATGGGAAGTGTGGTTCAGCACCAGGTCCAGGATGACCCGCAGGCCGAGGCGGTGGGCTTCGGCCAGGAATGTCCTGAAATCCTCCAGCGTGCCGTATTCCGGGGCAACCGCGGTGTAATCGGAAATATCGTAGCCGCAGTCCCACATCGGGGATGGGAAGTGGGGCGAGATCCAGATGGCATCCACGCCCAGGTTTTTAAGGTAATCGAGTTTCTGTGTTATGCCAATGAAATCGCCGATCCCATCGCCGTTTCCATCGGCGAAGGAGCGGGGATAGATTTGATAGAAAACGGCTTCCTGCCACCATTTGAGTGTCATAGCATGCTCCATTTGTTTCGAGGATGGCGGACAGTATATCAAAAAACTCTCCCGCAGCAGGGATCTGCGAGAGAGTCATATTCGGTGATGGTTTGTAGAATGGTTCTACGGATATGCAAACCCGGCAAAGAAACCTTCGTGGAAGGGGCTGAGTTCACCTGTGTTGGCATTCAGCAGCACGAGAGAGCCATCTTCCGTTGCTTGGCTGTAGGCAGCCACGAGCAGCACTTCATCGTTGAGCCAACCAACCGGTTTGATCAAGATATCCGCCCCAAGGCCGGATGGCTTGGCGAACAATGAAACCGGGTAATCACCCAGCAGGTAGCCTTCGGTTGTCCCAATGCGGATGGTTGTTTCCAGGTTCCCATCGTAGAGCCAACCCTTGCCTTCCATCCAGGCCACGTAACCATCGGAAGGCGAGATTAATCCATATCCTGCGCCCCTGTCACTATCGGGCAGCAACGGGAAGGTGATGGAAGCCCCAGTCTTCAGGTTGGTCACAGACAGGGCTGCATTGGGGGAAGTTGTCCACGCCGCCAGGGTCTGGCTGACGGACAGGCCGGAGAATGTCTGGTCCGTGCCGATGAATTCGCTGACGGTTCCTGTTCCCAGGTCAAGGTAATACAGGCCGGCAAATGGCATGGTGAACATATCTCCCCCAATGCCCCACCAACTGAGAGTGTACCAAACACCGTCCGGTTTCTCGAATCCCATGCGGATGGCAACCGGGATGATGATCCGGGATTCGGCGCTATCCAAAACTAGGGCGGGCGCATCCAACGAGATGTTCTCGTAGTTGCCTGCATATAGTCTGCTTCGGATGAGCGCACCGTCCGAAAGCGGTTCGATGGTGGCGAAAGCGATGAAAGGCTGGCCCGGAACCCCCACGAAGCCGCGCGGTTCTGCCGGTTGCGGGATCTCGAACAGCGCCCTGGTATTCCCATCCAGGCTGGTTTTGAGGAATGTTGCACCGGGCTCATCACTGCCTCCCAGGAATACCAAAGGGGCCAGATCGACACCATCAGCAATGCTGGATGCAACGTGGCCGGAGCCGGGCACGGGGGGGGTTATGGCCCATTCTCCCAATGCCAGGCCGGTGCGATCATAGAGCGTCAGGCCGAGGCCATCACGGGTATCCACCAGGACAGCAACGGGGAGGGGGATGGGCTGGGAAAGGATATCGTCCGCGTTCCCGGGAACCGGGACGATCGGTTGGGCGGTGGCCGGATCTTCTGGTTCAGGGGTGGCAGGCGCGATATCCTGAGGGGATGTTTCGGTCGGGGCGGGCTGGTTCGCGGGCAACTCCCCACAGGCCGAGAGGCTGATGGTTAACATCAAGATGAGCGTGAGGAACGTGAAGAAGCGTTTCATGGTTGTCTCCTTTTTGAATGGTTTCATCCTCCAGTAATCCCCTGACGCTGAAATATGCAGATTTGTTCCAACTCGGATATTTCCTACTCTTGACCAGGTGGCGAGAAAGCTGGAAACGCTGGTTCCAGGGTTGGAGGTTCGCCAAATGGGCGGAGGTGGCCCATGTGGGCGATCTGTTTGCGCATGAAGGCCGCAAACCGATGCAGCGACTCTTTCGTGTGGTTGTAGATCCTATCGCCGGAACGGTATGTGCATAGCGCTTTGAGAACAACGGCATGGTATTCTTCCGGCAGGTTCCATAGAGCCCAATCACCGCCCTCATCTTTCGACAGGATTTCGCCAGTCTTGAGGTAGGCCAGCGTTCGGCAGGCATTCAGGATGACCGTGGTTGGGTTTTCGAAGGTGGAATTTAGCCCGTATTCATCGCTGAGAACATCACCCAGGATGGAATCGATATAATCTTTGGCCGGCACTTCCGGGAAGACAACTGAAATGTTCGCTCCATACAGGCACACGCCGCGTTGGCGGGTAACCAAGGTATGAGCCCCCAGGTCTTCATCTGCCTGTTCCGGATTCGTGAAGATGTGCCATCTACCACTTTGCAGCTCGACCTCGAACCGGTCGCGCCAGCCCTCGCTGTAATGGAAATCGAAGGGGGTGGGGTATTGCCAGGGTTGGAGCCGAGCTTGTTGTATGAAGTGGATCTCGATTGGTACAGGCTTGAGCGAAATTTCGAGGAAGAGACGGGCGAGATCGGGTTTTGCCGCATCGGGAATTGGGGAATGCGTAACCACCAACAGATCAAGATCACTGTGCTGCAGGTTGAAGCAGCCCATCGCCAGCGAGCCATGCAGGTAGATGCCAACCACGTTTTCGGGAATAAGTTGAAATATCCCAGAGAACAGGCAATCCGTCTGCTCGCACACATCGGCGGGGCAGGTGTTCCAATGATATTGTGTCATAACATCACTCATCGCTACCCATTATCGGTGGTGGATATAATATTGGGCAGCGGGCTGCATCATACTGTCTGGGAAAAGATTCGTTAACCTTCTCAGGTAGTGTTTTGAACCACCTATCGGTATGCAAAATGACGAGGCGCGGACCCTTGTATTGCGCCGATCCGCTATCTCACCTGCCAGACATGCACCACCGGCTTGGCACCATCCGCAAAGAGTTCCAGCACATACAGCAGGCCATTTTCACGGTCGAAAGCCACATCGCCGACCCGGAAGCGGCGCTGGTTGCCGGTGCCGAGGGTTTCGACATCCCACTCGGGCGGGTTGAAATACAGGTGTTCGTCGATATCGAGGCTGGCATAAGGTTGCGGTTCCCAGGAAGCAATCTCCCCTTTTGCAACGGACGCCAGATCGGCAGGATTGTAGAGGATTAACTGGGCATCGAAGTGGGTCGACCACCAGCCGCGTGCAGAGGTGTGGCCATCGCACTCGATCAAATCTTCCGCTGGGCAGGGTGTGCCATCTGCCAGGCGGCAGACATCATACTGCCCGACGAATTCGCCATCCACGCAGGGGTATTCCGGCCCAGCCGGGTTGATATAACCGTACCAGTACTTGATCCCGTTCGATTTCGTTCCGGCGAACAGGACAGTAGATTTACCAGAAGATGTGGTCAACCAGGCACCGCCCTCCCATTCGTCGGCGTGCTGGTAACCGATCATGCTGCGTTCGATGCCTTCCGTGTTGGTTGATTTCTCATACAACAGGAGCGTGGTCTCTTCCAGGTGCGTGCCCGAGGCAGGCGCAGAACCATCCTCCAGCCAGGGGCGGTAGGCGAACAGCGCCGGTCCCATCCCCGACCAGCCGCCGTCCCGGTAGCGGCCGGTGCCGATCATGCGCCCTGCGGTGTAGAGGCCAGCCCACTCAGAGGGGATCTCGAACATGTAGCCGTTCACGCTGTCGAGCGATTGATCCCCGATGAACCATGCTCCTTGCATGTTCGGGTTGGAAAGATCCGGGTCGAACCAGGCATGCGAAGCGACCGGCGGATCGGGCTGCAAGTGCTGTCCCCAGGCCAGGTGGATCTTGGGGCCGGTAAGCGGGTTGTCCAGGTAGAGCATGCCCAGGCGCGGGATTTCGTCGAGGTTGGTGAAAAAGCCTGCGGCCACATCCTGGAAGCCCTGGATGAACTCTGCATACGGCAGATCATCCAGGTTGCGGGAGATGACCGGCGCGGGGATGTTGATCTCTGCAACCTGGTTTCCATCCGGTAATTCGCCATACGCCAGGCGCTCGTGGCCGGAAACGAACAATGAACCAGAGAAGCCATCACCTGTTCCGGAAGGGTCGCCGCCTGGACGGAAGGTTATGGCATTGCCACCATACTCGAAGGTGAGGGGGCGTTCGCCATCATCCGGCAGGCGGAAGGCGCCCAGGTAAAGCAGGTCCGCTGGCTGGATGAGTACATCCATGTTCGCGGGGGGTAGCGGGGCAGGTTGAGTGACTCTCGCTCCCGGCCCATCCGGAGAGGTGCTGGGTGGTTCCGCTGTTGGCTCTTCGACACTTGGCGATGATGGCAAACTGCAAGCCAGGATGCCAGCCATGATGGTAAGGACAGCCAGTAGAACTTTAGATTTTGTGCTCATATTGATCTCCTGGTCAGGCGGGTGTTGCATGGTTGGATTGTATTACAGAAGCTGGATTTGATTGCAGAGATCTTCTACGAAAAAAACTCCCCTGGTTATCAGGAGAGGGGGATTCTGAGAGTACTGGTATTCAATGAGCTGTTATCTAATCGGTCCAACTGCTCCAGCAGTCGTAAGACTCGCCTTCCGGGGTGATAACATGGTTAGGCCAGTAATCATCCTCCACTTTGTAATTGTTCAGATCATCCTCGATACCATCCAAAGCCTTTTGGCTCCAGTATGAGGAAAAATGGAATGAACGCCAGTTGGTTTCGCCGCCATCGGCCTGGGCGGAGATGCATGCCAGGGCTGCGCCAACCGCATCGCGGGTTCCGGAGGGGAGCGCATCGGACTGGTAGAGGCTCACCAGCATTGGCACGGAATCATCCGAGAGCGAGGCCAGGTAGCCAACATCCAGATCTTCACCCTGGATTGCCCGGTCCACGTTCTGGCGGACGATGAAGGCGTCCACGTTGAGCAGGCTGAGGGTGACTGCAAAGCCGAGCGCAGCCAGCAGGGCTGTGTTGGCGAACCAGCGAGCCCGGCGCACGATCTCCAGCACCACCACCACTGCCAGCAGCAATCCCAGCCAGAACATGAACACATGGGTATACGTCCGCAGGCGGGAAAATCCGTAGGCGGCTTCGTAGAGCATCAGGCGCTGGAAAGCCGAGACCAGCATCACACCCACCAGCATAACCAGGGCGATCCCCAGGCCGGAGAAGACCCAGCGTTGGCTGGTTGTATTTCGGCGGCTGATGCCGCTCAGCCCCAGGAAGAGCAGCAGGCTGAAGAAGGCCACCGCCACCAGTTCCCCGAAACCGCGCCGGGCGTATTCGGCGTAGGTGTAGCCTTCGATGTTGATGTTGGCTTGACCGCCGAAGAAGTAGGCGAACTGGATGGCTACAAAAATCGCGAAAAGCGCCACCACGCTCCCAAGCACAATGGCCGACTCGGTGAAGCCCAGGAAAGAGGGAACGAGCGGCTTTTCGAGGCCGCTCAGCTTCTCATCCATGCTCTTCTGGGCGGCATGCAGGAGGATCCCAGCCAGCAGGAGGGCCAGGATGAGAATGTAGATGGCGCGGAAGATGTACTCCGGCAGTTTTTCGAGGCGGAACAATTGAACGAAATCGTCCAGGCGCTGGGCGAAGATCAGATCTGCCGAGGAGAGCAGGACAGCAAAGAAAACCACCACCGGGATGGCGATCAGGATGCCGCGCAGGATTGGCCAGACATGTTTTCTGCCGCTTTGCTTCTCTCCGGATCCGGCGGCCTGCTTGCGCGATTCGGCTAGCTGGATCAACGAACGGGAAAGTGCGCTCCCTGCCAGCCGGAACAGCCCACCTATGTAATCCGCCAGGTTGTACTCCGGCCACCGCCCGCCCATCCAGGTAATGGACAGGAAGGCCATATACAGCAGCGTGAACATCACGGACAGGAAGACCGTCAGCGGTTCCTGGCGGATGAAGGTCATCACAGCGAAGAAGAGAATGGGTACCAGCAGGAGCAGGGATTTCCAGGATGGCTTCAACTGCTCCATCTGCATCAGGATGAATCCCCCTGCCAGGCATAGCACAACATAGATGGCAAAGGCGATCCCCGGTTCATGCTTCCAGAAAAGAAAATCGAAGGCCCAGCCAAGAAAGAGGGCCACCAGCCAGAGAATGTTCGGGCGTTTCATACGCACCTCCTCGATGTTTCGTCAAAGAATAGCAAGAATCGGCTTGCTGGAGCTATCAAAAGGTATCAGAGAGTATCGAATTTTGAGTGACGGTGTGCTATACTGATTCTGCTCGATTCTACTACTCTAATCATCCACCATTAGGAGGGTTCTTTGGGAATTAACGTAGTGAGGCAGGAAATAGGGGGTGTTGGGCGGGCGAAGCCCGCCCAACACCCCCATATCTTCCTCCCGCCAGGCGGCCGGGAAGAATGACAAGATCATTTAGATTTTTTGCCCAAATCCGCCTATTGACATCCGAATTGAAATATGTGATACTACAACCACACAGGGGGGAACACCCAAATCCGCCATCCTTATAGAAGAGGAGGTGGTGCCCAAAATGGATAGTAGTACGAAACG
>Ga0209285_10000493_pt1 | contig 13464 bp, 16 predicted proteins | sample PPLLak3March2015_2_FD_187249 | JGI IMG/M metagenome (GOLD analysis project Ga0209285, IMG submission 187249) | Freshwater sediment microbial communities from Prairie Pothole Lake near Jamestown, North Dakota, USA - PPLs Lake P8 Core (3) Depth... | ecosystem: Environmental > Aquatic > Freshwater... | reverse complement strand
CCGTTCCTGGTCTACAAAGTAAACACCATCATATAGGTTATCGAGAATATTCTTGTATGTATTATCCATGGCTTTTTACTCATCGTGATCTTCATAATTATCTCAATAACTTGGAGGGTGGGGGGGGTGCGGGCGGCGAAGCCGCCCGCACCCCCCCTTCTCCCATCGTTTTAGATTTTACCGAAGAATTTCTCGATTTGCATCAGGAGTTGGGGGATTTCTTGACTGTATTCGGGATCGTCCCGGTTGCCATCCAGGTGCAGGATTCCATTCGGGTTTATGCTTGCCAGCCATTCATCCAGGAAGGAATCGAGCAGGCTGATATCCTGGGGTGAGGCAATGTTGATCCGGTCACGCTTTCCCAGGCGCCTGGCAATGATATCCTGCTTTGCGTTGATAGAAATGATCAATTCTGGCGGCGGCAGGAGGGAACGGATGAAGTGGTAGAAATCCTTGCATAGCTGGTACTCTGCATCGCTTAGCCAGCCTCTTGCATGGAACAAGCGGGAGAAACCATGAAAATCGACCTCCAGGCCGCCATCCAGCAAGCCGGCTCTTGTGCCCTGGCGCAATCCTTTTTCCTGGCGGGCGCGTAGCAGGAAATAATCCATTTGGTTGGCAAGCTTCGTGATCTACTGATTCTTGAATAAAGCCTGGAAAGAACGGGATTCGTGCTCTTCCAGCCCGCAAGCGAAATCCGCTGCTGAACGAAGAGCGCGGACAAGGGTCGTCTTGCCCACGCCCGTTGTACCTACAACTGCTATGAGTTTGCCCATTACTTCTTTCGAGCTGCTTCGACGGCTGACTTGATCTGCTCAATATGCGATAGGAGGTGAGATTGGAGGTTGAGCAGTACATTGGCGTTATTGAGATAGGCACTCTTGCAAGCCAGGAACGAATCTGGCAAGTTGCTGGCAAAGGTCACAACTTCGGTGATATTGGCTTTCAGTTCAGAAAGCAGTGCCGGAATGGTTGGATAAGCTGCCACCGTGGCCTGGATATGAGCTTCGATGTTACCGCCCCCATCGTCAGCCCAGCGGTTGAAACCATTGACCGAATCAACCAGGTTGAAAGCCCAGAAACGTTCAGTGTGGATCAGGTGCGCCAGGGTTTCTTTGGCACTCCATTCACCCAGAGCGGGCTTATATTCGGCATCGGACTCACTGACACCTTGCAAGGCTTTTTCGAGTGCAGCCAGTGCTTCATCATACTTGGCGCGGGCGGCCTTGCCGAGTTCTTTTGCATCCCAGGGGATATTGGGTTCAGGGCGTTTGGTCAATTCCATTTGGATGGTCATTTTCTCCGAACCTCGGTAGTAAACGACTTCGACCACATCGCCGCCCTTCTTGCCCTGCATGGCGATCGCGAAGGTGCTGAAATCGTTGGTGATGGGCTTGCCCGCCACTTGCACGATAACATCGTTCTTCTGCAAGCCGGCTTTATGGGCACCCATCCCTTCGATTAGGTTATCAAGCCGGACACCTTCATTGACCGGCACACCCATCTGTCTGGCAATCTCGGCATTGAAATCGCTGAAGCCCGAAATACCAATCAGTGGCCTGTTCCAGATGCGAAGATCTTTACCGGTCTCGAGCACCGATGCCAGATTCTCGAGCGAGCGCGCCCACTCATTCTGGAAATATGCCACCACATCCTTCCATTCAGTACCTTCCGGCACGGAGTGGGCCAGGGTGACCAGCGTTCCGCCATCCTTTCCGATCAAGCTTATGTTTACCTGGCTGGGGCCAGGGTCCGAACGGCCAAACCACTTGAAGGATACAGACTTGTTCTCTTCCAGCGAAACATACTCGCCGCTGGAGTAGAAATCGCCGTTCCACCACAGGTACATGCGCCCGCCGGGATGCGGGGCAACAGTGGCCAGGTCGCATAGCCATTGGGTGAGCAAGGAAGCGCGTGTCAGTGCCAGGTACGCCTGCTCGGGAGTGGTTTTGATGTGCTTTTCAACGGAAATTGTGGTCATGATCCTCTCTCCTCGTGGAAAATTAAACTAATGCCTGCCGACCAGGGGTTGTTTGGGATCCTTCAACCATTCAGTTATATCGCGGGCGTGGGTGTGTTCGTGATGAACGAAAATATCCACCAGATACTTGACGGTCCCTTTCTCGCCCCAGGGCAGGATCAATGCTTCTTGGAATTTCTGCTCGGGCATACCTTGAATGATGTTTATCAGGGTTTCGCGCGTTTGTTGCCATTCCTTGCGGATGTGATCGTAATCCAGGGGCTCACGAGTAGTAACGGTCGACTCGTTGTATTCATCGATGCCGCGCTCGGCCGGTGTACCAGGCTCATTCCCCGATAAATGGGCGTGCAACGAGGCTATAACGGCATCGTCCCAGCCGGTCATATGGGCCAGCATCTCTTTCAATGTCCAGCCGGGATAGATTTCCTTTTCCTTCTGTTTTTCGGCATCGGGTAACAAGTTGACAACGCTTGTTCGGGCATTCTCAAGGTTGTCAAGCAGGTGTGTGCGTTCCGACATGGTTTACCTCCGTGGTTGGTTGACAAGTATTTTACACGATTCTCAGACTTCCACTTGAATGGCGCTGCCGGATTCATAGCGCCGCAGGCCCAGGTGGAAAACCAGCAGGGCAACAGCCAGCAGGCCGAACGCCCCAATGGACATCTGCACGAGGTTTGCCCAGTTAAAATTGATGACGAAACCGGCCGGGATGGCGCCCATCAGCGCGGCCGGGACGATGGTCAGCAGGATGAACTTGATCGGCCCATCGAACAGTCCCAGCGGGTAGAGTGCGAAGGTAAGCATAGCATTCAACATGAGTTGGCCGAATGCGGTGGAATTGCCCATCCAGAATGCCAGGCTTTGAACGATGACAAGGAAAGATACAAATACCATGCTTGCAAGGATCACGCCGAGGATGAAACGCGCCAACCCATCCCAGCCAAATTGGCCGGATGCCAGGTAGCTCAGGATGCCATAGAAAAAATCACCCAAACCGTTGGCGATGCTGCGGCTGCAGAGAGTGTGCAGGAGCACCGGCCGCGGTAGGGACAGGTAATAGTCCAGTCGCCCTTTTGCAATCACTTCGCCAAGTGAGAACGCATTCCCGAACAGGGAAGAGACCAGGCCGAAAGCGCTGGCGGTCACCCCGAAAACGATGAACATATCGCCCAATTCCCAGCCTCCCACTTGCTGGAAGCGGTCGAAGAAGATGATCCAAAAGACGAAGTAGAAGGCGTCATTGAGCATCATCCCAATGATCTGCGAAATGAAGGAGGCGCGAAACTCCATCACGGCCAGGAGATTGGTTTTCCAGAGGGATAAGAGGAATTTGAGTTCGCGTATCATGTTGTTTATCCACCGTTGATGGCCAGGCGGCGAGATCCGAGACGGTAGAAAAGCATCAGAACACAACCGAGAACGATGATCCATACAAATTGCAGGCCAACCAGGTATGCAAATGTTAACCAGTCTGGCGAGACGAACAAGCGAGCTGGACCATACATCATGTACGAGAAGGGCAAAGCGCGGGCGATGGTTTGCAGCCAGGCCGGGTAGAAATCGATTGGGATGAGCATGCCGCCCAGGATGAAGATGAGTTTCTGGTAGATCCATTCGAAGGGGGCCACATCCTCGGTGACAAAGGCCAGCAGGCCGATCAGGGCTGTCATGCAGAAGTTGATCAGCCAGGCGCCGATGATGGCCAGGAAGGCCAGCAGCCAGCCCAGAGGTCCAGGCGGTGGGCCGACCAACAGCCTGACCAGCGCCCCGCCAAAAACTGCATTCAGCAGGATGCGAAAGACGGAATCCCCCGCACTGGTGGCGAGTTGGTAGAGGATGAAATCGTAGGGTTTGGCTAGGATGTAGGCGATCGAGCCATCTTTGACGGCCTCGGAGATCGTCCGTGCGAAGCGGGGACGGGAGAGCTCGATGGTCTCGGCCAGCATCAGGTACCAGATGGTGTCGGATAAAGTCAATCCGGCCAGCGAGGTGCTGCCGCTGCTGTTATAGGTTGTCCGCCAGAGGAAGGTGAAAACCAGCATGAAGAGCAGGATAGCCACGCTGCGCCAGAGCAACTCGGCGGGGTATGCCAGGCTGTTGAGCAACTGGATCTTGAAGATGGCAAAGTATTTTTTCATCCTTGTTTTATCTCAGGATTCCTCGGCTTTCTCGTAAATGGCCGCGATCACTTCCTCCAGTGGCGGGTCGGAGATGGTGATATCAACCAAGCTGCCCTTTTCGGCAATGCAGCCCATGATGGCATCCACGGAGTTTTTCTGGGTATCAAAGCGTAACTTTACCCCGTATTGCCCTATTTTCAAGATCTCGGTGCCTTCGATCCTGAAATCCTGCGATACCTCCGCCGCGTAGCGCACGCCGATCTCCTTGTGGGTCAGGTACCTGCGTTTCAGTGTGGAGACTTTATCCTGGTAAACGATCTGTCCGTGGTTGATGATAATGACCCGCTTGCAGAGCGCCTCAAGATCCCCGGCATCGTGGGAGGTGAGCAGAACGCCGACATTCTCGACCCGATTCATGCGCTGGATGGTGTCCCGCAGGTGCTGCTTGGCGACCACATCCAGGCCGATGGATGGTTCATCGAGAAGGAGCAGTTTTGGTTTATGGATCAGCGAGGCAGCCACTTCACAGCGCATGCGCTGGCCGAGGGAGAGCTTGCGCACGGGCGTTTCCAGCAGGTCGCGGATCTCGAAGGCCTCGCTCAGGAAATCGATCCGTTTCTTGACTTCCCAATCGTCCACCTCGTAGATCTTCCCGAACAGGGTGAAGGTGTCGATGGCGGGCAGGTGGTACCACAACTGCGGACGCTGGCCGAAAACGGTCCCGATGTGGTAGGCCAGTTGGCGGCGTTGCTTCCAGGGGGTGAACCCGAGCACGGAGGCTTCCCCCGAAGTGGGATACAGGATGCCGGTCAGGATCTTGATCGTGGTGGATTTCCCGGCCCCGTTTGGACCGATGAAGCCGAGTAATTCCCCCGGATCCATCTCGAACGACAGGCCGCGTACCGCTTCGACTGTGCTGTACTGTGGCCTGAACAGGGCGCGCACCGATCCGCTCAGCCCGGCAGCCTTGTGCTTGCTCTGGAAGGCTTTGTAAAGGTTGGTGACTTGGATGGCAGGCATGATCATATTTTACAACAAGAAAGCAGGGTTATTGTTTGACTATATTTCGAATGGAATTACGAGAATATCCCGGTCGGTTCCCATTATGTCCGGTCGTGGAGCGTGAAAGGACAAGAGTGGGAAAGATATGACTGATCTGGCAGGGGGCAGGAATTGGGATTATTGGTTCCCTGTGGGTGTACGTGGAACATGTTTTGAAGAAGCCCCATGATGAATGCAAGAACCGGCAACAGGATGGTTGCCGGTTGAGCAATGATTTGTCATGGAGTGTTTCAGGTTGATGGGCTTATGGCCCTACCAAGAGGCTCTGTGTCAGCTCCCGTGGCTTCATTTGCAGAAAGCACCTCACCAAGCATCACCATGGGTGCCCGATTGAAAATCAGTGTACTGGATTTAACCACAAGTTGAGGATTGAGCGTGAACGTGGCCGTTGCACCGGTCAGGGCAATGAAATCTTCAGGACGGGAAGTGAGCACGCGGCTGACGTTCAACTTCTCGGTCAGGTGTATCATGCCGCGTAATTCAAAATTGGGCATCAGTACTGTTACATGGAAAATCTGCCGAGTGGCCCGTCGATAGAGGCTCTTGTGAGTAATATCCTGCTGGATGGGCTTGGCGAACAGAATATTAGCTTTCTCAATATGGGCTTCGAAGATGCGTTTGGGCGGTTCTTTCCCGATCGATATTAAACGCGCCATTTGTACGTCACTTACTAACAACCCGGCGGTTTTTTTATCATTAAGGATATCGCTCAGACGGTTGCCGGTTGTCTCTGTAAAGCCTCGAATAACATGATCGGTTGTATAAATCTCCACTTCCAACATATGTTACTCTCCAGAAGTTGATCGCAGAAAACAAAAGACTGTTTTCATGATACCATAAGCATGCTGTCATGCGCAGTTAGCCATTAGTACTAAAGTACTACCAAATTATTTAAAATTGGAGTAACTTCTCAATAAATAGGGGAAGATGAGGGGTGTGTGGGCGGCGAAGCCGCCCACACACCCCCCGCCCCCCAAGTTGAGGTGATACAAATTGGATAAAAAACAATCCGATCTGATGATGATTTTTCCTGATGAAATCGTAAACCTGCTTCGCACCGCAAGCCATGTTACTGCCTTGACCGGTGCGGGCATTTCACAGGAATCGGGCTTACGTACGTTTCGGGATGCCCAGTCCGGGCTCTGGGCACAGTACCGCCCCGAAGATTTGGCCACCCCACAGGCATTCCTGCGCGATCCCAAGCTGGTCTGGAGCTGGTATGCCATGCGACGCGATCTGGCAAAAACAGTCGACCCGAATCCGGGCCATTATGCACTGGCTGAGATGGCACGTCGCATCCCGGACTTTGTGCTGATCACCCAGAATGTGGATGGATTGCACCGCAGGGCTGGCAGCCCGGATGTGATCGAGTTGCACGGGAACCTCCAACGGGTGAAATGTTTCGATTGCGGCAGGCAAGCCCAGGACTGGGATGAGGCGGGTGAGGCGATCCCGCTGTGCCAATCCTGCGGCGGGCTATTGCGCCCGGATGTGGTTTGGTTTGGGGAACAACTTCCACAGGATGCTTTGGAGATGGCGATTGAGGCAGCGCGCAGGTGTCAGGTTTTCTTCTCAATTGGAACATCGGGCTTGGTTCAACCAGCGGCATCACTGGCTTATGCGGCCAAGAATCGGGGTGGAATCGTTATCGAGATCAACGCTGAACCCACACCACTTACTGCCAACTGCAACTATGCTTTTCATGGAAAAGCTGGAGAAATACTACCAGACCTTCTGCGGGAGATCTGGGGCTGACCTGGTTGTGTGCAACTTTTTCACAAATTGTGCATCAAAATTCTGGAAGATTCACCCTGAGGAGAAAATATGCCCATCTTTGAATTCGTTTGCAATGAATGCGGTTATCCATTCGAAGAACTATTGCGTAATTCTGACGCAATCAGTGGTGTCGTTTGCCCATCATGTGGCAGTAAACAAGTGAAAAAACAACTCTCATCTTTCGCGTCCAAAATCTCCGGAGGGGGACCGCTTTCTTTCGGATCCAGTTCAGCAGCTTCTTGTAGCACGGGGAGTACTTGAGGTATTGGTGGATAACTGGCCGTGAGCCAGGAAAAACAAAGCCGGTCACGCTTTTCGATGCGTGACCGGCTGTTTGTTTTTATGATCGATTTGATTATACGGGAGCCAGTGTGCCAGCGAAGATCATCCAGGCCAGGGCCGTCTTGGCAGCCAGGCTCAAGATAATGTAAACCCGCTCACCAAACAAGTAATCCTTCCACGGACCAACCTTCTTGTATTGAAGGAACATGTTGACGGCAAATATGTTGAAGAATACAAAGATGGTTGGGATGATGGCGTAAACAAAGGCCGGTGGCTCGGCTTCTCCGCCAGAGTTAATCGCACCCAGGAAGTACAACATGATCACGATCCAGGGGATGATCCCGGCGATGGAACCATAGATGAAAGAAGTCCAATCTGTTTTCTGGGTTGTCTGGTTGTGTTTTTCCATCATGATGCCAAACAAGTTCATCATGGCATTCAGGCCGAAGATCAGGATCAATGCTCCCAAATCCCACAGGCCGACCAGCATGCCGATCAAAACAATCATCAGGGAGGAAGATAAAGCATATTCATAGAAGCGGGCGGTGTTGATGCCTTTCTTCAAATTAGCAACGTACCACTTGTAGCCAAAGGTGGCCAGGCTGAAATGGGCAACTGCCGAGAGCAACAGGAAGATAGCCACAGCCGGACCGAAGAGCAATTCGTAAGCCAACTTCGGGTCTGGTGTAAGCGAGAAGGTGCTTAGATCGAATTTCAGGTAATTGGTGAAAATGGGGTAGGTGGCGTCATTGCTGATGAAGATCATCAGCGCTCCCTGGATGAGATGCAGGAAACCCATGACCAGATTGAAACGGCGCAATCCGGTGTAAACCTTGGCCGGTCTTTCAGAAGATTCTTGTGACATGTATTCACTCCTTTTGGAAATTTTATAGTAACTTTGACGATATTATCATATAACGCGATGAATGTCAAGTAATTGTATGGATTATATATACAATAAATATACATTCAGATTGACCCTTGCCATAACCTCCAGTATACTGAACGCCTATTTCTCAAGATGGTTCTTTGGGAATTCACGTAGTGAGGCAGGAAATTGGGGGTGTTGGGCGGGCTTCGCCCGCCCAACACCTCCGTATCTTCCCCCTCTTCACGGAGATTCCCAAAGGGCCCTCAAGATAGAAGGCGTTGCTAAATGAAAAAAGGTATATGGAACGCGATCGGTGCGTATGTGATGTGGGGGATCTTCCCAATCTACTGGAAGTTGCTTGATCATGTGGCCGCAGGGGAAATCCTTGGATACCGCGTGGTTTCATCCTTCATCCTACTCAGCGTGGTGATTTCTTTTAAAAGGGAATGGACGGCGTGGAGACAGAAAACCATCAACCGCCGCACGCTCCCCATTTACATCCTGACCGGAATACTTCTGGGAGTCAACTGGCTTGTTTATGTCTGGGGTGTCAATGCCGGCCACATCGTAGAGACCAGCCTGGGCTATTTTATCAACCCATTGATCAGTGTATTGTTTGGGGTCATTTTTCTGCATGAACGCATGCGCCCGGCACAATGGGCGACAATCGGAATGGCAGGCGTAGCCGTCCTTTATCTGACCATTGTTTATGGTTCCCTGCCTTGGATTGCGCTGACACTGGCAACCACCTTCAGTCTTTACGGATTATTGAAGAAAACAGCGCCGCTGGGAGCGCTGTATGGCCTGACCATGGAAACGGCAGTTTTATTCATCCCTTCCCTGGCTTATTTGCTTATCTTACAGGTTCAAGGAAGTGGTTCCTTTGAGTTCTCTGGATCTCTGATGAATATCTTGCTCGTCGGTAGTGGCCTGGTAACAACCCTGCCACTGTTGATGTTTGCCAGAGCGGCTCGCAGCATCCCACTTTGGATGGTAGGGTTGCTGCAATATATTGCCCCAACGATGCAATTCCTGATCGGTGTGCTGCTCTATCGGGAACCATTTTCGGTCGAACGGGCGATTGGCTTTGGGATCATCTGGGCAGCCTTGATCGTCTTCTGGCTGGAAGGGTTTATCTGGCGTAAAAAACCATCGCTTCAGACCATCAATTGATTAACAAAAAAAGGCCATCCTGTTGAGGACAGCCCTAAATTTTTCGTTGCACTTGGATTGGTGAGGTTACGCCCTGGCCGCAGCCAGTTCCACCTGGGTATACTTCAGGCGTTCGAGCACAGCCACCGCGATGTTGCGCATCATCGCATAACCCATTTTTGCATCCACTTCGCACAGGGCGCGCAAGGCGGAACTGTCGATCTCGATCACTTTGATGGCTGCTGTAGCTTTGGCTGACGAGATGAATTTGTACGGCTCGATCATGGATGAAACGCCCAGCACTTCGCCGGGAGCAATGGAGCCTACCAGCGCATTGACAATGGCGCCCTCGCCGCCACCGCTGAAGATTAGATCCACATCGCCCTCCAGCAGCAAGAATAATTTGCTGGCGGGAGTATCTTCCTTCAAAAGGATGGTGTCTTTGGGATAGGTCTTTTCATCCGCGATCATGGCGATCGCCTTGAGTTGGTTATCCGTAAGCAGCGAAAAGAACGGATAGCGACGTAAAAGTTCCGAGGATATCATTTTTATCTCCTTCCTTGCGGTTCAGGCAAGCAATTTCATGACAGTTTCCACAGCCCGGGGTACAGCCGCAGCAACCAGCGGAGAGAGTTTTTCGGAAAAATCGTGAACGTTTTTAGCTTCGATGGCTACCACCTGTACATTGTCATCATCAGGCAGTGGAATATCCATGCTACGGCCAACGCTAAGAGCGGTGCGCAAAGAGGTATCATGTGCAGCGGTTGTGTGGCCGGTGGTCGGGTCTGGCAAGACACTAAGCGGGAAAGCTGTTAACGTGCCAACAGGTTGCTGTCTGGTATAGATAGCGTCTATCAGAATTACGCGCTTAAAGCCAGTCATCCTTTCCATCAGGCTCAAACCGCCCAAGGAAAGGAAGTCCACTTCGATATTCTGGTAGCCTTCAATCCTTTGGGCAACCTGTTGTGCAACCTTCCAGCCAACAGCATCATCTCCGAGAATAGGGTTGCCTAGGCCAATAATGAGAGTTTTCATTAACATCCGGGTATTGATAGCTAACAGGTCTAATGGATCTTGATAACCATTCAGACCTGTTAGCGTTTCATTGAGTCAGGCTACTCTAAAAACTGCTTGAGTACCTTGACCGGGTTGCCTTCATGATCTTTGATGGTAACCTCGAGCGGCATTTGTCCTGGCAATGAATGTGTTGCGCACGACAAGCATGGATCGTATGCACGGAAAGCCATCTCGACCATATTCAGCAGGCCTTCGGTGACCACTGTACCTTTCTTGATCAGGCTGCTGGCGGCTTTATTGATCGACATGCTGATCGGGGCGTAGTTGTTGGTTGTTCCCACAATCAGGTTGACCTGCTTGGTAACGCCACGTTCGTCAGTCCAATAGTGATGTGTTAATGTACCGCGCGGTGCCTCGACGATACCCACGCCTTCTGTCGGCGTCTCGGTGGGAATGGTTCGGAAGTTATCGGAGGCGATCTCTTTATCGGATGCCAGTTCCACCCAACGCTCGGCAGCGTAGAGCAATTCGATCAGGCGTGCCCAGTGGGTTGCCAGCCTCTGATGAACAGGCTTGCCACCCAGGGTTTTGTAGAACTTGTCGTATTCTTCCTGGGCAAGCGGCGTGGCCATGCCGTCCGCAGCATTTAGACGTGAGAGCGGGGTCGCCATGTAGACGCCAGAGTCGGGTCCATCCACGAATCCTTTCCAGCCAACTTTTTTCAGGTACGGGAACTTCAGGTACGTCCAGGGTTCGACATGTTCGGCAATGTTGTCGGCGTATTCCTTCGGCGCGTATTTGACGAATTCCTTTCCGTCGGGGCCAACCACGCGTACTTTGCCATCATAGAAGTTGATCTTGTTATTCTCGTCCACCATGCCCATGTAGTAAGTGCGGTGGGTGTAGATGTCGCCGAGAATCAAATCCACGTAGGCCTTGTTGCCAAGCACGATGTCGTTGAAGAGTTTGAGCGAGAAGTGCCCAAACTCAACTGCCCACTTGCCCATCTCAAGGATTTCATCACGTTGTTCCTTGGTGATGCCCTTGGTAAGACCGCCAGGGATGGATGTGCAGGGGTGTACCTTGCGCCCACCGATCATCTCGATCACAGTATGACCGTACTTACGACACTGAAGCACCTTCCCGCCGATCTCGAGACCAACCTTGTGAATGATGCCGAGGATGTTGCGCTCTGCGACTGGCGCATCCGGCCCCATGACAAAGTCCGGGCCGGCCAGGGCATAGAAGTGAGTGGTGTGATCGGTAACATAAAAGGCACTGTACAGGAGTTCGCGCAGCATCTTGGCCGTGCGCGGTGGATCAACATGGTAAACGGCATCAACCGCTTTGGCGCCGGCCATATGATGTGCTTCGGGGCAGACGCCGCAGATGCGGTTGGTTAGGAGTGGAACCTCCTCAACTTGCCGCCCAACACAAAAACGCTCAAAACCGCGCAACTGGGGAACCTGGAAATAGGTGTTGGCAACGTTACCTTCTTTATCCAAGAAGATTTCGATCTTGCCATGACCTTCCAAGCGAGTGATGGGATCAATCGTAATGCGTTCCATAAGATTTATACCTCCTACTTCCCTTGCCAGGCGGCCTTGCAGGCTCTTAGTAGTGAACCAGCCAAGTTGAAACGATATATCATCCCGGCGGGGTCAGGGATACCATCCAATATTCTGTCTATTTCTTCTGGCTCATTGCTGTCGATGACCGAAGCAATGGCAGACATCAGGCGTGAACCGTAGTCGACTACGCCTTCTGCAGGGCCATAGCAACCAATGCAGGGTGAGCCTGCTGTTGGGCATTTAGCTTCGCATCCACTGCGCGTTGCCAGGCCGCTACAGAAAATTCCTTGTTCGAGCAGGCAGATTTCTGGATCCGGCACAATATGTTGAATGCGCACGAATTTCTTTATTTTCTTCTCCTCGCGTTTGCGAGGACACTCATCACAAACGGTGGAGCCACCAGCGCCGATGACTGTGCCAGGTGGCGGTAATTCCGCTTTACCTTGCAAGACTTGAATGATTAGATCAATAACGGCGGCAATCTGGTGTGATTCTGGCGGACAACCCGGCATATAGTAATCCACCTCCACAACCTGATCGAGGGTGCGAACCACGGAGTACATCTCAGGGAGAGTGATCTCACCTTCGGGAACCTTTACAACGGTTTGTGGACGAATGTTATCCGGGTTGATGGTGGAAATAGTCGAAAACACCGTATCAAAGAACTCTTTCTTGCTGGACAGGTTAATGAGGGCTGGGATACAGCCTTCGCAAGCACACGACCCAAACGCAACCAATATCTTGGATTTCTTGCGTAATAGTTTGGCAATGTGTTCGTGCTCTTCTGAGTGAATGGCTCCATTGAATAGTGTCAGCAGGATGGATTTATCTTCCATGGCTTCCACATCTTTGTACTTGGCATCCATGGCAACCGGCCAGAAGACAACCTCGAAGTTGGCGTCCACATCCAGGATTTTCTCATGGATATTTAATACGGCAATCTCACATCCGCCGCAGGAGTCAGCCCAGTACATTGCGAATTTGGGTTTGGCGCTCATGCATGCACCTCCTGTTGTTGATGTTCGGGCAGGAAAGCTGGCTTGTCCCAATTCAGCGGTCCCAGGGCGCGCACTTCCTCGACGAATTTGTTGATTTCAGAGGCAAAGATGGCGCCTTCCGCGGCACTCGCCCAAAGCAGTTTCAGACGACCGGGTTCTAAGCCCATCTGGGTCAGGACGCGCTTGATCAGGTGGAAACGGCGCAGGGCTTTGTAGTTCTGTTCGATGTAATGGCAATCCCCAGGATGGCACCCGGATACCAGAACTGCATCTGCTCCATTGGCAAAAGCCTTGAAGATGAATGTGGGATCCAGGCGGCCGGAGCACATTAATCGGATCAATCGGATATTTGGCGCATATTTCATGCGAGCCGTACCGGCCATGTCGGCAGCGCGGTAACTGCACCAGTTGCAGGTAAAGCCAATGATGATGGGTTCGAAATTTTCTGTCATAGTTGTTCTCCTATTCCGTAGTACGGTGCACGTATTACGTGGGGATGACCTCTTTTTGTACACCGAGCATAAGCAAGCCCTCTATCTGGGAGAGAATCTGCTGGTTGCTGAAACCGGTACCGCTGATCGCACCTGCCGGACAGGCCGCCACACAAGTGCCGCAGCCCTGGCAGAGGGCCGGG
>Ga0209285_10000491_pt1 | contig 13481 bp, 15 predicted proteins | sample PPLLak3March2015_2_FD_187249 | JGI IMG/M metagenome (GOLD analysis project Ga0209285, IMG submission 187249) | Freshwater sediment microbial communities from Prairie Pothole Lake near Jamestown, North Dakota, USA - PPLs Lake P8 Core (3) Depth... | ecosystem: Environmental > Aquatic > Freshwater... | reverse complement strand
CCACCGCTGGGACGACTGCGCCATTTTCCATCGCGGGAGCCATTGCCCAACAAAACGCGGAAATTTTGAGTGCCCTGGTTTTGGCGCAGTTGGTACAACCCGGCCTGCCGATCATCTACTGTGGCCGGCTGGCGATGATGGAGCCGCGCACCGGCATCTCGGTCTGGGGCGGTGTGGAGCTGGGACTGGCTTCGGCTGGCACGGTCCAGGTCGGTCACCGCTACGGTCTGCCGGTCAACGTGTACGGCTTCTCGACCAACGCCCACACCCTGGATATCCAGAACGGCTTCGAGCGCGGCCTGAACGCCCTCATCCCGGCCCTGGCCGGTGCGGACGAACTCTCCGGCATCGGCGAGATGGAAGCTGGCGTGAGCGGTTCGTATGCCCAGATGGTAGCCGATAACGAATTTGCTTCCAGCATCCGGCGCGCCCGCAAGGGATACGCTGCCGACCCGGATGCGTTGGCAGTCGATGTGGTCGCGGCTGCCATGGATGGTACGCGCAATTTCCTGGGCCAGAAGCATACAATGAAATACCTGAAGTCCGGCGAAGTCAACCTGACCCGCCTGGCCGAGCGCGGCAGTTGGGAAACGTGGGAGACCGGTGGGCATCAGGGTTTTGCCGAGCGCGCCCAGGCCGAGGCGGAACGCATCCTGCGGGAACATGAGGTACCTCCACTTGATGATGCCCAGGAGCGCGAGTTGGATGCGTTGTTGGAGGCGGCGGAGAAGGAACTTTGATTGAGCGAGTCAGCGATTCAGCGAGTCAGCGAGTCAAAAAGGAGTAACATGATCGAGAAAGCACAGGCAATCCAGAAACAGTTGACCAAATGGCGGCGGGATTTCCACATGCACCCCGAACTGGGTTTCCAGGAAACCCGCACAGCCGCCAAGGTTGCAGAAATCATGGAAGGTTTTGGTTACCGAGTCCGCACGGGCGTGGGGAAAACCGGGGTGGTGGCTGATATCGGGTCCGGTTCGCCGACCATCGCCATCCGGGCGGACATGGATGCCCTGCCGCTGCAGGAGGCCAACGAGGTACCGTACTGTTCCCAAAACCCGGGCGTGATGCACGCCTGCGGACACGATGCCCATACCGCCATGGCGCTTGGGACGGCGCTCCTGCTTACGAAGGAGAAGTTCCCCGGAACTGTACGTTTCCTCTTCCAGCCGTCCGAGGAAGTCGCAGATGCGGAAGGCTTCAGCGGTGCGCCGCGCATGGTTGAGGCTGGCGCGATGGAGGGCGTGGACCTGGTCATCGCCCAGCACGTGGATCCCTTTATGAAGACAGGCGCGATCAGCATCGATTCGGGCTCTGCATCCGGCGGGGTGGACTCGTGGTTCGGGACCATCACCGGCAAGGGCGGGCACGGCGCCAGCCCGCACTACACGGTTGATCCCTTTTACCTGTCCGCCCACGTGATGCTGGCACTGAACGCCATCGTTTCGCGGCGGCTGGACCCGTTCGACCCGGCCGTGGTCAGCATTGGTTCCCTCAATGGCGGCCATGTAGAAAACGTCATCCCGGAACAGGTGAAGATGACCGGCACCCTGCGTTATACCGAGAAGAAGGTGCAGAAGAAGATCCATGCCGAGATCAAGCGCGCCTTCGAGGTTGTCCGCCCGCTGGGTGGGAAGTATGAACTCAAGTTCGAGATCGGCACGCCGCCTATGATCAATTCTCCGAAGGCGGCAGACCTGATCGCCGAGGTCAGCACGGACCTGCTGGGCAGGAAGAATGTCCATCCCTTCAAGAAAGGGCTGGGTGCGGAGGATTTCGGCTGCTTCACGGAACTTGCACCCGGTGCCATGTTTGGCCTGGGCGTGGGGATAAAAGGCAGCCCACGCAGCGCTCATAACCCGTATTTCGACATCGATGAGAGCGCCATGCCGATCGGCGCGGCAATAATCGCCGAGTCGGCGCTGCGGTTCTTGCGCAGGAAGTAAAATGTGTGTGTTTCATTTTCGGTCGAAACGAAACGCGAGGGTCGAGTAGCCGGTGTTTTTCCGGCGTATCGAGACCCGGGATAGCTGGTTGAGTAGGGCAGCGTTCTTCTGCCCTACTCAACCAGCTACGGTCAATTCACTTGAAACACTCCAAAAATCTTCGAAAGGAACCATCATGCAAACCATCCTCAAAAGCAACAGCAAGGAAATCAAGATCGGCATCGACCGCCCGTTCGTGATGATCGGCGAGAAGATCAACCCCACCGGGCACAAGAAACTGGCCGCCGCCCTGCAGGAAGGCAATCTGGATTACGTTCGCGAGCTGGCGCAGCGCCAGGTGGCCTGGGGCGCGGATGTGCTGGATGTCAACGTCGGCGTGCCGGGGCTGGACGAAGTTGCCATGATCCCCAGGGTGATCGAGGCTGTGCTCTCGGTCGTGGATGTGCCGCTGTGCATCGATTCCGGGAACCCCGAGGTTTTGGATGCGGGTCTCAAGGCTGCCCCGGGCAAGCCACTGGTCAACTCGGTCAGCGGGGAAGAAAAGCGCCTGGAGAGCATCCTGCCGGTGATCAAGGAACGCGGCGCGGCGGTCATTGGCCTGACCATGGATGATACCGGCATCCCCAAAACGGCCGAGGAGCGAGTCGCAGTGGCTGAGAAGATCCTCGAACGGGCTGCAAAGCTCGGTATTCCCGCCGAGGATGTCATCATCGATCCGCTGGTACTGACCGTTGGATCGGACAGCAAGGCCGCCCTGGTCACGCTCCAGACCATCGAACTGCTGCGGCGCACGTTCGGTGTCAACATCAACCTGGGCGCCAGCAATGTTTCCTTTGGCCTGCCGGACCGCCTGACGGTCAACCAGGCCTTCCTGGCATTGGCCATCCAGGCCGGCGCGACCTGTTCGATCACCGATCCGGTCAAACTGGTTGGGGCCATCAAAGCCGCCGACCTGCTGCTGGGCCGGGATGATTACGCCATGCGCTATATCAAGTATTTCCGCTCGGCGGAAGCCCTGCGTGAGAAGGAAAAACCTTCCTGATGCGCCTGCTCTGCCTTGCCTGTGAATCCCTGGCGCGGCCGGTCTACGCCTGCGCGGCCATCTCTCCCCATCAGGTGGATATCGAACTGGTGCCGCGCCACCTGCACCAACCGGATGAGATCCGCAAGCGACTGCAAGGGCTGGTGGATTCCGCCGAAGGCCGGGGCTATGGCGCGGTGGCGCTGGCTTTCGGGCTGTGCGGGAAGGCCACCGCGGAACTGGTGGCTCGTTCCATCCCATTGATCATTCCGCGTGCCCATGACTGCATCACGCTCTACCTGGGCAGCCGGGCGCGCTACAAACAGGAAGTGGCCAGGGAACCCGGTACCTACTGGTATGCCCAGGATTACAGCGAGCGCAACAGCGGGGATACTGCTGCCCTGGCAATGGGTCAGGGTAGTGAAACAGATATGCAAACCCTGTACCAGCATTACATCCAGAAATATGGCAAAGCCAAGGCCGACCGCCTGATGGAAGTGATGGATGAATGGCGTTCCCATTACAAGCGGGCTGTCTATCTCGATACCGGCCTGGGCGATGCCAGTGCCGTGGAGGCAGAAGCCCGTCGAGAAGCCGAACGGCGCAACTGGATCTTTGAGCATCTGCAAGCCGACCTGAACCTGCTCTGCCGCCTGCTGAATGCCGAGTGGGATGATGGTTTCCTGGTTGTTCCGCCGGGGAAGGTGATTGGCATGTCTTATGATGAAGAGATCATCAAGGTGGATGATGGAAAAATCAACCTGTGAAGTGATCCTCCAGCCGATCGGTAAACACATCCGCATCCCGGTTGGGACAACCTTGCTGGATGCTGCCCGCCAGGCTGGCGTGGAACTGGTGGCCATCTGCGGCGGCGAAGGCGTGTGCGGAACCTGCCGCGTGTGCCCAGTCTCCGGGCCTGTTTCCCCTCCCAGCCTGACCGAGCAGGCTGAACTTACTCCTGCCGACCTTTCGGCTGGTATGCGCCTGGCGTGTGAGACGGAAGTGCTGGGTGATGTGAAAGTGGATATCCCGCCCGAGTCCTTCACCACGCCGCAGCGGTTGCAGGTGGAGGGCCAGGAAGCACCCCCGGAACTCGCCCCGGCGGTGGCCGCGCTGGATGTGGATGCCCCTCCGCCCAGCCTGGATGACCTCCGTTCCGATCTGACCCGTCTGAGGGAGGCACTGCCTGATCCGGATATCCATACCGGTTTGCCCGTTCTTGCGACGATCTCGGAGACACTGCGCCGGAACAACTGGCGTGTCCGGCTGGCCCTGCGCGGGGATGAACTGGTTGCCATCCTGCCGCCCGGAGAAGGGCTGTATGGCCTGGCCGTGGATGTCGGCACAACCAAGCTGGCTGCTTACCTGGTTAACCTGGAAAACGGCGATACTGTTGCCAAATCCGGCGCGATGAACCCGCAGATCGCCTACGGCGAGGATGTCATCAGCCGCATCAATCATGCCAACCAGCATGCGAATGGGGCTAAAACGCTCCAGGGCCGGCTGGTCGAAACCCTGAACGGGCTGGTAGATGAACTGTGTGCCCAGGCTGGCGTGACGCCGGGCCAGGTGGTGGAAGCCGTGATCGTCGGCAATACCGCCATGCACCACCTGTTCGCCGGGCTACCGGTCAAGCAGCTTGGCGAGTCGCCTTATGTGGCAGCGGTCAGTGATGCGATGGAAATCCCTTCTGCCGAACTTGGCCTGTGCCTGGCCCCCGGTGCGGTCATCTACCTGCCGCCCAACGTGGCCGGTTACGTGGGCGCGGACCATGTATCCATGTTACTGGGGGCGGATTTGCAGGAGACCGCCAAAACTACCATTGCCCTGGATATCGGCACCAACACCGAGATCAGCCTGTTCCACGGGCGGAAGCACTGGTCTTGCTCTTGCGCGTCCGGTCCGGCATTCGAAGGCGCCCACATCAGCGACGGGATGCGGGCTGCGCCCGGCGCGGTCGAGCGCGTGCGGATCGATGGAGAGGCTGTGCAGGTGCATACGATCGGGGAACAGCCCGCAATCGGCATCTGCGGCTCCGGCATCCTGGATGCGGTTGCCGGACTGGTCAAGGCCGGGCTGGTGGATAAGCGCGGCGCCCTCAAGGGCGAACATCCCCGCCTGGTGCCGGATGACAAGAATTCCGCCTTTATCCTTGTACCCGCTGCGCAAAGCGGGACAGGCCGGGATGTGCACGTGACCCGCCAGGATGTCAACGAGATCCAGTTGGCGAAAGGAGCCATCCGGGCGGGATTGGAAATCCTGTTGGTCGAAGCCGGGATCGAAGCCAGGGAGATCCAGCAATTCATTGTCGCCGGGGCATTCGGCACCTACCTTGACCTGGATTCGGCCATTGCCATCGGCATGTTCCCCGAACTGCCGCGTGAGCGTTTCCAGCAGGTTGGCAACGCTGCCGGGAGCGGTGCAAAGCGATTGCTGCTTTCGAATCGCCTGCGCCAGGTAGCGACAGAGATCGCTCAAGCAGTGCAATACGTGGAGCTGGCCAAGCACCCGGATTTTATGAAGGTATATGTGAAAGCGTTGGGGTTATGAGAAGTTGGTTGGGGTGAAAAAGGATTGCTACTGGGTGTCACCCCCCCTAAGCGTGGTGGGGTAGTAGCAAGGCTTGCGAAAAACGGGATTCACACTTCGACAGGCTCAGTGACCGCTGGCAAACTCCAGGGATTTCGACATCCGAGAGCGCCACCAATGAAACCACTTCAATGGACACTCTCCAACCTGTATCCTGATTTGACAGATGCCCCTGCCTGGGCTACACTTGCCAAATCTTTCCCAGAGGAGCCAGCCATGGATATCCACAAAACCGATGATTCCGTCACCCGCCGAATCCGGGCGATGGTGGATCGTTACAACTATTTACGAGAGAATGACCTTTATTTCTACAACCAGCCAGTGAGCGAGATCCGTGGCGGGGCCAAGGTGCTGGTCAACGGGCGCGAGATGGGCATGTATGCCTCCTACAGTTACCTGGGCTTGATCGGCCACCCGCGTATCAACGCCGCCGCTAAGGCCGCCGTGGACAAATACGGCACGGGCACGAACGGCGTCCGCACGCTGGCTGGTTCTTTGAAGATCCACCAGGAACTGGAAGAGACGATCGCGGAGTTCAAGCACGCCGAAGACGCGGTAACCTACACATCCGGCTACGCCACCAACCTGACCGTCATCTCGACCCTGATGGGACGCGGCGACTGGGTCATCTCGGACAAGCTCAACCACGCCTCCATCGTGGATGGCTGCCTGATGTCTGGCTCGGAATTTCGGCGCTTCAAGCACAACGATATGGATGAACTCGAAAAGCGCCTCCAGCAGGCTCCTGCAGATGTATCCAAACTGGTGGTGGCAGACGCTGTCTTCAGCATGGACGGCGATGTGATCGATTTCCCCAGGATGGTCGAACTGTGCCAGAAATACGGCGCCTGGCTGATGATGGATGAGGCCCATTCGGTTGGTGTGCTTGGCAAGACCGGGCGCGGCATCGAAGAGCATTTCGGCATGGAAGGCACGGTGGATATCAAGATGGGGACGCTATCCAAAACCATCCCGTCTGTTGGTGGTTACGTGGCCGGAAAGAAAGACCTCATCACCTACCTGCGCCATGCCAGCCGGGCCTACATCTTTTCCGCCGCCCTGCCGCCCGCCCAGGCCGCCGCCGCCAACGAGGCCTTCAAGGTTATCCTGGATGAACCCTGGCGCATCCAGAACCTGTGGGACAACACCCACCTGTTCATTGACGGGTTGAAATCGGCTGGTTTCGATACGATGCTGACCAGCACAGCCATCGTCCCGGTCCTGTGCGGCTCCGATGAGCGCGCCTTCGCCCTGACGCGCACCGCCCAGCACAACGATGTTTTCGTGCTGCCGGTCGTCTCCCCCGCTGTGCCGGAAGGCCTGGCCCGCCTGCGCGCCACCATCACCGCCGCCCACGAACCGGATGAGATCAAACGGGCCATGGGTGTGATCGAGAAAGCCGGGAAAGAGATCGGGATCATTCATTGATCAATCGGGTTGATCAATTCTAAGTAACCCAAACCACATATGCAGGAGGTTCTATGACAAACGAGACTCCCGTAATACCAAGCCAGGATGAGCGTGTTCTAGCCGCCCTCTCCCACATCAGCGCATTCCTGCCAACCATAGGGATCATTGCTCCCATCGTCATTTGGGCTACCCAAAAGGACAAATCCCGTTACGTTTATCTACAGTCACTTCAAGCCATCGCCTACCACCTGATGATGATCATATCATTCTTCCTAGGTATGGCTTGCTATATGCTCACCTTTTTCGGGAATTTCTTCAGTATCTTTTGGTCCGCCACCAGCAACCCTGAAAACCCCTTATTCTTCGCTACCTTCTTTCTTCCATTCCTTGTGATGGGCATGATCTTTGTTGGCTGGTTCGTTTTTATCATCTATGCGGTTGTTGCTGCTGTAATGACCTTCCAAGGGAAGAATTTCCGATATATTGTCATCGGGAAACAGATCGATAAGTTCGCTAACAAGTAAATGCCTTTTGTACACCTGAAACCCGGACGCGAAAAACCGCTCCTGCGCCGCCATCCATGGGTTTTCTCGGGCGCAATAGCCCACGTGGATGGGAACCCCGAACCCGGCTCGACCGTGGAATTGCTCGATTCGAAAGGTAATTTCCTGGCCCGCGGCGCCTACAGCCCTCACTCCCAGATCCGTGCCCGAGTCTGGACCTTTGACCCATCCGAAACCATAGATGCCGATTTCTTCCGCCGCAGAATCCGGGGGGCCATCCAATCCCGCAACTCCTGGCACGTGACACATGACACTGATTCACTCCGCCTCATCTACGCTGAATCCGACCACCTTCCCGGCTTGATCGTGGATTGCTATGTGGATACCCTCGTCATCCAATTCCTGACCGCCGGCGCCGAGCACTGGAAAGAGACCATTGCCGACATCCTGCTGGAAGAGACCGGCCTCTCCACCATCTATGAACGCTCGGATGCTGATGTGCGTGAACTGGAGGGGTTGCCGCCTCTTTCCGGCTCCCTGCGCGGAAATCCCCCCAAGATATTGACCATCAACGAGCACGGAATGCAATTCTCGGTCGACCTGGAAAGCGGCCACAAAACCGGCTTCTACCTCGATCAGCGTGAAAACCGCCAACGCGTCCGCAAGTTGGCTGCAGAACGGGATATGCTGGATTGCTTCTGTTATACCGGCGGGTTCACGGTCAATGCCCTGGCGGGGGGAGCAAAGTCGGTGCTATCTGTGGATTCCTCTGCCGAAGCTCTGGCTTTGTGTCGCGAAAACGTGGCCTTGAACAACCTCCCTCTAGATCACCACGAGATCCTGGATGGTGATGTCTTCCAGGTGTTGCGCAAATTCCGCGACGAAGGCCGCTCCTTCGACCTGATCGTGCTCGATCCCCCCAAGTTCGCCCCGACCGCCGCCCAGGCTGAGAAAGCCGCCCGCGGTTACAAGGATATCAATCTGCTGGCCTTCAAACTCCTGCGCCCGGGTGGACTGCTGGTCACCTTCTCCTGCTCCGGTGGCGTGGATGCTGCCCTGTTCCAGAAGATCATTGCCGCCGCCGCACTGGATGCAGGTGTAGATGCCCAGGTCATTGCCCATCTCTCCCAGGGTCCCGATCATCCGGTGGCGTTTAATTTTCCCGAGGGGGCATATCTCAAGGGATTGGTGTGCGTAAAATCCTAAACTTGCCAATCTCCCCCGAACCGGTTAAGATAAGATCATGAAACGCCTGCCCATCAAACCCAGGCACATCCTGTTTGCCGTTGTGCTGGTGATTGCGGTCATCCTGATCATCGATTTTAACCAGCGCGTTTCGGAACTGAACCGCCTGACCGGCATCCTGGAAGATGTCCAGGCCCAGGGCACGGCAGTCATGGAGACCCAGGTGGCGCTACTGACGCAGGTTTCCTATGCCGGGTCGGATGCCTACCCGGAACGATGGGCGTATGAAAGCGGCTGGAAAAGGGAGTATGACAACCTGATTGTACCGGTCGCGGTCGGTACGCCCTTACCGACCCCGGTCGAGGCGGCCGCCCAGCCTACCCCCACCCCGGCCAACTGGCAGATCTGGTGGGAGTTGTTCTTCGGGGAAAATCCATAGCACGGCATCCAAGCGGAGACAAAATGATTCACCGCGAAGCCACGAAGCCCGCGAAGTTTTTTATCCCTTCGCGAAAAGTAGAATATCTTCGCGCCCTCCCTGGCACCGCCCGCCAGGGCAGGTGTTGCTTCTTCGCGGTTCCAAAAGATCATTCGTGATAAAAAGCGATCCCAAATATCAAGGATAAATACATGTTCCAAAACTTCGAGCAAGCCCAGCGATATGTCAAGGATTACCACATCGAAATGATCGACATGAAATTCTGTGACCTGTGGGGGCGCTGGCACCACCTGACCATCCCGTCCGGCCAGTTCACAGCCGATCTAATGGAGACCGGCATCGGGTTCGATGGTTCCGCCGTGGGCCTGAAATCGGTCAAGGCGGGTGACATGGTGCTCATCCCCGACCTGGCGACCGGCTTCACCGATCCATTCTGGGATAGGCCCACCCTGTCGTTCATCTGCACCACCTTCGAGGCCGATACCCACGCCATTTTCGCCAACGATCCCCGCAACCTGGCCATCCGCGCCGAGGCTTTCATGAAGTCCACCGGGATCGCCGATGAGAGCCGCTGGGGGCCGGAATTCGAGTTCTATATCTTCGACAGCGTTTCGTATGAATACGGCGTGAACCGCGCCAGCTATGAGATTGCCTGCCGCGAGGCCGACTGGAACAGCGCCCAGGGTGGGCACGGACACTACATCCCCCTGCACGGCGGCTACCACGCCATCCCGCCCAAAGACCAGTTGTACAACCTGCGTTCGGAGATCTCCAGCCACCTGGAGAAGATGGGTGTGCCGGTCAAGTACCACCACCACGAGGTGGGCGGGCCGGGGCAATCCGAGATCGAGACGCCCATGATGGGACTGGTGCAATCCGGCGATGCCACCATGATCATCAAATATGTTACCAAGATGGCCGCCCACGCCGCCGGGCAGACGGCTACTTTTATGCCCAAGCCATTGTATGGCGAGGCGGGCAGCGGCATGCATTTCCACCAGCACCTGTTCAAGGAAGGGAAGAATGTTTTCTACGATGCCGCCGGATATGGCTGTCTTTCGCAAGAGGCCCTCTACTATATCGGCGGGCTGCTGACGCACGGTGCAGCCCTGCTGGCGCTGACCAACCCCAGCACCAACTCCTACCGCCGGCTGGTGCCCGGCTTCGAGGCCCCGGTCAACGCCTTCTTCTCGCTCGGCAACCGCAGCGCAGCCGTGCGCATCCCCAAGTACGCCACCCAGCCTGAATCGGCCCGCATGGAGTTCCGCCCGCCGGATGCCACCTGCAACGTTTACCTGGCCCTGGCCGGGATGCTACTGGCCGGACTGGACGGCATCAGGAACAAGATCGACCCGACTGAAGCCGGCTTCGGCCCGATCGACCAGAACATCTTCGCCTGGACCGATGAGCAGCGTGCCACCATCAAGGGCCTGCCATCCTCCCTGGATGAAGCCCTGCGCGCCCTCGAACAGGACCACGATTTCCTGCTGGCCGGGGATGTCTTCGACGAACTGCTCATCAAGCAGTGGATCGACTACAAGCGCGACCAGGAATACTTTGCCGTCCGCAACCGCCCGCACCCCTACGAGATGAGCCTCTATTACGATGTATGAAGAATTTATTATTTTCACACTACGGAGAGCATTCGGTAATCCTCTTCACCCCCAGCCCCCTGCCCCTTTTTCGCCATTTTCTCCCCGCCCCTTGGGGGCGGGGTTGGGGGTGGGGCGAGTTAAAGAACGCATTCTCTGCGTTTTCCTGGCTCTCCTGCTCTCCGCCTGCACTCCCTCGCAAGTGAAACTGCCCCTGTCACTGGCTTCTTTCAAGGAAAACGAAGTGGAGGTCAGTATCCAATTGGAGCAGGATCCTGCCGGCCAGTTCCTTCTTGCAGCCACCTTCACTCCCATCCAGGAAAACCTGCACCTGTACAGCAAGGACCTGCCGTTCGAAGGGCAGGATGGACTTGGTCGGCCAACCCTGCTGGAACTGGTTCCCGGCTCAGCCTTGCAGGCTACCGGAGAATTGACTGCGGATGTCGAGCCGGTTATCGATCCGAACGATGCATATGGCCTGCCGCTCTATCCCACCGGTCCGGTCACATTGCGCCTGCCGGTCAGCCTGCCGGAAGGCGATGGCTGGGTGGATGCTCAGGTTTCGGTCACCTTCATGGCCTGTACGGGATTGGCCTGCCGGGCGCCAGTGATCAGGAAGATCGTCGCTATCAAAATCCCATCTTCTGGATTGCTTTCCAAGCCATAACGGAGAGGAGAATCTCGGTGCAAATAAAACCAGTAATCCTATCGACGATCAGTCTTCTGATCCTGGCCTGCCTCTGCAATCCCCTTTCGCAAATCACATCCAACCCTGAGCCTGCCACCCCTTCATCGGACGAAGGCGCTACTTCAGATTTGGCCTCCGTTATCAATAATGAGCACTTCACGATCGTCCAACTGCACCCTGTTGGCAGCACGCTGGAATCCCTTCTGCCCATTTTCGCCGAGGCAGCCATCGCCCAGGGACGCAAGCCTTTCGTCGAGTGGGACGCCGAGTGGTGACCCTCCTGCCGGACGGTGTTCACCGGTTTGGTGGACGAAATCCCGCAGATGGTTGCTGCTTTCGAAGGCGTATACCTGATCCGGCTGGATGTGGATGAGTGGGGCTGGGGGGATCGGCAGATGGGCTTCAAAGTCGAAGGCATCCCCATCTTCTTCCGCTTGGATGAGCAGGGACACCCAACCGGCGATGTGATCGATGGCATGGCCTGGGGGGAGGATACTTACGATAATATCTCCCGGGTGATGGGCGAGTGGTTTCACCAGCCTTAGAGATTGTCTGAGAACTAGACATACAAAGGGTTGGTTGGGTAAACTTGATGGATAACCAAATCACAACAAGCCTACCCGACCGACCTGAACGATACCGAATGGGCGCGAATTGCGCCATACATGCCAGAACCAAGTTCGACGGGCGCTCCCCGTCAACATAGTTGGCGTATCATCTTGAACGCCATTTTTTACATCATCAAGAACGGTTGCGTTTGGCGTGCCCTGCCTCATGATTTTCCTGCGTGGGAAACAATCTACCACTACTTTCGGCAATTTCGGAAAACTGGGTTGTGGGAGCAACTCAACACGGCCATCTGCGAAGCGGTTCGAGAAAAAGAAGGTAAGGAGCCACAAGCCAGCCTCATGATCGCAAACAGCCAATCGACAAAAAGCGTCGAAGGCGGTGAAAAACGTGGTTTTGGCGGTGGCAAACTGGTGAATGGTCGTAAGCACAACCTCTTGGTGGACACATTGGGCTCTGTAGTCTTGGCCAAAGTAACCGCCGCCAATGTTCAGGATGTTCGTGCTGGTAAGCAATTGTTCTCAGCCGTAGCTGAGAAACCAGAATTGCTCATTCGGCTGGAAAAGAACATTGCCGACGGCGGCTACCGTGGCGAATTGATCGAATGGGTTCAGCAGAACCTGAATGTCGTCTTGGAAATCGTTCTGTAACTTGGCAATCAGAAAGATTTCCAGGTTTTACCCAAGCGTTGGATGGTTGAACGCACCTTTGCTTGGATTACTCGTAATCAACGCCTGGCACGTGAATACCTGCAAGCCCGCATCCTGGCTGCCCTGCAGCGCTGCGGGGCGATGATCCCGCTGGCTTTCCACGGAGGCACTGCCCTGCGCTTCTTGTATTCCCATGGACGCTACTCCGAAGATCTCGATTTTGCACTGCAAGGCAACCGGCAGGGCTACGATTTCCGAGGCTACCTGCAGGCCATCCGGAACGAATTGACGCCGGAGGGGTATTCAATCGAATTAAAGGTCAGTGATCAAAAGACCGTCCATAGCGCTTTTGTGCGCTTCCCCGGCCTGCTGTACGACCTTGGGCTGTCTGGGCAGCGCAGCGAAACGCTGGCAATCAAACTCGAAGTGGATACCAACCCGCCGGGCGGGGCAGTCCTGGTGACCAGCGTGGTGCGCCGTTTCTTTATGTTCCAGATCCAGCATCATGATAAGGCCTCGTTGCTCTCTGGTAAACTGCACGCCTTCTTGCAGCGCTCCTACACCAAGGGCCGTGACATTTACGATCTGCTCTGGTACCTGAGTGACCCCGCTTGGCCGCAACCGAACTTAATATTGCTCAACAATGCCCTGGCACAGACAGGCTGGCCTGGAATGGAACGACAGGGTCGAATTGGCGAGAACAGGTAGGCGAACGCCTGCGGCTGCTGGATTGGAACAATATTCTGAACGATGTGCGCCCCTTCGTCGAGCCGGGGTTCGATTTGGGCTTGCTCACCTTGCCGAACCTGGAACGGGCGCTGAAATTGAGAGAATAAAGGTAACATCTCAATAAATGGGGGATTTGGGGGTGTGCGGGCGGCGAAGCCGCCC
>Ga0209285_10000489_pt1 | contig 13489 bp, 15 predicted proteins | sample PPLLak3March2015_2_FD_187249 | JGI IMG/M metagenome (GOLD analysis project Ga0209285, IMG submission 187249) | Freshwater sediment microbial communities from Prairie Pothole Lake near Jamestown, North Dakota, USA - PPLs Lake P8 Core (3) Depth... | ecosystem: Environmental > Aquatic > Freshwater... | reverse complement strand
CGGCCCCCTTGTACTTCATCATCCCAGGTATCGTCTCTAAGGTTGTGAAATCATAATCACCAACCTTACTATCTGCAGCCGTCAGTTGATTAAGAAGCGTACTTTTCCCAACGCTCGGGAACCCTACAATCCCAACAGACGCATCACCGGTTTTCTTAATGGAGAAGCCTTTGCCTTTCGAGCCAGCGCTTTTTCGTTTCTCCCCGACCTCCCGAAGCCGCGCCATTTTTGCTTTAAGCTTGCCGATGTGATGTTCTGTCGCTTTATTTTTCTGAGTTTTGAAAATCTCGTCTTCTATTTCTTTAATCTGTTTTTCTATTGAGGTATCCATAGCGTTACCTGCTCTATATGCAGAGGATGTTTATAAAAAACACGTGTATAAAAACATAATGGACTAACGGACAATGAGGGTGCCTTTTTTACCCTGGAGCGCATCCCATCCTTGTTCGATATTTGAGATAATAACGCGTTCTCCGCCAAATTCTAAGAAACGTAAGGCAGCTAGGATCTTTGGCCCCATATTGCCTTTTGGGAACTCACCATCAAGATAGTATTGTTTCATTTCATTATAGGTCACTTTGTCTATGGGTTTTTGCGAAGGTGTGTTATAACGAAGATAGACTTTTTCCACATCAGTAAGAATAAGCAGCACCTGTGCGCCAACCGCCTCAGCGAGTCGTTCTGCGGCTAAATCTTTATCGACCACAGCCTCCAATCCATCAAGACCCCAATTTTTTTTCTCAATCACGGGCATCCCTCCACCCCCAGAGGCGATGATGATAATATCATCATCTAACATCTTCCGGATGATATCCCCTTCCACGATACGCAACGGATCAGGAGAGGGTACGACAATCCGCCACCCGCGAGGCAAACGGGTCATATGATACCCTTGTTTTAACATACGCATTGATTCATCTTCCGAATAATATGGACCGATGGGCTTGGTCGGATTCTCAAGAGAAGGATCCTTTGAATCCACAATCACCTGTGTAATAAGCGCAATCACTGGCTTATCGATACGCTCGCGTTTTAATGCATTCAAGAGGCATTGCTGGATCATATAACCGATTAATCCTTCGCTTTCTGCAACACAAATCCCCAACGGCATCTCAGGGGTGATATCCTTTGCAGCCTGGTTCTGAAGAACAAGTGCTCCCACCTGAGGTCCATTCCCATGGGTGATCACAACATCCCAACCTTCTTTGATCATTCGCACGATGGATCGACAGCTCTCCCGGGTGTTGGCAAACTGTTCGTAAATAGTCCCTTTCTGACCTTTCTTTATTAACGCATTACCCCCGAGGGCGATAACGACTCGTTTCTTCATAACAGGGGGCTAGAAATAGTTTCTCGGTATAAAAATCAGATGGTGCAAGGAGATATATATCCCATACAATTTCTCCAATGGAAACATATGTTTGAACAAGAAAGAGATCGGTTGGTTTTGTATCTTCGCAAGGAAGGTTACATCAAAACCGATTCAGTACAACAAGCATTTCTGAAGGTTCCTCGAGATGAGTTTGTACCAGATTTCTTAAAAAACTATTCGTACATTGATACTCCCCTTGATATTGGGAATGGCCAAACCATCTCCGCGCCACATATGGTTGCAATCATGTGTGAGGCTTTAGACATAAAAGAAGGTCAGAAGATCTTAGAGATCGGCACAGGATCCGGGTATCATGCCGCGATTGTGGCACAGCTCGTCGGGGAAACCGGAAGCGTCTATACCATTGAACGGTTTGAATCTCTTGCGACAAAAGCCAAACAACATCTTCATGCTATCAACTGTACAAACGTAGTCGTGGAAGTCGGTGACGGGTCCTGCGGGCTTCCTGCGTTTCAACCATATGATCGGATCTATGTCACCTGTGCTGCCCCTAGCATTCCTCAACCACTTATTAATCAACTACAAGACCCGGGTAAATTACTAATTCCAATCGGAAATCTGTATTGTGAACTAACACTGCTTCAGAAAGAAAAACAAAAACAGACAGTACATCATCTTGGAGGATGCGTGTTTGTGCCTCTCGTCGGAAGATTCGGACATTAATTCAGAGTTTATAGCCGATATCCCGCAACAGCTTCTTTCGCCAAATGAAATCTTCTTTGTTCTCGACACCCTTGGGGGTGAACCCGTCGATGACGCCAAGGATCCCCCGGCCAATTTCACTACCAACTCTTGACTCAGCAACAATAACGTTGGTGGGATTTGCAGTCGCGCAGAAAATCGAACAGACCTCAGGGACATTCTTGATGCTATTCAGCACATTGAGCGGATAACAATCCTTCATGAAAATGAGAAATGTGTGTCCTGCTCCGATATTCATCGCGTTTTTCTCCGCAAGTTCCTTCAGAGCCTCATCGTTTCCTTCGATTCGTATTTTGCAAGCACCACTTGCCTCGCAAAAGGCGATACCAAATTTTCCATTTGGTACAGCGTTCTTCATCGCTTCATAAAGATCTTCAACAGTTTTAATGAAATGAGTTTGCCCTAAGATGAAATTGATCTCGTCACTTTTTTCTATTGCAACCAGTTTAAATTTTATCTCATCCATAGACGACTCCCCAGTAGATGATTAGAGGAATAGAACAAGAGTATTTAAGCCTATGAGAAAATGAAATCTTTTTGTTAAAAGAAAGGAAATAATCAGGTGAAAGGCCTCAACCGTGAAGTCCTTTGACACTGACTATCAATGCAGATGTTCTGAGTCGTATCCTTCGGTGTTACACTGCTTATTGGGTGCCTAGACCCAGGAGCTGTTTCAGCAGGATAAACTTCCATTCGTAATAGATGACATACGATCTTGACGCTCGGTCAATCAAACGACCGGCGCTATCATAAGCCCACGCGGTGGTCTCATACAGGCCATCGTTGAGATAGAAGTACCCCTCGAAACCACTTCCGGTTTCATTAATAGAAGTCGCGTTCCATCGTTGGTCTGCTAAAAATTTATTCTGCATCTGAATGACAACAGATTTAACTGAATCGGAACCCGCTGCATGTACTGTCATACCACCTGTGCTAATAATCATGGATACTCCTAGGAGGTCGAGGGAATAAATATATCCATAGGTCTTGTCAAATGTCAAGAAAACAAAGTAAAGATATCCAGGTCTGCAGTTCGATAATTCAACCTGTGGTGATATCGACACATTATATGTTTTAGACCATCCACTTTGTTTGCCAAACTCGTCTCGTGCTCGTACCTTCACCTCGTACGTGCCGTTATCAGCCCATTCATGAGTTGCATTGGTTTGTTCACCAAACTCATACGGACCAAACCATTCACTTACGTTCCCATCGCCCCAGTCCCACTGATAGGAAACCTTATCTCCTTCCGGGTCAGGAGCAACGGTTAAGAATTCCAGTGAAATCCCTTTACCGGCTTTTGGAGGTCCATCAAGAACCGTAGGTTTGAATGGTGGTTGGTTCCCCGCGGTAGTAAAATTCCAAATAGGACCCAGAGTGTATTCATATTGACTGTTGTGAGAGACAATTTGCCAATAATACGTAGTGTTTAACAAAAGACGATCAGGTTCATAGATTGGTTCGGATTGATTCAGAAAGACCAAGGGTGGTGGATTTTCTATTCCAAAATAGATATCATAGGAAAGGTTCATGTCACCACCAGTCCATTGCAAATCAACAAATACGGTAACACTACTTGATCCCGATGAAGGAATCGGTTGACTTGGTTCTAAAGGAGGTTGTGCAGAAGCATTGGGCAACCCGATGCTTGAGAATGTTGCTAATAACATTCCTACACAGATAATAATATTTAAATATTTTTTCTTCATATAATCCCTCATATTTTTTCATTTACCTCATAGACGATGACTCTTATATCGCTCTCAATGTTATCTAGGAGTTCTTTGTATTTAAACATTATGAATCAGTGACGTAATCGGGGGATGCTCTGGAGTCGCTGCAGGCGACTCTCGCCGCCAAGACCCGTCGCATATCGCCCAATACGAATGAAGAAGACTGTAAAGAGGCTATATTCATCGACTAAGGTTCCATTTCCATCATACGCAGTGATATTAAGGATGTACGCACCACGAGTAACATTCATAACGCAGGAGAAACCATCAGAGTTATCGTCATCGATGACTTCCATGGTTTCGATTTTCAACTGGTTTTCTGCATTAAACGTTACCGATTGTACAATATCTGTAGCAAATCCCTGCAATTCCATCTCATGGCTGGTAAGAATGATCACAACCCCAAGACGTGCTAAGAAATCTGAGAAGATAAACGATCGGTTAAATGAGAAAAGTTTGAAGTAAACAGTCCCAAGTTTCACATTTGAAAAATTAATCTGTTCTGCGATGACCATGGGATGCACCGCGGACCAATTGCTTTCGCTTCCACCAGAATATCTTGCTTTCACGCGGACACTGTAGTTTCCATCATTTGCCCATTCATTGGTTATAATCATTGGTACACTGGAATTGTAAGGACCAAACCACTCACTAACATTTCCGTCGCCCCAGTCCCAGATATAATAGATTTGTTCTCCCGCAGGGTGGTACGCAACAGCGGTAAACGTAAAGGGAATCCCATTTCCACCCTGTGTTGGTCCAGTGATATCAGGAGTCTCCGTTGCGAAGTTATTAATCGAAAATACAGCATTGGATCTGTCAGTACCGATGTTAAAAAACTCGTCAATAGCCGTCACCGCGACAAGATAGAGATTTCCATCGGCGACCAAGCTGCTATTCCAGAGATAATACCCTGTATTATTTTGCTGGGAGGCAATCTCATTCCAACTCGCACCATTATCAGCGCTGTATTCTAATAAAATGACACCGTCCAAATCCATGGTTTGATCATCAGATGCAGACCATTGAATCATGATTTCTCCATTGAGGACCTCTCCGCCATTCGGAAAGATAACCGTGACTTGTGGTGGAGTTGTATCAATATACCCATCGGGATAAACCCATGGATGATTATCAATATTTATCCCTGATGAATTGACCACATAGGGTGTATCCCAAGTACCGGTTGATGAAATAATATCAGCATTTGGATAGAGTAATCGGTAATTGTCCCAGTAGTTACCTGTCACTCCATCATCCCATATATTGTATGCAGTATCAAAATAGCAGGAGACATGAATGAGATTATTCATAAAATTGTTATGATAAATCTGATTGTTACTCGAATTTGCCAGTTGTATTCCTTTGATGTTATCTTGGATAGAACAGTCAGTAACCAGGAGATTCTGATACTCAGAGATTTCAATACCGCTCGTGGTACAATTTGTAAACGTGCAAGATGATATGGTTGAATTAGTTCCATTATGGATATGAATCCCAGCAGCTGCGTTTCGAATTGTAAGCTGTGATACCGTTATCGAATAATTGCCGTTTATCTCGATGGTATTTAATCCAGCACCATCTAAAATTGTTGTTTGTTGGTTTTCACCAATAATATTCATATGTTTTTCAAGGGAAACAGAGGTGTTCAAATATTCACCTTCATGGATGAAAATAGTACCATTTTCCGCGAGGACCGCAAGTGCATCGCTAATGAACTGCAAGGGATATTCTGCAGTTCCATTCCAAGGACCCTCAGTATTTTGCATGTCTACATGGATGTAATTGAGATATTCTTCGAACACAAGCATATAATACATATCGGATCGGACGGTGTTATTTGATGTGTCTATTGCCCAGATATAAAACGAGTACGTTCCAGAGACCGGAACGATATCCACTTGGTAGTAATAGTCATTGCCACCAATGTTGGACATCGAATCATTTATAGGGGGAAATCCAGCGGGTCCAGAGATATTGATTTTTACATCTGCAACACTGACGTTATCCGTAACGGTACAGGATTGGTAGAGGAAAAAACCTAGATCAGTTCGTACTCCTGCATGAGGTCCATAGGAGACAGATGTGATCACCGGTGGTTCTAAATCATCTGCAATAACTAAGGATACCGGTGTCAAAAAAGCTATAGTAATGCCAATAATTAAACCAATTTTTATTATTTTATGCATAGGATTCCCCCATAACACAACAATTGTACATAGGTGTCATTACTAATAAAACTTTCTATATATTTTTTCCTCCAAATAGATATCCTTAATCTGTTACTTTTTCCTCAATAAAATCGTTTCTGAACAAAGCAAAGGCATCTTGGAAAAAATGACTATTCATTTTTTCCCCGAAAAACGATGAATTTTCTATTTATACATTTTTGCTTAAAAACGTCGTTGTCCCTTGAGGCACAACAAGAACCTTTGATTCTTCACCAGAAATTGCTAACGCTTTTAACAACGCATCATTCGGTGTTTTTTCCGTTATAAATCCAAAGAGTTCTGTGACATCTTCTGTGTCCATTTCTGAGACGAAGATCACCGGATGGTTTTCTACGGTAATTCGATGATAAAAGGCTTTATGGGCACCGATGATGAAATTCTCATGTAACGCCTGTTGAATTTCTTTAGATGTTTTATATTTTTTCAACCAGTCGATATACAGTTGACTCCCCGGTCCTTGCGGACATTCAGCAACAAGGACGATGACTCCACGGGGTTTTACAATCTGACAGGCGGTATGCATTGCTTTCATCGCTTGGTAAAGATTAATATCATGAGGATGTCCGTTTGCAGCGGTTATCACAATATCTGGTGCCTGTGAAATTTCTTTTTTATACATGGTATCGACAAGTTTTACTCCTGCGTCCATGACGGGCTCTGGTTTTCCTGCCCAAGCACCGACGATACGATGATGGGAGTTTTGTACGACACTCAGAGCAAAGTCGCATCCTGCAAGATGCATCGCCTCGTTCATCTCTTGGTTAATCGGATTTTGTTTCAACAACCCCATGCAAGAGTGTTTTTCAAAAAGCAAACTATGGTTCCGTTGAATGGTATTTTTTGAAGAAATCCCCGGCAGGATGCTTTTCCGTGTTCCACCATATCCCGCAAAATAATGGTATTCAATGTCCCCGAGAAGTACTTTGAAATCAGCTTCGACAAATTCCTTGAGAATCTCGATGTCGTTGCCTCGTTTACTTCTGCCGACAGTCACATGATTCCCTTTTATCGCATCATTGGAGATAATCATATAATTCCGGAAGATTTTATCGCCAACAAGTTCTTTTATCACATCCGCAGATGGGGGAGTATGCGTTCCTGTCGCGATGATGATAAGGACGTCTAAATCGTTCACACCTGCGTTTTTCAACTCTTCCAGCACCGGTGGTAATAACATCTTTGTCGGGCAGGGTCGTGTATAATCATCGATAACAATCGCAACAGTATCCCCTGGACCGACCAGGGTAGAAAGTTGTTCAGTTCCTAAGGGATTTTTCAATGCGTCCTGGATCATCAGTTCAGGTTGCATTGGTTGGATGAACTCTTTTGGGACAGCAACTTCAAGAAGGTTTTTCTCAGGAACATCAAGAGGTAATGTTCCCTTCCCATAAGGCAGCTCAATATGCATTTTTTTTCTTTCCGCTTAAGATTTTTTTGAGTAGCTTTTTGTCCAACGTACCCGTCTTGGGATACGACCCAGATTCAACATGTTTTTCTGGCATTTCATTTTACAAAAATACAAAACGGTGCCATCCTTTTTTACAAACAATTTCCCCGTTCCAGGTTCGATATCAGTTCCACAGAATGAACATGTTCTTTTCTCGACCATGCTTGTCTCCCTCTTATCGTGGTCCACCAAGTTTTTTTGCTTCTCGTTGTGTTTCGCTTAACATGAGTATGTCGCCTAGTCGAACCGGCCCCATGACGTTACGGGTGATGATTTTTCCTTTATCTCTCCCATCTAAGACGCGGACTTTCACCTGAGACGCTTCACCAGCCATCCCTGTCCGTTCGATGACTTCAACGACTTCACATGGGGTTCCTTCGATAACCATACTCTTAACCCTGCTTCTTTTCGGTTTCTAGTTTTTTAATGATGTTTTCTACAAGGTCTTTCTCGCGCCCAGGGTTTACAATCGCTATGGCACTGGTGGGAATCCCAAGGCCTGCTGCGTTGCCAAGTTCTTCTTTGCTTGGAACATAGGTATAAGGAATGTTTTTTTCTTCGCAGAGAAGCGGCATATGTGCAAGGATTTCTTCAGGGGTGACGTCTTCAGCCATAATGACGATTTTTGCTTGGCCACGTTCGACATATTTTGTCGCTTCGTTCGCGCCTTTTCCTAGTTTTCCCCCATCTCGAGCCTTTTCTATCAATTCATAGGCTAAATCTTGCAGTTCTTTTGATGCTTGAAATCGTACATACATCGGCATTTTTTTTAGCCTCCTTTAAGAGCTTTCATCGATTCCATTCCTGAGGAAATCGTAAGGTGGGAATGTAGCCCCCATATAAAAACCTTTTTCACAGTGCGGGCAACGGAGTACGTTCTACTTCAAGTCTATCCGCAGTTGGATATTCCTCGATTATGAAACAGCGGTAGCCTTGTTTTGTGAGTTGTGGTTCGATTTCCTCCAGCAGCCATGCTGCGATCTCAATTCGCTCTTTCTCGTAATCGAGATGGAGAAGACGTGAGGGGATCTTCTTTGTTTTTTGTAATAAACAGAGGAGCGATGCTAACGAACGATCTGAAGGATAAATCACACCTTTGATAAGCGTTCCTTCTTTGGTAATCACGTCGTAGGGTGTTGCGATGTGATTCGCTCTGCGGATGATGCGATTCTTCAGTTGGACTCCGTCTTTGAAAGACACGGAACAGTAATGCACTCCAATCGAAAGATTCTCCGTTTGGGATATTTTGAGGATTTTTACTGCGGTCTCCTGACTGCCTTTCACTGCGGCAGAAATTGCATTTTTCACACGATAGCCTCGACGAAGAAACGCATTACAGTTACGCTCAGAGAATTCAAGCTCATTGAGGTTGACCCATCGTATACCTTGTTGATCTGCCCAGGAGACAAGTGAGAAGATTTCTTTTTCTTTTTTGGGGAGAACCGGGATTTCTATGGCGACATTCACGGTGGAATCAATCATGTGTTGTATCGTTTTTTTTATGGGGCTTTTCTCCATGTTTGACCAGGTCTGTGGGAGCGGATGAAATCGGACTTCATCAAGACCAGCTGCCACCAGATCAGGCAGATGCGCTGCGTTTTTCAGAGCAGACGTATAAAGATGGATGTTGAATGATTCTCCAAATGTTTTTTTTAACAAAGTAATATATGTTTTCACTCGTTGCCAGACAACAAGAGGATCGCCACCGGTGATCCCTGCACCGGTTGCATCGATATATTCCGCCTCGCGAATGAGTTTTTCTGTATCATGTTCGTTGTCTAACTCCCATTCGTCAGCAAATATTCTATCGGTCCCACCTTTTTTAAAACTGAGGGGGCAGTAGAAGCATTTTATCGAGCATAACCCGGTGACGAGAACAACCATTTTCGATCCTTTCGCGCACATGCGACAAGCTGGCGAGAGAGGAGCAAGATAGGCACTGTCATGAAGCCAGGGGGTGATTTTTTTCATCGGCCTGTTCCACTATGCTGCAGAGGTATTAAAAGCTGCATGATGAGGAAAAAAGAAGTTATCGATGAAGCGAAGATTCTTTTTTTTGTCGTAAGAGGTTCTTTTCTGCCTTTGTTACATAGATCTTGTCGATTTCAAAACCGACAAAGTCTACTCCAAGTTTTTGACAGGCCAGCGCAGTCGAGCCTGTTCCCATGAATGGGTCAAGCACGAGCATTTCCTTTCGGATTCCATGAAGTCGGATACACATCTCTGGGAGTTTTGTTGGAAAAACAGTGGGGTGAGACCGCGCTATCTGAATCGTCTCATATGGAATGAACCAGGTGTTACCTCTCCCACGGAGGTCCTGTGATGCTTTCTTCCATCGACCGATATTCGTCTTGTCCTGGTATTTCACACCAATCGCGAGTTGGTCGATGGGAACAGTTCCGGTTTTGGTGAAATGAAAAATGTACTCATGGCAGTTGCTGAGATATCGTGTACTGTTCACCGGCTGGTAATGCCCCACAGCTATGTCATCGGTGATTGCTGGATAATTTCCGACATCTGCTTTGGGGATGGCAATGGATTTAATCCAATGAATTGTGTTCTGCAGTGTATAGTGATTGTGGAATCGATTCGCCAGGTCTAATGCGATCCAGGGATCTGTTGGTTTTCCCCCCAGGTTAAGAAAAAACGATCCGTCTTCTTTTAGTTTTGAGAAACATTGTTTTGCTATTGTCTCCATCCAATCAAGATATTCGTCTCGTGGCCGGACATCGTTATATGATCGATAGGGTTTTCCAATGTTGTACGGTGGGGAAGTTACAATCACATCAACGGATGCATCGTGAAGTGTGGGTAATCCTTGAAGACAATCCCTACAATAGATTTTGTTAATTTCTAACATCGTTGATCCTTGCTACGACCGTTTTCGTTTTTTTTCCATTTTCTTCTATGTACCTATATACATAAAAAATTTATAATACGTACTGTTTCCAATGTTCGTATGAACCAACAACAGATAAAAAAAGAAATTGAAACACATCATATCAGATGGATCCAGATTCATTTCACAGACCTAATTGGTGGACTGCGGGTCTTTCATGTCCCTGCTGTACGTTTTCTTAAAGAGGATATACTGAGTCAAGGCTCACGGTTCGATGGTTCTTCAGTTGGATTCCGGAAGGTTGAACGATCAGACATGATCGCAGTCCCCGATCCAGAGACATTTTTGATTCTTCCTCACCTCGAAGGAGAAGCACTTGTTAGGGCGAACCTTTGTGATGTCGATTACAACCCGTACCGCGCGGGACCACGACATATTCTGCAGCAAGCAGTGGATAGCACAAAGAATCAAGGATACGACAATATTCTCATTTCCCCCGAGATTGAGTTTTATGCCTTTAATCATAACGAGAGTAAGTTAACTGAAATCAAAGAAAACCAAGGGTACTTTATCGCACCACCGCTTGACAACGCTAAAGACTATCGGAAAAAACTCTCCGATGCTCTGATGGACTGTGGGTATCAGGTGAAATACCATCATCATGAATCAGGGAAATCACAACATGAAATTGAGATATCTGATCTTGATGCAATTCCCGCAGCGGACTTCTGCTGCTTCTTCAAGTATATCGCTCGAGATATCGCAACGATGTATAATTTCGACATTACATTCATGCCAAAACCATTCTCCAATGAAGCAGGTAGCGGCTTGCATGCCCATATCGCTTTATACAACAAAGGGGAAAACATGTTCGCTGATGAAAATGATCCGTTTGGATTGAATCAGACCGCACGTTACTTCATTGGCGGTATCCTGAATCATTCACGCGGGATCGCCGCGATAGCCAATCCAACTCTTAATTCGTACAAACGATTAATCCCCCATTATGAAGCCCCCATCTATCTCGCCTGGGCACCGCACAACCGTAGCAGTCTCATCCGTATCCCTTCAAAGAAGAATGTCGATGTCGAAGTCCGTAACGCAGACCCCGCAGCAAACCCGTATTTGCTATTCGCAGTCTTGACTCTTGCAGGTCTTGATGGTGTGAAAAAGAAAATCAACTATGAACCGATCACGAAGAACATCTATAAGATGACCGAACAAGAAATCAAAGACAACAACATCCATCGATTGCCGACAAACCTCATGGAAGCCTTAGAGGAATTCAAACAGGATACTGTGTTGATGGATGCGATTGGACGGGATGGCGCTGAGTTGTTTATCGACACAAAAACGCAAGAATGGCATCATTATATGGGTGAGATCACGGACCAGGATTACAAATATTATTTCCATTGTTAAAAACACGCTCATATATATGAAGATTATAATAGGTAATAGAATGTGGTAGAAGAAAACGAGCATCTGATAACCTATTGCGGACTGTATTGCGGTGATTGTTTTGGGCATAAAGGGACCATTGCTGATTTAGCAAGGGATCTGCGAAAAGAACTACGTGATGCACATTTCGATAAAACCGCTGAATCACTCTCAAATATATCGTTTTTTAAAGAATATAAAAATTATAAGGAATGCTATGAAGTGCTTGGTGCCATGGTACGATTCCGCTGCAATAAAGTCTGCAGAGATGGTGGTGGTCCACCATTCTGTAAAATGAGGAAATGCTGCCAGAAGAAAGGAATCAAAGGATGCTGGGAATGCCCTGAATTTGAAACATGCAAAAAACTCGATTTTATAAAAGAATCCCACGGGGACGCACCCAGTAATAACCTAAGATATCTGAAGAAAAAAGGACCTAAGGAGTTTATCAGCGGGAAAAGGCAATGGTATGCCCCACCAAAAAAAAGTAAGAAAGGTGGGCCCGGAGAGACTCCCTTTGCTCTACAGGAGAAAAACCAGGCGATAGAAAGTGATTTTGATGCATATCGATTCAGAGGGTTGTTCGTCTCTCTCTTTCTCATCTTTTTTTTCTTTTTGTAGAGGTTTAACGATGATAAAAGAATCGGTTTTTGATCGGATGACTCATGCGGAAAAAGAAGTCGCAGGTGAGTTATTTGTTCCGAGTATCAAAAGGATGATTCCAATTACTAAATATTTTTTTTTCATTTTTATTTCCTCCTTTATCATATTTTATAACAATGTTCGCCTATAATAACATACATGTAAATCATGTACAACCAGAAAAACTTGATGATGCAGCTTTATATAGCAATGCAGAGATATTAACTTTGGAGGAATATATCAATGTCAATAAAAATCCTAGTATTAGGAGTAACATTGCTTTTTATGATTCCATTCGGTAACAATTTTGTAATATACACATCTGGAACAACTCACAACTCTACGGCAATCAATCAACAAAATATAGTTGACAACAATACCAAGCAGGATCTGCTTGTAGCCGGTTATAATACCACCACTGTATTATTCGGCGATGGTAAAGGAGGATTCTCTCAAAAAGAAGAATATCCAAAAGGAGACGGACAAGCGGATATTGTCACTCAGAATTTCAATGGTGATGAGTACATTGATTATGCTGTAACCAGCTATTGGGATGATGTAGTAACAGTCTATATTAATGATGGCCTTGGTGGTTTTTCAAACTCAACAGAATATCCCGTAGGAGCAGGGGTGACAGCTCTTGATTGTGGTGATTTGAATGAGGATGATTTTTTAGATATCATCGCCTGTAATTTTGATGATACGAATAGCCTTACTATTCTATTTGGTGATGGTTCAGGTAGATTCGAAGATCGAACTGATTTTTTTAATGAGGGGTTGTTGACAGATCTTATTGTTACTGATTTTGATGAGGATAACCATCTGGATGTTGCAGTCACTCAGTTTCCGATGCAAACCATATTTGTTCTTTTTGGTGATGGATCTGGCACCTTTCCCGAGTATGATACCTATCCTGTTGGTGTAGACCCGTATCAAATCACTTGCGGTGATATCAATAAAGATGGATCAACAGATATCATGGTCACAAACTACAATCAATATGATATAGGGAGTATCAAGGTTCTATTAAATGATGGAGCTGGAGTATTTACAAGCCAGTTT
>Ga0209285_10000488_pt1 | contig 13494 bp, 9 predicted proteins | sample PPLLak3March2015_2_FD_187249 | JGI IMG/M metagenome (GOLD analysis project Ga0209285, IMG submission 187249) | Freshwater sediment microbial communities from Prairie Pothole Lake near Jamestown, North Dakota, USA - PPLs Lake P8 Core (3) Depth... | ecosystem: Environmental > Aquatic > Freshwater... | reverse complement strand
CAGCTTCAGCAGGATATAGACTCTTGCTATAAGCTTGCGAACGCTGCACGGAAAAAAGGATGCGACCCTGAGCTTACCGTGGAAATCCCTCAGGCACTCGATCTTGCTGCCCGAGTCGAGCAGCTCGTTGGACCAGAAGGAATCGCCCCAAAAATCAGACGAGCAACCCAAAAAATCGGTAACCGAGAGCTCGTTTCCCTTGAGATAGCTCGGATGATCGCTGACCGAAAAACCTATCACTTCGACACGATAGAACAAGCTTTAGACCAGGCGATACGAACTGGTCTTGCTATCCTTACGGAAGGAGTCCTTGTCGCCCCGCTCGAAGGAATCGCAGAAGTACGAGTCGGACGAAACAACGATGGCACCAACTACGTCGACTTGTTCTTCTCAGGGCCTATACGAAGCGCGGGAGGAACCGGTCAAGCCATGAGTGTCCTAATTGCAGATGTCGTACGCCGCGACCTTGGTATTGGGCGCTACATTGCCACTCAAGGAGAAATCGAGCGGCTTAAAGAAGAAATCCCTTTGTACAAACGAGTGCAACACCTGCAATACCTTCCTTCAGTTGATGAAATCGACCTTATCATGAAAAACTGCCCGATCTGCATCAACGGTGAAGGAACTGAGGATGAAGAAGTCGCAGGATATCGAGACCTCCCTAGAGTGGGTACCAATCGGTTACGTGGAGGTGCTTGCCTGGTCATCGCTGAAGGTCTCTGTCTTAAAGCACCAAAAATAAACAAGCATATAAAAAAAATGAAGCTCCCGGGATGGGAGTTCCTCGAGCCTTTCATCAACAAAGGAGTTGAACCTTCCAAAGAAAGCGGGGAAATCCCGATGATTCCCCCGTCTTACAAATATATCGGCGAGGTCATTGCAGGCAGACCAGTACTGTCCCATCCATCCAGGAAAGGAGGATTTCGTCTCAGATACGGACGGGCACGCACCGCAGGACTGGCCTCAACTGCGATTAATCCGGCTACTATGTTTCTTTTAGATAGTTTTATCACGGTGGGCACCCAGATGAAAACCGAACGACCAGGCAAAGGAACCATTGGCACGCCTTGCGACCAGGTCGAAGGACCCATTGTTCTGCTGCAGAACGGCGACCTCATCCAGATTAACGATGTCAAGAACATCCGCAGCGACGTAAAAAAAATCATTGACCTCGGAGAGATACTCATTCCTTTCGGAGAATTCATCGAAAACAACTCCTATCTCCCCGATGCATCCTACGTCTACGAATGGTGGGTACAAGAGCTCCAAACAACATTTGGTTGCCTTCCAAAAAGCAACAATCCATCAGATATCATCATCGCAGAGCAGACACTCCAACAGAAAATCGATGAGGACATTGGCAGACACATCGACTTACAACACCCCACACCAACTGACGCATTCTTCCTCGCAGAACACTACCGTGTCCCGCTCCATCCAACCAGCAACCTCTTCTGGCATGATCTTCCGATTACCGATCATGTAAAACTCATGACCACCATAAAGGAAGAAGGCAAAACCCTCACAGACGATCAAATAACATTAACATTACCAAATACTCAAGAAACAAAAAACATCCTTATCGAACTAGGAGCATTGCACACTCAGCGTGAAGGAGCCCTGCGAATCACCCATTATGCGTACCCGTTAATCCGCTGCTGTGGTCTTGACCTTAAAGAAGGAACCATCATCACCACAGGACGATACAAAGATCATTCAGAAGGTGAAACAACACTCTCCTTCGTCTCCGCACTCGCAGGAGTAACAATCCGTCCTCGTGCGCCATTTCGTATCGGCACCAGGATGGGAAGACCTGAAAAAGCAAGCCCGCGGAAAATGCGACCACCACCACACGTCCTGTTTCCTCTTGGGGATTATGGGGGAAATCAGCGTCTCGTAAAAAACGCTGCAGAGAACGTAACAATCGAAGTCGAGGCAGGGAAACGACGATGCCCGAAATGCAAAGCAGTCACGTTCCATCTCATCTGCAGCTGCGGCACCCATACGGAGGTTCTTGAAGGAAAACATGAAAAACAACAGATCAACCTTTCCGAAGAACTCGAAAGAGCACAAAAAAACCTCAAAGAACATAGCCTCCCAGAAACCATCAAAGGAGTCATCGGTACGATCTCGAAACATAAAACACCAGAGCCACTCGAGAAAGGCATCCTGCGTGCAAAACACAATGTGTACGTGTTCAAAGACGGGACCATCCGTTTCGATATGACTGATGCACCTCTGACCCATTTCAAACCAAGAGAGATCGGCGTCCCTTTGAAACGACTTATTGAGCTTGGGTACACCAAAGATTATCTGGGAAACGAGCTTCTCAGCGAAGAGCAGATCTGCGAGCTTAAAGTCCAGGACGTTATTATTTCAAACGCCTGTGGCGAATATTTTGTGCAAGTCTCAAAATTCATCGATGATTTGCTCACTAAATTTTATGATGTTGCCCGGTTCTATAAAATCAAAAAAACCCAGGATTTGACAGGACATCTGGTCGTTGGTCTCGCACCGCATACCTCCGCAGGGGCACTTGGTCGTATCATCGGATTTACTACAGCGCAGGTATGCTTTATGCATCCCTTTTTCCATGCGACGAAAAGAAGAAATTGTCTTGTACCAGACACTTCTCTCTATCTTGCGAATGCGTCAGGAATAACAAAGATATCTCTTCAGGAATTATACAATTCCACCCAAACTCAGGAACTCGTCGTTGATTCGTTCGGAACGACACAGAAACAAGTGAAAAATATCCATACATTATCCTGCAATCCTCAGTCCGGTCGAACAGAAATTCGAAAGGTACTGTCTGTCCTAAAAACACCTGCATCACGGTATCTTGTAAAAGTGACCTTGAGATCAGGTAAAACATTTACTTCATCTCCTGCTCATAGGATGGTAGTATGTCAAAAAAACACATTAACAAATAAAAAAATCATTGAGATTACTCCTAATGACTGTCTGCTGATATCCCAGACAATACCACCAAAGGACTACACAGAAGATTCATTTGGGGATTATACCCTTGATAGAATTAAACATATTACTCCGGTCATTTCGAATTCAGATTTTCTTTATGATATCGAAGTAGAAGATTTTCATAATTTCATAATTAATGATTCAATTGTATCAAATAATTGTGATGGAGACGAAGATGGTTTAATGTTGCTCATGGATGCCTTACTAAACTTCTCCCATTCGTACATCCCGGACAAGCGAGGAGGAAAAATGGATCTGCCCTTAATCCTAACGACACGACTTGATCCTTCCGAGGTAGACAAGGAAGCACACAACCTCGATACTCTTTCCCGGTATCCCTTGGAGTTCTACGAGGCGACTTTGAGACATGAACATTCGAAGAACCTTGAGTCAAAGATGGGGCTGGTCGCATCACGGCTCGGTACCGAACTGCAATACGAACAATTCGGATTCACCCACGATACCTATGACATCTCAGAAGGACCAAAAGAATCATTATACAAGACCTTGAAGAGCATGATGGAAAAGATGAACGTGCAGCTCAGCCTTGCAGCCAAAATCCGGGCGGTCGATGAAGCAGATGTCGCCTACAAAGTCATCGAACGACATTTCCTCCCAGATATTCTTGGGAATCTTCGCGCGTTCAGCAAGCAATCGGTGCGTTGTCCGTTATGCAACACCACCTATCGGAGAATCCCGCTTCTAGGAGTATGTACAAAATGCAACGGGAAGTTGACCCTAACGGTCCATGAGATGTCCGTGAAGAAATACCTGGATATCTCAAAGGAGATTGCGGAGAAATACAATCTGCCACTGTACGCGCGTCAACGCATCGCACTTGTGGAGAAATCCATAGACTCCATGTTTGTAAGCGATAAAGTGAAAAACACGAAATTATCCGATTTTTTTTAACAGTTGACAGAATCATAATATTCTTATATCAATAAACTCATGCTTGTTGTAGGTCGGTGTGTCATGAGTGAGAACCCAATTCTTCCGGTTGATAAAAAAACATGGAACAAATGGTCGTTTTACATCAATGTGATTATTTTTATTATTATCGCTGTTTTCATTTATCTTCTTTTTCGTGATGCATACAGTGCAGGAATGGTCCATGGTTCATCAGATGTTACAAACGCACTTATTGCGGTTATGCGCGATATTGCTTTTTTAGCGGTAGGCCTAGTTATTTTGTTCGTGCAAATGTTTAACTACTACCGACAGCTTAGCCGTCGTTCCTGGTAACAGTGGCGAAAGGTGTAGAATAGACCGGGGAGCTAGGCGTTCCCTGTCACCAGAAATCGCCGATACGCTGGGGTCGATCTTACGAGGCGGTGTAACGAGTATCTCGTGATCCGTTTGTTGCCTATGACGCCTTGTCCTTTGGGATCAGAGGTGATAATCGCATATGACCGGAGGGTCATGTGTCTATCTTCGCTGTGGGAACCGGGTGAGGCACGGAAGTGAGCAGCCTTACCACAGACTGCCGATGCTCAGAGGGTTAACGGGGTTGAGAATGCAGACGGGCAATCACTTGTATATCACGTGCACCCACTCAAGAGGCGTCTACACCCGCCAAAATTTAATATAAGAAATGATGTTTCATAAGTACGGGAGGTTTTCCTATGGTTCGATTGATGAAAGACGAGAGTCTCACAGCATCCTGGCAAGGGTTCTTTGAAGATAACTGTAAAGCAGAAATCGAGACAGTGGCGACCGAGTATCCTGAGCGGCGGAGTTTACTTCTTGATTATTGGGATGTGGATAAAGCAGATCCAAAGCTTGCTGAGTTGTTGCTTCGTCAGCCTTATAAAACTCTTTTTAATGCAGAGGAGGCACTCCAGCTTATTGATGTTGCTGCAGAGCAGAAGATGCAGCTTCATTTTCGTGTGAAGAATATCCCTGAGTCTCAGAAGGTGTTGATTCGGAAGATCCGGGCGAACCGTCTGGGGACGTTTATCGCAGTTGAAGGTCTTGTGAAGAAGATTACTGAGGTGCGTCCCAAGCTGCAGATTGCTGCGTTTCAGTGTCAGAAATGTGGTGCGGTGATGCGGATAGAGCAGGATGAGGACATCCTGAAGGAGCCGTCTGAGTGTTTTGAGGATCAAGGCGGATGTGGACGGGTGTCGTCCTTTAAGTTGTCGACGACGCTGTCGACGTTTATTGATTCTCAGAAAATCGAGATTCAGGAGAACCCAGAAGGATTACGAGGTGGCGCACAGCCTGAGCGTATCAGCGTGTACCTCGAGGATGATCTCGTGGGGGGTGTTGCTCCGGGGGATCGTGTGATTGTGAACGGCATTCTTCATTCGATGGCGCGTCATCGGGGAACATTCCGTCTGACGTCGTTTGATAAAACCCTAGATGCAGTGAGTATCGAAAGCCAGGAGTACGCGTTTGAGGAAGTCGAAGTCACAAAAGAGGATGAAAAAAAGATTCTGAAGATTAGTAAAGACCCGTCCATTTATGACAAGATGCGGCAGAGTATCGCACCAACCATTTATGGTCTTGAAATCGAAAAAGATGCACTTGTCCTTCAACTCTTTGGAGGGATAGCAAAAGAAATGCCTGATGGGACCAGAACACGTGGAGACATCCATGCGTTACTCGTAGGAGACCCAGGTACTGCAAAATCGCAGATGTTGTCGTATATGTCAAAGCTTGCTCCTCGAAGTGTATATGCATCGGGGAAGGCATCTTCCGCCGCTGGTTTAACTGCTGCTGCGGTCCGTGACGAGTTCGGGGAGGGGCAATGGACACTTGAGGCTGGTGCACTGGTGCTTGCTGATAAAGGTCTTGCCTGCATCGATGAAATCGACAAAATGGAAGAAACAGACCGGAGTAGTTTGCATCAGGCGATGGAGCAGCAGGAAATCTCCGTTGCAAAGGCAGGCATTAATGCAACCCTGAAGTCACGTTGTGCGGTACTTGCGGCTGCAAACCCGAAACTAGGACGTTTTGATGAGTTTATACCGATGCATGAACAAATCAACATGCCGCCCGCGTTGTTGTCACGTTTTGACCTTATCTTTTCCATTCTTGATAAACCGAATCGAAAGACAGATACGGACCTTGCGTCTCATATCCTCCACTCCCATAAGGGGGGAGAAATCCATGAGCATATGAAGAAAAGCTCTGATGAGTTGTATACAAAGGCGCAAGAGTCAACCTTCATGAAACATGTGCTGCCGGTGTTTGAACCAGAGTTCCTCCGGAAGTACGTGGCGTATGCAAAAAGGAATATCTTCCCGGTGATGACAGATGACGCCTTGGAGATCCTGCAGAATTATTATGTTGATTTCCGGAGTTCCTCAAAGGACTCGGTGCCCTTTACGCCTCGGCAGCTTGAGGCGTTTGTGCGGCTCGCGGAATCAAGCGCCCGGATACGATTGAGCCAAGAAGCAACGATTGATGATGCGAAACGTGCGATCTCAATTATCGATCAGTATCTCCGTCGGGTTGGCACCGATCGGGAGACCGGACGTTTTGATATTGACATCATCGCGACCGGTATTAGCCATAGTCAGCAAGAGCGTATGAGGGTGATTCTTGATGTTATTCAGCGTCTGTGCACAGAATCTACCGATGATAGCGCTGTACGAGGTGATATTATCAACGAGGCGGAAATCCAAGGAATCGAATCGCGTAAAGTCGAGGAGGTCCTGGATCGATTGAACCGCAACGGACAGATCTACGAGCCAAGCCATGGAAAATATCGACTCGCAGGACAATAACAATGAACCTGAACATGAGATCAATCCTTCGTAACTTGTAAAAAAAAAATGGTGAACAGAAGAATTTCTCTTATTTATCCTCGGGTTCTTCCTTGATATCTTCTTCTTTCTTTTTCTGTTTTTGTTTTTTCTTTTTAAAGGCGTTTAATGTTTCCTCAACTTCGGGGAGTTGAACCATTTCCATAGATTAAGAATGAGACGAGCTAGTATAAAAACATATTCAGAACAATTAACGAGCAGGACGGTTTTGTTTTATATTTTTGGTGAAAGGAGGTTGACGACCGCTTTCTTTGCATCTGCTTTGTAGTCATTGCCGATTTCTGCGATGATGGCGGACAGGAAGTTTTCCTTTATTTCGTTCCAGTTGATTGTAGAAACTCCAAAATAGAGTTTCTTTGCGACTTGTGATGCACGGTGGATATGGGGTGCCCATCGCCCTGGTCGTCGATCACAGTTGTCCATGTGCAGGATGTAGATTTTTTGCATCCCTTTCTTTCCGATGAGATAGATTTCAAACCGTCTGTTGAAATATTTATAGGTTGGATCCTTCTCATAGTATCGGTATTCCAGCTCGAAAAACTGGTTAATCGGGATGATTCCTCGCTGCATAGTGGCCACTGTATCCACACATGGTTTTTAAGAATTTGGAAATATTTTCACCGAATGTTCATCCCATGTAGTACTCAGCTGGGTATGGCTCTGGTTTGAGTCCTTTACGCTCTCGGATCTTTTTAATCACGTCATCCCGGAGGTTCCTTGGTAACTGTTCAAACCCCATGTTTTCCGTGTTCCATAGTACTCGGCCGCCGGTGGCTGACCTGATTGCTGATGCAAAACCGAACATCTCTGCAACGGGTGCTTTTGCTTCGATTTCCACTGAGTCTCCAACAGTTTTCATGTCTTTGACTTCGGAGCGTCGGGAATTCAGCTCCCGTGACGCGTCACCCATGATCTCCTGTGGAGTGCTGATAAAAACTTTCTGCATTGGCTCAAGCAAGGTCGGCTCAGAGATCGTAATCGCACCATAAATAGCGTTTCTCGCAGCAGGGATTACCTGTGCGGGTCCTCGGTGGATTGCATCCTCATGTAATTTTGCATCGACGAGTTTTATTAAGATGCCTTGGCAGGGTTCTGAGACGGTTGGCCCGCTTTTCATCACCTCGTCAAAGGCTTCCATGATCAGATCCCTTGTCTCGAAGAGATGCTGGATACCTTTGGTGGTATCGGTGATGATGTTCAGACCATGTACGCCGAACACGCCTTTTGCAACATCTTTATCCATCCCAAGGTCCTGAAGAATTTTTGCTGTTTCTTTTTTGTATTTCTTCACGTTTTCGGGTAGTTCATTATTGTAAATCGCTTTTACAATGTTCTCCGGGAGAGGTTCAACCTCGATGTAGAATCTGTTATGTTTATTTGGTGATTTCCCTTCAAATTTATAAGGACTTGGTTTGCTGACTGTCTCACGATAGACCACAATAGGTTCAGAGCAGACAATTTCCATTTTATGGTCATTACGGATACGATACTCGGTGATCTCAAGATGGAGTTCCCCCATCCCTGACATCAGGTTCTCCCCAGTTTCCTGGTTGATTTGCACTTGGATGCTAGGATCAGCTTTAGAGATTAATCGTAATACCTCAACGAGTTTGGGGAGGTCTTTTGTGTTTTTCGCTTCGACTGCAACAGTCACAACTGGTTCTGAGACATGAACAATACGTTCGAACGGCTCAGCTTCAGGGTCATCAGTGACCGTGCTTCCTGCGATGGCATCACGGATACCCGTTGCAGCAACAATATTTCCTGCGCTCACGTAATCAATTGGGATACGATCAGGCCCGACCATGACATTAGTTTGCTGTACACGATTCTTGTTCGGCATGCCAATAACATACAGTTCCTGTCCACGTTGGATCTTCCCGCTGAACATTCGACCAATCGCAACCTCACCTGCATGGGGATCAAGGATTATCTTCGTAACCATCAATGCAAGTGGTCCGTTCTCGTTACATTCAACCATGTTTTTCCCAAGTGGACTGGTAAGATCTCCTCTCCAGATGTGTGGAATCCTATATTTCTGTGCAACATTTGGAGGTGGAAGATGATGAATAACCATGTCTAAGACAACCTCATGGATGGGGGATCGTTTCGCTAATGATTTCTGATCATTGTTTTTGCAGTAGTTATACACATCTTTGAATCCCAAGTTTGTTTTTTTCATTCGTGGAAGGGAGACAGCCCAGTTATGGAACGCCGAACCGAACGCGACACTACCATCATCTACTTTCACGTTCCATTTTCCTTTGAAATCGTCAGCCACCACTCGATCAAGTAGTTCATTGAATTTGTTAATGATTTTAATGAATCGATTTTGCATCTCTTCTGGTGTGACTCGAAGTTCATTAATGAGTCGATCTACTTTGTTGATGAACAATACCGGTTTGACTTTCTCACGGATCGCTTGACGAATCACCGTCTCGGTTTGTGGCATCGCACCTTCAACAGCGCAAACGACAATGATACATCCATCAACTGCTCGCATCGCACGAGTGACATCACCACCGAAGTCAACATGCCCTGGCGTATCAATTAAATTAACCAAGTAATCTTGTCCTTCGACATTGTGAACCATGGATGCTGATGCTGCGTTAATCGTAATCCCTCGTGCTTGTTCTTGCTCGTCGTAGTCGAGTACCAGCTGCTTTCCTGCAAGCTCCTCGCTCATCATACCGCAACCTGCTAGCAGGTTATCAGAAAACGTTGTTTTACCATGATCAATATGTGCAGCAATACCGATGTTTCGAATATGATCTAATTTGTTCATCAGTGCTGTTGCTTTTTCAATATTATCTTCTTTTCGCCCCATATGTTATACACCTTCGAAAATTCATATCTTATTTATTTTATCGAGCTGCTTTGGCGACCCGCTCAAGATCATTTTTCTTTGCAACCGCAAAAGATGCAGGATCATTCTTGCTAGCCTTGAGGAGCTCATCAGCAAGACATGCCTCGATTCTCTTCTTGTTTTTATGGCTCGCGGTCATAGAACCAGCGCAGATGTTCCGAAGTGCGATGTCAAGTCTGCGTTGTGGTGAGATATCCACTGCTTTTGGTACCATGATGCCACCGAACCGCAGCCGGGTTGTTTCTTCTTTTGGTGCAGCGTTTTGTAATGCATCAATAAGGATTTGAACAGGGTTTGTCTTGGTTCGTTTGTCGATGATTTCAAAGGCTTTACGGACTGCGGTGTATGCCTTGGTCTTCTGCCCGGTGTACATCTCGGTTTTCATCAGGATGTTGATGAGCCGTTCGATAATCGGTACATTTGCTTTCCCGAACATCTTATTCGCATGTGGTGCGCCAAGGAAGAAATCCTTGTTTTCGAGGTTGATGTAGCGTTGTAAGCCTGGGTCTTCGATTTTTACGGTACTGATGTCATATTTTAAGAACATTGGGAAGAATGCTGCACTGGGTTGTGGGTCTTTCTTTTCACTCATACTTACCGTCTCATTGGTTTCTCAATTTTTCCTTTTACGAGTTGATCTAATGATACATCATTGACTTTGATAACTTTGAAACGGACGCCAGGGATATCACCGTAACTTCGTCCCATTCGACCGCCGATGCCTTCGACGACGACTTCGTCGTGTTCATCAACGAATCCAATCGCATGGTTCCCAGGGGCAAATGCGGTAATCTGTCGACCGTTTTTAATAAGCTGGATTTTTACGCATTTTCGTATAGCTGAGTTCGGTTGTTTTGCCTCGATACCAACTTTTTCGATAACGATGCCTCGTGCCTGTGGGACGCCTCCGAGTGGATCTGATTTTTCTTTAAGATGAAGGACGCGTTTTTTGTAGTATCGGTCGTTCCACATCTGGTTCTTTCGTGCTTTTTTTAGTTGGCGTGCGGCGTTTATTCCTTTACCCATAGTTCACCTGTTTTATCTGGTAGAAGTGAGGCAGTATACGGCTTTTAATATTTAAATTCTCTCTCCGACAACAGATGATTTGTAAGGGAAGAATCCTTTGTTACTTGACCAAATTTTTTATGAAAAAACTTAAATAATATAGCATCGTATAATTGACAGTGGAATCAACATTAATAAAGGGGTATTTGATTCGCTACTTCCAAGGGGATAACATATGAAGAACACGCATATAAAAAAATTCATAATAGGTGGAATACTGATTCTTTTTCTGGCTGCCGGTACTATCCCGGGAGGTGCCCAAAAAGAATCTGCCCAGTTTGACGCTATTAAAGAAATTCTTGATTTTTCAGCACCAATTCTGAAAGAAAATAACGAAATGAGCGAAATCATCGTCAGTGAGGCAAACGGGGTACTCAACGTCGAAGGCTGCCCGTTACTGCCAATGTTTTCACGAACGTTTGAGTTCCCGCTTGGGACTCAAATCATCTCTGTCGAAGTTGAACCATCAACGATTCAAACTATGTCGGTGGAGAAAAACATACGACCAGCCCCGACAAAACAAAAGATCGGTAATCAAATCGTTCCTCTTGAAGGAACATTCAATGAAGATATCTATGATAGTGCGAATCTCTACCCCGCATCATGGTACACCATCAGCTCCGGGGCTGGATTAAACAGCGACAATGACCATATCTTCTTTTTCACCATCCGTATCAATCCAGTCCGATATGCACCCAATTCACACTATCTTCTCTACAGCACCCATTTCACTATTGATTTAACCTATAAAGAAGCATCACCGGCTCCAGCCTCATCAGAGACGCAGTCATTAGTAATAATAGCCCCAGCTGAATTCTCTGAAACCCTGCAGCCGCTTGTTGACCATAAAAAAAACTATGGTGTTTCGACAATCCTTGTCTCACTTGAAGAGATTTACAGCTCGTATTATGGACGAGATGACTCTGAACGAATCAAATACTTCATCAAACATGCAGTGGAAGATTTCGAGACGCAGTATGTGCTTTTAGTGGGTGATATGAAGAAACTACCGATCCGCTTCACCTATGCGTCCTGGTGGGAACGAGACCTTCTCTCAGACCTTTACTATGCTGATATTTTTGATGCGAACGCAGAGTTTTGCACCTGGGATGAAAATGGAAACAACCGGTTTGGTGAAATCGATCACGATGGGAATGATCTCGATGGTGTTGATCTGTATGCTGACGTTCATATAGGTAGGCTTGCTTGTACAGACGTCACAGAGGTCTCCACAGTTGTCAACAAAATCATCGTCTACGAGGAGGAAACCTACAATCAGATCTGGTTCAAACGCCTCATTCTTGCAGGAGGAGACACCTTCCCAGTAAGCATGGGTGCACCACCCTTTATCTACGAAGGGGAAATTACGAATATCAAGGTCGGTCAGACCATGCCTGATTTCCAACAGATGTTCCTCTGGACCTCGAAATATAACCTCCATTCCTACAATTTCAACTGGGCGATCAACAGAGGCGCAGGATTTGTCAGCTACGCAGGACACGGGTTTGAACACGGATGGGGGACCTCCCGACCCAACGCGGTCACTAAAATAAAAATCTTCTATTACACACCATATATCAACGGGTTGAAGAACGGCAATAAGCTGCCCATCATCTTCTTTGACGCATGTTTGACAGCAAAGCTGGATTTCAATGTGACTGATCTGCAGAACTATTATCCAAGGATGACGAATACCTTGGTCAGAATCTTCAGCCTCTCCTCCAACCCCCTTGATTTCTACCAATGTTTCGCATGGAGTTTTCTTGCAAAAGAAAATGGCGGGGCGATTGCGACCATCGGATCGACACGGACCGCGTACACCTGGGTTGACTCAAATGGCGTCTATGGCGGTGCTGGCTATTTAGATGTTCATTTCTTCGATGCCTATGAGGACGGTATCACAGTTGGCCAGATGCTGACCGGTTCGCAGAACGCGTATATCCAAAACGTCGGACCGGATTATTTCACCATTGAAGAATTCATACTCCTGGGCGATCCAAGTCTGATGACAGGGGGTTATCAGTAAGCAGGCATTGCGGTCTTCGTTTCCCTCACTTTTACGATCGTTATCGAATCCTCCAGTAATTCGAAAAATCAACAGAAGACGGAACAGAAGAGAAAAGTATTTATTTTCCAAGTTTATTTGTTTTTGGGGGACACTGTACACATTGGGGAGGCTGCTTTAGGTATCTGCTTTCCACTAAATGCGTTTTCCTCCCATCCAATGCATCCCGTCCCCCACCTTTTACTATTTATAAAACCAGAATTACAACTGTTGACATCGATGAATCTTTAGAATACAGGTTGTAGAAAAATTAGTTAGAAAAAAACAAAAAGAAGAGGGTTGTGTGATGACAACCACTGCATTCTTAGTCGAATAACGCGCTGAGTCCAGCTGCTGCTTCGTCTTGAGTAACTTCTTCTTTCTTTTCTTCTTTCTTTTTCTCTTTCTTTTCAGCAGGTGCTGCGGCTGCGGCAGGTGCTGCGACTGGGACGGCGGCTGCTTTTATCGCCTCGTCAATGTTGACACCATCAAGTGAAGCGACTAACGCTTTTACTCGTGCGGCATCAGTTTTTACACCAGCTGCAGTGAGAACTTTCTTTACATTCTCTTCGTTAATGGGTTGGCCTGCGGAATGCAGAAGCATCGCACTATATACATACTCCATAGCTTGTTCCTCCTACTATGTTGGGGTTTTTTCGCCCTCTTTACTAACAGGTTTCGCCTGTGATGAAACAGACAGCATCGAAGCTTGTGCCTTGGCAAGAAGCGACTTCATGGAATCCTTGGTGTAAATGTTCTTTTCC
>Ga0209285_10000487_pt1 | contig 13523 bp, 16 predicted proteins | sample PPLLak3March2015_2_FD_187249 | JGI IMG/M metagenome (GOLD analysis project Ga0209285, IMG submission 187249) | Freshwater sediment microbial communities from Prairie Pothole Lake near Jamestown, North Dakota, USA - PPLs Lake P8 Core (3) Depth... | ecosystem: Environmental > Aquatic > Freshwater... | reverse complement strand
GCCGCCTCGACGCGCGAAACGCCGCTTTGCACCTCCGAGTTGGCGGATTTGCGGATCGCGATGGCGTTCTGAAAGGAGCCGGAGTCGACCAGGGTGGTCTCAAGCCCCTCGGCCAGCATGACGATGGCCGCGAATGCAAAAACCACCAGCGCCATGCCGCCCGCCGTGAGCAGAGTCGTCAAGCGCCGAGCCAGGAGGTTGCGAAGGCTGTAAGCCAGCAGAAGCTTCATCATCCAGCCCGCCCCAGTGCTTCCACGATCGGCACCGTGATCACCCGCCGGATGGGGAAGACCGCGGCGACCATGGCTACAGCCGCCACCGCCAGGACGTCATAGCACAGGGTGGCGGTGGTGATGTCGAGCACCGGAAAAACGTTGCTCACGTAGCCGGCCAGAATCCGCAGGGCGGGAAAGGTTCCCGCAATTCCGAGGGCTCCGCCCGCGGCGCATATCACCGCTGCTTCCCCCAGGATCAGGCCGCCCATCCGGGCGGCGCCGAAGCCGAGGGTCTTGAACACGGCAAACTCGTGCATGCGTTCGCGCACGGACATGATCATCGTGTTGGCCGCCACGGCCATGATGATCCCGATGATCAGGAAGGAAACCAGCCGGATGGCCATGAGGATGGCCGCACTCATCGAAACGAACCCCATCTGAAACGCCCGCTCCGTCTCTGTCAGGGTTTCGGCGAGCGAGTTCTTGAAGGCCGCATCGATCGACCCGGCGATCGCCGAAGCCGAACTGGCCTCCGCGATTTCGATGATGAAGATGCCGGCCTGGTTGGCCCGGCGCTGGGCCGCGGCTTTGAGGCGCTCGTTGAGGTAGTCCCAGTGGAAAAACAGCTGGTTCTCATCGACATTCCGGTCCCGGCCGGTGTAGATGCCCCGGACCGTCATCGGCCAGTCGCCGCGGAAGATCGTGCCCTGCAGGGTGATGCTGTCGCCCTCCTTCCAGCCGAAGCGCCGGGCGAGCCCGCGGCCGACCACGCAGCCCTTGCGGTCCTTGCCGAACGCATCCTTCTGTTCCTCCGGCAGGATGAACTCCGGGTAGAGGTCGAGATAGGGCTTGCCCTCGACGGCGAAGTTCGCGAAAAAATTCTTGCGGTCGATGTAGATGCCGCCGAACCAGGTCATATGGGAAACCGCCTTGACGCCGTCGATGGCCCGGATTTTCTCCATGTAAGCGATCGGAAGGAAAAAAGTGAGCGATATGGCGTTGCGGATGATGAGACGATTGGCGGCCGCCGCGGACACGCCGGCATACCAGGCGTCCACCACGGTGCGCAGCAGCCCGAAAGCGAGCACGGCCACCGCCACCCCGAAGATCGTCAGCAGAGCGCGCAGCTTGTGCCTGAACGCATTACGGAACAACAGTTTCCACAGCATTGGCGAGAACGCCCTTGTCGAGCTGTTTGACGGTGGAGGCCCGGCGGGCAGCCCGCGGGTCATGGGTCACCAGGATGACGGTCTTGCCCAGGTCCCGGCTCAGACGCTCCAGGAGAACCAATACATCCTCGGCCGAGGTCCGATCCAGATCGCCCGTGGGCTCGTCGGCCACCACCAGGGTCGGATCGGTCACCAGGGCGCGGGCAATCGCCACCCGCTGCTGCTGGCCGCCGGAAAGCTGACGCGGGTAGTGGCCCAAGCGGTCCTCCAGGTTGACCAGGCGCAGCACCGTGTGGGCATGCTCGCGGCGCTCCCGGCGGGACAGATCGGTCAGCACCAGCGGAAGTTCGACGTTCTCAAAAGCCGTCAGCACCGGAATGAGGTTGTAGAATTGGAAGATGAACCCGACATGGGTGGCGCGCCAAGCGGCCAGCTGGCTTTCGGACAGATCGGTGATGTCGACCCCCCCCACGCGGATCGTGCCGGAGTCGGCCCGATCCAGGCCCGCGATCAGGTTGAGCAGCGTGCTCTTGCCCGATCCCGAAGGCCCCATGAGCGCCATAAACTCCGACTCGGCGATGGTCAGGGAAAGGTCCGCCAAAACCGGGATGATCTGGTTCCCCCGGCGGTAGGACTTGCTGAGGCCACGGATATCGACAATGACCGGACGTTCGTTGCTCATCAATCACTGTTTCGGAACCGCTACGCGGCTCCCATCCGTTAATTTCTCCACCGGGGCCGCCGCTATGAGGCTGCCGATGGCGGGCCCCTCGCGCAGTTCGACCATCTCGGCCAAACGCCGGCCGAGCTGCACCGGCGCTTCCCGGACCTGGTCGCCCTGGATCAGAAAAACCACCGCTTGCCCCTCGCGCATGCCGACGGCGGACGCCGGTATCGCCCGCACCGGCGTCTGTTCGTCGGCACCGACCGGCCGCGACAGGAACGCCACCTTGGCGCTCATTTCCGGCAGCACGCGCGGGTCGCGATCGAGAAAGGCCACCTTGACCGTAATCGACGCCTTGCTGCGGTCGGCGGTCGGCAGGATCATGTGGACGCGGCCGGGGAAGCGCGTCTCCGAAAATGCATCCAGCCGGATCTCGCAAGGCTGCCCCACCCGCACCTGGGCGATGTTCGACTCCGACACGTCCACCTCAACGCGCAGCGAGTCCATGTCGGCAATGGTGACCACGGCGGCCTTGGCTTCGGCCGTGGCCGCCAACGGAGTGACGATGTCTCCGATGTCGGCATTCTTGGTGAGCACCACGGCGTCGAAGGGCGCGCGGATATTGCTGTAGTCGAACAGCGCGCTCGCCTCCTCCCAAGCCGCTTGGGCCGCCCGCAAAGCTGCGGCCAGCGCTTCGACAGAGGCCTTGGCGGTCCGGTAACGCGCTTCAGCTGTGTCGAAGGCCGAGCGCGCGATGGTGCCCTTTGCAACGAGGGCCTGCTTGCGATCGTAGTCCAGGACGGCGTTGTCCAGCTCGGCACGCGCCTGCTCCAGGTTATGCCGGGCGACGGCGACGTTCTGCAGCGCCCGGTCGCGCGCGGCGGCGGCGTCGCGGTTTTCCAGACGGGCGATGACCTGACCCTCTTTCACGCGGCTGCCCTCCTCGACGCCGAGATAGATCAGACGGCCAGTCACCTTTGAAGCCACCGCCGACTTGCGGTCGGCCACCACATAACCGCTCGCATTCAAGAGCGTCAAGCCCTGGGATGGATAGACGTCCTGGACGACCGCCGATTGGACTTCCACGGCGGGGGTGAGCAACCCCGCCCGGAAAAGCGCGCCGAGCGCTCCGGCCAGCACCACCGTCAAAGCCGTCCACATCAGCCGTTTTCTATTCTTGGTCCTCGGCTGCCGCGCACGTTTTTCGATGCGAAGTTTTTCAAGTTCCAGGTCGGCCACGACGATCTGCTCTCACCTGAAATGTTTAACCGATGGTATCCGTCCATGGATCAGGGTTCGGGGTTCAGGATTCAGAAAATCCGCGAGCAAAGGCGCCACACTTCCCGGCCTCCTCCCGCATGGGCAAATCAGGCCGCTGTCGATCAGCCCCCGGCAACTGATTTTCTCCCGAACCCCGAACCCTGAACCCTGAACCCTTCTCTACGTGAGCAGCCACCACCAGCGTATTTGTATAACACATGCGCCTGAAATTGGACATACGCCCAAACCTAATCCAATCGTTTCCGGAAGCGGCCGGCCGCGACGGCAAAGACCAGCCCGCCGAGCACAGCTAACTCCAGGAACTGCGGCCAAAGAATGGCGAACCCAATTCCCTTGAGAAAAACGCCGCGGATGATGACCAAAAAATGGCTCAAAGGGTTGAGGTGCGCCAGCCATTGCACCACTGCCGGCATGTTGGCGATGGGGAATACGAATCCGCTCAGCATGAAAAAGGGCAGAATGAAGAAGAAATTGGTCATCATGGCCTGCTGCTGGGTGCGCGATACGGTGGAGATCAGCAGGCCGATTCCGAGGGTGCTCAGCAGAAAGATGGAGCTGGCGGCCAGCAGGACCAAGGCGTTGCCGGCCATGGGGATCCGAAACCACAGGCGGGCGAAGAGGATCACCATCACCATCTGGGCCTGGGCGATAAAGATGAAGGGGATGGTCTTGCCGAGGATGAACTCGGTGGCTTTGAGCGGAGTGACGATCAACTGTTCCATGGTGCCGGCTTCCTTCTCGCGCACCACGGCCATGGAAGTGAAGAGCAGCGAGAGCAGCATGACCAAGAAGGCGACGATCCCTGGCACGAAGTAATGCTGGCTGTCCAGGTTGGGGTTGTACCAGGTGCGCACGCGGGCGTCGATCTCGCCGAAGTCGATGCGCCGGCGGTTGAGCTCCCGCAGCAGCTGCGAGTTGAAAGAATCGAGCACGCTGGCGCTGTAGGCGATGCGCACGGCCGCCATGTTGCTCATGCTGCCGTCGACCAGGATCTGCACATCGGCCGTCCGGCCATCGCGCAGGCGTGCACTGAAGTCCGGCGGGACCTGCAGCCCGAGGTCCACCCGGCGCTGCAGCAGCATCCGGTCCAGCTCCCGGGGATCTTGCAGGACCTGAGTGACGCGGAAGGTGGCGTTGCCGTCGAAGGCATCGATCAGCCGGCGGCTGTCCGGGGTGCGCGCCAGGTCGATGACGGCGAGGCGGATGTCGCGCACGTCGGTGGTGACCACATAGCCGAACAGGATCATCTGGATCAGGGGTGCGATCACCAGCATCGGCCGGTTCTTGCGGTCCCGGAACAGTTGGATGAACTCCTTGCGCACCAGCTCGCGCACCCGCAGCCACGTCATGTCAGAGCCCTTCCCGTTTCAACGCCCGGATGTTGAGGCCTCCGATCAGGATGGCCATCAGGGCCAGCATGAGAAAGCTCGGCCAGAGTTGCCCGAATGAGAGGTCTCTCAGGTAAAGCCCGTTCAGAATATCGATATAGTAAGTGGCCGGCACGAGCTTGGAGACGGCCTGGAGCGGGGCCGGCATGTTCTGCTGGGGGAAGACGAAGTCCGACAGGAGCAAAGAGGGCAGATAGGTGACCAGCACTGCCAGCTGGTTCGCTACGAGCTGGGACTGGGTCTTGACCGAAATGAGCAGACCGATGCCCAGCGCCACCAGGATATAGACGGTGGAAGCGAGAATCATCAGCCAGAAACTCGCCTTCATGACGACCCCGAAGAGCATCTGCCCCATAAGAATCGCCACGAGCACGTCGGCGAGGGTGATTAAAAAATAAGGGATCGCTTTGCCCAGAAAAAACTCGGCTGCCTGCACCGGCAGGGAGCGGATGGTCTCCATGGTGCCGCTCTCGTATTCGCGGGCGATGACCATGGAGGTCAACAGAGCCCCCACGATCATGATGATGACGGCGATGATGCCCGGAACGATGAAGTTCCGGCTTTCCAGATCCTCGTTGAACCAGACGCGGATGCGCCCTTCCACCGGCGGCCGGATCCGCTCGCGGCCCTGCCGGTTCAGAAAATCCAGCAGGTTTCTTTCGTTGGCCTGGGCGATGAAGGCCGTGACAAAGGCCCGGGTGTTGCCGGCGGTGTTGGGATCGCTGCCGTCGATCACGACCTGCAGCGGGCTCGCGCGGTCGGCCTTGAGTTCGGCGCTCCAGCCGGGCGGGATAACGATGCCGAGGATGACGCGGTTGCGGTCGAGCAGCTCGGTCAGCGCGGCGCTGGAAGGCGGGTGGGCCACGACATCGAAATAGACGCTGGCATCCAGCCGGCGGATGAAATCGCGGCTTTCCGGAGTCCGGTCGAAATCGACCACCGCCGAGGGGATGTGCTCCACGTCCAGGCTGAGGGCGTAGCCGAAGAGCAGAATCAGCAGCAGCGGGATGATGAACGCCAGATAGAGGCTGCGGAAATCCCGGATGAGGTGGTAGTACTCTTTGCGGGCGATGGCCTGGATCCGGCGCGCGTTCACGGGGCCTCCCGCCGCATCAAGGCCACGAAGGCATCGCCCAGGTCCGCCTCCGGCTGGCCCGGCAGCACGGCGGCTACGATCTCCGCCGGCGGACCGCCCGCCACGATTCGGCCGGCGTTGATCATGATCACGCGATCGCAGTGGCGCGCCTCGTCCATGTAGTGGGTGGTGACGAACACCGTCACCCCTTGAACGGTGAGCTGCCGGATGAACTCCCAGAAATGCCGCCGCGTGATGGGATCGACGCCCGAGGTGGGCTCGTCCAGAAAGAGCAGCCGCGGCCGGTGCAGCAGCGCGCAGCCCAGGGCCAGGCGCTGGCGCCAGCCCGGCGGCAGTTCGCGGGTCGGCCGGTCGCGCACCGCGGTAAGCCGCGTCACCGCGAAGACCCACTCGATGCGCTCCGGCCATTCCGCCGGCGGCACGTTATAGATCCCGAGATAGAAGCGGATATTTTCAAAAGGGGTCAGGTCGGGATAAAGCGAAAACTTCTGGGACATGTAACCGATGGCCTGCTTGATGCGCTCGGCGCCGGTGAAAAGGTCGAAACCGGCCACATGCCCGGCGCCGCTCGTAGGCGTGATGATGCCGCAGAGCATGCGGATGGTGGTGGATTTGCCGGCGCCGTTCGGCCCCAGAAAGCCGAAGATTTCGCCCGTGCGCACGGAAAACGTGATGCGGTCTACGGCGGTGAATCGCCCGAAGCGCTTCACGAGATCGGTCACGGCAACGGCGTCAGCGGCCAAAGGCGTCCTCCGTGAGCGTCGCATCCACGGCCTGAATGCGCTGGATGATGGCTTCCTCCAGACTGGAAAATCCCGCCCGCACCTCGGCCGGGACCGCATCGGCGATCACCCGGGCGTTGTGCATCAGCAGCAGCCGCTCGCAGCGCTCGCCTTCGTCCAGGTAGGCGGTGGACACCATCAGCGTCATGCCCGCCTGCTTCATTTCCGCCAGGATCTGCCAGAACTCCTGCCGGGACACCGGGTCCACCCCGTTGGTAGGCTCGTCGAGAATGAGAACCCGGGGCTCGTGCACCAGCACACAGGCCAGCCCGAGTTTCTGCTTCATGCCGCCCGAAAGATCACCGGCCCGGCGCTCCATGAAGGGCAGCAGGTTGGAAAACCCGAGATACCGTTCCCGGCGCTGCGCGCGCTCGGCGCCGGTGATCCCGTAGATGTCCATGACGAAATCGAGGTTTTCGGCGACGCTGAGATCGGAGTATAGCCCGAAACGCTGGGGCATATAACCGATCAGCTCTTTGACGGCAGCACGCTCGGCGACCGTGTCGCGGCCGGCCACCGTCACGGTGCCGGATCCGGGGGCGATCATGCCCGCGACCATGCGCAGCAGAGTGGTCTTGCCGGCCCCGTCGGAGCCCACCAGTCCGACGATGCGGCCGGCCGGCAGGCTGAAGGAAACATCACGGACCGCCGTGAGCGCCCCGAATCGCCGGCTGACGTCCTGCACCCGAACCATTTCCGCATCGGCAGGGCCGGCAACGGACGGGCGGCGGTCAGCGGAACCAGGCATCGGCGGGCATCCCGGATTTGAGCTCGAAATGGGGGTTGGGAACGGAAACCTTCACCAGATAGACGAGCTTCACCCGCTCCTTGTGGGTCTGGATGATCTTGGGCGTAAACTCGGCCTGGGGCGAGATGTAGCCCACCCGGCCGGTGTAAGTCTTTTCGGGGAAGGTGTCGATCTTCACTGCGACGGGCTGGCCGGGTGCAATCCGGCCGATCTCGGTTTCGGACACGAACACCTTCAAGTCGACCGTGGACAGGTCTGCAATCGAAAGCACTTCTTGATTGGGGGTGACCACCTCCCCCGGTTCGACATTCCGGCTGAGGATGATGCCCCCGTAAGGCGCCCGGAGCTGGGTATGATCGAGCTGGATCTCGGCCAAATCCAGCGCCGCCTGGGCCGCAGCCACCTGTGCGCGCGCTGCTTCGACATCCTGTTCGGCTGCCTCGATTTTCTTCAAATTGCTTTGGGCGAGCCGCATCGCCGCCTGGCCCTCGGCCAGTCGCGAGGCCGCGGTGTCGATCTGCTCGCGGCGAAACCCTTCCCGAGCCATCTGGTAGGCCTCGACCGCGCGCTGGTGCTCCTTGAGGGCGGTTTCAAACTGCAGGTGGAAGGTATCGCGGGATTTTTCGGCCACCACCCCTTTGCGGTAAAGCTCGTCGTAGCGGTACTTGTCCTTGTGCGCGTTTTCAAGCGTCATGCGGGCCGTTTCCGCAGCCAGCCGCGCCCGTTCCACCTCCTGAGCGCGATAGCCGGACTCGGCTTCCGCCAGCTGCGCCTGCAGCGCCTTCACGCCGGCCGCCGCGCGATCGACCTCCGCCGGAAGAACGTTGCGGTTCACCTCCAGCACGGTTTCCAGTTGAAGAAGATTCTGCCCGGCCCGCTGCAGATTCGCCCGGGCCTGGTCGCACAGCGCAATGTATTCGCGGCGGTCGAGGACGGCGAGAACCGCGTCCGCAACCACCGCTTGGCCCTCATCCGCCAGGACGTCCTGCACCCGGCCACTGACCTGAAAAGCGAGATGGGACGAAGTGGCCTCGATGGTCCCGGAGTAATAAAGTTCGGCACCTCGGCGGCCGGACTGCCCCCACCACACGCTACCTCCTACCGCCAGCAGCAGCGCCAGGAACCCGACCAGAATCCCCCGCTTCCTCGTCACGGCCCACCTCTCGATGTGGAGGACGGATTAAATCAAAACTGCGCTTTGCGCCAGCTCGAAAAGATTGGAGGGTGCCGTGATCTTCAACCTGTCCGAGGGAACAACCTGTAATTTCGGTGCCACCGCCTGCAATCGTGCGGCGGTTTTAGCGACTCCGTAGCATGCCCGACTACAGGTGAGCGTTTTTTCGCCCGGTAAGAGCCCGGCGGAGCCTACGTTGCCGGGCTCTCGGTTAGGCGGGATTTGCACGGCCTGGGTTTCACCAATTGCTAAATCGCCGCCGCGAAGCGGTCCGTCACCCGTTTGAATCCGGCGAAGGTGGGGTGCAGTTCGTTGGCCCAATCCCGTTTGTAGTTGCTCCCGGTCGACAGGGTGTTTCGAAGATCGACGTGTTGAACATGCGCAAATTCGGGCAGGGCCACGATGGCCTTGAGCATATCGTTGAAGCGATCGATCAAGCGCTTGGCAAGCGTGACGCGCACCGCGAGGTCGTCATACCCCTTTTGCCGGAATCCCGGCTCCAGCCACGGCCCGGGCAGGATCCACCATCCGCCTAAAAACCCGCGGCCGTCCGGGACCGGGTAATCGTAGCCGTGGGTTAGAATTCTGATGGAGCCGTTGAGGCGCTGCTCACAAATCCGCGTAATAGCGCTGAGGATGGTGACGTAGGCGAATTTGATGCGTTCGTCGATCACCCCGCTGAGCACCTGCTCGTTGAAGCCCGCCACCGGGGACAACGCGTGGTTGATCAGCATCCCGAATTCCTGGCCGGCAATGTCGTTGCCTCCGCCGGACAACAGGATGGCTTTGGGGACGACATTTTGCCGCAGCAGCTTCTCGAGCCGTCGCGAAAACTCCTCGAACTGCCCGGGGCCGTAGGCCATGTCCTCCACGCGGTCGCTCCTGTGGGCCACCGACTCGACATCGTATCCGTGGTAGTCTTCAAGAAAACGCAGGACGTCGTTGAGGGGATAGTCGAACCAGGAGTCGCCCTCCGCCACCAACACGCCGGTGGAACCGGGCCCTCCGGCCGCGCGAATCAATTTCGCGGCAATCGGAGGTGGAACCCGGGCGGCTCGCACCGCCGCCGTTTGCCGTTTGACTGCTTGCACTCTCTTTCGCAGCTCTTGAGCGCGAAACTTCAACACCTCGTCGGCCTGTTGGCGGCCGGCCTTCATGGCCTGTCGGATTTTCTGGTCCATGGCCGTAGCCTCCCTTCTGGATGGTATTTTCCGAGGTTGATCCGATTAGGATTGAAATTCGCGTCGCGCCTCCGAGTAAGTTCTGAAAGCCTCAGAGATCGCCGTCTTAGGCTGCCACGGTCAGTTCGAGCGCGATTTCCAGCTTCAGCACTTTCGATATGGGACAGCCGGCCTTGGCGGCGGCCGCCGCCTCTTCGACCTTCGCCCGGTCCGCGCCGCGCGCCTTGACGGTGGTCCGCAGGACGCTCCGGGTGAGCGTCAGGTTCTCGAAGGTGATGGTGCAGGTCGTTTCGACAGCCTCGGGCGTGATTCCGCGCTCGCCGAGTTGCGCGCTGAGCGCCATGCTGAAACAGCTGGCGTGCGCGGCGGCGATCAACTCCTCGGGGTTGGTGCCGGGAGCGTCCTCAAAGCGCGTGCGAAAGGTGAATTTCTGGCCCTTGATGGCGCCGCTGGCGACGCTGAAAATCCCCTGCCCCTCCTTCAAGTTTCCGTTCCATGTGGCGTTTGCACTTCGCTTCATTCGATCCCCCTTTCCGGGTGGCATGCAGCGCCGCGGTGAAATCCCGACGGCGTCTGCGCTAACGGTTCTACTCAACCTTGCATCCCACCGAGGCCCACAACGCAATCAGGGATATTAGCCCCCCTGTTCGCTGGAGTGATGGGTTGGTTGCGCCTGTTTCATATATCGAGGGCAAAGCGAATTGCCCGCCCCACCTCAGTCAATTTGGACGGAGACAGAGACGCGATCAATGGTCCGATCTTCGCCTTGGAAACAGTCTGCAGGTGGTCACAATTGACAGCGCAATCCTGGGGCAGGCCGTCGCCTTTAGTATGATTTTCATATCGCACCCATGCAATGTACACATGCATAGCCACATTAATCCACATGATGGACCCGGTCAAATCGATATTTGCCAACGGAAAACTCAGCCGAGGCGGTTAGCGGTCGGGTGAAGCGCTTTGGCCATTTGCTTTGAATCCTTCGTGGAACATGACATCGCCTCGCGGAAAGTGCCCGTCAAACGAAAGAGCGAAGAATACCTCTGGCGGAACACCCTCGTGGACAAATCCGGCAACATTCTCAAATCCAAATTTCCGGTAGTATTGCGGATGTCCTACTAGACAGCAGCCATTGGCATTTAGTTTCCTTAACCGTGACAGTCCTTCCTGTATCAAGGCTTTGCCAATCCCCCTGCGCTGGTATTCCGGCAGTACTGAAACCGGACCCAGTCCGTACCAGTTCCGGGTGCCGTCTGAAATGGCCACGGGGGAGAACGCGATATGCCCCACCACACGGCCATCCACTTCCGCGACCAGCGACAGGGTCAGAGCCTTTGCGGCACGCAGCGCCTCGATGATGAATTGCTCCGTGTGGTTGCTGATCTGCATGGTTTCGAAGGCTGCGGCGGTTACCTCGGTGATGACGGCAACATCGGCCTTTGTCTCGTCTCTGATCACGATCTTTTGTGTCGTCATAGCATTCTCATTTCATGTCGTTTTTGGGCCAACGGAAAGCTCAGCGGCAGGGGTTACGCTGTCCGCTGAAGTGACTTGTTAGGAATCGAGAATTGAAGAGATTTAATGTTGAAGGATCGGGATGCGATTCTGCACTACGTCCCAGACAAGCTCTTAATCCACGCCGAAATAGTCGTGAATGAGACGGTCGCGCATACCGGACATCGCGCGCCACTCGATGGCCGGATAGTTCGTTCGAAACCCCTCTGGCACTTTCTTCGCAGCCTCTCCGATAATTTCCAAACTTCGTACAACGGCGCACCGCAGGGTTAAATCCGCCAAGAACTCTTCCAGCTTTAAACCGGCGCATGAACCCCGCAGGTACTCTACCTCCACTTGTATGTGGCGAAGGTAATCACGCGGCTCGAATGACATCTTGTGCCTCCGCCAAGATATGGGGTCCAATGAATGGTGAGAGCGCCTCTGTGGTAACAAGCTCAATCCGTCGCCCAAGACTCGATTCCAATAGCTCTGAAAGTGCCAGAAACCGTTCGAATGTCTTCGATCCCATAGAGAACTGGACGAGGATATCAACATCGCTGTAAGGGCGGTCCTCGCCCCGTGCGCAAGAGCCGAAAACCGCAAGCCTCGAAACCATGAGAACTCGTATTTCTGGCTCCAACCGGCGAATAATTTCAAATATCTGGTATTTTGTGCGCGGTGCCATGTATTCAAGCCTATCGTATTTAGTGGGCAAAGCAAAGTCCGATGCGCAACCTAACGCCAGCGTCAGGGGCGGCGTGCATCTATCCGTCCACTGGACGCGGTGGTTGCGTGCAGATGTAATTATTGACTCAATTTTGAACTGGCAATGCGGTTAAGGCTTACGCCGGATTCAGCAGCTTGTATGGCCAATTTCCTATGAACATCAGGCGGCACCCGGACCATAAATTTTCCGCTGAAGTGTTTGCTTGCGATAGGTTCCGGAATCGACTCATCATTTTTGCTCATGTCCCGTAATACATCAGCCACAAGCTCTCGGATCCCTTTTAAAGCCTTTTCAGGTGTATCAGCCAACCAACTTAAGCTAGGAAATTCAGCACATAGACCGACATACTCATTATCATCTTTAGACCAGGTGACCCGGTATGTATACTTGTCATTTTTTTTGGCCATGGCTAACCTCCAGTTTTTCAATAGCCAAAAGCACCTGCTTTACTTGATATGCCTTGGCCTTTCCTGCGTTATTCTGAATATTCACCCTTGGGTCTCCTTGCCAGGGTGTTTTGTAAATCCGATGACTGCTTTTTTTCTGACGCGGTTCACCGAAATAATGACCACATATTCTGCATAAATCCGAAAACCGCACATCCTTCGAGTTCCTTTGCATTGCTATTAGCAGGTCATCGATTTTCGTCATAGCAATATAGTATCAATAATGGTATCATTGTCAAGAGTGAAGGTCGGATCAATTGGAGCGATCAGCTTCCAAGTAACTTACCTGTAAGTGCTTGGATTTAAATAGTTGCTGGTTGAGGTTGTTTTTCAGCAATTTCAACCAGTGCATAGCCCAGATCCTGAGCCTTACGTTTCAAGTTTTGTACGACCCGGGTGCGATAGCGTTCTTCATACTGCTTCTGGCCCTCATCGACATAGGCGGTGCCGTGTTTCAGCATGCTGTAAACCAGTCGAGCCAGTTTGTGGGCGGTCGCCGTAATGGCCTTCGGGGCTCCCAGTCGGGATCGCTGCCTGCGAAAGTAGGCCCCCAAGGCGCTTTTGGATTTCAACAGCGTGAAAGCCGCCATTCGCAGGGCTGCCGCCGCACGGTTGGCCACCGGTTTGCTCTTGGCGCTGAGCACCTTGCCACCGCTGACCTTCGTGCCGGGACACAAACCCAGCCAAGAGGCAAAGTGCTTGGCCGTCTTCCAGCGGCTCATGTCGGTTCCAATCTCGGAGATAATCTTCAGCGCGCTGTTGGTGTCGATGCCGTCGATACGAGTCAGGTCCACACCAGACATTCGCAGCAACGCCTGCTCCAAGTTGGCCGGTGGACCGTTGGCGGGTCCATCGGCCGCATCAAAGCTGGCCAATTGATCCAAAATTTGCCGATCGCATTCGCCGATTTGATGCTGATAGAACTCGTAAAGATCCACGGCTTGTTTGAGGCTGAACAGATGCTCGGAGCGAAAGTTGCCGCGCAGCGAACGCGCGATGGTCGACTCGTCGTTCTTGCAGCGCGGGTGCCGCAGGCGGGCCAACACCAGCGCATCACGCTCACCCGCCAAAACGGCTTTGATGATCCGCATTCCCGTCACCCCCGTGATGTCCGAGACCACGTTGGCCAGCTGCAGGTTCATCTGGGAGAGTGCC
>Ga0209285_10000486_pt1 | contig 13554 bp, 11 predicted proteins | sample PPLLak3March2015_2_FD_187249 | JGI IMG/M metagenome (GOLD analysis project Ga0209285, IMG submission 187249) | Freshwater sediment microbial communities from Prairie Pothole Lake near Jamestown, North Dakota, USA - PPLs Lake P8 Core (3) Depth... | ecosystem: Environmental > Aquatic > Freshwater... | reverse complement strand
GGCAGTGGTCGGGATGTTCGCTGGGGTATATATCGCCTCGGAGTTGGCTTGGCCTTTTCTCAATTTCGATAGCCCGTATATTTCCTTTGGTCGCTTTCGTCCTGTTCATACCGGCGCGGTGATTTTCGGTTTTGGCGGTTCCGCGCTGTTCGCGACTTCCTATTACGTCGTGCAGCGCACTTGCCAGACTCGTTTGTTCGCACCGGGGTTGGCGACCTTTACCTTCTGGGGCTGGCAAGCGGTAATTGTGCTGGCGGCGTTGTCCTACGTGACCGGCTTCAGTCAGGGCCGGGAATACGCCGAGATGGAATGGCCGATTGATCTGCTCATTCTGTTTGTCTGGGTGGCTTATGGAGCAGTGTTCATCGGCACCCTGATGCAACGCAAACAACCGCATATCTATGTGGCGAACTGGTTCTACCTGTCGTTCATCCTGGTGACTGCGTTACTGCACACTTTCAACAATATTGCGGTGCCGGTGGATCTGTTCAGCATGAAGTCCTACAGCCTGTTTTCGGGCACGCAGGATGCCATGACGCAATGGTGGTACGGCCACAACGCGGTAGGCTTTTTCCTGACCGCCGCCTTCCTCGGCATGATGTATTACTTCGTGCCCAAGCATGCCGGTCGTCCGGTGTATTCCTATCGCTTGTCCATCGTTCACTTCTGGGCGCTGTCCTTCATGTACATGTGGGTCGGCACGCACCACCTGCACTGGACCGCGCTGCCGGACTGGGCTTCAACGTTGGGCGCCACCTTCTCCATCATGCTGCTGCTGCCGTCCTGGGGCGGCATGATCAACGGCATCATGACCTTGTCCGGTGCCTGGGATAAGTTACGTACCGATCCGATCATGCGTTTCATGATCGTCGCACTGTCGTTCTACGGTATGTCCACCTTCGAAGGCCCGTTGATGTCGTTGAAGGATGTCAATGCGCTGTCGCATTACACCGACTGGACGGTGGGCCATGTGCACTCCGGCGCACTGGGCTGGGTTGCAATGATCGCGTTCGGTTCGCTGTATCACATGATTCCCAAGCTTTGGAACACGCAGATATTCAGTGTTCGTTTGATCAATGCGCATTTCTGGCTGGCGACGATTGGTACCTTGCTTTACATCACCGCGATGTGGATTTCGGGGATATCTCAAGGCTTGATGTGGCGTGCATTCGACGACTTCGGCAACCTGCAGTATTCCTTTGTCGAGTCGGTCGCGGCGATGCATCCGTTCTATGCCATGCGTGCAATCGGCGGGATGTTCTTCCTGACTGGAATGCTGCTCATGGCTTACAACGTATTCGCGACTATTCGCCGGGCCGTGCGCGAGGCAGAGTCAGCCCAGGCGCGTTCTGCTGTGGCGACAGCCTGAGACGAAAGAGGTTAGGACATGTTCAAGAATTTCAAACACGAAAAAATCGAAACCAACGCTGGATTGCTTTTGGTGTTGACCATGTTGGCGGTCAGCATCGGAGGTCTGGTCGAAATTGCCCCATTGTTTTTCCTGAAAGATACGATGGAGAGTGTCGACGGCGTGCGACCTTACTCTCCGCTGGAGCAGCGTGGTCGTGACATCTATATCCGTGAGGGTTGCTATACCTGCCACTCCCAGATGATCCGTCCGTTTCGCGACGAACAGTTGCGCTACGGCCACTACTCGCTGGCGGCGGAATCGAAGTACGACCACCCGTTTCAGTGGGGCTCCAAGCGTACCGGTCCCGACCTGGCGAGGGTTGGTGGCAAATATTCCAACGAATGGCATGTTCAGCATTTGATCAAGCCCACCTCGGTGGTGCCTGAATCAGTGATGCCGAATTACCAATGGTTGCAGGAAACAAAACTGGATGTCTCCGATGTCGGGGATCGTTTGCGCGCACTGCGCATGACGGGCGTGCCTTATTCCTCCAACGACGAGGAATATCAACGCAACGTCAAGCAGTTTGGTGAGCCGGTGGCGAAGACATTGCATATTCCCGATGCACTGAAAAATCTGGTGGCCCAGGCTCAGGAAGGCAATTTCGATGGCGATCGTTCCAGTGTTTCCGAAATGGATGCACTTGTCGCTTATTTGCAGGTACTGGGTACGATGGTCGATTTCAGCAAGATCAAACCTGAAGATCTGGTGAAATTCCGCTGATGGATTGGTTCGCGCACCCAGAAAACACCAAGCCGCTGGGGCTGCTGATTTTTTTTGTCACCTTTTGCGCAATCGTGCTTTGGGTGTATGGCAGCCGGAAGCGGAGTGAAAAGTTGGAAGAGCACAAGAACATTCCATTTCTTGACGATGAAGACGAAGTGAAGGACAAGTCCAATGGCTGACAATACTCATAGCCAAGTGCAATCCACAGGCGTTCAAACTACTGGTCACGTGTGGGATGGCGATCTTCAGGAACTGAATAATCCGTTGCCGGTTTGGTGGACCTACACGTTCTACGCAACCATGGTCTTTGCTTTGGTCTACTGGGTGGCTTATCCGTCCTGGCCGATCGGCAAGGGTTTCCTGCCGGGCATGAACACTGTCACCTATGTGAATGCCGACGGCAAGGAAGAATCCTGGCACTGGAATACTCGAGCCAAGCTTCTGAAGGAAACCCAGGATGCCGTGATTGCGCAGAAGCCTTACTACGACAAGGTCGCTGGTTTGCCCTATGACCAGATTACCAAAGACCCGGAGCTGAATAGTTTCGTGTTGTCAGCCGGCAAGGCGGTTTTTTCCGACAACTGCGCGGCCTGTCATCAGGCTGGCGGCCAGGGCAAGGTAGGCTTCTTCCCCAATCTTGCCGATGACGACTGGTTGCATGGTGGTGGTTTCGAAAAAATTAATGAGACGATCAGTAAGGGGCGGCGTGGCTATATGCCCCCGTTTGCTGAGTCTCTTGATCAAGCGCAAGTTGACGAGTTGGCGCATTACGTTTTTTCACTCTCCGGTGGCAAGGCCGATCCAGTTAAAGCGGGTAAAGGCAAAGAGTTGTTCCATTCGCAGACTGGAGCCTGCTACTACTGTCATGGTGACGATGCGAAGGGGCGACAGATTATTGGCTCAGCCAATCTGACCGATAAGGTTTGGTTGTGGGCCGATGTCCCTGGATCGGCTGATGACGTTGCCAAGATTGGCGCAATCAAGAAGGTCATTGTTGGTGGATTGAATAAGGGTGTCATGCCTGCTTGGGAAGGTCGCTTGAATGCTCAGCAGATCAAGCTGCTGACTGTTTATGTCCATGAACTGGGCGGTGGCAAATAAATCTTTCCAACTGGGGCGCCGGCTAATCTGCTGGCGTCACGATTGGTAAGTCACCAACCCGATTGGTGATGGCCCCGGCAAGCCGGGGTTTTTCTTTTGTGTTTGCAGCAAGTACACGATGGATGTGGTTTTGCTGGGCAGTCTTGCAGGTGATCGTGTGGACAATCAACAAGCGGGTCATGAACTCTATTTCAAGCGCGCCCCAATAGCCCCGCGTTCAGTAAAGGGTGCGTTTCGTCGTTTCAAATCGGCGGTTCTCTGGCTGGGCTTCTCCGTCTATTTCATTCTGCCCTGGTTGCCTTGGTCGCGTCCCGAAGCGCCTTCGCAGGCAGTCATGTTCGATATTCCGGGGCGGCGTTATTACATTTTTGACCTTACCGTATTCCCGCAAGACATTTTCTGGCTGGCCATGCTCCTGTTCATGGCGGCTGTTTTGCTGTTTTTCGCCACTGCACTGGTGGGGCGAGCTTTTTGCGGCTATTTCTGCTTTCAGACTTTGTGGACCGATGCCTTCATCTGGATAGAGCATTGGATTCAGGGTGAACGGCCGCGCCGGCTGAAACTGGCCAGAGAGCCCTGGAATAATTACGAAAAATTGATCAAGGTGGGCGGCACGCGCGTGATATGGGTTGCGGTGTCGTTTTGGACGGCGTTCACTTTTGTGCTTTATTTTTCGCATGCATCAGAAATGCTGGTGTACTTCTTCACGGGCGAAGCCGCTGCCGCCGCTTACATCACCACGTTGGCGTTAACGCTGACTACTTATCTGGCGGCAGGAGTGCTGCGTGAGCATGTCTGTACTTTCATCTGTCCTTATGGTCGTTTTCAGAGTGTGATGTATGACCCTGAAACCCTGGCGGTGCATTACGACCAGCGGCGTGGAGAGGGACAGAACGGAAGAATTGCGGCGCGCACGGGTATGCGTTCAGTTCAGGAGAGAGCCGCCCAGGGACATGGTGACTGCGTGGATTGCGGGCTGTGTGTGCAGGTGTGTCCAGTCGGCATCGATATCCGTAATGGCCTGCAATACAAGTGCATTTCTTGCGGCCTATGCGTCGATGCCTGCAACACAATCATGGACAAGATGGGCTGGCCGCGCGGCCTGATTCGCTATGACTCCGAGGTAAATCTGGCCAAGCCTGCCCCGGAGCCGGTGAAGTTGCATTGGAAGAGTTTGAAGGTTCTCGGTTATGGTGTTTCGTTGGTGCTCATGACGGCCTACCTTGCCTACGACATGAGCCATCGCAACAGTTTCGAACACAGCATTCAGCAAATTCGACAACCGTTATTTGTCACTTTGTCGGATGGTTCCATACGCAATCGTTACCAAATCCGTCTGACCAATATCTCGGGTGCCGAAGAGCACTTCACGATTGACTCAAAAGGGCTGCCGGAAGGCGCGCTTGACTTGGGGAATTTCCATGAAGTCAGTATTAAGAATGGCAAAAGCGTAATCATCCAAGCCAGTGTCAAGCTGGATCCGATTCGTGCAAATCAAATCAACGAATTCGCATTCGTTATCCGAACCGGTTCAGGCGTCACTGTGGTCGATCCAGTGCGCTTCTTTACCAAGCACTAAACGGAGCACGCATGAATTTGTTCGTATCGATATTTGGCGGCATGTTGCTCACTGTCATTGTTTTTGGCTTGGTGAGAATGGCAAAACTATCCAATTTCTGGTCTGCGGTGATCGCGTCGGCGCTTCCCAGCTTTGCCTATATGGCTTATTCGGTGGCGAACTGGCCTGGCCTGGATGTTCTGACCATACATGTCGTCGCATTCCCAACGGTGGCGCTGCTGCTGTTTCAGATCGGCGGCGCCAAGGATGGCCCTTATCAAAAGATTCATTGGGCGCCCAAGTTGATGATCGGCTTTTTTGTGATCATCACCGTCATTCTGGGCGGATTCGTCTATATCGCCGGCAAGGGGGTTCCGCCAGCGGTGGCGCAATGGCTATTACCGAATATCCAGGGCAAAACGGTTTATACCGGTTTCGCCGGCGTGGTCGCGCATGGTGAAGAAGCCAGCAAGAGCATCGCTCATCATAGAAACATGGAGAGCAAACTGGCCAAACTGGGTTGGAATGTCGAAGTGATTGGGCTGGATGCGCTCCGGCCAGGTTATTCGGGTGATGTCCGTGTCATGGTCCGCGACAAGCAGGGGCAACCGGTCTCGTCTGTTCGGGTCAGTTTGGGAATCGGGCGGCCGGGGCAGATAGCGCAAACCCGGTTCAGCTTTTCCCCTGCCGACGATGGCGGTTATTGGGCTCAGATCCTTTTGCCCGCTTCCGGGGAGTGGCTGGCTGTGCTGTTACTCGAAAGCAGCGGCGAGCGAGTTGCGTTCGAGCATACGTTGGGAAGGGAGTGATTCGCTTGCCTTCGTTCAGCTTTGAGGCGGCTAGCTGAAACGCCATGAGTTCATATATAATCAGCAAGTTTTCTATGGGCTTCGGCCCATTTTTTATTTCATATCATGGATTTGCAGACACTGATCGAACCAACCTTGGCTGGCATGGGCTACGAACTGGTCGCTTTGGAGCGGGCAGGCGGTGGCTTGCTGCGTCTTTACATCGATAAGCCTGACGGAATTGTTGTGGAAGATTGTGCCCGTGTGAGCAATCAACTGACGCGCATGTTCATGGTGGAAAACATTGATTACGAGCGACTGGAAGTCTCGTCACCCGGCATGGATCGGCCTCTGGTCAAGGCGGCTGATTTCATCCGTTTTGCAGGTGAGCGCGCCAATGTAAGGCTCCATGCGCCGCTTGAAGGGCGTAAACGTTTCACTGGCGTACTGCGCGGGCTGATTGATGACGTGCTGCAACTGGAGGTGGATGGCGTCATGGTCGGGATACCGCTGATTGAAGTCGATTCGGCCCGCCTTGCGCCTGATTTCGGGACGAAAGATAAAAAACCGGTGCGTGGCAAAAAATGAATATCAATAGAACGCCCAAAGTGTTTCGTTTCGTGTGCCTGTTTGCACGAATTGAGAGAAGTTCAACCTTGGAAATGACCCGGAGGAAGCAATGAGTCGGGAAATCTTGATGCTGGCGGATGCGTTGGCGCGTGAAAAGAATGTGGCGCCAGAGGTTGTCTTTGGCGCGTTGGAGTCAGCGCTGGCTCATGCCACCAAGAAACGGTTTACAGAAGATGCCGACGTGCGGGTGGAAATAGACCATAAGACCGGTGAATACCACGCGTTCCGTTGCTGGGAGGTTTTGCCTGATGAGGCTGGATTAGAGAACCCTGATCAGCAATATCTGCTTTTCGAAGCCAGGGAAATCAATCCGGATATCCAGGTTGGTGAGTTCATCGAGGAGCCGATTGAGGCCGTCGACTTCGGTCGCATTGGCGCGCAGGCCGCCAAGCAAGTGATTCTGCAGAAGATTCGCGATGCCGAACGTGAACAGGTGTTGAACGATTTCCTTGCCCGTAACGATGCGCTGGTTTCCGGTACGGTCAAGCGTATGGAGCGCGGCAGTGCGGTGATCGAGTCCGGTCGTATCGAGGGCCGTCTCGAAAAAGATCAAATGATCCCGAAAGAAAATCTGCGGGTTGGCGATCGAGTGCGTGCCTATTTGTTGCGCGCCGAACGCGGCGGCCGTGGCCCGCAATTGATGCTGTCGCGGACGGCGCCGCAGTTCATCATGGAGTTGTTTCGCCTTGAAGTGCCCGAGGTTGAAGAGGGCATCGTCGAAATCAAGGCAGCTGCCCGCGACCCAGGCATGCGCGCAAAAATTGCGGTGAAGTCCAATGATCCTCGCGTCGATCCGCAAGGCACCTGCATCGGTGTGCGCGGTACGCGCGTCACCGCGGTGACCAATGAACTCAACGGCGAGCGAGTCGATATCGTGTTGTGGTCTCCCGATCCGGCTCAGTTCGTCATCAACGCGCTGTCGCCCGCTGTGGTGTCGAGCATTGTCGTCGACGAAGACAAGCATGCGATGGACGTCGTTGTCGAACCGGAGCAGGTGGAAGTCGCCATCGGCCGCTATGGCCAGAATGTGCGTCTGGCCGCGGAGCTATGCGGTTGGGACATCAACATTCTGTCTGTTGAAGAAGCTGAGAAGAAGCACGAGCAGGAAGCCTCCGGACTGGTTGAGATGTTCATGGCCAAACTCGATGTCGATGAAGACGTCGCTCAGGTTCTGGTGGAAGAAGGCTTTACCAGTCTTGAAGAAGTGGCTTATGTGCCGCTGGCCGAGATGCTGGAAATCGAGGCATTCGGCGAGGAAACCGTCAATGAACTGCGTTCGCGTGCGCGCGATGCATTGTTGACGGACGCCATCGTGCGCGAAGAGGCCGTCGAAAGTGCGGCCGCTGATCTGATGAGTGTCGACGGCATGGACGAAGAGACCGCTGCCGCGCTGACCGCCAAAGGAATTAGTAACGCCAAGGATCTGGCCGATCTGGCCGTTGATGAGCTGGTTGAGCTTGTTGGCATGGACGATGAGCGGGCCAAGGCGCTCATCATGACCGCACGTGCGCCATTCTTGGCGGGGGCCTGACGAGGAAAAGCATGAACGTTGAACAGTTCGCTAGTGAACTCAAGGTTGATCCTGCACTGCTGGTTAAGCAGTTGCAGGCGGCTGGAGTAACCGTTAAAGGCGCCGGTGATGCGCTGAGTGATACAGACAAGTCCTTGCTGCTGGATTACCTGCGCGGCAAACATGGCGCGCAAGAGCCCAAGACCAAGATCACCTTGACGCGTAAGCAGTCCAGCGAAATCAAGACTGCGGACAGCTCCGGACGTACCCGGACGGTACAAGTCGAGGTGCGCAAGAAGCGTGTGCTGATCAAACGCGAAGGCGCCAGTCATGAAGCTGTGCCACATGAGGCGGCTGCTTCCGAAGTTGCGGCCACAGAAGAAGATCTGATTGCATCTGCAGCGCCGCATGCCGAGTTGGTTGAAGCCGCGGTGGAAGTTCAGGTGCCAGTACCTGAAGTACCGGCTGAAGTGCCCGTTGAAGCCGTGGCTGAGGCTGTTATTGAAGCCCCGGCTGAGTTGCCCGCGGCAGTGCCCGCTGAAGCTGAGCCCGTTGCGGAGCCGGAGACGGTGGATACGTCTGCGCTACACGCCGCAAAAGCCGACGCGGTTACTGTGGAGGCCACGCCAGCTGCTCCTCCTGCAACGGGGGTGCGGCCTTCGATTCTGAGTCCCGCCGAGCGTCAGGCGCGCGAACAGGAAGCCAAGCGGCATGCCGCCTTGCGCGCCATTCAGGAAGCTGAACACAAGGCCAAACAAGAGCGCGAGGCTGCGCGACGGCGGGCGGAAGAAGCGGCCAAGATAGCGAAGGAAGCGCCGCCCGAAATCAAGCCGGTTGAAGTCAAGCCGGCCGAGGTGCGTCCCAGCGTCAAGCCCTCGGTCAAGCCGAAGGCCGAAAAGACGGTTACCAAAAAAGGCAAGGAAGAGCCCGTCGCTGGTAAACGTCCGGGTCTCAAAACGCGCGGCGCAACCGATAGCGGCGATGGTTGGCGGAGCAAGAAGGGTGGTCGCCATAAGTCGGATCATCACGAACATGTTCAGCAAGCCCCGGTGGAAGCCGTGGTGCGCGAAGTGATGGTGCCGGAGACGATCAGCGTGGCCGATCTGGCGCACAAGATGTCGGTCAAGGCGGCTGAGGTGATCAAGGCGCTGATGAAGATGGGTTCGATGGTGACCATCAATCAGGTGCTGGATCAGGACACTGCGATGATTCTGGTCGAAGAACTGGGCCATATCGCCAAGCCCGCCGCGATCGATACGCCGGAGTCCTATCTGGAAGAGAGCGGCGAACAAGTTGAGCAGGAACAATTGCCGCGCGCACCGGTAGTCACCGTGATGGGCCACGTCGACCACGGCAAGACCTCGTTGCTGGACGCGATTCGCCGCACCAAGGTGGCGGCTGGCGAAGCGGGCGGCATTACCCAGCATATCGGCGCCTATCACGTCGAAACCGACAAGGGCATGGTCACCTTCCTCGACACGCCGGGCCACGAGGCGTTTACCGCCATGCGCGCCCGCGGCGCCAAGGCGACCGACCTGGTGGTGCTGGTGGTGGCAGCCGATGACGGCGTCATGCCACAGACGCGGGAAGCCATTCATCACGCCAAGGCTGCAAAAGTGCCAATCGTGGTGGCGGTAAACAAGATCGACAAGCCGGAAGCCAATCCGGAAAAAATTCGTCAGGAAATCTCCAACGAAGGCGTCGTGCCAGAAGACTGGGGCGGCGATGCGATGTTCGTCGACGTGTCGGCGAAAACCGGCAAAGGTCTTGAAGCGTTGCTCGATGCGATCCTGTTGCAGGCCGAAGTGCTGGAACTGAAAGCGCCAATCGATGCGCCGGCCAAGGGTGTGGTGATCGAATCGCGCCTCGACAAGGGGCGTGGTCCGGTGGCGACCATTCTGGTCCAGTCCGGTACGTTGAAGCGTGGCGACGTGGTGCTGGCCGGCTCGGCTTTCGGCCGCGTGCGCGCCATGCTGGATGAAACCGGCAAGCCGGTGGATGCCGCCGGTCCGGCGATTCCGGTGGAAATTCAGGGTCTGTCCGATGTGCCGGGCGCTGGCGAAGATGTGCTGGTTCTGCCGAACGAACGCAAGGCGCGTGAAATCGCGCTGTTCCGTCAAGGCAAGTTCCGCGACGTCACGTTGGCGCGCAAACAGGCTGCCAAGCTGGAGAACATCTTCGAGAAAATGGGCGAGGGCGAAGAAGCCAAGTCGTTGCCGATCATCCTCAAGGCCGACATGCAGGGTTCCTACGAGGGTCTGGCGCATGCCCTGGCCAAGCTGTCCACCAACGAAGTCAAGGTCAACATCATCCACTCGGCGGTGGGCGCAATCTCCGAATCGGACATCAACCTGGCGATTGCTTCGGGTGCGGTGATCATCGGTTTCAACGTGCGCGCCGATGCGCTGGCGCGCAAGCTGGCCGAATCGGCCGATGTCGATCTGCGTTACTACAACATCATTTACGAAGCCGTGGATGACGTGAAGGCAGCGATGGGCGGCATGTTGTCGCCGGAGAAGAAGGAAGTCGCGCTGGGTCTGGCGGAAATCCGCCAGGTGTTCCGTATCACCAAGGTCGGTGCGGTGGCGGGCTGCTACGTGCTGGAAGGCATGTTGAAGCGTTCTGCCCGTGTACGTGTGTTGCGGGATCACGTTGTAGTGCATGACGGCGAGCTGGATTCTTTGAAGCGATTCAAGGACGACGTGCGCGAAGTTAAGGCAGGCTTCGAATGTGGTTTGAATCTGAAGAACTTCAACGAAATCCAGGAAGGCGACCAACTCGAATGCTACGAAGTGGTCGAAGTGGCCCGCACGCTTTAATCTGGGATTGCTGACAGCGAAACGGCGGATGTTTTAAGCGTCCGCCGTTTTGTTGCCGCACATTCATCCAGACGCTTCGCTCTTCCGTACCTTCCACCCGCTTCTGCATATCGACTCACAGGCATGTCCAATAACAATCCCCGCTCTCGTCGCGTTGCCGAGCAGATCCGCCAGGAACTGGCCTCCATTCTGATGCGTGAGATGAAAGACCCGCGCGTCATTGGGGTGTCTTTCACCGCCGTCGATGTGACCTCCGATCTGGAACACGCGAAAGTCTGGTTCACGACATTCAATCCAGATCATCAAGCCGCGCTCAAGGGACTTGCCAGCGCGGCCGGTTTTCTTCGCAGCGAACTGGCCAAGCGGATGAGCATCCGCACTGTTCCTAAGCTCAATTTCCATTATGACGAGTCAGTCGAACGCGGTGCGTACCTGTCGCACCTGATCGACCAGGCGGTGGAAGAGGATCGCCTCCGCCCGCACGATACGACCGAAGAGTCGACAGAAAAACACGGCCCCGATGAAGCGCAAGGTTGACGGCGTCCTGCTGCTGGACAAGCCGGTAGGCCTGAGCTCCAACATTGCGCTGCAAAAGGCGAAACGTCTGTACAGGGCGGAAAAGGCGGGGCATACCGGTACGCTTGATCCCTTTGCCACAGGTTTGTTACCGCTCTGTCTGGGGGAAGCCACCAAGTTTTCTCAATTCCTGCTTGACGCCGACAAGGAATATCTTGCCGTGGTCAAACTCGGCGTGCGGACCAGCAGCGGTGATCCGGAAGGCGATGTGATTGCCCAGCGTCCAGTCAACGTCAGCGAAGCGGAGCTGCTTGCCGCCTTGCCCCGTTTCATGGGCGAGATTGAGCAAATACCGCCGATGCACTCGGCCCTCAAACATGCCGGCCGACCGCTATACGAGTATGCGCGCAAGGGTATTGAAATCGAACGTAAGGCCCGCCGCGTGACCGTCAATGAACTCGTCGTTGAGTCTTTTTCGGGTGACGTTTGCACCCTGCGGGTGCATTGCGGCAAAGGGTTCTATGTCCGCGCACTGGCCGACGATCTGGGTGAAGTGCTGGGATGTGGCGCTCACCTCATTGGTTTGCGCCGCACTGGCGTCGGTCCGTTCAAGATTGAACAGGCGCAGTCTCTTGAAGACTTGTCGGCGTTGGACGAAGTGCTGCGCGATGGCCGCCTCCTGCCGGCCGACATTCTGGTCCATGCATTGCCAGACATTCAGCTGGATATCGAAGCGGCCTGGCAAATTTGTCATGGCCAGGCGATATGGCTGCCGCGTTTGTCTGTTGGTCAACAGTATCGACTTTATGCGCAGGATGCCCGTTTTCTGGGTGTCGGAGAAGTCAATCAGGACGGCAAGGTGGCGCCCAAGCGTTTGGTTGTCACTTGATTTACCCCCATGAATTGCTTGAGAAAATTAACCCTGCGCGAGTAAAATCCGCGTTTTTCGTTGGAGTACCCTAAATGAGTGTTACCACTACCCAGAAGGCCCAGATCGTCCAGGATTACCAGCGCGCCGCCGCAGATACTGGTTCTCCAGAAGTTCAGGTTGCCCTGCTGACCGCCCGCATCAATGATCTGACCGGTCATTTCAAGACCCACGCCAAAGATCACCATTCCCGTCGTGGCCTGCTCAAGATGGTGAGCCGCCGCCGCCGTTTGCTCGACTATCTGAAGGGCGAAAGCGCCGCCAGTTACACCCAATTGATCCAGCGTCTGGGTCTGCGTAAGTAAGTCAGGCATGCCCCGCACGGGGTTGGCATTACCTTGTGGCAAGAAAACGTCGCAAACAGCGTGGTATTCGTAAGCAGACAGATTAGGAAGAGAGCAGCGTGAATCCAGTCAAGAAGTCATTCCAGTATGGACGTCATACAGTCACCCTGGAAACAGGCGAAATAGCTCGCCAGGCCACCGGTGCGGTCGTTGTGAACATGGACGACACCGTGGTACTGGTTACCGTGGTGGCAAAAAACGAAGTCAAGCCTGGGCAGGATTTCTTCCCGCTGACTGTCGACTACCAGGAAAAGGCTTATGCCGCCGGCCGGATCCCCGGCGGCTTCCTGAAGCGTGAGGCGAATAACTCGACCAAGGAAACCTTGATCAGCCGACTGATTGATCGCCCGATTCGTCCGTTGTTTCCGGATGGCTTCTTCAATGAGGTGCAGGTTGTCGCCACGGTGATGTCAGCGAACCCGGAAGTCGATTCCGATATCCCCGCGCTGATTGGCGCTTCTGCCGCCATGGCGCTGTCCGGGCTGCCGTTCGACGGCCCGGTGGGCGCCGCTCGTGTTGGTTACATCGACGGTCAGTATGTACTCAACCCGACGACCACCGAGTTGAAGTCCAGCAAGTTGAATCTGGTCGTTGCCGGCACAGAAAGCGCCGTGCTGATGGTTGAATCGGAAGCTGACCAATTGTCGGAAGACGTGATGCTGGGTGCCGTGGTGTTTGGTCATGAGCAGATGCAGGCCGCCATCGACGCGATCAACGATCTGGCCGATGAGGCTGGCAAGGATGCTTGGGACTGGACCGCGCCGGAACCCGATGCCGTGCTGCTGGAAAAGATGAACGCGTTGTGCGCAGACGCGCTCTCCGCAGCTTATTCGATCAAGCAGAAGCAAGCCCGCGTGACTGAAATCGAAGCCATTCGCAGTCGGGTTTTTGCCGAGCTGATAACGTCGGACATGGATACCACCCAGGCCAACGCCATCAAGGACATGTTCCACGCGCTCGAAGCCAAGGTCGTGCGCAGTCGCATCCTGGCAGGCGAGCCGCGTATTGATGGGCGCGATACCCGCACGGTGCGTCCGATCACCATTCGTACCGGCGTGCTGCCGCGCGCTCACGGTTCCGCACTGTTTACCCGTGGCGAGACGCAGGCGTTGGTTGTTGCCACCCTCGGCACCGGTCGCGATGAGCAGATCGTTGAAGCGCTGACCGGTAACTACAGTGACCATTTCCTGCTGAACTACAACATGCCGCCCTTCGCCACCGGC
>Ga0209285_10000483_pt1 | contig 13578 bp, 14 predicted proteins | sample PPLLak3March2015_2_FD_187249 | JGI IMG/M metagenome (GOLD analysis project Ga0209285, IMG submission 187249) | Freshwater sediment microbial communities from Prairie Pothole Lake near Jamestown, North Dakota, USA - PPLs Lake P8 Core (3) Depth... | ecosystem: Environmental > Aquatic > Freshwater... | reverse complement strand
GTCTAATTGTACTCCTATCAAAGAAACTGTTATTCCTGCTCCTCTTGCCGCGCTTATTGCTTGTAGTGTTTCTTTTTCTGGTTCAATGCCTACTGTTGGCAGTGCGTCTGTGAGTATTATCAAATGTTTTGTTTCGTCTGTTGCTGGAAACATTTCGACGCTTTTTGCTATCATGGCTGCGAAGTCTGTTTGCCTGCTGGCTTTTATGCGTGATATTTCGTTGAGTATTGTTGAGAAGTCTCTTGTTGGTGGTATTGCTGATTTGATTTCGCTTCCGAATACTACTACTCCCACGTCATCTTTGTCTTCTATTGCTCTATATGCGAGTGCTATTCCTGCTCTTTTGCAAGTATCAAGTTTTCTGCCTTTCATGCTTGCTGATGCGTCCAAAGCGAATATCAAAGATATTTTTCCTCTGCCTTCTCTTTGCGAGGTCATTAGGTCTTCTCCGTGAAGTTTGGCGTGTTGTCTTCTTATTGCCATGTGAACTGACCTTTTCATGTTCAAATCCTTGTACCTGTCTCCGTGTTTGTATTTTCTTGTTTCTGTTTTTTCTCCGTAATGTGCTGTTTTTTTGTTTACTTTTTCCCCTATTTTGTCTTTTGTTATGAAATTGTCGAGTTCTTTTACTAGAACTATTGCTCCGAGTTCTGCTCCTTTGCTCGTTATGAGTCCTTCTCTGTCTACAAGGTCTTCTTCTTTTAGTTTCTCAACGTTTTGGTACAAAGCTTTCTGTAGTTCTTTTCTGAATTCTGGTATTTTCAGGTTTTTCTCGATGTAATTGGGGTCATACCCTGTTAATAATCTTATGAGTTTGTCTCCGAGTAATTGTTTTGTTATTGAGAAGTTTTGGACCATTTGCGCAAACAGCAGGCTGGGCGTGAATGCTCCTATGCTTCTGTTTGTTGCTTCGTGTATTAGTTCTGCGTGTTCTATTGTGTTTTTGTCTGACTGTAGAACTGAATTCATTAGTTTGTCTTCTACGTATTGTTTGTGTAGTTTTCCTTCGGCGGATTCTCCTTTAGAAATGTCTTCTACTTCTTGCTCGATGTCAAAGACCACCACCACCGGTTAACTCGGGGTGTTGGCCTGAGAATGCGTCAAATTGTTCTTGTATGAATTCTTCGTTTGTTTGCATGTATTTGACGCTTGGTTTTAGTTCGATTCTGTGCGCGAGTACTGAGATTATTGCTTCTGTTATGTCTTCTGCTGTTACTGTTTTTCTTTTTGCCAGGAATGCGTTTGCTTGTGCTCGCTCGTATATTCCTATTGATGCTCTGACGCTTGGTTTTCTCAGTATGTTTTTGTGTTCGCGGAGCATTCTTACGAATAGTATTGCGAGAGCGAGTAAATCTTCTTCGAAGGTGACTGTTAATTTCTGTCCTTTGTCCAGTACTATTCTTTTTTCTATGTCCAGGCTTTCTGGGTATCCCATGTGGACTATGTCAAATCTGTCCATGAAGACGTCTGATAGTTTTTCTGTTGCTGCTGTTTCTTCTGGGTTCATTGTGCCGATGAAGATGAAGTTTGCTGGTAGTTCAACTGTATACGCGCCTAATGTTGCTTTTCCTTCTTCAAGAACTTGTAATAGTGCGTTTTGTAGTTTTTCAGGGCACCTGTTTACTTCGTCAAAGAATAGTATTCCATAATTTGCTTTGAATATCTTGCCTGGAGTGAATGCTTGTATGCTTGTTGGTCCGAACTGTAGTGCTTTGACTGGGTCTATGTCTCCTAACAAATCTTCGACTGTTAAATCCGGGCTGCCTTGTACTCGTACAAATCTTTCTTCTCCTGTTACTTTTGCTGTTTTTTGTTTTTTTAGTTTGCATTCCGGGCATAGTGGTTGTTTTGGGTCGCAGTGGTATTGGCATTCGTTCAGGGTTAATTGTGGTAGTAGTTTAGCTATGTTCTTTGCCAGTGTTGTTTTGCCTATGCCTGGCGGTCCAAGTATTATCAGGTGCCTGTCCATTAGCAGGGCGCTTTTTAGCTGGTGTTTTGTTCTTTCCTGTCCCAGAATGTCTGTGAATGGGTCTGTTTGCAGGAATACTTTTTGGAAGTGTTCACTCATAGCCTTTATTTTTAGTAAACGTTGGTTTAAATACTTAACGTTTGTATCTTTTCATTGCTCTTTTTATGACTGGTTTTGCGTGTTTTCGAACTTTTCCCATTTCTCTTTTTAGTTCCTGTTTCGCGAAGGTTTTTATTCTTTCTTTTTCTGCTTTTATTTCAGTCATTAGTGCAGAGTAGAGTCTTTTTGCTTCTTTTTTGTCTATTATTCCCGCGCTTACCAGCATTTTTAGTTCTTTTAGTAGTTTTTCTTTTGCCTTTCCGGCTATTCTTGCTCCAAGGCTGACTGCTTTTCTTATTCGTTTTGCCATTTTTCACCTCTCGTGATTGTCGTATTTTGGATTTCCTTCTCTGGATATGGAAATGAATAATGATATGATGAACACGCTTGCTGCTGTCAGGCATGCAATGCTTATCATGCTGTACGTTCCTACTTTTGGTCCTACTTCTGTGAGCATTGCTCCTGAGAGTATGAGTGCTGCTGAGAGCATCGAATAGCTTAGCCTGTTGCTTGAGAGGTTGATGTCTTTTCCTAGATGCCTGAATTTTGTGTCGTCAAGGTGAAATTCCACCCTCCCCCGTTTGACTGCTTCGAGTGCGTCTATTGTTCTTCCTGGAAGTTCTGCTATTGCTTGTGCAAATTGTTTTGAGCTTTGTGCGAACTTTTCGATTATTTTTTTTGGTGATTTCTGTTTTTTCAGCAATTGTGCTATTTTTGGTCTTGAGTAATCTACAAAGTTGAATCTGGGGTCTAGTTTTCTTGCTGTTGATTCTGCTGTCATCATTCCTTTTCCCAGCAGTACGATGTCTTTTGGTAGTTGTATGTGGTTTTTGTAGCAGAGTGTGAACAATTGATGCATGAGGTGTGTGACTCTTCTTTGTTCTGGATTGTTTTCCCACCATTTTCTGTATAAGTCTTGTACTTGTGTTGTGAAGTCTTCAAGTTTTGTTTTGCTTGATGGTCTTCCATACGTCAGGAGTACTTCTGATATTTGTTCAGGGTCTTTGTTGAGTATTGCTAAATACAATTTGAGTCCTAGCTCGGTTGTTGTTTTGTCTATGTGTCCTACTATGCCGAAGTCCAGCAGTCCTATTTTGCCGTTTTTGAGTAGCAGGACATTTCCTGGGTGGAGGTCTGCGTGGAATGTTCCTGTGTTGAACATCTGGTCGAGGAAGGCGTCAATTATTTTTTTTGCGATTTGTGGTTTGTCTGTTTTGCTTGTTTCTGATAGTTTTTTGCCTTCCAGGTATTCCATTGTCAATACTTTTTCTGTTGTCTGTGACCAGTATACTTGAGGTATGACTACTGTTCGGGATGCTTTTCTCATGTTGTCTATGTTTCCTGCTTCTACTGTGAAATCGAGTTCTTTTCTGGTGTATTGTTCGAACTCATCTACTATTATTGGTATGTTGATTCCGTTGTGGAGGTGTTTTTGGAGTTTTTGTGCTATGTAGCGTATGATGTCTATGTCTGCTGAGAATTTTTTTGCTATGTCTGGTCTTTGTACTTTTATCGCGACTGCTTTTCCTGTTTTCAGTCTTGCTTTGTGTACTTGTGCTACGCTCGCGCTTCCTAGTGGCTTTGCGTCTATGTGGCTGTATATGTCTTTGACTGGTTTGTTGAATTCTTTTATTATTACTTGTTCGACTGTGCTTAGTTTTTCTGGCGGGACTTCGTCAAGCAGTTTTGAGAATTCTTCACAATATTCCTGCGGAACTAAATCAGGTCTTATGCTGAGCAGTTGTCCGAGTTTTATGTATGCTCCTCCTAATTCTTCCATTGCCATTCTTAGTCTTTTTGGCAGGTCAGATGGGAGTTCTTCTTCTCCTCGGTTGAAGAATGGCAGTTGCCAGGTGAACCCGTACCTGCTGAGTATGCTGCCTAGTCCGTGTTTTGCTAATACTTTGATTACTTCTCCTACTCTTTCTATATTGCCGCTTTTCATCTCTTTTTCCGATTTATTCGTTTCTTAGTATATATAAATTATGTTGCTCTCGAAAGCTAACTATTATTATAGTATCGAAGGCTTTTTAAATAAGTGTTTTAGTCTGCTGGTAAATGTACGAATTAATCGTTTCTGAAAAACCTGATGCCGCCAAGCGTATTGCAGAGGCTTTGGCTGATGGGTCTCCATCAAAAAAGGACATTAAGGGTATTCCTTATTATGAGCTTAAGCATGGTAAGAAGGATATTGTTGTTGGCTGTGCTGTTGGTCACTTGTTTGGTTTGGCTGAGAAGACTAAGTCCAAGGGTTTTGCTTATCCTGTTTTTGATATTGAGTGGGTGCCTACGTGTACGATTAACAAGAATTCTGCTTTTACTAAGAAGTATTTGGATGCTTTGAAAAAGCTTGCTAAGGGTGCTTCAAGTGTTTCTGTGGCAACTGACTACGATGTTGAGGGCGAAGTTATTGGATTGAATATTGTTCGTTTTGTTTGTAATAAGAATGATGCTCATCGTTTGAAGTTTTCGACTTTGACTAAGGAGGATCTTGTTGAGGCTTATGAGAAGGCTTCTGCTCATCTGGATTGGGGTCAGGCAGAGGCTGGTGAGACTCGTCACTTTTTGGATTTTTATTATGGTATTAATTTGTCAAGGGCGTTGACGAGCGCGATTAAGAATGCTGGTATGTTCAAGATTTTGAGCACTGGTCGTGTTCAGGGTCCTGCTTTGAAGATTCTTGCTGACAGGGAGCGTGAGATTCTTGCTTTCAAGCCTGTGCCTTATTGGATGATTGAGCTTCAGGCTAAGGCTAAGAGTGAGTCTCTTGTTGCTTGGCATGAGGCTGATAAGTTCTGGGAAAAGGATAAGGCTGTTGCCGTGATGGACAAGGTGCAGGATAAGAAGAAGGGTAAGGTTGCTCAGGTTAAAAAAGGGCAATTCCATCAGAATCCTCCTGTTCCTTTTGATCTTACGAGTTTGCAGACAGAGGCGTATCGTTGTTTTGGTCTTAATCCGAGTGTTACTTTGTCTATTGCTCAGGAATTGTATACTAATGGTTGGATTTCTTATCCGCGTACTAGTTCGCAGGAATTGCCTCCTAGTATTGGTTTTCAGAAGATTTTGAAGGGTTTGGCCAAGCATCCTGAATTTGCAGAGCTTGCTAATTTGTTGTTGAAGAAGGATAAGTTGGTTCCGAATAATGGCAAGAAGACTGATCCTGCTCACCCGGCTATTTTTCCTACTGGTATTTTGCCGAAGAGTTTGGAAAACAGGCAGGCTAAGGTTTATGATTTGGTTGTGAAGCGCTTCTTTTCTGTTTTTGGCACTCCTGCTATTCGTGAGACTGTTATTGCAAGGATTGATGTTAATACGGAAATTTTTGTTGCAAAGGGCACTCGCACTGTTGAGAAGAACTGGCATATTTTCTATGCTCCTTATGTGAAGCTTGAGGAAGAGGAATTGCCTAAGATGGAGGAGGGCGATGAGATTTCTGTCAAGAAGTTTGTTTTGCATGATGAGCAAACCCAGCCTCCTAAGAGGTACACGCCTGCAAGCTTGATTCGCGAGCTTGAGAAGAGGAACTTAGGCACAAAGGCTACTCGTGCTGAGATTGTGGAGACTTTGAAGAGGCGTAATTATGTTACTGGTGAGTCTTTTACTGTTACTCAGCTGGGTATGGAGATTATTATTATTCTTGAGAAGCACTCGCCTGCTATTTTGGATGAGGAGCTTACCAGGCATTTTGAGATTGATATGGAGTCTATTCGTGAGGGTAAGAAGCATCGTGATGAGATTCTTGATGAGGCAAAGACTGTTCTTGTGAAAATGCTTTCTGAGTTTAAGTCTAAGGAAAAAATTGTTGGCGAGGAGTTAAAGAAGACTTTTGGTGAGACTAGGGCTACTTTGACGACTGTTGGTCAGTGTCCTGCCTGCAAGTCTGGCGCTCTTACTTTGCGTTTTGGAAAGTTTGGCAGGTTTATTGCTTGTGACAAGTATCCTGAGTGTAAGACTACTTTCAAGCTTCCTTCTTCTGGATTGATTGAGGTTACTCATAACTTGTGTCCTCATTGCAAGTTTCCTATGATTAAGATTATTCGCAAAGCCAAGCGTCCTCAGGAGGTCTGTATTAATCTTGACTGTCCTAGTAAGGCTGTTCCTGCGACTGCAGAGAAGCCTTGTCCTAAGTGTAAGGAGGGTAGAATGGTCGTGCGTAAGTCTGTTTATGGTAGTTTTCTTGCTTGCAATCGTTTTCCTAAGTGCAGAAATATTGAGCGTATTAATAATCCGAACCAGACTGCAAAAAAGAGTGCTGAAAAGGGCAAAGCCTGAGTTTGCGACATTGTGAGTGCGAGAGAAGAGTCTTAAACATGCTTGCAACGCAAGCATTTATGAATTGCTTCTCGAGTCACGAACAAAAAGCAGTTTTGATCAAACTTTTTTGAAAAGTTTGTTTCCTAAGTGCAGGAATATTGAGCGTATTAATAATCCGAACCAGACTGCGAAAAAGAGTGCTGAAAAAAACAAAAGTTCTTAAATGGGTATGATGTTTTTGTTTTCATGAAATGGGTGATTATTTTTCTTTTGCTTTCTACTGTAGTAGTTGCGAATGTTATTAACTCGGGTAATATTACTTTGCTTGCTTTGATGGAGAGTGAGGCTGGCAAGTCTGGCACTGTTGCTAATCTTAATCTGGAATTGCGTCCGGGTAGTGAGCGCGTTTTTTTGGCGACTTATCCTATGACTAAGGTTACTACTCAGGCGTCTTTGCGTTTTGCTCAGCAGGTTGCTTGTAAGCAGGTTGAAGTTGATTGTTCTAAGTATGATTTCTTGTTTACGATTCGTGCTATGCCGGGTATTGTTGGTGGTCCGAGTGCTGGTAGTGCTGCTGCTTTTTTGACTGCGGCTTTGCTTTTGAATAAGACTGTTCCTCAGGATGTTGCTATGACTGGGACTATCAATAGCGGCGGGATTATTGGTCCTGTTGGTGGTTTGAAGTATAAGGTTATGGCTGCTGCTAATAATAGCATTAGGACTGTTTATTTGCCTGCGGGCACAAAGGATTCTAAGGAGAATAATGTGACTACTGATCTTGTTGAGTTTGGCAGGGAATTGAATTTGACTGTTATGGAGGTTTCCACTCTTGGTGATGCTTTGGAGCTTTCTCTTGGTTTTCCGCAGTATCGTGGCAGTGATTCTTTGAATATTGAGGAGCGTTATCAGAGGATTATGCGTGATGTTTCTAATGATTTGTGTCAGCGTACTAAGGATTATCTTTCTGTGCCGATTAAGGCGAATATGACGCAGGTCGCAAATTATACTGAGCGGGCTGCGAAGGAACAGTTGGATGGTGCATTTTATGCTTCTGCTTCTTATTGTTTCCGTGCTAATGTTGAGTACAAGCGTGCTTGGTATGAGGAGCAGAATTTTTCTAAGGAGCAATTGTTGGAAAAGGTTGACTTGTTGAAGCATGAGACTGAAGCGGTTAAGAAGAAGTTTAATGGTAGGAATGTTTCAAGTTTGGGTGACGTTCAAACGTTCATGGCTGTTATGGAGCGTATTGGTGAGGCTGAGGATTCTTTGGCTGTTGTTTCTGAAGCTCTTGATAAAAATGAGACGGATATGGCTGGCGAGCTTGGTTATGCTGAGGAGCGCTTGTTTTCTGGTATTACTTGGGCGAGGTTTTTTAATGGCAATCAGACTTTTGTTATTAATACTGAGGATTTGAAGTCTGTTTGCATTTCCAAGATTTCTGAGGCTGAGGAGCGTTATAATTATGTTAAGAGCATGATTCCTGAAGCGCTTGATGCTACTAGGGATGATATTGACAAGTCTTATGGTCTTTTGAATAACGGTGATTATATTATGTGTCTTTATGTTGCTTCTAAGGCAAAGTCAGAGGCTGATGTTGTTCTTGGCTTGATGGGTGTTGAGGAGTCTCGTTTTGATGAGGTTATTGATTTGAAGCTTGAGATTACCCGGCAGGCTTTGATTAAGGCTCAGCAAAAGAACATTTTCCCTATTATTGCGTATAGTTATTATGAGTATGCTAAATCTTTGAGGAGTTTTGACAGGGTTTCCTGTCTGTTGTTTACTGAGTATGCTTTGGAATTGTCGAATTTGGATATTTATTTTCAGGAAAAAAAGCCTGTATTGCCTGTTGTTGAGAAATTCTCTATTCCTCCTGCTTTGTTTGTTTTTGTTGTTGGTTTTGGTCTTGGCGGAATTTTTGTTTTGCTTCTTACAAGGAGTTCTAAAAAGTCTGAAAAAGGCAGGAAAAGACGTTCATCTAGAAGGTAGTTTTTAAACCCTGCAGACGCCCTTGCGGACGCCTGCGAGGGAAAAAGAGGTGATTTTGAAATCGTTACAAGGTATAAGAATGCTTATCGCCTCTTACACCCCTGTTACTACTCTCGTATAGTATATGACATATTTAAATCTTTCGCTTTTCGACTACTACGGAGTGGCAACAGAAGGATTATAGAGGGGCTCTTTATAAAGGGTTCTATGAGTAAATGGGCTGTTTTGCTGTTCTTGCTTTCTGCCTGTATTACCGGTCTTGTAGTGCATATTCCTGAGGAAACCGGCTCTATTGAGGCTTATTTTTGCGATCAGGTTGATTGCAGGCAGGTCTTCATTGAAAAGACCGATAATGCCAGTTCCCTTGATTGTGCGTTTTATCATGCTAATGAGCCTTTTTTTGAGGTTTTGGAAGCTAGGAATGCTAGGCTGGTTGTTGATGGTGAGCATCCTCTTAAGGGTGCTGTTAAGGAGTATGGAGGGGGTTTGATGCACAATAAGTTTTGTGTTATCAATAACGAGTTTGTTTGGACTGGTTCCTGGAATCCTGCTCAGGAGATGTCTATTGCTAATAATGTTGTTTTTGTTCAGAGTAAGACTTTGGCAAGGGCTTATCAGGCAGAATTTGATGAGCTTTACAGCGGGGTGTTTCATGGCGGTGATTCCTCTCCTGGTCTTGTTAAATTGAATGGCAATCTTGTTGAAAGTTATTTTTGTCCTGAGGATGATTGTCAGTCTCATGTTTTGAGTGTTCTTCGTGATGCAAAAACATCTATTCATTTTATGGCGTACTCTTTCACTGATGATGATATCAGCTCTCTGCTTCTTGAAAAAATAGACGAAGGTGTTGGTGTGAAAGGCATCTTTGATCCGAGGAAGGATAAGTATAGCGAGTATGAGAAACTAAAGAGCGTCTCCAAGATTGTTAAGGTTCATCACAAGGTGTTTATTGTTGACGGACATACTGTCATCACTGGCAGTTACAATCCCACAAAAAACGGCAATGAGCAGAATGACGAGAATGTTATGATTATTCGTGATTCTGGGATTGCTCAGGAGTTTGAACAGGAATTTGCGCGTTTATTTGATTAGGTCGTGTTTTTTGAGAATTATCTTGAGTTTTTCAAAGTCTGGTGATTCTTTGAAGGTTCTTAATTGTTCGTCTGGAAGCTGTTTTACCACGGATAGTGCTATTTTTGATATTTCTTTCATGTCGCCGGACATGTCTTCTACTTGCATTTTTGTTCTTAGCAGTTCTTCGTTTAGTGGTTCTTCTTTTTTGAATAGTTTTGCCAGCATTCCTTCTTTTGGCTCTGTTTTTGCCTCTTCTTCGTAAACCTCTACTTGTTCTGGCAGTTCTACGTGTTCTTTTTTCTTTTCTGGAAGGAATTTTTTAAGTATGTCTTTGAAGTTGAATCCTGCTCTTTTTCTCGCGTGCAGGTATTCTTCCATATCCCTTTCAAACTCTTCTTTGTGCATGGTGTTTTTGAACCTGATTTGTTATAAAAACCTTTTGTTTGTAATGGCTTTTAATTGGTTTGAAAGCTGGTTTTATTCTTTTTATCCATTGTCAGGAAGCTCTTTTATGCAGGGAGAAATCTTTTTCTTGGTTTCACTATGTTAATTCATAAAGGAAAGTAAAATAAAAAGTAAAAAATCTATTTATAGAATGTTTCGCTTGTTGGTATGTCACTTTTGCTTCGGTGTATAACATCTACGTCTCTGACTACGTTTGGCGCATATTCTTCATAGTCGTACCTTGCTACTAGTATATCTCCTTTTCTTTTGTCTGCTCTCATCACAATTCCTGTTGCAGGGTCTATGTTTAGTTCTACTGCAGGAATTTCGTCAAATTTGGCCAGCGTTACTATTCTTCCGCCTTCAAGGTGGTATTTGTTTTCTTCTAGGAATGCTGGTTCTTTGTCAAGGTATGAGAACAGCCAGTCTTCTGGGAGTGTTGCATCGTATTCTGTGAATGATACTGGATATCCTAAATCAAATATTTCCAGTTGCGAGCATTGTCTGTTTAACTGGCTTGTTTGCCCTTCGCAGTATGCTATTGCGTTCTTGTTTGCTCTGTCCACGTATACTGTGTCATAATAGAACATGTTTTTCTTGATGTCTCCGAATGATACGTCTTTTACTGTTCTGGGAACGTTTAGTATTATCTTGTATGTTGTTCCTTTCACAAAATATCTGTCTCCTTTGTACATGAATCGGTATCCTGTTACTTTTGCGAATTTGTCAAGGAACTTGTACATTCGTGTTGGTTTGGCTGTTGATATTGTTTCTTCTTTGACTTCTTCTTTTACTTCTTCTTTGGTTTCTGTCGTTGTATTTTCTGCTGGAGGTTGTTCAACAGGTTTTTCTTCTATTTCCACTATCTCTGGCGTTGTCTCTGGCTGTTCTTCTGTTGCCTGTTCTTTGAGTTGGTCTGCTATTTCTTTTGCTTTGCTGTCTTTAGTCGTTTCTTGAGCGCATGCTGCAAGAACGAGTAATATTGCCACGATTAATGGTAAGTATTTCATAATATATTTTTCCAGCAAGCCCTTTATAAGCTTTATTGTGAAAGCGTTTAAATATTACAACATAATTGTTTATGTATGCAAGAGAGATGTGCTGGTGTTGTTGTTGTTAATGATGGCAAGTTTTTGTTGCTTCTTTACGACGCAGGTCATTGGGATTTTCCTAAGGGTCATATTGAGAAGGATGAGTCTGCTGAGCAGGCTGCTTTAAGAGAGTTAAAGGAGGAAACCGGCATTGTTGATGCTGAACTTTTGCCTGGTTTTTCCGCAGGCATTCGTTATTTTTTCAGGAAAGAGGGGCAGGTTGTTGCGAAGGAGGTTGTTTTTTTTGTTGCCAAGACAAGGACCAGCAAAGTTGTTTTGTCACACGAGCACAAGGATTTTATCTGGCTTTCTTTTAATGATGCTTTGGCTAAGCTTACTTATGATAATGCTAAAGAGGTTTTGAAAAAGGCAGGTGAGTTTTTGCATGACCCGAAATCGTGAGATTGCTGAGATGTTTTACGAGATGGCTGACGTTCTGGAGATGCAGGGCGTTGATTGGAAGCCTGCTGCTTATCGTAAGGCTGCTCGTGCTTTGGAAATTTGCGAGCCTGTTGAGAAACTCTATGCCACTGGCGGAATAAAGGCGTTGATGGACATTCCTGGTGTTGGTCAAAGTATTGCTGGGAAGATTGAGGAGTTTTTGAGGACTGGAAAGATGAAGGAATTTTTGCAGATTGTGAAGAAGATTCCTGAGGGTGTTGAGGAGATGATGCGCGTTCCTGGTCTTGGTCCTAAGAAGGTTATGCGTTTGTACAAGGAGTTGAAGATTAAGTCTGTTGAGCAGCTTGAGCGTGCTGCTAAGGCCGGTAAGTTGAGGAGGCTTGCTGGTTTTGGTATTAAGAGCGAGCAGGATATTTTGCGTGGTTTGGAAATCGTTAAGAAAGGTGCTGAGCGTTCTTTGCTGGGTGTTGCTTTGCCTGTTGCGCAGGAGATTGCTGAGCGTTTGTCAAGGGTTGATGGTGTTGCGAGAGTTGAGCCTGCTGGCAGTTTGCGTCGTATGAGCGAGACTGTTGGTGATATTGATATTCTTGTTATCAGCAAGAAGCCTGCGAAGGTTATGGACTTTTTCACAAAGATGCCTGAGGTCAAGGTTGTTCTTGCTAAAGGTCTTACTAAGAGCACGGTTATTTTGTCTGAGGGTATCCAGTCCGATGTCCGCGTTCTTGACGAGAGGTCTTTTGGTTCTGCTTTGCAGTATTTTACCGGCAGTAAGGATCATAATATCGTGCTCAGGCAGATTGCCATTAAGAAGGGTTTCAAGCTGTCAGAGTATGGTTTGTTCAAGAAAGACCGGTATGTTTGTGGCAGGTCTGAGAGGGAGGTTTATGCAAAGCTTGGTTTGCCTTTGATTCCTCCTGAATTGAGGGAGAATCATGGCGAGATTGAGGCTGCTAAAAAGCACAGATTGCCTGATTTGATTTCTTATGGTGATATTAAGGGTGATTTGCACGTTCATTCGAATTGGAGTGATGGTTTGTATAGTATTGAGCAGATGGCGAGAACTGCTGAGAAGATGGGTTACAAGTACGTTGCGTTTACTGATCATTCAAAAAGCGAGCATATTGCTAATGGCATGGATGAGAAGCGTCTTGTGAGATATTTGAAGGAAATTGATAGGGTTCAGAAGAAAGTTGGCATTCGTATTTTGAAGGGTTCTGAGGTTGATATTTTAGCTGACGGCTCTCTTGATTATAGTGATAAATACTTGAAAGAGCTTGATTTGGTTGTTGCTTCTGTTCATTCGCGCTTTAAGTCCTCACGTGAGGATATGACGAAGCGTATTTTGAAGGCTTTTGAGAATCCTTACTTGAACATTTTTGCTCATCCGACTGGCAGGTTGATTGGCCGTCGTGAGCCTTACGATTTTGATTTTGAGAAGGTTGCGGTTGCCGCTAAGGAAAGGGGGATTGCGTTGGAAGTGAATTCTTATCCTGACCGTCTTGATTTGAAGGACGTGCATATCAGAAAGGCGATTGAGGTTGGCTGTAAGATTTCAATTGATACTGATTCTCATTCTGTTGACCATTTGCGTTTCATTAAATTCGGTGTTGCTCAGGCGAGGCGTGGTTGGGCAGAGACTAAGGATGTTATTAATACTTGGCCGTTGAAAAAATTAGAAAAATTTTTAAGAAGGTAAAAGGAAAAATACTATAATGCCGATAATCAACAAAACAAAGGACAGTGTGTTGGCTGACTCTTTTGAGGAGTGCCGTTCTTTTTGGCAGCAGACTAAAGGCATGATGTTCAGGAAAAAAGTTGTTCCTTTGGTTTTTCGTTTTTCTAAGGAGCAGATTGTTAATTTGCATTCCTGGTTCTGCCCGGACAACATAGATCTGGTTTTTCTCGACGAGAACTGGGAGGTTGTTGAGCTTCAGCCTGAATGGCCTCCTTGGAGCAGTTTTTCTCCTCAGAAAGCTTTCATGTTTTTGCTGGAACTGCCTGCTGAAACTATCTGGAAATCTGGTACCCAGTTAGGAGATGTCATCCACATTCATTAAACTCTTTTTTCAAGTCTTATCTCGCGGGTCGCCTGTCCTGACTCTATTTTTGTTACAACTGGGAGTATCATCAGTAATTCTTGTCCGGCGATGACAGGATGTTGGAATGTTTGGATGGGTAGTTGTCTTAACTGTCTTAAAACCCTGCCTTGAATGGATTTGTCAACTATGAACTCGCCTTGCGAGTTTGCTTCTATGCCTT
>Ga0209285_10000482_pt1 | contig 13602 bp, 15 predicted proteins | sample PPLLak3March2015_2_FD_187249 | JGI IMG/M metagenome (GOLD analysis project Ga0209285, IMG submission 187249) | Freshwater sediment microbial communities from Prairie Pothole Lake near Jamestown, North Dakota, USA - PPLs Lake P8 Core (3) Depth... | ecosystem: Environmental > Aquatic > Freshwater... | reverse complement strand
CCTGCCCCAGGATATTGGCGAAAAAGAGGATGCGATTGTTTTACAGAACGTGAAGGGTGAACTCGAATTCGACAACGTAACCTTCAACTACGAATTGGATGAAACCAAATTGCTCAAGGATGTCAAACGGTATGGAAGGATGGCAGATGTGGGAGCAGTCTTGTCGGGCGGGAAACCGGCAACAGACAACGAACGACAGACAACGAGTAAGGGGCTGAACGGACAATCGCCCGAACTCGGTGACCGGGGAGAAAGAAGCGAAGCGTACTCCCCCGATCCGGAACCAACCTCCCAGGCCAGGATCACCGCCCTGGAGGGAATCTCCTTCACCGCCCATCCCGGGCAACTGGTCGCCCTGGTCGGCCCTTCGGGCGCGGGCAAAACCACGCTGACATATCTCATCCCAAGATTGTACGACCCGACCGGCGGCGTCATCCGCGTCGACGGGCATGAACTGCGGGATGTGAACCTTGATTCGCTGGCGGCTGCGATCGGCATGGTGACGCAGGAAACGTATCTCTTCCACGACACTATTCGGACGAATCTAACCTATGCAAAAATGGATGCCTCGCAAGCGGAGATCGAAGCTGCCGCACAGGCTGCCAACATCCACCACTTCATCATGGAATTGCCGGATGGCTACGACACGATCGCGGGTGAGCGCGGCTACCGGCTGAGCGGTGGCGAGAAACAGCGCATCGCCCTGGCGCGCGTGATCCTGAAAGACCCGCGCATCCTGGTACTCGATGAAGCCACCAGCCACCTCGACAGCGAATCCGAAGCGCTGATCCAGGAGGCCCTCAAGCGCGTCATGGCCGGGCGCACGAGCATCGTCATTGCCCACCGCCTGTCCACGATTTTGGCCGCGGATCTGATCCTGGTGATGGATCGAGGTAGGATTGTGGAAAGAGGGACACACGAGGAGTTAATTGCGCTAAATGGGTTGTATGCCCAATTGTATGAGACGCAATTCAATAGGGAAAAGGTTTAAGCCCAGCCCGTCGCTTCGCAACTCATCCCCAAGATACGACGATGAAAATTTGGGGGCAAATTACGGATTCTTCACCGAAACCAGGATCACCGCCCGTTCCACGCGTAAATCCTCACGTATTACCAGCAGGCGCAGGGCATACAGGCCATTCAAGTCACTGGTATCCCATTCCGCCAACAGACTCTCTTCCACGGGCGCATCCACATCCGCGCCGATCTGGAACCATTCCTGCGGGTTCAGCCCCTGGCCGTATTCCAGGCGATAGGAAGCAAAATCATCTCCTGTGGCTGTGCCGATGATCTCAACCATTCCACTGACTTCCGCAAATAAGGCCGGTGAAGCGATATTGATATCTGGATCGGGAGATGGCACCTGGATGGTATCGTAGGAGGAGGGCGGAGCCAGGATGCCCGCCGCTTCGGCCCAGGCCTGTGCATCAGATGGCACCATCATGTAAACTCTTTCCTCGATCAGTTCCGGCGGGGTGAAAACGGTTGCCAGGAAGCCCGTCTCGCGGTTGACCTCGAAAGCCTGGAAGAGCGTATCGGCCTGGTTCGGCTCGTTGCCGGTGATGAACACATCCCGGACCACATTCGGGCAGGCCGAGGTCACCAGCAGGCCGGATGGGTTGCAGACTTCCATCTCGGTTACGCCGGGAGGCATATCCCAGCCCAGAGCCGGCAAGCCCTGGCTGGCATATTGCATCAGCGCGCTCCACAGGCCGGACACCGCATCCAACGGGACCTTCACCTGCCCATCGCCCATCCAAACCGCCGCGACACGCTGGGGGGTATAGCCGACCAACCAGGCATCCTGCCCATTGGATGTCTGCCCGAGTTTCACACCCGCCGGTCGGCCGATCTCAAGCAGGGCGGCATCCCCGAACATTGGACCGCGGGCCACACCATCGCTCAAGATATCATTCATGAGATACACCAGTTGGGCGCTGACCAGCAGCAGCCGCTCGGGCTGCTGCCAGTCCAGCCAGATGGCATGATCGACCGTGGAAACTTCCAGCACGGTGATTGGACGGAAACTGGTCGCCGTTATCTCCTGCCCGGCCATCACACCCTCGGCGGCGAAAACACCATAAGCCTGGGCAGCCTCCAGCAAGGTCAGGTCACCGGACAGCAGGCTGAAATCGGGCGACAAATCGATGCCAAACGATGCGGCAGTGCGGCGCACATTTTCCAGCCCCATCTGCTCCAGCAGGGATGCGGCCGGCGGCAGGGTATCGTTGACCAGCGCCTCCCGCAGGCTGACCGGGCCGCGGTACCTGCCATCGAAGTTTTCAACCATACCGGGGATATCCCAGCCCAGGGAGGCCGGGCTCAAGCCACGTGTGAAACCGGTCAGGTAAATGAATGGCGTCAACAACGAACCCGCCGGGTGCGAGGACAGGTAAGCCGTCCCCTGGCCGAGACGGGTCTCCCCGACCGCCGCCAGCACCTGCCCGCTGCCAGCATCGAGCACCAGGGCGCTGGCCGCCAGGGACTCCCATCCCGGCTCCGGCAGGAGGGAGGCCAGGAACCGGGCGGCTTCACAGGATGAACCATCCGCCGCCGTGATCTGCGTCAGGTTGCCGGCCAGGTGCAGGGTCTGGGCCTGGAGCGCACATTCGACCTGCAGTTGTAATGCGTAATCCAACGTGGTACGGATGACCAGCCCGCCGCGGGCCACGCGCCCGCTTCCCAGGTGTTCGTTCAGTTGGGAAAGAACAAGGTTGGTGAAGGCGGTACCCCCCTCACCCCGGGCCTCTCCCCCCTGAATAGAAGGGGGGAGAGGGGGAATGGACTGAACCATCCCCATCGCCAGCATGATCTGCAAGGTTTCCAGGCGGCGCTGTTCGGCGGCTTGGGGGGCATCGAATGGGTTGAGCGCCGGGGCCTGGCCGACTGCCGCCAGCAGGACAGATTCCGAGAGGTCCAGATCGGCGGCAGACTTGCCGAGATATAGTTGGGCAGCCGATTCGATGCCATAGGCATAGTTCCCAAAATCGAGGCTGTTCAGGTACCATTCCAATACCTGCTCGCGGCCATAGCGCTGGGTCACCTGGGCCGCCAGGATGCGCTCGCGCAGGGCGCGGCGGATGGATGCTGGTTCATCCCACAGCAGCAGTTCGGAGACCAGTTTCTGGGCTAACGTGGGATGAAGGTCAGGTTCCTGCCAGCCTTCCACCAGGTAGCCAGGATGCTCCCAGAAACCCGTATCCGCCAGAACCAGGGTGGCATCGACCAGGTCAACAGGGATGCGGTCATACGGGGTGTAGGTACGCGGGGCATCCTGCGGTGCCAGGGTCAGCAGCAAGTGCTGGCCGGTCCGGTCGTAGATGCGGGTGGGCTGCAGGAGCAGGCCATCCTGTGGATCCAGCAGGATGGGCAGTTGGTCGATGGATGGCAGGTCGCGGGTCAGGCTGGCGTAGGTTAGGGCAGATGCCAGGATCAGGATGGCAACCAGGGCGCTGATGATGAACCCGGCCCCCATCCCGAAACGCAGCCAATGGCCCTTTGCCCGTTGCCGGGACTGCTGGCTGCGGTCACGCCGCTTGCGGACGATATCGAGGCTGGATGGCATATTACCCTTTGATGAGGTTGTCCAGCCAGCCAGAGAAACCGCGCTTGGGCATCTCCCCGTGCACGCTGCCGGTCAGGCCGTTGATGAGCACGCGGTATTTTTCATCATCGAAAAAATAGACCGTAACCCAGAGCGGAACCAGGATAAGTTTGAACGAGGCGATGTGCAAGGAAGATGTGGCATACGAGAGGCTATCCACCATGCCCTGTTTCGAGGCGATCTCCTGGCGGATATTACGCACGGCGGACTGGCGGGCCTCCAGTGAGGCATCAGCCATCGCCAATTGGTATACCTCCGCTGGCCAGCCAGAAAGGTATTTGGCATCATAGACCGGGGCTGTAGGGAGATCATACTCCTTGAGGGTTTGCTTGAGCAGATCCGCCAGATCCTTGCAGGCAGGGATGGGGATATCGTTATAGTGGACAACCTCCTGGCCGGAAACCGCCACCCATTGCTTGTTACGGTAGACGCGCCCATTCCAGGGAACTTCCCCAACGATATCGAACGTCCAGACCGGCAGGTAGATGCCGCGTGGAGCTTCCACCTTGCCCTGGGGCTGGATCTTGTTCTTCTCCACCCATTTGACCAGTTTCCAGGCCGCCTGCTTGCGGTTGAAAGCCATGGGGATGATGGCATCGGGGATAACCAGTTGGCGCTGTTCCTCCACCGCAACCACGTATTGCGAACCGCAAAAGGCGCAGGTGGCGGTCAACTCCTGCGGCGGCAGGATGAAATCCGCCGAACAGCCCTGGCAGCGGAATACCTGGGTGGCAACCGGTTCGCGGTGGCCCTTGACCGTTGCCATGGCAAGGATGAAATCCTGCTCATCCTCCACCAGGCCTGACTTGGGCATCTCGGCCCGCTGGCAGAACTCGCAGACCAGGGTACGCCCATCGGGGGCATAGCTCATCCGCCCGCCGCACTTGGGGCAGGTGAATCGCCTGGCAACCACCGTCTGGTCTCCGGAGGCGGGTTCCGGCAGGGCATCTGCATCGACGATCTCATCGGGCTTGAGTTTGCCATCCAGGATGGCCAGCTCGCGGCGCGCTTCGGGATGGTTCAGGTCAAGGGAAAGGGTATTTTCCAGGAAATGGCGCTTCTCGGCCGGATCGTCACTGATCTTGCTCAACCAGTAAAAGGCATCGACCAGTGCATCATGGTTGCTGGTCAGGCTGGTAACGCGTTCCAGGGCACGCCGGGCCTGATCCTTCTTCCCCTCCCTGGCAGCGTAGATGCCATCCCACAATAAAAGTTTGATGTTTTCATCCAGCATAGGATATAAACGGGAAAACCGTCGTGCTTCTAATTCCGAACCATCGCATCCGTCATGCGCGCCACCCGCACCATGGCCTGCACATCATGGACGCGGACAATATCGGCCCCACGGATAATGCCAACCGCAACCGCGGCAGCCGTCCCCTCCAGGCGCTGATCGGGGGGCAGGTCGAGGGTGTAACCGATGAAGGACTTGCGGGACGGTCCCAGCAGAACCGGGAAGCCCAGGCTGCGGATCTCATCGAGGCGGTTGATAAGTTCCAGATTTTGCGCCACCGTCTTGCCAAAACCAATGCCGGGATCCAGGATGATGTGTTCATCCGGGATGCCGGCCCGGCGGGCAATCGCGACCGACTCCATCAGTTCGCGCTTGACATCCTCGATCAGATCCTGGTATTCGGCTGCCTGGTAGGCGCTGCCCAACCGCTCTCGCACCTCGACGCTGGCCGGGTTGCTGCGGTTGTGCATCAATACGACCGATGACCGATGACGGGCGACCACGTTTGCCAGATCCGGATCTGCCCGTAATCCCCAGACATCGTTGACCATGCATGCGCCAGCCTTCAGGGCTTCTTCGGCCACGCTGGCTTTATATGTATCGACCGATACCAGCGCATCGGGGAACTCGGCCAGGATGGCCTGGATGACCGGGATGACGCGCCGGATTTCATCCTCTGCACCCACCGGCTGCGAACCGGGGCGGGTGGATTCGCCGCCGACATCCAGGATGTCCGCGCCGGCCTCGAGGAAGTGACGGGCTGCCCTCGCCCCCCCCTCCACTCCCCCCCCATTTTCCCTGGCAATGGGGGGGGAAGGGGGGGGTAACAACCCATCCCCGGAAAAACTATCCGGGGTCATATTAAGAATACCCATCACGTAGGTGCGGGTGCCCCACGCCAGGCTTTGTTTGCCAATTGAGAGAGGCTTCATACAATCTGGTCGAGCGGGCGGGAGAGCCAGGCTTCCGCCGCGTCCATATCCGTGAAAACCTTCATGGCAGCCGACATCTCAGGAACGACGGAATAGTAGATCTGGCGGATCGAATCGGCCAGGCCTGCACTTGCCACCACCACTGCCAGGCGGATGTAGCGCGCTGCCGGGTCGCTGTTGACCGTGATTGCCGTGTGGATGGCCTTCTCAGGGATCTCATCCACCTGGCGCAGGTCATACAGGTTGCGCGTCAGCCGGTCGGCGTTGATCAAATGCTCGAAGGCGAATTCACGCCAGTGCTCGATGGTGACATCCGAAAGGTCCGTAAAAGTGAGGGTCATGCCTCCGTCCGGGCGGCGGACAACGGTGTAGCCGATGCCGGGTTCCGGTTTCCAATTCAAGGGTTTGATTTCAGTCATGGCGGCCTCCTGTTGGGTTATCCTGATTATACGTGAAAAGCATCGTTGTTATGACGCCAGAGTGGATTTCGGGGTGTAGTGGGCGGGTTTCACCCGCCCACTACACCCCACACTCCCTGAAACGTGTAAGTTCTAAAGCAATCTCCCGCAGGAACCTGCGGGAGAATTTTGGAGCTAATTGCTTCTTTGCTTCGGTAATTGCGGGATGATCCAGTTGATGAGCGCCTTGGGGGAGCGCGTCTGGATGAAGATGCGCCCCGGGCCGGTCATCTCGATCACCAGCCCCTCGCCAGAAAGCAGGGTGGATTTGACACCGCCCACGGCCTGCGGCTGGACCGCGATCGTGCCATCGAAGGCGACCAGGTGGGTCGAATCGACGATATATTTCTCGCCCTGGGCCAGGGTCTTCTCATAGATCGCACCGTATGACGACACCAGCAGTTTCCCAGCGCCTTTCGCCTCCAGGATGGACAGGCCCTCGCCGGCCATGAAGGCCTTGCCGCTGATCTTGGCATCAACGTTCACGCCATCTTCGGATGCCATGAACGATCCGGCCTGGACCATGATGGTCTCGCCCTTCATCTCGATCAGGACAATATCACCGGGCAGTTCGGGGGCCAGGGTCAACTCGCCGCCCTGCGCACCAGCCTGCCAGAAGTTCTGGAAGAGCGATTCGCCGCCCAGCACGGCCCGCCCGAGTGACTTGAGCAGGCCGCCTTCCATCTTGGTCTCAACAGCGACGCCCGCCGAATGGCTGACCATCGCCCCGGCCTCGGCGCGGATGCGCTCATTGGCAGCCAGTTTGGCGACTGCCAGGGAATAGGATGGACGGTGCAGGATTTCGATTTGCATGTGATTCTCCTTTCAGGTGTTTTTGTTGGATTATTTTCAGTACCGTGAACGACAGGAAAATTGCTTCACCCGGTACATGGATCATTCCAGCCAGTTTTCCACATTCAGGCCTTTGACGCGCTGGAACTCTTTCACATTGCCTGTAACCAAGATCACTCCCAGGCTGGATGCATGGGAAGCAATCAGCAGGTCATAAGACCCAATTGTAGAACCTTTTCCTTCCAGTTCCGCACGGATCCGGCCATATCCCAGAGCTGCCTTGCTGTCGAAATCAGCAATCTCAAAAGGCAAAAGGAATTGGAGCAGTGCATCCTGGTTCTGTTCGCGGCGCTGGCTGCGTTCCACACCGAACTGCAACTCGGCTACCGTAATGACAGAAAGGCCAATTTCACCAAGCGAGGTGGAGATGATCTTTTCCACCAGTTGGGGAGAATTTTGCCGGATGAGCGCAATACAAATATCCGTATCCAGCATGTATTTCATGTGAATGGGAACTCCCGTTCCTGGGTTTCCGGCTGATCACGAGTTTCCATAAAATCAGCGGAAAATCTTCGAAAGTTCTCCAGCCATGCCCGCCATGGATCTTCGTAAGGATAAAGCATGACCGCATCCCCCAATCTTTTGATCAAAACCCGGTCACCGCGAAAGCGGAACTTGCGCGGCAGGCGGACAGCCTGACTCTTCCCGTTTTGGAACAATTTAGCGGTTTCCATTAGCAAATCCCTTAGTATATATTCTTGAATATATACTATCACCCTTGATGGAAACTGTCAACGCCCGCCATGCCGCAACACATACAACGCATCCGCGGTGACGAACGGGTTCATGCGAACCTTGCTCGTCCCGCCCCAATCCACCAGGGAGTAACTGCTCAAGTCTGGGCGGGTGGTGCGGCTGAAGGACTCCTCCGCCGGGAAACCGCCATCCGGCAGGCGCTTGGATTCCAGTAGATCGATGGCATCCTTGCAGCGGGGATCTTGGATGAACCCGGCTTCGGCCATCACCTTCAGCCCGAACAGGATGTCGTAATGCCAGTAAAGCGGGTAATGCAGGCGGACGAAGTGCGGGTCCATGATCGCCCCATCCCGCTGGCGCCAGTACAGGCGGCGCTTGAGGAATATCCCGGCGGCGCGTTCGACGGATTGCCAGGCACGTGGATCGCCGGATGCCTTGGCATACAAGGCCAGCGCCCGCAAGGGGATGAGCGTCTCCATGAACGAAGAGATGGCAACTTCCGGGCGCTTGTCGCAGTTCCAGCCGCCATCCGGCCACTGCCATTTCACCAGGCGTTCGGCCAGTTCCTGCGTGCGGTCATCGGCCAGGCCCAGCCGTAAAGAGAACCAGATGGCATTCCCTTCCTGGGAGGCGCAGCGGCGGACGCGCCCTGCGATGGTGCGGATGTGCTTCTCATGCGCCTTGCCCAGCCAGGTGACGTAGCACTGTTCCATCAACGGACGCAGGGCCTCGTCACCGGGCGGGTAGCCCAGGTCGGCCAGGACGGACAGTACCCAGTGGGCGCCGTTCCACTTCTTGTAAGCTGGATGAGGGATGAACCCATCCTCGCCGCGTTCGGAGAGCAGGGTCTGCACCAGCGGGGACTGGCGGGCTACCTCCGCGGCCTGTTTTGCGGGAGCAGATGCCGGGTCCGCACCGGACACGCTGACGGCCATTTTCCAGGCCAGGGCGGGTTCGGCTTGCAAGCTGTCAATCAAATGGGGTTCCATATCGAACGATCCCTTCTTCCCTTATCAATTCCCGCAGGGCATTGACGGTTTTCCCCAGCAGGGGATGGCACAGGTCCGAGGCAATATCCGCCAGGGGCACCAGCACGAAGGCGCGCTCGTGCAGGCGCGGGTGGGGGATGGTTACTTCGGGCAGGTTGAGGATGATGTCATCGTAGAACAGAATGTCGATATCGATCAGGCGCGGCCCCCAGCGCACAGACGGTGTGCGCCCCAATTCGACCTCGATCTGCTTCAGGTAAGCCAGCAGGGGCAGCGGCTCCAGATCCGTTCCGGCCTGGACGGCCATGTTGAGGAAGGCCGGCTGGTCGGTGACGCCCCAGGGCGGGGTCTCGTAAACCGGCGACAGATGACGGATGATGATGGACGGAGGCAGGGCATCCAGGGCGGCGCGCAGGTTGGCAAGCCGTTCGCCGAGGTTGGTGCCCAGAGCGAGGTAGATGGTATGCAAGGACATGCGCACATTGTAATGCGAATCCATCTGCCATTTTCCCGGTTTTATCCTGCCCATCCTGTACATCCTGTTCAATTCTGCGATTTTCGCGCCGGACATGCTATAATTTTTGCATGCCCGGCTTTCATTTCCACCATCCCATCGAAGTTCGCTACGGAGACCTTGACCCGCAGGGCCACCTCAACAACGCCAAGTTCCTGACCTATTTCGAGCAGACCCGCGTCCGCTATTTTATTCACCTGGGGTTGTTTGCAAACGACCAATCCTTCATGGAAATGGGCATCATCCTGGCCGAAGTGAAAGTGACCTTCCTGGCCCCGGTCCATTTCGGGATGGATGTGAAGATCGGTATGCGCGTCTCACGGATCGGGAACAAGAGCATGCTCTCCGAATACGCCCTGATCGATGCGGGCACAGGCCAGGAACTGGCCACCGGCTCGGCGGTGCTGGTGGCTTTCGATTACCGGGAACGCCGCACCATCCCCATCCCGGATGAATGGCGGGAGAAGATTGGCGCGTTCGAAAATCTTTCCATTTCCTGATACACTTGGGAAGGCAAGGAGAGCGAAATGAACGAAATCATCTTTCTGGTCGAAGAATCCCCCGAGGGCGGTTACATCGCTCGCGCATTGGGATACTCCATCTTTACCGAAGCAGATACCTGGGATGAACTGAAAGAAGCTGTCCAAGATGCGGTTCGCTGTCACTTTGAAGAAGGTCAACATCCTCGTTTGATCCGTCTCCATGTTGTCAAAGAAGAGGTGGTGGCAGTATGAGAACTCCCCGCGATATCAGCGGTGAAGAACTTGCCAGAGCGCTCAAACGGTACGGGTATGAGATCTCCCGTCAAACGGGAAGCCACATGCGCCTGACAACTCAAAAGAACGGCTAGCACCACATTACGATCCCAAATCACAAGCCGCTACGGATAGGAACATTGAACGCTATCCTAAAAGACATTGCTGAGCATTTAAAGATTGAACGAGATAATCTAATCGAATCCCTTTTTGGAAAATAGTATGCCTACCCTCCCCCCCATCGATACCCAATACCTGCTCGACTTCCTGGGCCGCCTGCTCAACACCCCCTCGCCCACCGGCTACTGCGAGGCGGCCATCTCCCTGACCGAAGAAAACCTGAAAGCCCTGCGCGCCGTGGAACTCTCCCGCACCCGCAAGGGAGCGCTGGTGGCCCGCTGGCAGGGCAGGCACGACAACGCCCCGCGCGCCCTGACCGCCCACGTGGACACGCTCGGGGCGATGGTCAAGGAGATCAAATCGGATGGCCGCCTGAAGCTGACCAAGGTGGGCGGTTTCGCCTGGAACACGGTCGAGGGCGAGGGCTGTTGGGTCTTCGCCTCGAAGGGCAAAAAGGTGCGCGGCTCGCTCCTGCTGACCAAGGCCTCCACCCACGTTCACGGGACCGAGGTGGCCGAGATCAAGCGCGACGATGACAACATGGAGGTGCGCCTGGATGCGAAGGTGGCCTTCGCCGATGAGACCGAGGACCTGGGCATCCGGGTCGGCGATTTCGTGGCCTTCGACCCGCGCCTGGAAATGACCAACGGCTTCATCCGCTCCCGCCACCTGGACGACAAGTCGGCGGTGGCCTGCATCCTGGCGGCCGTCAAAGCCCTGACGGAGGCCGGCCTGCAGCCCGAGCAGACCACCTACCTGCACATCAGCAACTACGAGGAGGTGGGACACGGCGCGGCGGCGGGGATACCCGATGATGTCCATGAGTTGATCGCAGTGGATATGGCCGCCGTCGGCGAGGGCCAGGAATCGGATGAGTTCCATGCCACCATCTGCCTGAAGGATTCGGGCGGACCTTATCACCACGGGTTGAGCCAGAAACTGCGCGAGATCGCCGAGAAGCACAACATCCCCTTCAAGACCGACATCTACCCCTACTACGGCTCGGACGGGGAGGCCTTCTGGCGCAGCGGCGGGGATGTGGCCGTGGCGCTGATCGGTCCGGGCGTGGATGCCTCGCACAACTACGAGCGCACGCATACTGAGGCGCTGGCCGCCACGACCAAATGGCTGGTGGCGTATTTGTTGGAGGAATAAATAAATCGTAGGGGCACAGCGGCGCTGTGCCCCTACTGTTATCTTTGTGGAGGAAACATGCACCTGGATGCCGCCCTGCCCCCCATCCATCTCAAGCACGTCCCGGAGATCGCCCGCGCTGCCGAGGAAATGGGCTTCGCCGCCCTGTGGAGCACCGAGACCCAGCACGACCCCTTCCTGCCGCAGGCCTTGATCGCTGAACATACCCAGACCATGCAGATGGGGACCGCCATCGCGGTCTCGTTCGCCCGCAGCCCGGCCAACCTGGCCTACACCGCATGGGACCTGGCGGCGCAGTCCGGCGGGCGTTTCATCCTGGGGTTGGGGACGCAGGTCAAGGCCCACATCGAACGGCGATTCGGGATGCCCTGGCCCGAGTCGCCGGTGAAGAAGATGCGCGAGCAGATCGAGGCCATCCGGGCCTTCTGGGATTGCTGGCAAAATAATAGCAAACTGAACTTCCGAGGCGAGTATTACCGGCTGAGCCTGATGTCGCCGTTCTTCAACCCGGGACCGTTAGCCCTCACCCCCAGCCCCTCTCCCGATAGCGGGAGAGGGGAGCCGGCCATCCCCATTTACCTGGCGGGGGTCAATACCGGGCTGGCGAAACTGGCCGGGGAGTTGTGCGACGGCTTCCTGGTACATCCGCTCAACAGCCCGCGCTACCTGGAAGAGGTGGTATTGCCCGCCATTGCCGAAGGGGAGGCGAAAACGAACGGCGAAAAGCAAAAGACGGTGATTTCGGTTACGGCTTTCGCGGCCGGCACACCGGAGGAGCAGAACTTCGCCCGCGCCCAGGTGGCCTTCTATGCATCCACGCCTTCGTACCGCCCGGTGATGGCCCTGCATGGCTGGGAGGAGGTGGCCGAGAAATTATCCGCACACGCGGCGAAAGGCGAGTGGGGCGAGATGTTCGGCCTGGTGACGGATGAGATCCTGGCGGCCTTCTGCGTGACCGCCCCGGCCGCCGACCTGGCGCAGGCCATCCAGGAACGTTACGCCGGGATCGCCAACCGCATCACGCTCTACATCCCCTTCGTGCCGGGCGAGCGCGACGGGTTCTGGAAAGAGATGGTGAAGGAAATCTCGGAATGAACTTCAACGATTACCAGACCAAATCCCGCAAGACCGCCAAATACCCCGCCATCGGGCACCCGGTCATCTACCCGGCCCTGGGGCTGGTCAACGAGGCCGGGGAGGTGGCGGGCAAGGTCAAGAAGATCTTCCGCGACAAGGGCGGCGTCATCGGCGAGGCCGAGCGAGAGGCGCTCAAGTCCGAGCTGGGGGATGTGCTGTGGTACATTGCCCAGGTCTGCACCGAGCTGGGTCTCTCGCTGGATGAGGTGGCCGAGTACAACATCCACAAACTCTACGACCGCCTGGAGCGCGGCAAGATCAAGGGTGACGGGGATAATAGGTAGAACATAACCATTTGATTCAAGAGGTGGTCAAGTAGCCCCGAATGTTCTTTGAGGGGCGTATCGAGACCACATTATGATCGTTTTTTGAATACTGGTGGTCTCGATACGGCGGAAAAACACCGCCTACTCGACCACCAAAGTACTCTTGAAGCGAACTGTCAGATGGTTAGTTTTGTTTTTTGCTTCTTGCTTTAGTACAAACTCTAATCTTCCTCATACAAAGTTTCCCCCGGCTTTTTGGTACAATCAAACCAGATACTTCTTATCCAATTGATACCTACCCTTGCGAAGGTTCAGGTACAACCTGAACATCGTCTCAACCACGATATGGGTTGCAGCCTGTCAATTGGCAGGAAAGCAACCTTCGCAAGGTTGTTTATACGGAGAAACCCTTATGGCTGGCATGGAAAGATTTACACAACGGGCACGCCGGGTGCTGAGCCTGGCCCACCAGGAAGCGGAGCGCGCCCGCCGCGAAGTGATCGGCACCGAACACCTGCTGCTGGGCTTGATGGAAGAAGACGGTGGTGTGGCCGGGCGCGTCCTGCGCGAACTTGGCCTGGAGACCGAACGGGTGCGCGAGATGGTCCGGCGCCTGGCTCCCGGCGGCGGAACTCCTTCCAGAAAACTGGAGCTGGCTCCCGATACCCAGCTGGTTCTGGAAAACGCCATCGACGAGGCCCGCCGCCTGGGCCACCATTACGTTGGCACCGAGCACATCCTGCTCGGCCTGGTGCGCACCGAAGGCACTGCCCTGGAGGTGCTCAGCAAACTGGGCGTGACCCCCGAACAGATCCGCCGCCAGACAAGCCGGGTGTTGAAGGAAGGGTCAACGGCAGCCGCCCCGGCCGGCGGTGAAAAACCCCAGAAAC
>Ga0209285_10000480_pt1 | contig 13660 bp, 10 predicted proteins | sample PPLLak3March2015_2_FD_187249 | JGI IMG/M metagenome (GOLD analysis project Ga0209285, IMG submission 187249) | Freshwater sediment microbial communities from Prairie Pothole Lake near Jamestown, North Dakota, USA - PPLs Lake P8 Core (3) Depth... | ecosystem: Environmental > Aquatic > Freshwater... | reverse complement strand
CGGATGATGCAGGAGGTGTCGACCCCTTCGTCATGCAGTTCTTTGACGACGAAATCACCGAAAATATCGTTGCCGACTTTGGCGATGAGGGACGATTTGAATCCCAGGCGGGCTACGGTAACCAGGGCTGTGGGGATCGGTCCTCCTCCCTGTATGGTAGTTTCAATGGCATCGACTTTGGCTCCCGGTTTGGGATAGCGCGCCAGGCGCATCAGGATATCGGCCGGTGCAATGCCGAGGCCGAGGCAGTCGACGGTGTCAGGCAACCAACGCTCTCCCGGACGTGGCTTCGATGATATCGTCTTTGAGCCGCTTCGCCATCGAAGTGCGTATCTCGGCTTTGATGCTCACCTTTTCGGTGAATTCGGCCCCGACGATGTTGCCTTCGAGGGCACGGATGATGCGTTCCACGAGATTGTAATCATGGAATTCAACCGTGATGAAGATGGTGGCGGTGATGTACTTTTCGACAATACCGGCGGCTTTAAGAGCTTCGGCGGCCGCTTCGGAATAGGCCCGAGAAAGGCCTCCGGTGCCGAGCTTGGTTCCTCCGAAGTAGCGGGTCACGACTATAAGGGTGTTGGTGAGGTCGTGGCCTTCGATGTTATCGAGGATAGGTTTCCCGGCAGTGCCGGAAGGTTCGCCGTCGTCGGAGAAACGTACTTTTTTGGTTTCAGTCAGGCCCAGGCGGTAGGCAAAGCAGTTGTGGGTGGCGTCGTGATATTTCTTTTTTATGGTAGTGATACGGTCTTCGGCTTCCTGTTCTCCCAAACAGGGGCGGGCATGACCGATGAAGATCGACCCTTTGACTTTCAATTCGATATCGCTTTTGGCGGTGATGGTCTTGTAGCTGTCTTTTTCTTCCATAATTATACCAGTGATTTGGAAATCATTTCAACCGCTTCTTTCATGCCGAGGGGTATGGCGCCGTACTGCAGGACCTTTTCGATACCGGTGAAGTCTTTTCCGGTTGCGTAGGCGTTGTCGGTCATGACGAACATCAGTTTTCCGATTTGATGGCAGAATTTGGCGATATCGAGGGTCATTTCGGCATCTCCCCGGACCTCACCGATAATAACCGCCTGAGACAGGCCCGCAACGAGACGATTACGCTGCATGTCCCGTTCTTTGGAAAAGTCGACAGCCGGAGCATATTCGGAAATGAGGCCGCCGATTTTGGTCAATTCCATGGAAAGAAGGATGTTTTCTTCGGGGTAGATATGATCGAATCCGGCAGGAAGAACGGCATAGCTTTGGCCGCCGGCTTTCATGGCCCCGAGGTGTGCGGCGGCTCCGATGCCGCGCGCGAGATCGGAAACGATAGCTACGTTGGCTTTTGCCAGTGCGCCGGCCAGGTCCACGGCCAGGGCGATGCCTTCGATGGAGGCGTCCTGCATTCCGACAATGGCGGCACGTTTTTGATCGTTCGACGGGAGATTGCCTTTATGGAATATCAGCGGCGGGGGATCGTTCAATTCCAGGAAGAGCTCGGGGTAATGAGTTTCAAGGACCGTGGTCGAGTGGATATCGCGGATGTTCATGGCATCGATGAAGACCTCGGCCTCTTCCAGGGACCGGTCGGCACGTCCGATTTTTTCCGCCTGCTGCCAGTTTAGACCTTCGATGGTTGAGAGCTCATTGGTTTCGGCACGGAGGATGGTGTCGACGTCGCCAAAGCGGGCGATCAGGGCTCGGAAAGCACGGGGCCCGACTCCGCCGAATTCCATCAAGGCCCATACCTTAGCGGTCGTGGTATATTTATCCAGGTCGATCATGGTCCGAAGTTACCAAAAATTTGGGTTAAAGTCAAACTGGTGGTTGGTGGGTCCTGTTTCGGAAATGGAATTATCCGGCTGAACATAATCAGGCCAGACGGAGGTAGGGGACGGCGTTGACGGTCAAGGGGGAAGGGCCATCGAGTTTGTGTCTTAAATATCCCGCCGCCGCAATCATGGCGGCGTTGTCGGTGCAAAGCAAGGGGGGCAGAGCGTAGAATTTGCCGCCGATTTTATCGAGCCTTTTCTGCATCAATTCTTTTAAGCGGCTGTTGGAGGCGACTCCGCCGGAAAGCGTGACATGTTTGATTCCCAATTCCGTGGCGGCGCGGAGAGTTTTCACCACCAGGACTTCCACGGCCGCTTCCTGAAACGAAGCACAGATATCGAAGAGATGTTTTTTCAGTTCCGGTTCAGGGAGGTCACGGACATACAGGGCAACGGCAGTTTTCAGGCCGGAATAAGAAAAGTCGTAGCTTTCTTCTTTAATGACACCGCGCGGGAATCTGAAGTACTTGCGGTCCCCTTTCGCGGCGTACTCATCGATAATTTTTCCGCCGGGATAGCCAAGTCCCAGGAGTTTTGCGACTTTATCGTACGCTTCCCCGACGGCATCGTCTTTGGTCTGCCCGAGGATGGTGTACTTGCCGAAACCGTCCACTCTTGCCAGAATAGTATGGCCCCCGGATATCACGAGAGTGAGGTGCCTGTCGGGGAGGTCCCGGTGCATCAGGAAATTGGCGGCGATGTGTCCTTCGAGATGATTCACCGCGATGAACGGTTTGCCGGTTCCGAAAGCCAGCGCTTTGCCGAAACTGAGTCCGACGAGGAGCGCTCCGACCAGCCCGGGACCGTACGTGGCGGCGATTAATTCGACATCTGACTGATGCACTTCCGCTTTTTCCAGAGCTTTGCGGTACACGGTGATAATGGCCTTGTTGTGTTCACGGCTGGCCAGTTCGGGGACAACGCCGCCGTAATCGCCGTGAATGAGCTGAGCCAGGATAACATTGGAAAGAACTTCGCGGTCATCGCGAACCACGGCGACCGAGGTTTCATCGCACGATGTTTCTATGCCGAGGGTAATCATTTCAATGCGGAGGCGTTGACTGTTTTTGGAGTCTGATTTAGAAGCTTGACCTGTTTCGGCAGGGTGATTTTGATGGCGATGTTGCCGTCGGCGTCGATGTGATTATAATCGGCAACGGCGATCAGGTCTTCTTCAACGATGGTGTCGACATATTCCGCTTCGCCGCCGATGCGGAGGCTGACCGAAGGGGCTTTCAGCATGTCCAGCGAATCCGAAGGGAAATTCAAGACTTTGACCGGGACATTTTCGAATTCGCGGGATTTAATCGGAGCCACCCCGATGAAGTAGTTCACGGTATCGGGTTTGATTTTGATCCCATAGTAATCGGGATATATCAGCGGGACCTTCAATTTCAGATCGTTGCGAATGCCGGGATACGATTCGGCGCGGGTCTCGATGGAATCGATGGCGAGGACATTTCTCCTCGGGCCGCTGACCGTGACTTTTTGCGGCATGATGGTATTCACGCGGTTCAACACAAAGCCGTCATCGGTAGTGATTTTTATATTCGATTTAACGGGAACTTCGACTTCCATCAGGCGGTCGCAGTTGAGGGTTATTTCTCGGGGAGAAAGAATTTCGGCCAGGTCCACACCATCCGACTTCACCATCGATACGGTATTCAGGTTCAGTTCGGCTTTAAACCTCCCGGCGATATTGCGGCTGACGGTGAGTTTCAACCCTTCCTTTTTCCAGTCGGTTTGCAAAAGTCTTTTCCCGGTTGCCGAGACCATGACATCCACTTCGCTTTCAGGCGGTTCGGCCAGGACGAGATCTTCGGAAAGGTCGATCTGATTCAACGGCAATCTGATTTTATACTGGATCACTTTATCGGTGGCGACATGAAACCAGAGGAGGGTCGCCAGGAGGACCGCGGCCAATTTTACTCCGAGATTGCTGAACGGGCTTGCCATGATAAAATTTACCGAAAACCCAATATATCAATAATCGAAAAAACTCAAACTGCCTGTTCAGGGAAAATAATGGAGTTGACCGATACAGTCAACGCTTAACAACCGGGATTACAGTTTATTATTCCGATTTTTAAGGATAGTCAGCCGATCGAATCGCCCGGTCAGGTTATGTTCCACCACCAGATCGGACAAAGTCCCGTGGTTGAGGTGGAGAGGATATACCGTGGCAGGGTGGTCGAGGGGGATTTCGAGGTCGGGACGGCGTGAAAGATAATCCTTGGTATTTCCCCAGAAAAACAAAAGCCGTCCATTGCCGTCGGAAAAGACAGCATCTCGAAAGACATCATGGTTGTAATCGGCCTCCCAGTTGATGGAGATTTCACCGGTGGGATTGGGGTGTTCGAAATCGAACCGGAATTCAAATTCAATTCGTTTATCCGGCTCCGCCGCCGGAAGCCCGTTCAACATGGGATAAATCAGCAGATGCAAATCGGTTTTTTTCAACAGGAACATTTTCGAGGCTGCAATCGCCCCCATTTCAATGGCCGGCACGACCACTTCGGGGATATTATCCCCATTAAAATCGGTAATCATGAGATTGCAATGGGAATCGGACAAATTCACTTCCCGGCTCTGGGTATTCCGGATAATGCCGCTATTATCGGCCAGGTAGTATCTCAGGGTCGTTTCGGTATTGGTGATACCTCCGGCGGTGAGAGAAACCGCGATATCGGGGCGCTTGTCGCCATTGCAGTCCACCAGCCGGCTTTGCAGAAATCCCCCCGGCTTGTCGGCAAAAAAGGAGACGGCGGCATCGGGACTTTTTGAAAATCCGCCGGCCTCATTCTGGAAAAAGACACACACTTTCTGGTGCCAGAGCAGGTAAATATCGCGGCGATTATCGCCGTTGCCGTCGAGGACATTCAGGCGGGGGAGTTCCATGGTAACGGAGGTGTTCCGCTTTCCGGAGAAATTCCGGATCCCCAGGCGGTCGTTACGGCAATAGACTCCGGCGTCGAGACGGGCCAGTTCTTTATATCCGGTATTATCGTTCTGTCCATAAAGAACGAAACCATCCGATACCGGGACAATGATTTCCGGTCCGGTATTATTCGCGACAATATCCGAAACGAACGGTTCGGCCACGATCCCGAAAAAGGCGGGCATGGCGAAAACGGTATTTTGATTAATCAGGCGTATCGGACGGCTCAGTCCGGTTCCGGCGCCATAATCGATATAGCTAACCCCCTCGGCATCAATTATGACGATTTCATCCATCTGGTCGCCGTCGATGTCGCCGATATCTATTTGGACCGCCGATGGAGGAAGCGGTTCGAGATAATCGGCTCGGGGGCGGAAACCATCGGTTCCTTTCTGGAGATACAGACCGACATAGCGTCCGGAAGGGTTTTCCAGGGGAGAATAAATTATGGCGAGATCGGTCAAGCCGTCATCGTCGAAATTCCCGCTGACAAAATCATAGATATTCCCTTCGACTTCGAGGCTGTAGACATCGAATAAATCCTGGTCTGCGGCAAAGGCGGCCGCCGCGATTAATAAAATCGATAATCCCATCGCGAAGCTGATATGGGAATAAACCTTACCTCTTTTCAAAATCGTAACCTCAATAACTGATTTGAATTAATAATCCCGAGGGGATTTACCTTTCTCATTCCTTCATCCGGTATTTTATATACGCCCGAAATCCCCAATTGATTCATTTACTCTTAATTAATTAATACATAAAAACTATCAGGGCAAGTGGAAATTGTATTTTGCAGTATTAATAGACCGACGGGCTGTTTAGCCAGAAGCGGGTCAGGCCGAGCGCAGTTCCGACCCAGACATATTCTCCGTCGATAACGACATCTCTGACATCATTGGAGAGAAGACCGTCGTTGGCGGTATACAAGACCGCGCGCGGTTTCGAACCGGCCCACATCAAGACCAGGCCCTCGCGCGTGGCAGCAGCGACCAGGGTATCATTGACGGCAATGGCACGCGCTCCTCCGTAGCGGATCAAATCCGGATAGACTTCCGTTTTCGCGGTGCGGGAATCAATCGAAACCAGTTCATCGGTAGTGGCGAGCCAGATTAAATCGCCCGCCCGTTCGATATCGGTGACTTCTCCGCGAGCAGCGTAATTCGACATATCCATTCGTCCCAATTCACCGGTACGAAGATTAAGGCGGAAAGTGCCGCTGTTGGTTCCGATCCAGAGAAATTCGTTTATCACGAGAAGGGCGTTGATGGCGGTCGGGGAAAGCAGGGTTTCGACTCCTTCGGTGGTACTATCGGGCGAGAGATCGACCAGGCCGAGGCCGAAATCGGTTCCGATGAAGACGGAATCTCCCCAGCTGTAAACGGCCCGGACCTGCGAACCCGGCAGAGCCGATTGTTGATAGTAAGTACGATCGATTTCCCGGCTTTTTTTGTCAGCCATCAGCAAACCGAAATCGGTTCCGAAAAAGATGGTATTTTTGTTCCCGAAGATGCAGTTGATATCTTCGTAGATGGGATAGTTCAGGTTGCTGGTTTCAAGATAATCGAATTTATTATTGCGCCAGTCGAAAATGGTCAGGCCGCTGCGGTAGTAACCGATATCGAGTCCTCCGATCCAGAAGGTTCCATTGTCCGAGAATATGGATGTTACATCGGGCTGCAAAAGCCCGAATTTGCGGAATTCCATTCTCCTGCCCGAGGGATTGGCCCAGAGGACTCCCAGCCCGGCGGTCCCGATCCAGAGATTCCCCCAGCCGTCATCGAGAATATCGGTCAGAGGAAAGCGATTGTTGCCCTCGTCGATGAGGACACCGTCCTGAAGATAGTCATAACCGGGCGGTGCGAAATAATCGAAAGTGGGGCTGAGATGACTTCCGGGGGGATTGATATCGATGGGGAAATCGCTGACCGGGTTCCAGCGTTCGAAGGTGTTGATATATTCGAATTTTCCGAATTCGGTTTGCACCCAGATATTTTCATCGTCTCGCGAGACCTGCAGTTGTATGATGCGATCCCCTTTCAGACCGGGATAGCCGTTGAGCGGGTCCTCCCAATAACCCTCGGTGATGTTGTATCTCGTGACGCCGTTGGTGGTGCCGAAATAAACATAGGTAAAACCTGCGGCGATGCAGGAAATGCTATTGAAATCGCTGTAATTGAGGACGAGGTCTTCCAGGATATCGGCGGTCGCTCCGGAAGCAACGAAGAACACCGAGAGAGCAATCATCAGAATAATTCTGGTTATTATCATGTTTTTTTGCCGTTCAGGAATCGTTTTACCGCATCTATCATAATTGCGGTTCCGAAATAGATGGCATCTTCATCGACCATAAATTGCGGGCTGTGCCACGATTTGTCAGCTCCGATTTTGCTGTTTTTCACTCCGAGACGGAACATGGCTCCGGGGATCTTTTGCAGGAAATAGGCGAAATCTTCGCCCCCCATGGTGGTCGGGGTATCTTTAATACTCCCACCTCCGAAAAGCTCTTTCATGCTTTCGCCGAGAATACGGTTTGCCGAGGCATGGTTGACCAGGACCGGATAATTTGCCACGAAATTGATATCTATCTTCGCTCCCCGGGCCTTTGCAATACCGGCCGCGGTCCGCCGAATCAGGTTCGGCAACTTTTTAAGCGTTTCGGGCGAGAGCGTTCGGGCGGTCCCTTTCATGAACACGGTATCGGCGATGACATTGCGCGCGGTTCCTCCGGAGATAGTGCCGAACGTAATCACGGCGTTTTCCATGGGGTTGACTTCGCGCGAAGCGATTTTCTGAATCGATTCGATCAGCTCGGCGGCGGCCACGATGGCATCGACAGCACGATGAGGCACGGCGGCGTGGCCGGTCACTCCCTTGACGGTGATATCGAAATCGGTCACCGAGGCCATAGTGGGACCGTCACGCAGAGAGAATTGTTTCACCGGCAGGGTGGGATCGACATGCAGTCCGAAAATCATATCGACATCGGGATTTTTAAGGACTCCCGCTTTTATCATCTGGTCGGCTCCGCCGGGAGGCATTTCTTCAGCGGGCTGGAAAAATACTTTAATGGTACCGCCGAGGTCATCCCGCATTTGATTTAGAAGAAGAGTTGCACCGAGCATGATCGACATGTGGACGTCGTGGCCGCAGGCGTGCATGACCCCTTCGTTTTTCGACTTGAACGGGATTTTGTTCTGCTCGACGATCGGGAGGGCATCGATATCGGTCCGGAGGGCCGCGGTTTTGCCATTGCGGTTTTTGCCTTCGATTAAGGCCGCGGTCCCGGTGGCCATTCCCTTCAACGGAATGGTTTTAATCTTTTCTTTTTTAAGGATATTATTGATGAATTCGGTGGTCTTGAATTCCCGGTCGGAAAGTTCCGGGTTCTGATGAAAATGCCGCCGCCATTTCACCTGTTGTGAATGGAGTTCCCTGGCCTTTGCGAGTAATTCCGTTTTATTCCACGCCATAGTCAAATCCTACTAAAAATACGATAAAACTTTTCAAACACCAAAATCTTTCCTTCAGGGATTATCAACAGTTCAGAGGCTTTTTGCCCCTTCCATGCCGGATGTGATCCGGCACATTTTGGCGGCATGAAGATGAGCCAGGCGGAGTGGAATCGGCAGACGATATTCGCCAAGGCAGGCGCGGATGATGTGAAGGGAGTTTTCGATGCCGCAGAGATGTCCGGGAGAAACAAAAATCGGTTTGACTCCGCGACGGCTGCGGATGACAATTCCGGCCTTTTCATTTTCGAAGGAGAGATATGAAATATCTCCCCGTTCGTCGCCGGGGGGATCGAACTGCCCGGCCAGCCATTTTCGAGCACAGCCGATGGAAGGCTTATCGATCCAGAGTCCCAGATGTGAGGCCAGCCCGAATCTTTTGGGATGGGCGATCCCGTGGCCGGGGAAAATGAGGAGGTCCGGTTCCTGTTTTAAGCTCATGAGAGCCTTAATTATAACCGGCCCTTCGCGGAAACTTCGAAGGGTCGGGATATAGTCGAAAGCGGCCTTTTCGGATGCCCAGGTTCGTTCGATAACTCTCAGGTCCGGAAATGAAACTGTCACGGCAGAGGCGTAGAGAATGTCCTTTACCGCATCGTGGGCGGTATCGACGGCGGTGATTTTCACGGGAGAAAGTCTAGATTCCGAAATTTTTACGCGGCCACGGAGGTCTTCCTGTATCTGCAAGGCCTCATTGGTGTTATGCGGCCAGCGGTGGAGTTCCAAACCATGAGTCATAATACCCTTCCCGTCTCCGGTTGATTTTGGGAAAATTACAGGTCTATCGACGGCGATGATATCCCAGGAATCAACAGCTCAAATACGACTTGGATATCGGAAATAAAAGGGAGTTGAACAAAAAGTCAAATACTATTGCGGGAATGGGGGAGGCGGCTAAACCGGGGCCGGAAATGACCGAAAATCATTATGATAGGAGGAATTATTTCTTGGGTCTACGGGTCAGCACAGCGCTGGTTCTGATTATACTGGTAATCGGAGAGGCCGGAGTTTCGGCCTCCGATGATTATCCGCTCTCACTGAGTCTCGGGGTGGGACTGAATACGCTCAATGGCGGCGCTCCCCCCTGGTTCGGAATCAGGCCGCAATTTCAGCTTCGGGCCGACACATACCTGTGGAGGAACTGGCGGGCGGAGGTGATGTTCACCAAATTCAAGCTGTACGACGATATCGACAATAATTCCGAATTCAGCCTGATTACCGAAGAGAACGAACGGACCCGCGCCTGGAAAGGTTTCGATGTCGGCCTGATGGCCAAGCGGAGATTTTATCCGTTCGGGGATCGTCTTTCCCTGTCCGCCGGTTTGGGGGGCGGAATTTCGGTATGGGAGATGGCAGACCCGGCGGTCGATACGGTTCTTCAGACGACCGGGCCGCATGGCGGGGTAACGTCGTTCGACGGTACGGAGTTATTTTTATCCGGCGCACTCGGGATCGAAAAGCAGATACACCGTTTCTGGCGGGTCGGATTCGATGTCCAGGTTAATTACCTGACCGGAGTGGGACTTGCTTTCGATGAAGCGGTTTCCGATGCGTTAGGACGATGGAATCTTAAAGCGGGAATTTCGCTCAGTCTGCTGTTCGGCGGGAAGGATGACGATACGTACAGTTTCGAACCGGTTTCGTTCAGCCGTCCGTCGGTAGTACGGCAGGAACAGATCCGCCCGGCGGACGTGGTTTTTGTCCCGCCCGATTATCCTCGGGAGTACGCAATAGTCGAAAGCAGCAGTGCGGTCGATTCCGACCGTGATGGGGTTCCCGATCTTCAGGATGACTGTCCCGATACGCCACTCAGCGCGGCAGGGTTAATCGACGTGCGAGGATGCCCCATCGATTCCGATGCCGACGGTGTTCCCGACTATCGCGACCGCTGTCCCGATAATTTAATCGGTGCGGTGGTCGATCAGAGCGGCTGTCCATATGACAGCGACCATGACGGCGTTCCAGACGGACTGGACGATTGTCCCGAAACGGATCCGGGGATGCAGGTGGACAAGTACGGCTGTATCGATGTGGCGGCTTTGAAGACCAAGATTACGCTGAATATCAATTACCGGCCGGGGTCATTCGAGCTCGATTACAAGACCGGGCCGATACTCGATTCGCTGGTGATGATTCTCAAAAAGGCTCCCAATATCACGGTGGAAGTCAACGCCTACACCGATAACACCGGGACTTTCGGAGAGAACAAGTCAATATCGCAGAGGCGGGCCAATCGGATTCGGGATTACCTGGTGGAGCGGGGAATTTCGCGCGAGCGGGTGGTGCCGGTCGGGCGGGGTGAAGTTAATTTTGTCGCGAGCAACAACACCGAGGGCGGCCGCCAGCAAAACCGCCGGGTGGAATTGGTATTTTATAAGTAACCGAAGCGGACGGCTGTTATCGTTCGCCTAATCCCGCGCAATTCAAAAACGCGAAAAGCTATAATCCAAAAATGTCCTCAATTTCTTTTCTTCGGGTAGCGTAGGAATCGTCATTTTCGCTATATCTAAGGAATAATCTTGCGGTTTTTTTTGCCAATTCACCCTGGCCCTTTTTCAATATAGTAAGAGACAGGTAATAATAGGACAAGGCAAATGTCGAATCTACCGTCAGCGCTTTTCGCGCATAGTATTCCAGAGAGTCCAGTTCGGCGACGGCGGAATTTATCTGCATGGCAACACTCAGTACTTTTAGACTTTTTGAGTCAATACGCAGAGCCATTCTAACGTCGTCAAGCGATTTTCGATATTTGCCCTGCCCAAGATAAATGGCTCCACGAAGCGAATAGTAATCGCCATCCTGATAGGGACGGAGATCGATTACTTTGTCGATATAAAACAGCGATGAGTCATATTCCTCTGCCACGTAATGATATTCGGCCAACATGTATTGGTAGTCGGCATTGTACTCATCGGGCCGAATCTGTCGAATCAACCGCATCGCTTGCCGTAATTGGCCCTTTTCAATGGTCTTTAGGATCAAACCGTACTTTTCCCCCAAGTATAGATCGCCGTATTTTTCATACAACTGACTTGCCCGTTGCCAATTGTCACTATTATAGTATTGATTCATGATAACCGAATATGCGCCGTACGTCTTGCGGGTATCCAATCCAATCAAATATTCGGTGTATTCTATAGAAGGCTGATAGTTGACATTCACCATAACGTAAGGGAGCGAGGTAAGCAGAAGAATGAGGATTAAGGCAGGAGCGGGAGCTTTAATGGGATTGTCGTTCTTTCCGTAAAATGCGACATAACCGGTCAGGGCCAGGGGGAGGAGGCAGCAGGCAAACAGGTCCCAATCTCTCGCCATCCCAAGTTGCGGGTCGACGAACAAAAAGAACAGCACTCCTCCGATTGCGGTCAGGGCGAAAAACCTCACGACAACCGATTTAACGGGAAGGTATCTTCGGGACACCAGCAGTATTAACAGCAACGGAACTAAAGGAGCTATCAGCAGAAGCTCGTTCACCATATCGAGCAGGTGTTTATAACTAAAGACGAAATAGTTCAGATCAATTGGTTTTCCGTGGAATAGCGGAAGGAATTGGTTTCTGAAGCTGACGCTTTCCGTATATTTATTGAAAAATAGTATTATGGCGACGATTAGAATAATAATACAGGTTACCCAGAACGGCTTTTTCAGGCGATGGTACAGTTTCTTTCCTGATCCTGAGGCCAATAACAAATAAATCAAACCGGGTACGAAAATCACAAAAAGAACATGATAGGCGGTACCTATCAGAAAAAGCGCCAATGGCCAAAGAGGCAATTTATCGGACATTCCGGATTTAATACTGAAATAGAAGTATATCAACATTAGCATCCAGAGAAGCGGATAGAATTCCACGTAACCGAAAAACATCAGGAGCTGCCCGGAAAATAACAGACTCAGGAACAGCAATATCCTGTTCAGCGGTTCGGAGGAGATGAGTTTGGAAATATTGAATATGAACCAGACAGATATAATACCCGAAGCTATCGAGAAAATCCGGAATGCCAGGAGCGACGGTTCATGCGAAAAGCCGCTCAGGAAATGAGACACGGTACCAGCCAGTAAGGCAGCTCCGTATTCGTTACCCCTGAATACGATACTGCCTTCTTTGCCGAAGATATTCAGATATCCGTAACCGTCACCGAGGAAGTGCGTCGTGCCGGAAAAGATTGCGAATAAAGCCCCGAACACGGCCGCGATCAAGATTTTGACGGGAACCCGGTATTGCGATTCGAAAATCAGATTAGATATATTTCTTAAAAGGGAATCAACGATTTCTGTCATTTTCCTTGAAAAGCCCACGGCCAAGAACAGAACGGAGATCCCGGCAAATAGGTAAATTTGACTATCCGGAAGAAAAAGGAAATGATTAATACCCCAGGCCCTGAATTCGGGGAACAAATAGACAGCGAATTTCAATGCCATCAGGAATAACAGGTACGCGAACGATATAATCTTGAAGCGCTTTTCCATTTTCGAGAACCGCTTACAGGTTATGATTTAGACGAACCAATAAGAATATAACGAGCCAAAATAACTCAACGGCCCGAAATATCCATAATAAATTACGAAAAAAATTAATTCTACGATCTTACCGTCGGGTGGAGTTTGGCGTGGTGGGCGATTTCCGCCACGGCATTGATTGCCCGGTCGATGTGTTCTTCGGTATTGAACGGGCCGATCGAGAAGCGGACTCCGCCGTGACTTTCCACAATCCCGAGCTGTTTATGCACCAGCGGAGCGCAGTGCAGTCCGGTGCGAACCGCGATATTAAAATCGACATCGAGCATAATGCCGACGTCGCCGGGATCCATCCCTTCGATGGTAATCGTAATAGTGGCCAGGTGGTTTTTCAAGCGTTCGTCATCGCAGCAATGCACCGTGACGCCATCCACCTGGTGGAAGCCCTCGACCAGTTTGCGGGCCAGCGCCATCTCCTTATTGTGGATCGCATCGACTCCTCCCTGTTCGCGAATCCAGTCCTGCCCGGCATACAGCGCAGCGATACCGACCATATTGGGAGTACCGAATTCCATGCGGAAGGGATAATCTTCGAGATGGTATGGATAAGCGGAACGGACTCCGGTCCCTCCGGCACGGGTGATGTTCAGTTCTACATCCTTGCGGATGCAGAGTCCTCCGATACCGGTCGATCCCATCAGCGATTTATGTCCGGTGTATGCGACGACATCGATATTCATAGCGGTCATGTCGATCGGAACCATCCCGGCGGTCTGCGAGGCATCGATTGCGAACAGGATGTTATGCTCTTTGCAGATTTTCCCGATTTCCGAAACCGGCTGCACGGTACCGATGACATTGGAACCGTGATTGACTATAACCAGTCTGGTATTGGGGCGGATGGCTTTTTCGATATTTTCGGGATCGAC
>Ga0209285_10000479_pt1 | contig 13663 bp, 16 predicted proteins | sample PPLLak3March2015_2_FD_187249 | JGI IMG/M metagenome (GOLD analysis project Ga0209285, IMG submission 187249) | Freshwater sediment microbial communities from Prairie Pothole Lake near Jamestown, North Dakota, USA - PPLs Lake P8 Core (3) Depth... | ecosystem: Environmental > Aquatic > Freshwater... | reverse complement strand
TCATTTCCTCTATCGCCACCGGCTCGATGCGGTGCTCGACATCTCTCCGGATCCTCGACAGGCGTGTTATCACGTCCAGGTAATCTCCGTCGATGCGTTCAAACACCACAGCCACGTCGATGTCGCTGTCTTCCCGGGCCGTGTCTTTTGCATACGAACCAAAAAGAATGACTTTCTTGACATTGAAGTCACGCCGAACGCGATCGGCATATCTTCTCACTGATTCGATAGCTGCCGCTTTATCCATGTGAACAAACCCTCGGTACGCTCCAAGATTGATTTACACCGGTCGTCGGTCAGCGAGCGGAACAATTGATCCCGCTGGGTCGGGTATCGAATCACTCCACTGAAATTATTGACCGGTTGATGACAGACTGGTAAAATCCAAAGATCCGCATGTCTTGAGAGACCGAAAGGGTCGCAACGTGAATGAAAAAGAACTAAAGGCATACCTTGATCGGTGGGACCTGGTTCAGGAAATTGAAGCTCGGGAATTGAGGGAGGCAAATCTCGAACTGTTGGTTCGCCAAATGCTTTCCATTTGGCAGTTTAACCGATCCTTGGGTCTCTCTGATTCGAATACTCTGCCGGACGACTCATGGGGTAATCTTCAGAAGAAATGGCTGGAGCGACATGGGTGACCCATTTCAAGACTCGCCACTCCTGTCCGCGCTGAGTAGCATCAGCAGCCTCCTCGGCGATCCAGATGTACGTGGCGTTCTCATCGGCGGAGTGGCGGCCAGCCTGATCGGCCGTCCGCGGTTTACGAACGACATCGATTTGCTTGTTCTCGATCTTGACGATCGCATTCCTCCGTTTATCGAGAAACTGAAAAGCTTCGGCATCGAACCCAGAATTAGCGATGCCGAGGCGTTTGCGCGTCGCTCGCGCGTTCTGTTGGCCCGTCATGCCGCCAGCGGAATCAACGTAGACATTTCCATGGGCATCCTCCCATTCGAGAACCAAGCGATACAGAGGCGAATCACCGCATCGGTTGCCGGGATTGAGCTTTACGTCCCAACCCCTGAAGATCTCTCGTCATCCTAATCTGGATAAACAACGCATATTGTCGGCCGTAAGGGAATTCGCTGACCTTCTCGGCAGGCACGAGCTCTATACTACCATCCAACAGATCCTACAGTAGCGTAAAACTCCGCCCGCCGGTTGAGGTGTCGCCCATTAAATCGGCTGACTACAACGAAGACGCGCTGCTTTTTTGGGTCTCTGGTCGACTGATGCGCAACCCGATAGAGATCCCCCCCCGTTTCACGGAATCACCTGAAATGCCAAGACATCGGCCGCCTCGACGTTAAGGCGATCCGCATGCCGGTTGATTATGGCAAGATCTTTCGCGTTCTGCTCGTCGTGGATCAACTTTGCGATGTAGGAACGTACGGCCGTTTCGATAAAATCAGAGCGGTTTTTAGCCGCTCCCGACCCCCTATCGACGGCAGCCAGAGTAGTCTCGCATAATGAGATCGATATCTTCTTTTTCATAGCGCCATTAATGTCGATGACCCCGTCAAGAACCCCACCAACATGTCATTTCGAGCGAAGCGAGAAATCTTTCGGTTGCACCGCGTTGAAAATAGGATTTCTCCCAGCGGTCGAAATGACAGGCCCGCCGGGCACGAGTTGCGAGGCTAACGCCCCCTGGGCTTGAGCCGCTGGCTCTGGATCCCCCACAGGAACAGCTTGATCCAGTCGAACCCGAGCAGCATCAGCTGGGCGTCGTCCTCTTTTATCCGGAGGAGCAGCTCCGGTTTGACTTTGAAGCGCTTGAGGAAGCTGCTGCCGAGGACGAATTCGCGGAAGCGGTCGACGTTGTAAGCGGCCATGAAGGTCATCTTGGCGCGCGCGCCCGTCGGCCCCTCGGCGCCCCAGGGATCGTTCCGGAAGCGCCGCCGCACCTCGGCCCAGCGGATGGTCATGCGGTGGTAGGTTGCGGCCTCCTGGTCCTCCACCCACTCCGGAACCGTCCACTTTTTTTCTTCGTGCTGCCCGAGACAAAAATCGGGCGGCCGAAAAAAGAAGACCGGTTCGTCTTCATCGGTTTCGGCATCGTGCCGCAGCCCCTGCTCCAAGGGAAAGGTTCGGCAGGTGTCGGGGCGGTCGGCATACACCCCGCAGCCCTCGGGATTTAAAAACGGGCAGGTCTTTTCCAGGTTCGCCGCCATGCGCAGCAGCACATCCGGGAAGTGGCTCCCGGACCGCAGCACCGTATCCACATGGCGGTCGAGAAACTCGTCCGAGGAAATTCCAAGACATTGCTTCAGGCGAATGACATCGTAGGGATAGAGAAACAGGTTCAGGTTGCGGCAGCAGCGGTTGAAGCAGCCGATCTCGGGATGGCAGCGGAACCCAAAGGATTCTCCCTCCCGAATGCGAAGGCCCGGCAGCCGATCGAGGCTTTCCGGATCCACCTCTTTCACGGAAGCGCCCCATCGTCCAGAAGCATCTCGGCAATCGTCATCCGGATCTTCCGGTGCCGGCCCAGAATCTGCTGGAACTCGGATTCGAGGTGCGCCAACTCGCTATAAAGCGGCGTGCGATCGAAGGGATGATAGACGGCTCGGCCGCAACGCCGGTGGAACTCGGCACAGCCCGGCCCGAGTTGGGGTGCACGCCCCGGCGGGTGCAGCTCATGCGGGATCCCGTGCAGCCGGCAAATCATCGGCCGGCGGGCATAAAGCGCGCAGCGGCCCGCCTCGTTGAGGGGACACATGGGCTTCGCGTCCGTTCCGGCGGCCAGGTCCCGGATGCGCTGTTCGACGACCGCTGAGGCGTTTTCCCGAATTTGTGCCTTCCGCTCGTCCGGCAACTGGTTGAAGCCCTCCCGCAGGCCGAGATATTCGAGCAGCGTATGGTGGTGAAACCGCGTGCGGCAGCAGTTCTCCTCGCAGCCATCGCAGACGAAACCGTAAGCGGCGGCGGCCTGCCCGTAGGCCGCGTCCATGGCGGCGTATACCCGCTTCAGCCGTTCTATAAACGACGCCCGCCGGACCGGATCCATCAGTTGACCTTCTGGGTGAAGGGCGACGGGAAAAACAGTTGGGCGTAAAGATTCATGGCGTAGCGGTCGGTCATGCTTGCGATAAAATCGCACACCAGGCGCTCCCGCGGCTCTCCCGTAGGGTTGCCGCGGCCCATCTGCAGGTCGGCCAGTCCCTGGCGCAGCATGTCCTCGTGCGCAAGAAAATGCGAGTAAAGCTCGGAGAGAATTTTTTTGGACTTTTCGAAATCCTGCTGGACCCGCAGTGAACGGTAGACGTTCTCGAACATGAACTGTCGCAGCTCGAGCAAGGCCTCGCGCACTTCGTGGCTGGGCCTGAGGCGGAACACGCCGTCTTCGGCCCTGGAAGAAGAGATAAGATCCTTGATCATGGTGGTCGCCCGTTCGGAATGCGTCTTGCCAAGCAAGCGACTGCAGGATTCCGGTACCTGCTCCGGCCGAACGACCCCACTTCGGACGGCGTCGTCCAAATCGTGGTTCAAGTAGGCCATGAAATCCGCGATCCGGACCACCCGGCCTTCGTGGGTGCAGGCCAGTTCTTCGGGGTCGTCGGGCAGGACTTTGCCGTACCCCTTGGAGTGTTTGAGGATGCCGTCGCGCACCTCGTGGGTCAGGTTGAGGCCCTGACCGCCGTTTTCCAACACGTCGACCACGCGGATGCTCTGCTCGCTGTGGGTGAAATCCGGAGAGTAGATCTCCTTCAACACCGTCTCGCCGCTGTGGCCAAATGGGGTGTGGCCGAGATCGTGCCCAAGCGCAATGGCTTCGGTGAGGTCCTCGTTGAGATAAAGCGCGCGGGCAATGGCCCGCGCGATCTGGGCCACCTCCAGGGTGTGAGTCAGACGCGTGCGGTAATCATCGATCATGGGTGCCAGGAACACCTGGGTCTTGTGCTTGAGGCGGCGGAAGGCGTTGCAATAGACGATCCGGTCCCGATCGAGCTGAAAAGCGGTTCGCACCGCGCAGGGCTTTTCAGCCGTCGCCCGGCCTCTGGAATGTGAGCTGGGGCAGGCGAAAGGCGACATGAAGGACCGTTCGCGTTTTTCGAATTCCTCCCGAATCGATAGGGTCATTTTTGGATGGCTCTCGCTGGACCAGCATCGTCGTGTTGAAATTTGGCAAATTGTAGACGCCTCGTTTCATTTTGTAAAGACCCACAATGATCGATCCGGAAAGACCTATCGAACCGGAGGCCATCCCGTCCGTCTGGGGGGACGCGGCCGAACGTCACGGCCACGAGCGGGCACTCTCCCGTTGCCTGTCGCGCAGCCATGATATAATATTCGGCATGAGCGGCCATCATCTGATTCTTGGAAGGCTTTCGGATTTTCTGACCGGCGAGGTCCTTGACGACACGCTCGACGAACGCTACCGTCAGAAAATCGCCCGATGGCTGGTGGAGCAAAAACACTACGACCCGCAAGAAATTGAGCCGCGCCGGGATTTGCTGCTGCAGGCCGATCATCGACGCGCCGTAATCAAGATCGACTTTGCGGTTCGGGTGGCCGGCCGGGTCGGAATGGTCATCCGCTTCGGGCCGGGTTCGCTGGTGTCGCGAGAGCGCCCGGCGCTGGCCGTATCCCGGCTGTTGGAGGCTTATCAGATCCCGATCGCCGTCGTCACCAACGGCGAAGACGCCGAGGTTCTGGCGGCCGGGTCCGGAAAGATCCTGGGCCGCGGGCTGGAAGCCATCCCGTCGCGGTCGGAGCTGCTCGACGCAATGGAGGCCCACCCGTTTGAAAGCATTGCACCGCAGCGCGCGCTCATGGAAGCCCGCGTCGCCTACTGCTACGAGGTTGACGGCGCATGCCCGTGCGATGATACCATATGCCGGCTTTCCTAAATGGGGAAGCCGGAAGGAGGAAGTCGGAAATGATCTCGCGCCCTGATCGCTTTGCAATTGGGCTTCCGACTTCCCGAATTGGCCTGAGAATGGATGACGACCGCTTCATGGGAGAGGCACTCAAGGAGGCCCGCAAGGCTCTCTCGCGAGGGAATTTCCCGGTGGGCTGCGTCCTGGTATATCGGGACCGTGTGGTCGCCCGCGGCCGCCGAAAGGGCACGGCCGGCGGCGGCGGCAACGAGCTGGACCATGCCGAGATCGTCGCTCTCAGACGGCTCGTTGAGATGAGGCAGAGGATGGAGTCTGCCGCCATCACCGCCTTCTGTACCATGGAACCTTGCTTGATGTGCTTCAGCGCCCTGATGCTGCACGGCATCGGCGCGATCGTCTACGCGTATGAAGACGCAATGGGCGGAGGAACCGCCTGCCCACGTACGGGGCTGAATCCGCTTTATCGGGACAGCCGCATCGTGGTTCGCGGTGGCATCCGACGTGAAGAAAGTTTGGCGTTGTTCAAGGCTTTTTTTTCCGATCCGACCAACCGCTACTGGAACGGCAGCCACCTTGCGGCATATACCTTGAAGCAATAACGCCCCCCAACCGGAGGTTTTTTTGGGATTTAGGTTGCATTTTCTTCTTGCATTTCTTAACGTTGTCGATTAATGAGAAAATGTTTAATCGATGAGATCCTCGTGACCGGAGGCGCGCATTGCTGCCGGAAGGCATGAGGCTGATTGGGCAGCCGGACTTCCGGCCGAACCATTGAACTGGGAGGTGACGGATAGTACTCACATCGCGATCAATGCGGCCAACGCGCTCAGCAGACCGTACCAATGTCAACCAGGAAATACGGGCCAGGCAGGTTCGGGTGATCGGCCCGGAGGGCAGTCAAATCGGGGTTATTCCCATCGAACAGGCCTTGGCCGCGGCTGCGGAATTCGGTCTGGATCTCGTGGAAGTATCGCCCAACGCGGACCCGCCGGTATGCAAGATCATGGACTACGGGCGGTACCGTTATGAGCAGACCAAGAAAAAGCACGAAGCCAAGAAGAAACAGGCCTCCTTCAAGCTCAAGGAGATCAAGGTCCGGCCCAAAACCGGCGAGCACGATCTTCAGGTGAAAATCGGACGAATCAAGGAGTTCATCGGCAAGAAGGACAAGGTCAAAGTAACCGTGATGTTCCGGGGACGCGAAATCGCACTTTCAAGAATGGGGATGGAGTTGCTGGAAAAAATCGCCGCGGCCGCCCAGGACATTGCCGCGGTCGAGCAGAGCCCGAAGTTCGACAACCGCACCCTTTTCATGGTCTTGACGCCGAAATCATGATTCGTAACCGCTCGGTCGGCCGATAGAGGTGGCACATGTAGCTCGTTGAGCTCCGATCGATACTGACTTATATCGGGTGGCGTGGGCTGAGGGTAATGTTGCTCGCGCCATCTGTTTTGGTTGGCCGAAAAGCCGACAAGGCACATTCATAAAGGAGATCCGCCAATGCCGAAGATCAAAACCAACCGTGCCGCCGCCAAGCGGTTCAAGAAGACCGGAACGGGGAAAATGGTCTACCATAAATCGTTTGGCAGCCACATCCTGAGCACGAAGTCGCGCAAGCGCAAACGGGCTTTGAGAAAAAGCCCGCTGATTCACAAGAGCAACATGCGGGCCGTCAAGCTCTTGCTCCCCAACGGGTGATACGGCTGACGCGCATAACGGTTTTTCACTGCCGGCCTGCCGATAGCCGACTTTGCGGAAAGCGTGCCCCATTGGATCGACAAAGTTCAAATACGTTTTAATGATTTTCAAAAACGATTAGAGGTAAAATACCATGCGTGTAAAACGTGGATTCAAGGCTAGACATCGCCGCCAGAAGGTGCTCAAACTCGCGCGGGGCTTCCGTGGCGGGCGCAGTAAACTTTTTCGAACGGCGGCCGGCACCCTGGACCGGGCCCTGCGCTACGCCTACCGGGACCGCAAGGCGCGCAAACGTGATTTCCGCGCGCTGTGGATCACGCGCATCAATGCTGCTGCGCGCATCAACGACCTTTCCTACAGCAAATTCATGCACGGCTTGAAACAGGCCAACATTGCGCTGGACCGCAAAGTTCTGGCCGAACTGGCGGTCTCGGATCCTGCTGGATTCGCTCGAATCGCCAAATTGGCTACCCAGCCGGCCTAGCCTGAAAGACTCCGCTGCTGCCGATTTCGCAGCAGTGACCGGCGATTTTAGGAGCGAAGCGCATTCCGCTTGGAGTATTGGGGAATTGAATCTGGACCAAGTGTATTCGGAAGCACGGCGCGAACTGGAGACGGCTGCCGGAGATTTGCAGAAAATTCAGGCGTTGCACGTCCATTATCTCGGGCGCAGGGGCGTTCTCACCCAATTCCTGAGATCCATCGCCGGTCTACCGTCTGAGCAACGCCCGGCCGCCGGCCAAAAAGCCAACGAAATCAAACAGAAGCTGAGTGCGGACATCGCCGCAACCATCGAAGCGATTGAGAGAAGCGGCGGGCTTGCCGTCGATGACCGGATCGACGTATCGCTGCCCGGAAGAACCGAGGCGTGGGGCGCCTTGCACCCCATCAGCCGGATCAGCGCAGAAATCTGCAGCATTTTCTCCAAAATGGGATTCGACATCGTCGAGGGACCGGAGGTCGAGAAGGATTATTATAATTTCGAAGCCCTGAACATCCCTAAGAACCACCCTGCCCGGGACATGCAGGACACCTTTTTTGTATCCGCCGACGTCGTCCTGCGCACCCATACATCCCCGCTTCAAATCCGGACCATGGAGCGTCAGGCTCCGCCGGTCAGGGTCATTGCCCCGGGGAAGGTGTTTCGCTGCGATTCGGACCAGACCCACACACCCATGTTCCATCAAGTCGAGGGTCTGTTGGTGGACGAAAATGTCTCCTTTGGAGACTTAAAGGGCACGCTCACCACCTTCGTGCATCAGATGTTCGATGCGCAGACCCGACTGCGCTTCCGCCCCAGCTTCTTCCCCTTCACCGAACCCAGCGCCGAAGTGGATATCCTTTGTGTGATCTGCCGGGGCCGGGGCTGCCGTGTTTGCAAGCAAACGGGCTGGCTGGAAATTCTCGGTTCGGGCATGGTGCATCCGGCCGTTTTCGAAAATGTCGGTTACGACACCGGCCGCTACACCGGCTTCGCCTTCGGAATGGGGGTGGAGCGAGTCGCCATGTTAAAATACGGAATAGACGATTTACGCAAGTTCTTCGAAAACGATCTGCGCTTCCTGAGCCAATTCTGAGAGGACTGGTGTTTGGTTTTTAGTGTTGGGTGTTGAGGAACCGACCGCTATCCACCTAACCTTCCCAACCACCGATTTCCAAACACGAAACACTAAACACTCATCAACTATCCATCATGAAAGCAAGCTTGAGCTGGCTGAAGGAGTATACTCCGGTCAAACGGAGCGCCGATGATTTGGCGGAGGCCTTGACCCTGGTCGGACTGGCCGTCGATGCCGTGGTCGATCGCTACCGGTTCCTCGATACGGTACGGGTCGGCCGCGTTCTGGCCGTGGCGGCCCACCCCGCCGCCGACCGGCTCACGGTCTGTCAGGTCGACACGGGCCGAGGCATCATCCCGGTGGTCTGCGGTGCGCCGAATGTCGCGGCCGGCATCCTGGCACCCGTGGCCCTGCCGGGAACCAGTATGCCGAATGGAACGGTGCTCGAAGCCGGGCTCATTCGGGGCCAGCGCTCCGCGGGGATGCTCTGCAGCGCCGCGGAGCTAACCCTGGGCGTGGACGCTGCCGGCATCATGGTCTTGAAGAAAAGCCTGCCCATCGGGGCCGCCCTGAACGCCGCCCTGGGACTCACGGACCCCGTCCTGGAAATCGACCTCACCCCGAACCGCGCCGACTGCCTGAGCATGATCGGAGTGGCGCGGGAGGCGGCCGCCATTCAGGGCACCCGACTCACCCTGCCGCGCGCGAACCTGGCGGACGAGAACGACCACATCCGGCGCCTGACATCGGTGGCCATTGAAGCGCCGGATCACTGCCCGCGATACGTCGCCCGCGTGTTGGAGGGCGTGGTCGTGAAGCCATCACCTTTCTGGCTTCAGGACCGGCTGCTGTCGGTGGGGCTCCGGCCGATCAACAACATTGTGGACGTTACCAACTTCGTCATGCTGGAATCCGGCCAACCCCTGCACGCGTTTGATTTGGACTGTCTGGCGGAAAACCGCATCGTCGTGCGCACCGCGAATCCAGGGGAAACGTTCGTCACCCTGGATCAAAAAGAGCGCGTGCTTGACCGCGAAATGTTGATGATCTGCGACGGCGCCAAACCGGTGGCGATCGCCGGCGTGATGGGAGGGCTCAATTCGGAGATCCGCCCGGATACCCGGCGGGTCCTCATCGAAAGCGCCTGCTTCGAGCCGTTGAGCGTCCGCAAGACATCCAAAAAACTGGGGTTGGGCACGGATGCCTCGCGACGCTTCGAAAGAGGGGTGGACCCGGCCGGCACCGTTCAGGCGGCCGACCGGGCGGCCGCCCTGATGGCGGAGGTGAGCGGCGGGCATGTGATCGGCGGGTTAATCGACGCCCACCCGCGGCCCTGGATGCCCAAAACCATCGCACTCAGCGTCCCGCGCACGCACCAGCTCCTCGGCATCCGGGTATCCAAACGTAAAATTGCCCGAATGCTCTCTACGATCGGATTTCAGGCCGAATCCGCATCCCGCAAAAACGAGCTGCAAATCACGGTACCCTCCTTCCGCGTCGACGTGTCGCGGCCGGAGGACCTCATCGAGGAAGTGGCGCGCCTGTCGGGCTTCGATACCATTCCGACCACCTTCCCCCGCTTGCCGGCCGGCGACCGGCCACCCGCCGGTCGAGTGGAACTGCGCCAGCACATTAAAACCGTTTTGAACAGCTTCGGCTTCACGGAAGTGATCACCTACAGCTTCATCCACGGCCGGTCCTGCGACCGGCTCATGCTCCCGGCCGATGACCCGCGGCGGCAGACCGTAGCGGTACTCAACCCCTTGGCCGAGGACCAGGCTGTCATGCGTTCCTCGCTCGTCCCCGGGCTTCTGGAAACGCTGCGGTTCAATCTCGCCCAGCAGACCCGACGCTTGAAGATCTTCGAAATCGGCAAGGTCTACCTGCAAGGCGCCGGCGCCGACCTGCCCGAGGAGCCGGAAATGATCGCCGGTCTGTGGAGCGGCTCGCGCGATCCGTTGTCCTGGCACGCCAAGGACACTCCGTGCGATTTTTACGACCTCAAGGGTGCGGTCGAGGGGCTGCTCGACGCCCTCAACCTGCCGGCCGTCGAGGTGACCCGGACGCCGGATGCTCAATGTTTTTACACCCGCCCGGGCTATTCCGGCCGCATCCTAGCGGGTGGCCGTGAGATCGGACTCATCGGTGAATTGCACCCCGGAGTCCGCGCCGCCGTTGATCTCAAGCAGACCGCCTTCGTGTTCGAGGCTGAGCTGGATTCAATCGAAGCGCTGCTCTCCAAAACCCGCTACCGGATGCAGGCAACGAAGTTCCCGGCGGTGGCCCGCGACATCACGCTCATCGTCGACCGCTCCCTGGAGGCCCAAGCGATCCTCAATGACGTCACCGCTATGAATTTGGACCGGCTGGAGAGCGTTCAGCTTTTCGATGTGTTTTCCGGCGAGCCGATCGCGCCGGATAAGCGCAGCCTGTCGTTCCGGATGACCTATCGCTCGCCAGAAAAAACGCTGGAGGACAACGAGGTCAATGCGTTGCACCAATTATTAACCGAGCGCCTTCTGGGCGATTTCCAGGCGACGCTTCCCGGCAGATAACGAAGAAGGGAGCTGCCTCCGGGCGCGGCCAAGGGGCGTGGCGGATGCTGCCTTTACCCCGTCGCTCTCCGAGCCCATGCGTGCCGCGCAAGCGGGAGGCCTTCGGAGGGAAGACAATCCATGAAAGGACGTCCCCCGCCAAACGTTACGCCCGTCCCGGACAAGCTGTATTTTAAAATCGGCGAAGTCAGCAAGATCGCGGGCGTTCCGACCCACGTCCTGCGGTTTTGGGAGACCGAGTTTCCGCGGATCAACCCCCGGCGGACCGACTCAGGCCAGCGCCTGTATACCCGCAAAGAAGTTGAACTGGTCCTCGAAATCAAGACCCTCCTCTACCAGCGTCGCTTCACGATCGACGGCGCTCGTCAGCACCTGCGGCTGCGTTCCGGAGACGAACCGTCCGATGCGCGGCAATTGCTAGATGAAATTCGGACCGAGCTGGATCGGTTGCGCCGCCTGCTCGACTGACGCCGACTGATCGGTAAGGATCAAATCACCGAGATTGCTACCGAAAATATATTGACAAGGATTTTTCTTTAGCGTAAAGGATATGACTTGGATGAGCGGGCATAGCTCAGCTGGTAGAGTACAAGCTTCCCAAGCTTGGTGTCGCGAGTTCGAATCTCGTTGCCCGCTCCATTCAAGCCTTTTCCGTTTTGCTCGGCAGGTTGAGGTAGGGCGTTATGTGACGTGGAATGGAAGCAGCCATGATCCTTTTATGAGCGAATAACCCATTCAGCTCCACCGCAGAGGTTCTACCTGAACATGAGGAAACGGGCTTACAGCCCGTTTTTTATTTGCTTGGAAAGTGGAGGATTCCGGCTGTGGGCAAGCGCGATGCCATCGCTGCGAAGAAGAAGGCGGAAGATTCGCATCCGCGGGTCGCCCCGGTTGCGGAAGAGGTCGTCCTGGCCCAGGCCCGGCCCCTGGCCGAGGGCCTGTGTCACGCCGAGGGCGTGGAGTTGATCCAGTTGCAATATCATCGCGAGCGCGGCGGACGCATCCTGCGGCTGATCATCGATCGGCCGGGAGGGGTAACGCTGGAAGACTGCGCATCGATCAGCCGCGAATTGGGAGATCTGTTGGATGTGCATCTGCCAGACCTCGGACCGTATCATTTGGAAGTATCATCGCCCGGGCCGAACCGTCCTTTGGAACGCGCAGAGGATTTTGAACGCTTCCGTGGGCAACGGGCCAAAATTCGGACGCGCAGCGCGATCGACGGTCAGAAAAATTTCAGCGGGATTTTAGATGGCCTGTGCGGTCGAACGATCCGGATAAACACTGGCCGTTCCACGGTCGCCATTCCGATCGATACCATTTCGAAAGCGCACTTGATGGAATCGTAGATCCCGCTGCGAAACCATCCCAATTCGACAACCAGATGGAGAAGCCCCATGTTGATTTCGGAAATCAAACGGGTCATCGAGCAGGTCAGCCGTGACAAGGGCATTGACCGGCATATCCTCATCAAGGCGCTGGAAGAAGCCTTAAAATCCGCCGCCCGCAAAAAATACGGTCCCAAAGTCGATATCGAGGTCCAGTACAGCGAGGAAAGCGGCGAACTGGAGGTTTTTCAGTTCAAAGAAGTGGCCGAGATGGTCGAAGAGCCCATGCTCCAAATCAGCCTCGAAGAGGGCCGCCAACTCGATCCGGAATGCGAGCTCGGAGACAGCCTCGGCACGAAGATGGACACCAACACCTTTGGACGCATCGCCGCTCAGTCCGCCAAGCAGGTCATCATCCAGAAGCTCAAGGATGCGGAGAAGGATGCGGTCTACACGAGCTACAGTGAACGCAGGGGCGAAATCATCAACGGCATCGTCCAGCGCATCGACCGGGGGGACATCATCGTCAACCTCGGCCAAACCGAGGGCGTTCTGCCGATCCGCGAACAAGTTCCCAAAGAAAGCTATCGCCGGGGAGACCGCATCCGTGCGCTGATATTAGAAGTGCTGCACGAGTCCCGGGGGCCCCAGGTCGTGCTGTCGCGAACCCATCCTAATTTTCTGATCACACTGTTCCGCACGGAGGTGCCGGAAATCAGCGAGGGGATCGTTTCCATCATGGGCGCCTCCCGCGAACCCGGGGTGCGTGCCAAGATCGCCGTGGCCTCCAACAATTCGGACATCGACCCCGTGGGCGCCTGCGTGGGCATGAAAGGCAGCCGGGTGCAGAACGTGGTTCAGGAACTGCGCGGCGAGAAAATCGACATTATCCCATGGCATATCGACCCCGCAAAATTCGTTTGCAGCTCGTTGGCACCGGCGGAGATCTCGCGCGTGATCATCGATGAGGACAATCGCTCCATGGAAGTCATTGTTCCCGACGAGTTCCTTTCCATCGCCATCGGCAAGAAAGGGCAGAATGTCCGGCTGGCCTCCAAATTATCCGGATGGCATCTCGATGTGAAGAGCGAGAGCGCTTACAATCAGGCCATGCAAAGCGGCTACAACTCGTTGATGGCGCTTCCCGGGGTGGGCATCAGCCTGGCGGATGCGCTCTACGAAAAGGGGTTCTATTCCGCCGAAGAGATCGCCAAGGCGACCCGCGAGGAGCTTCTGCAGATTCGAGGGGTGGATGAAGCTATGGCCGACAGTCTGATCGAGGCGGCCCAGGCGGCTGTCGAGCAAGCCGAGGCGGCCGAACTGGAGCCCGAAGGCAGCGGAGCGGCACCTCAGCACGAGGAGCCGGACCATGCGGAGCACGACGCGGGCGACCGTCCGGCGGCGGACCCGGCCGCCTCCAGCACAGAAGACCCCACGGATGGACCGGCCAAGGAGGCCTAAACGGCGCAGTGGAGGCCGGGCGGGCGTGAAAGCGAAGGGTGAGGGGGAGTCATGTCAAAAATTCGGGTCTACGAATTGGCCAGAGAGTTGAATCTGACCAACAAAGTGCTGATGGACAAGCTACAGGGGCTCGGAATCGCAGTCGGCAGCCACATGAGTTCTCTGGATGACGACGCGGTCCAACGCGCCAAGGCCGTCATTTTTGGAAAAAAAG
>Ga0209285_10000473_pt1 | contig 13782 bp, 12 predicted proteins | sample PPLLak3March2015_2_FD_187249 | JGI IMG/M metagenome (GOLD analysis project Ga0209285, IMG submission 187249) | Freshwater sediment microbial communities from Prairie Pothole Lake near Jamestown, North Dakota, USA - PPLs Lake P8 Core (3) Depth... | ecosystem: Environmental > Aquatic > Freshwater... | reverse complement strand
CGACCAGCCGGGAGCTGGCACGGCAGTCAATACCACCACATCGCCATAGTGATAGGTAGATTGGTTCGGATTCAGGGTAACAGAACCATTGCCAGATCGGAGCACTGTCAGGGTGTACTCATCCAAGATAAAGGCAGCCTTAACCGAGTTGGCGGCATCCATCGTCACCTGGCAGGTACCCGTCCCACTGCATCCGCCGCCACTCCAACTCGCGAAGTTAGAACCAGGATCCGATGTTGCCGTCAGGGTAACGACTGTGTTGTAGTTGTAAGTTTCCGAGCAGTCGGTTCCACATTTAATCCCTGCTGGGCTGCTATTCACTGTTCCACTGCCCGTGCCGGACTTCGATACCGTCAGGGTATAGGTATTGATGGTGAAGGTAGCCGTAACCGATTGGGTTGCATCCATCGTCACCTGGCAGGTGCCTGTCCCACTGCACCCGCTTCCACTCCAACCCGTGAAGGTAGAGCCGGCAGAAGCAATCGCGGTCAGGGTGACATCGGTGTTGTAATCAAAATCAGTTGAGCAACTCGAACCACAGTTGATCCCTGCCGGGCTGCTGCTCACCGTCCCGCTGCCTGTGCCAGCCTTCGATACCGTGAGGGTGTAGGTGTTGAGGGTGAAGGTGGCCGTGACCGCCCTGGCCGCATCCATCGTCACCTGGCAGGTGCCTGTTCCACTGCATCCGCTTCCACTCCAGCCCGTAAAGGTAGAGCCGGCAGAAGCAATCGCGGTCAGGGTGACATCGGTGTTGTAATCGAAATCTGCGGAGCAAGTTGCCCCACAGTTGATCCCAGCCGGGCTGCTGTTCACCGTCCCGCTGCCCGTTCCAGCCTTTGATACCGTGAGGGTGTAGGTGTCGAGGGTGAAAGTGGCTGTTACCGATCTGGCCGCATCCATCGTCACCTGGCAGGCGCCTGTCCCACTGCATCCGCCACCACTCCAACCGGTGAAAGTGTAACCTGCCCCAGCCGTGGCCGTCAGGGTGACATCTGTGTTGTAATCGAAATCTGCGGAGCAAATTGCCCCACAGTTGATCCCTGCCGGGCTGCTGGTTACCGTTCCGCTGCCGATCGTGGAAACCGCCAGGGTATGGGTTACCGTCGCAGTCAGGTTGAGGGCGACATTGGTATCGCTTACCCAGGACGCTGATTGATCTGCGATCGCTCCACCGATGTAGAATACCACCGTGTCTCCCGCGACACCGCCTTCAATCTCCGTCAATGTATCAGGATCATCTCCGGGCACAGCTAAAGCGTAAACCGTATCTGTACCATCAAAAGTCGCGGTAGTTGATGCATACTCAACGCTGTTGATGCGGGCTGAGATTGTGGTTCCTACAGGCACATTTGATCCCGACCACTTGACCGTTCCAGAAAAACTGGAGGGCGGGGGCTGTGCGGCCTGTACGCTGGCAAAGTCATTAAGCACAACAACAATGACCAGGATCAGAGCAGTAAATATCCGGATAGATTTCATTTGCACTCTTGATGGATTCGAGAAATCCAGTCACTTATCTATAGTCTAAACCAAATCCTCTTTCTACGCAATCTTGGCAAAAGAAGCGAATAACAAGAAATATCCTCTCCCAAAATTAAAATAACCGGCCATATCCGGAAAGTCATATCTTTTTTCTGAGATCGGATTGCTGGCCCTTTCCCCAACCGCTTCCCTACGAGCATAAAATACATCTTTGGGAGCATGTTTTTTGTATACAGCAGATGTACAATTAAACTGTATCCACATCATTCCAGGAGTCTGCCCATGTTTCAACTCATCAGCAGGGCTTTGAAGTTTGCAGTCATTCTCTTCCTGGTTACCAGTTGCATCCCGGAAACCGAACCTGCATCCACCCCGACCACGCAACCTACAGAGTTGTACTTCACTGAAACGCCGCCAATTGAGTTCCCACCCACGGGAACTGTCGTGGAGGATATCGTTTCCAGCCTGAGAGGCCTCAGCCTGGAGGAATTCTTTGATGCATCCTATCTCCCGTTGCAGCTCAGGGATCCTGATCTGCTCATCCCTTTCCCGGAATGCTTCGATATCCGCCACGACCAGCTCACCAATATATCCGATGCCTACATCCGCGAGACTCAGCAACTGGAGAGGGCCATACTGGATCTGCTCCACACCTACGACCGCGAGAGTCTGCCGCCTGATTGGCAGCTCTCCTACGATATCTACGAATGGATCCTCGAAAATCGGGGGCGCGGTCATGAATTCATGTATTCCGACTTTCCCATCAATGGATATGGCTCATGGGATCTTGCCAACCGGCTCATAGAAGGGATGCTCAACCTGCCTATCCAGAACCAGCAGGATGCTGAAGATTACATCTCTCGCTTGTCCCAGATCGACACCTGGGTGGACCAGCTCCTGCAAGGGTTACAACTGCGCGAGCAGGCTGGGATCATCCCGCCCAAATTCCTGCTCTCAGACGCAATTACCCAGATCGAAGGTCATATGCAGATGCAGTCAGCCGGGGTTTTCGATATGGATGCGATCGAGGCGTATGTAACCTTTGTCACCCGACTGCAGGATGCCGGGGAGATCAGCAAAGAAGATCAGCAAACCTTGCGCCAGGCTGCCCTGGATGAGATCGAGCAAACCTTCATCCCAGCCTTTACCGAACTACGGGATTACCTGCTCCATCTCCAAAGCGTCGCAACCGACGATGCTGGCTTGTGGCGACTCCCGAATGGGGAAGCCTACTACGATTACCTCCTGCGCCGCTACACGGGAACCGACTTGAGTGCGAATGAACTCCACGAAATGGGCCTGGCTCAAGTCGCGCGCCTGCAGGGTGAAATGCAGCAGGTTGCCGCCAAACTGGGATATCCATCCAACCTGAGCATGGCCGAGATCAACCAACTCCTCGATGAAAACAGCAATGCGCTGGAAGGCGATGCTTTGTTGGCCGAATACCAGCGCCTGATCAGCGAGGCAGAGGCTGCCGCACCCGATTTCTTTGGCTTGCTCCCGACCGCGGCTTTGGTTATCACAGTTGATCCATCAGCGCCTGTACCGGCCTATTATCAGGCTCCCCGCATGGATGGCTCCGCGCCGGGCCAGATGATCGTTAACCTGCAAAACCCCAACCAGTTCACTCTGTACAACAAGACTGTTCTAACCCACCACGAAACCATTCCCGGCCACCATATGCAACTGGCAATAACATTGGATATGGATCTACCCACTTTTCGAACGACCCTTTGCTCGGATGTTTACCTGAAAGATATCGAATTCCAGGGTTACGTGGAAGGTTGGGCGGTATATGCCCAGCAGTTGGGATGGGAGATGGGGCTGTATGGGGATGACCAGATGGAAAACCTCGGCCGCCTGAGGCTCATGCTCAACCAGGTTGCCCGGATGGTTATCGATACCGGAATTCACGCCATGGGCTGGACGCGTGAAGAAGCGGCAGCTTACTTCGAAGAGACAACCGGCCGACCAACCCCGGTCAGGCAGATGAACCGCTATGTTGCCCTGCCCGGGCAGGCTGTCAGCTATGATTTTGGGTATATCACCATCCTGGCGCTCCGCCAACAGGCCATGGAACAGCTTGGACACCAGTTCGATATCAAAGAGTTCCATGATGTGATCCTGGGCAGCGGTCCGATGCCGGTTGGCTTCCTGCAGCAGGTGGTGGATGAATGGATCCGATCCAAGTTGGGCCAATGAACTGTAACCTCTTCGTTGCGTTGTGAGATGATTATGGCTCATAAACCAACTGCACGCAGATCGACCCCGCTGACCCTATTGGCTGTGTTGATGCTTCTGGTAGGTTGCCAATCCGTGTTCCCGACGGCCTTGCCATCGCCCACCATCGGGGTTCAGCAACCAATCCCAACGATTCAGCCCACGCCAGCCACCACCCAGCTTCCCATAGATGAAATCATCGCGAGCCTGCAAGGATTGCCAATCGGCCAGTTCTTCGAGGCATCCTATCACGAATTACTCTTCAGGGATCCCGACAAGCTGTTCGTCAACGGGCTTGCTGAACAATTCGATGTTCCTGGTGATCAATTCACGGATCGATCCGATGCCTACATCCGTGATACCCAGCAATTGGAGGTTGTAATTTGGAATCTGCTGAATACTTACGATCACACCAGCCTGACCCAGGAGCAGCAGCTTTCCTATGACATTTACGCCTGGTACCTCGATGACCGCATCCGTGGCCAGGAATTCATGTATAACGATTATCCGGTCAATCCGCTCACCATCTGGGGCATCCAGAACTGGCTGATTGATTTCATGGTGAACTACCTCCCACTCGAGACCGAACAGGATGCCCAAAATTATATCTCCCGCCTCTCCCAGCTCGACACCTGGGTGGATCAAATCCTGGAGGGATTAAAACTGCGCGAGCAGGCCGGTGTGATCCCGCCCCGCTCCATCATCCAGGATGCCATCACCCAGCTCGAAGCACACATCCAGATGGAACCGCAAGGGTTCTTCAATGTGGATGGAATTGAGTTGTACACATCCTTCGTCAGCCGGTTGGAGGATGCTGAAGGAATCAATGCTCAAGACAAGCCCGCTTTGATTCTGGCTGCCCGGACAGAAATCGAACAGACCTTTGTACCGGCCTTTCTCAAACTGGGAGAATACCTGCTCTATCTGAAAAGCATCGCCATGGATGACCTGGGTGTATGGAAGTTCCCGAATGGCGAGGCGTATTACGCTTACCTGCTCCGCCAGCAGACATCCACCGACATGACACCTGACGAGATCCACGAACTTGGGCTGGCCGAGGTGGAACGCATCCTGGCGGAAATCAGGCAAGTTGCGGTCGAGTTGGGATACCCTCCCGATGGCAGCCTGGCCGAACTGAACCCAGAGGTCGATTCGCTTGCCGGGGATGCCCTCCTCGCCGAATTCCAACGCCTGATTGAGGCGATGGAATTGAAAGTTGGTGATTTCTTCAACCTGTATCCAAGCACCGGATTGGTCATCCTGCCAGAGCCTTATGGTTCGTTGTCTTATTACATTCCCCCGCCGTTGGACGGCTCCGGACCCGGAAAATTTTTCGTTTCCATGGATCAGCCACTCAGCAGCGATATCATCCCATCCTTCATCTACCATGAAACCATCCCCGGTCACCACCTTCAAGGTGCGCTAACACGCGAAATGAACCTGCCAACTTTTCAGAAGAACATCGAGTTCAATGCTTACCTGGAAGGTTGGGCTTCCTATGCGGAACGTCTGGCCTGGGAGATGGGCGTTTACGAAAACGATCCGTACGGGAACCTGGGACGCCTGTCCTTCGAGCTATCGCGCGCAATCCGCCTTGTGGTGGATACGGGTATCCATGCCAGGGGATGGACGGCTGACCAAGCGTTGGATTACCTGGAAGGAATTTACGGGGTGCGCAGCAGCCCATCTGCGTTGACCCGTTACATCGTTCTCCCAGGCCAGGCCTGTGGATATACCATCGGCATGCACAAGATCTTGGAACTCCGTCAATCGGCAATGGATCAACTCGGATCGCAGTTCGATATCAAGGAGTTCCACGATATCGTATTGGGAAACGGCCCCATGCCACTGGATATCCTGGAGAATGTAGTCAACGAATGGATCGAGGATAAATTGTTTGTACAGGGTTCGCAGTAGAATTCAAGGCAGCGAGTCTTCCAATGAGTGACTTAACCATTTCCCCTTTCCTGCGTATCGTTCTGCGGGTAGAAGAATTCATCATGACTCGCCTGGTTCCGATGGATGGCCCCGGCCCGGTCTTTCGCTGGTTGTTCAAGACCCCGGTCTTCTTCTACAGGATCGGCCTGCCCATTTTCAGCGGCTTTGTCCTGCTACTCACCACCACCGGACGCAAGAGCGGTAAAGCACGCCAAACCCCGCTCGAATACCGGTTCGAACCAGAAACCTGCAGCTACATCGTCATGGCCGGCTGGGGCGGGAAAACGGACTGGTACCGGAACGCTCGAACAAACCCGAATGTTCATGTGCAGGTAGGGAAACGCAGGTTCCAGGCCATAGCCGAACCCCTTCCGGAAGAAGAGGTCACTGCCTGGCTGATGCAGGTGGCAAAGATCAACCCGCGCGCTTTGATCATGTTCTCGCGCTGGGCCGGCGAAACCCTGGATGGCTCCGAGGCCGGCCTGCGCCGCGCCGCCAAACACTTCCCATCCCTGCGGCTCAGGCCGGTTGATGCCGGGAATTGACATATTCCGACTGTAGAATGGTGTATCCCACGTTCATGATGGAGGCTGCCAATGTTCCAAACCAATAGCCTTGCACATACGATCGATGCCTTGAACGAAGCCATCTTCTTCAACAGGCCACTTTCCAACCAGGATAAGAAGCAGGCCGCCGATTTCATCCTGGGCAGGCAATATCCTTCCGGACCCCACGCCGGTTTGTTCGCACCGACCGATAAAGATTTCGCAGAGGGCGTATTCCTGTTCACCGGCGAGAAACTGCATACGCAGCTCGGGCCCCGCAACATCCTCAGCGCCGAGGCTGCCCGGGCCATCCTGCTCCTGGGCCTGCCATCGTCCGAAATGGAAACAAGTCTGGAAAGGGTTCAAAGCAAACTGCTCAGTTCCTGCTTTGCCGCTGATCTGTGTGTCGTAGGCGAGTGCGCCCATTCCGGGGTTGGCTTCATGCGCTACCTGGCTGTGGGAGGGTCAACTGAAGCCACGCAACGGCTGGATGCACACATCCGGATCATTTCTCAGTACCGGGATGGTAAAGGCCACTGGAAGCGTTTCCCCTTCCATTACACCCTGCTGGCACTCTCCGAGATCGAACTGCCGGCCTCCCTGGCGGAACTGCGCTATGCCGCACCTGCGCTGGAGAGATCCTTAAAACGGCAGGATGGCGTGGAGGAGCGTTTTCTCCTGCGGCGACAGCAACTTCTGGAGCGCGTCATGGCAAGGTGCTGATGCCAGAGCCCACCCAATCCCCATATCCAGAGTACAATCGAGCCGGAGGAAACTCCGGTTTTTTTACAGAGTGCTGCGTAAATATTTGAACCAGGATTACCGTTTCCTGTCTGTTTTTTGGCAGATTCGGTTCAGATATTTATGCAAGAAGCAGCAAATCCACTGATACGAATCCTTGCGAAGGTTCAGAAATAACCCGATGAAGGGTTTCGACAAGGATAGCTATTGCATCCAGGATCCTGCCAGAATCTCAACCTTCGCAAGGATGGTTTCAAGTCAAGGTGAATGATGAACATTGCCGCCTCATTGCCCATCTTCTTCGGACTCGGCGCCGCCATCCTGTGGGGTGCGGCGGACTTTGCCGGCGGATTGGGTTCACGCCGCGCCAGCGTATACCGGGTGGTATTGACCGGCGAATGGGTTGGCCTGCTGGTCTTGCTGCCCCTGCCTTTCATCTTCCACAACCCATTGCCATCCGGACGCGACCTGCTGCTGGCCGGGCTGGCCAGCGTATGCGGCGTGGTCGGGATCACACTCCTTTACCGCGCCCTGGCCGAGGGACAGATGAGCGTGGCCGCGCCAGTTTCCGGTCTGCTTGCGGCGGTCATCCCCATGTTGTACAGCGCCGCGACCGAGGGCTTCCCCGGTTTCCTGAAATTCGGCGGTTTCCTGCTGGCTCTGATCTCCATATGGCTGGTCTCTTCTGCGGAAGGGATCGGGAAAACGCTCAAACTCCGCTGGGCTGTCCTGCGGTTGCCGGTGCTGGCTGCGATAACCTTCGGCGCTTATTTCGTCCTGATGCATGCAGCCACCCGGCAATCCACCTATTGGCCGCTGATCAGTGCCCGAACAGCCGGGGTGATCACCCTGGTGGTTTACATCCTGTTCACCCGCCAATCATGGACCCCGCCGCCGAAGGTTTGGCCGCTGGCGGCATTGTGCGGCGTGCTGGATGTCTCGGCCAACGCCATGTACGTGCTGGCCGGGCAAGCCGGACGACTGGATGTGGCTGCCGTGCTCGGCTCGCTCTACCCCGGCATGACCGTGCTCCTGGCCTGGCTGCTGCTGAAAGAACATCTGACCCGACCGCAAACGGTTGGCGTGCTGCTGGCATTGATCGCGATCGTGTTGATCGCAGTGTAAGGCGAAATTCATTTGGGTGTATTTCATTTCAGTTGAAACCAAATACGAGGGTCGAGTAGCCGGTGGTTTTCCGGCATATTGAGACCCGGAATCGCTGGTTTCGATACGGGTGGAAGAACACCACCCTACACTTCGACAAGCTCAGTGCATCGCTCAACCAGCGGCTTTCAACTGACTTGAAAATAAACTCGCGATTTAGGCAGCTACCGTCACGGGCTGTTGCTGGAGAGAGACCTGATAGCCTAACTTCTCTAAGCGTTTGACCAGCCGTTTTGCAGTCGCCTCCGGGCGGCGTTTGTCAAAATAATCTCCGCCCAGATCATGATAGGGCTCCTTACGTTGGATCAGATGATACCCAATGACCAGTATCGAGTGCTCAACCGCTACAATTGCCTTCTTCTTGCCAATCCGTCCGGCCAGGCGATGATACTGCGCGGAGAGGTAAGTGTTCCTGGTATGAGCAGCAGCATGAGCGGCTTGATTCAAGGTTACACCCAAAGGCTTGCTGCCGTTGCGCGTTTTGCCGGAACGCCGTTTCCCGGCGCTTTCGTTGTTGCCGGGAGCTACCCCTGCCCAGGAGGCCAGATGATCGGCGGTTGGGAAGCGGCTCATGTCCGTGCCAATCTCAGATACAAGCACCTCCGCTGCCCGACGGCTCACACCGGGGATCGTGTCCAGCAATTGCACTGCTTCTTCAAAAGGGCGGCAATAGGCATCGATTTGCTCGTCAAACCGAGCAATGCTTTCGTCCAGGCTGTCAACCTGGCACAACAACTCAGTCAGCACGAAGCGATGGTGCGCTTTGACCCGTCCTTCCAGGGCTTTGACCAACTGCTCACGTTTCTCGCGCAGCCGCCCTTTGGCCAGTTCCGCCATCTCTTTGGGGCTGGCTGTGCCAACGATGACGGCTTCCAGCATCGCGCGACCAGACATCCCCATCACGTCCGTAGCCACACTCGCCAGCTTGAGGTTGGCGCTTTCCAGCAGCTTTTGGATGCGGTTCACCAGGTTGACCCGTTCGCGCACAAACGTGCTCCGGTAGCGGGTCAATTCACGCAGTTCGCGTTGCTCCAGCGGTGGAACAAAGCTGGCCTTCAGCATGCCAAACTGCATCAGTTCGGCGATCCATTCGGCATCGCTTTGGTCAGTCTTGCGCCCAGACACTTTGCTGATGTGTTGCGCATTGACTACCAGCACCGTGAAGTTGTTCTCCAAAATGTTGAACACCGGCTTCCAATACTCGCCCGTGCTCTCCATGGCCACATGTGTCACACCATGCGACATCAGCCAATCGGACAAGGCCAACAGGTCTGCCGTCTTCGTCTCGAAGGTGCGCTTCTCCTGGTAGCTTTGCCCATCTGAGCTAAGGACGGTGATCGCAGCCACAACCACCTTCTTGTGAACATCCAATCCAGCAGCTTTCGGGTAGATGATTCTCATGGTAACCTCGCCAAACAAGAATTGCGGCTGGCGCGGATACCCGGAGTGTCAGAAACTGACTTACGTGCTTCCCACCGAAGGGAGCGACAATTAAGGGTGCCTGCGGGTATCCCGGTCTATCTCATTTACAGGCTCTTGGCACCAAGTAGAAAACAACCTCTGTGCCAGCCAGCTATGGCCGTTATAGCATATTTTCATCCTTTAGGGCGTCCCGCAGAACATGAAGTCTCATTTGAAACACACCCAATTCATTTCGCCATCACCTACGGAGGTAAATAATGGGCAAACTTTCCGGCAAGGTTGCCATCATCACCGGAGCGACATCCGGAATCGGCAAAGCAACCGCCATCCTGTTCGCAGACGAAGGCGCGGAGGTAGTCTTGACGGGACGCCGCGCGGAACTGGGCGAAGCCGTCGCCAGCGAGATCAGGCAGAAGGGCATCCGCTCCGCCTTCATCCAGGCTGACCACACGAAACTCGAAGATTGCGAACGCGTCGTAACCGAGACACTCCGCCTGTTCGGCCGCGTGGATATCCTGTTCAACAATGCCGGCATCGTCACCAGGGGGACAGCCGAGATCACGCCAGAAGAGGTTTGGAACGAAACCTTTGCTGTCAATGTCACCGCCGTCTGGCGGATGAGCCGGCTGGTCATCCCGTACATGAAGCGGCAGGGCGGCGGCGTGATCGTCAACAATGGCTCGGATTGGTCAGTGGTGGCGGGCACGGATGCTTTCCCGTACATCGCCAGCAAGGGGGCGGTGGGGATGATGACCAAGGCCATGGCGCTCGATTTTGCACGGGAGAACATCCGCGTCAACGCCGTCTGCCCGGGGGATACGTTCGTGGAGCGCTGGCTGGAAAAAGGGTACTTCGAAGGCTCCGACCCGGTAACACTGGAAGAAGCGATCCGGGAATCCAGCGCCTGCATCCCGATGGGGCGCTTCGGCCAGCCGGAGGAGATCGCCCGCGCCGTGTTGTTCCTGGCATCGGATGACTCATCGTTCGTGACCGGCCACCTGTTGCTGGTGGATGGCGGCAATACGGCGCAATGAGATAGTTTGAGATAAAATCTAAACGGAAATACACCGAATTCCAAAGGATCAGGAAACATGATGACAACTTCCAATTGGTTCATCCTTTTGTTTTGTGTTGTTTGCCTGATTTTTCTTGTTATCAAATTAATCAGTGCAAGCAGAAACCGTGAGCTGTTGAAACATGCCGGGCAATTGCTCAGCCTCCTGGTTGCCGTTCTCTTTTCCGCATATTATCTTATTTCACAACTCATCAATAAGTAAACCCCATCCTGCTTGCGGAGGCTGTTATATCTGCCATGCCCAACAACCATTACGCCCAATTCATCTACCACTATCCCGGCTACGACCGCACCCACACCATCGATGCCTTGCGGGAACGGGAGTACATCCGCCTCGACCGCCTTGGCCACATCTACCTGGATTACACCGGCGGAGGCCTGTATGCCGATTCGCAGGTGCGCCAGCACCACGAACTGCTGACCAGCCACGTTTTCGGCAACCCGCACTCGCTCAACCCGACCTCGCTGGCTGCCACCGAACTGGTCGAAAGCGCCCGCCAGTACGTGCTCAAGTACTTCAACGCTTCGCCGGATGAATACATCTGCATCTTCACCCAGAACGCCAGCGGGGCGCTCAAACTGGTCGGCGAAGCCTATCCCTTCGGCAAGGGCTGCCATTACCTGCTGACCTTCGACAACCACAACTCGGTCAATGGCATCCGCGAGTTCGCCCGCATCAAGGGCGCCGATGTGACCTACATCCCGCTGATGCTGCCGGACATGCGCGTGGATGATGCCATGCTCGATTCTTACCTCGAAGAGGGGATGAACGGCTGCGCCAACCTGTTCGCTTACCCGGCCCAGTCCAACTTCTCGTCCGTTCTGCACCCGCTGGATTGGATCGAAAAGGCACACGCCAAAGGCTGGGACGTGCTGCTGGACGCGGCCGCCTTTGCCCCATCCAACCGTCTCGACCTGGGACGGGTTAAACCGGACTTCGTTCCGCTCTCGTTCTACAAGATGTTCGGCTACCCGACCGGCGTCGGTGCGCTGCTGGCCCGCAAGGCGGTGCTGGGCAAGCTCCACCGTCCCTGGTTCGCGGGGGGAACGATAACGGTCGCATCGGTGCAGGGTGACAAATACTACCTGGCCGAGGGCCCGGCCGCCTTCGAAGATGGCACGGTCGATTACCTCAACATCCCGGCAGTCGAGATCGGCTTGAAACACCTGGAATCGATCGGCATCCAGACCATCCATGAACGGGTGCGCTGTCTCACCGGCTGGATGCTGGATAACCTGTTGGATATGAAGCACACCAATGGCAAGCCGCTGGTGCGCATCTACGGCCCGCTGGTGACCGAGATGCGCGGTGGGGCAGTCACGGCCAATTTCTTTAACAAGGATGAAAAACCGATCGACATCCGGGTCATCGAAAAACTAGCCAATGAACATAACATTTCCCTGCGGACGGGCTGCTTCTGCAACCCCGGAGCCGGTGAGATCGCCCTGCAGATCTCCAAGATGGAACTGGCCGCCTGTTTCTCACAACCGCAGATAGCCCAGCGCCTGACCTACGATGACTTCCGCCTGTGCATCGATGACAAGGCCTCCGGGGCCGTGCGAGTCTCGGTTGGGCTGGTCAGCAATTTCGATGATATCCAAGGGTTGCTGAAGTTTGCGGGAGAACTATTGGAGTAAAACCATGACAATCAAAGACCTTATCCGCAAGAACAGAAGTTACCGCCGCTTTTACGAGAGTGAAAGCATCCGCCTGGAAACACTCCGTGAACTGGTTGACCTGGCCCGGCTCTCGGCCTCAGGCGCTAATATGCAGCCCTTGAAATACATGCTCTCTTGTGAACCAGGAAAGAATGAGATGATCTTCCCAACGCTTTCCTGGGCTGGTTACCTGAAAGACTGGCCCGGACCCGTGGAGGGCGAACGCCCATCCGCCTATATCATCATCCTGGGCGACAAGCGCATCCGCCAATCCTTCGGCGTGGACCCCGGCATTGCAGCCCAGAGCATCCTGCTGGGTGCGACCGAGAAGGGATTGGGCGGCTGCATCATTGCTTCGATCAAGAAAGAAGAATTGGCCGAAGCATTGGCTATCCCCGCAGACTATGAGATCCTGCTGGTGCTGGCGCTGGGAAAACCGAAAGAAACGGTTGTGATCGACCCGCTTGGCCCGGATGGGGATATCAAGTACTGGCGCGAAGCCGATGGCACTCACCATGTTCCCAAGCGCTCGCTGGAGGAGATCATTGTGGGTTAACCGAAAAAGTTAAGGAAACAGGAAGATCTTATGTCACCTAAAAGCAAACAGTGGAACGAAGAATTCCTGCGCAAGGAATTCGAACTGGTTCGCCATGAAATGGATGAGTCAGTGAAAGAGTCAAGGTCGCTGGAGCGCTATGCCCTGACACTGACCGGGGGCATCTGGGCCTGGCTGGCCGTCAATAGTCAAGAACATCCTGTTCATCCCTACGCTGTTTGGCTTCCGTTGTTGCTCGTATTTCTATTCTTCCTGCGGGCAGTGGCTCTCTACCTTCATACCAACGATATCGCTGATCATCTAAAAGACACTGAAAAACTGGCATTCAATGTGCCTTTCCACTTGGGCTGGGAACAGAAGTTCAAAGAGAAGGGCAAATTCAAGCGAGCCACCTTTTGGCTCTTCTGGATACTCCTCCTGGCAGCCACCATCGTTGTACCTTTGTATTTCTGGTAGTTCTTATGATTGGAAACATCCGCTCCAAAATCGAGCCTGGGATGCGCGTCCGCATCGTTTTGAAGAAAGATCAATCCACCGGCAAACTGACCGAGGGGATCGTGCAAACCATCCTGACCAAATCGCCCACCCACCCGCATGGCATCAAGGTCCGCCTGGTGAGCGGGCAGGTGGGACGCGTGAAAGAGATCGTAACCTGAAGTTGTTCGCCTACCGCAAGGAGCCATGATGATCCATAAACTGTCCAACTGGCTGGTCAAGAACGCCAAGGGCTGGCTGGTACTGCTCATGATGGGCCTGTTCTTTCTGTTCAACCTGGTCATCATGCCCAATGGGCAAAAATGGCTGGGTGGAACAACCGATGAAGTCGGTGCGATCGATCTGACCTTCGGCGCTTCACCCGAGACACTTTTCGAAAAAGTGGCCGCCTATGGCGAGCAGGGGCGCCATGCCTACCGCATCTTCGCCCTGACCGCCGATGTAGGCTATCCGATTATCTATTCCATCTTCCTCGGCCTGGCCGT
>Ga0209285_10000470_pt1 | contig 13824 bp, 15 predicted proteins | sample PPLLak3March2015_2_FD_187249 | JGI IMG/M metagenome (GOLD analysis project Ga0209285, IMG submission 187249) | Freshwater sediment microbial communities from Prairie Pothole Lake near Jamestown, North Dakota, USA - PPLs Lake P8 Core (3) Depth... | ecosystem: Environmental > Aquatic > Freshwater... | reverse complement strand
AAAATTACCGGTAAAAAATAGATTTTTCTCCTGTTGGAGGTCAAATTCTTTTTAATGTCATTTGAATAACAAAATCAGCGGTGTAAGAAATACCCTTTTTATACTATAGTGATGATTTCATTTTTAATTATAACAAGGATGAACTAATGCAAGATGGTATCGTAACTCTTGAAAAAATATCTCTTGGTGGTATCAACCAATGGATATCTATCAGAGCAAAAGATGTTCAAAATCCTATTTTGCTTTATCTTCATGGTGGTCCAGGAACTCCGGTGATGCCGTTATTCCGACATTTTCAGGCTCCTTTGGAGGACTATTTCATTGTTGTTCAATGGGAACAGCGAGGAGCGGGTAAGTCATTTTCATGGCATATACCAAAAGAATCCATGACTATTGAACAATTTATTTCTGATTTGCATGAGTTGATAGTATTACTTTGTAAACGGTTTAATAAGGAAAAAATATGTTTGATGGGGCATTCTTGGGGAAGTGTTCTTGGTATAATGACTGTTCAAAGATATCCACAGTTATTTCATGCGTATATCGGTGTCGGTCAGGCAAGCAATACAGTCGAAACTGAAAAAAGAATGTATCAGTTTGTTCTCAATAAATCAAAGGAATTGGGCGATAAAAAAACAGTAAAAACTTTAAAAAAAATTGGTCCTCCTCTTAAGGGGATGCAACCTCCTTATGCTAATTTCTATAAAGGAGGATATCTTTCAAAAATGAGAGTGTATGGACTTGTAGCAAAATATGGAGGTTTAATATACAATGTTAGCGGATACAGGTCTCTTGTTAAAGATTTTTTCAAATACTTGCCTCAGTTGAAACCCGAATACACTATCCTGGATTTAATCAGAATAATGCAAGGTAATTTCTTTTCTACAAAGACTATGATGAAAGAATTGTTAACAGTTAATTTATCTGAGCAAGTCCCTGAAGTTAAAGTGCCTGTCTACTTTTTAATGGGACGACATGATTACAATTGGTCAGCAGAACTCGCAAAGAATTATTTTGACGTATTAAAAGCACCTAAAAAGGAATTCATTTGGTTTGAAAAATCGGCACATGCTCCAAACGGCGAAGAAGCAACGAAATTCAATAAAATAATAATTGAAAAAATACTTAAAAAAATCATTTTAAATAAAATGTATGCAGGGGAAGGGATTTGAACCCATAAATACCGGTAAAAATTATAGTGTTTCTCCTGTTGCCTTAAGTATAGACCTCACACAATCTTTATTATATTAAGGGATTATTGCATAACTAATTCAGGAGCATCATATAATGGACCAGGCCTTAATAGATAATCTTGTTGTTTTTTCTGCAATTATATATTATCTTTTCTTGTGTTTAGTATATTTGTTGCGTGCTTATGAACGTGATAAACTGGAATTGATTTTTGCCCCAGTCTTTAGTTTGCTGTTGGTCCCATTTGTTGCTTTATGGACAGTGAATCTTCTAAATGGAAGCGATATTGGACGCTTAATTGCGGGGCTTCCAATAATCATCTATCTGGTTTATGACCTCTGGTATCGTTTAATTACTAAAAAGAAACCTCAACATCACCCCAATCGTTGGCCCGCTGGTTTAATAGTATACCTTATACTCCTTCAAATTGGAAGCATAGCCGTGAATTGGTACGGGTACATCATATCCAAATTCTATGGGTATGTCCTGGTAATCAGTTACTTCGTTATGTTGGGTTGTTTTGGCTTTTATCAAAATAGATATAATAAGAGGAAAAAGGCCAGTAATAACTGATAGTAAAAAATTAGTGCAGGGGAAGGGATTTGAACACATGATTACCGGTAAAATTACCACTCTTCTTAAATAATGACTAAGACTAAATTTGATTTTCTTTTGAAGTTTTAATTTTCTTAATGAGAAATCCTCCAACTAAAAAACCTGGTAAAATATAAAGTCCATAAGCAAATGGCACAACTAATAAAATTAATAATGCATCACCGATATAGCCCATCGCTCCACTCCATGCATAATGTTGCATTTTTGGTGAGAATATATACTCCCAATTTACTAAAAGTGTTATTATAGCATAAAAAAATAAAGTAATAATTCCGGTAAATAAACTTGTGAAAAAAACGTAACGGCTATTTGAGATTTTTGTTAGATAAATTACTAATGCTCCACATCCTACTCCAATCATAAATAATATTAGTACAACAACAATTGGTGGAATCGCATATCCCCATTGAATAAAACCTAAACTATTTTTCTCACCTGAAGCATCCATAATAAAAGTGATACTCATAAGTAAAGAACCAATAAGAACACACAATAAAAGAAATCCTATCTGCTTTGGTTTTATTTTCATCATCCTATCCCATTAATATTAATCCCAAAACATGTTTTAAAACTATTGTCATATTGCTTGTTAAATATTTTAAAAAAGTGCAGGGGAAGGGATTTGAACCCATGATTACCGGTAAAATTACCGGTAAAAAACATGATTTACTCCTGTTGACATAAAAAAGAGCAATATTATAAACAATTAGTTCATTTTAAGATTGAGGAGAACAGGATGAAGCAAGTAATCTTGGCTGTTTGTATTGCTGTTATGATGGTTGCTATTGTTTTTAGTGGATGTTTTGAAGAAGAGAAACAAGAAACGATGAGTATTCAACAATTAATCGATGCCGCATCACCTGGTGATATACTAAACATCCCCAGTGGTATTTATTATGAAAATATTGTAATTAATAAATCAATTACAATTATTGGTGAAAATAAAGATAAAACAATTATAACATCTAGTAATGAAAATACTTCTATTTTTGATATTAACAGTCAAAATAATATAATTATTGAAAATTTAACTGTCAAAGGAAGTGCATATAGTGGTATTTGGGTCAATAGTTCTTCAGATGTTGAAATAAAAAATTGTAAAATTTATGATTGTCAATTTCATGGGATAAATCTTGAAAGTTGTGTAAACTGTAAGATATCGTCTTGTGATATTTCGCAATGTGGAATCGATAATTGCTATGGAATTGCTATCACCAGTTTGTTTTCTTTATCCTCAAGGAATTCAATTTATAAATGTTTAATCAATAATTCTTATGGCGGTATCGGAATTTTCTGGTCGAACAACACAGAAAACATAATTTCTAATTGCACCATAATAGACAACGACGTCTATGGAATAAGATGCAAATGGAAAACATCTAACAACACAATTGAAAATTGCACGATTTTAAACAATGGTAATGGAATAAGCCTTGAATATTGGTGTAATGATTCCATTATAAATCATTGCAATATTTCAAACAATGCAGAATTGGGAATAGATAATTATATATCGTCAGGCAACACTATCGAAAATAACATAATTGCAGATAATGCTGTAGGGCTATCTTTATGGAATAATGATTCTATAAACATTAGGATTCATCATAATAATTTCATAAATAATGAACATCTTCTGGACGCCCCTAGTGATCTGATAATCTTCTTTGATGATGGCATAGAAGGTAACTATTGGGATGAATATACTGGTGTTGATTTTGATGGAAATGGTATAGGCGATACACCTTACAATATTTCTGGCGGGGTTAACCAAGACAAATATCCATTGATGAGTCCAGTTGATATTTAATTAGTGCAGGGGAAGGGATTTGAACCCCAAAATACATGTAAAATTCAACTTTTTCTCCTGTTGACAAAAAAAGAGTAGATTTATGAGCAATTAATCTATTTTGATTTTGAGGAGAACTGGATGAAGAAAGGAATTTTAGCAATTTGTATTGCTGTTATGATGTTAGCAATTGTTTTTAGCGGATGCCTTGAAGAAAAAAAAGAATCTGTGGTTTATTCTTTAAAATCTCAAGGTTTAAAGTTAGATGATTTGCCCTCAGGATATATTAAATTGACTGAGGAATCAAATTATTCTAACCATTCAAACGAAGAAACAATAAATGGTATAAAACCTTTAGAATTTTATTTTATAACTTATGCATTTAATGATACAGAATTAAATACTGCTTACCCCGCGATGGCCTTGACTATGTTTAGATTTAATACATCCGATGACGCACAAGAAATTATGCTAAACCTCTCTGACAATATGAATAACTCTTTGAATTCTTTTTTAAATAATTCTACACCACAAGATATTCCACAAATTGGTGACGAATCATTATATGAGTTATTTCAAGGAAACATGGGAGAATATTATGGATATCAAAACGCCACATGGTCAATTATGTATTTCAGGATGGAAAACATAGTTGTTAACCTTATACTTGAGGGTTTAATGGAATGGAATATTGACTATGTTGAACTAACCTTTAATTATACAAGAATCATCGAAGATAGACTTGATACAATGTTAAAATAAAGATGCAAATGTCAAACTGATTTTTTACCAAATCAATTTGATAAATTTAGTGCAGGGGAAGGGATTTGAACCCCTGGAGCTAGTTAGTAATCTTATATTTTGAGACAATTTTGTAATTAGGCATATCTGTAAAAACTTGTTTTTCGTTTGGTTTTTTCCGAACATTTTCTGACCTTTTATATATTCATTAGAAGAATATAGTATTAGATAAAACATGAAACCTGATGAAGAAACAACTGCGCGTAATATAAAAACCCTGTACCAAGACGCGCTATATTATCACCTGATACACAAAGGATATACAACTAAACGAGCCGAGTTAGAAAGGTTTTGGTTAGAGCTAAATAATGAGGTGTAATCAATGAGCAACGAAATAAAACAATTTATTACACTGCTTATAGTCGTCTCAGTTCTTGTCATCCTTGCAAAGATCCTTTCAGAAGGAGCGGTTTTATCCTGATAGTAATATTTAAATAAGGTTATTTATATTTTAAACTGATAAATAAATGCAATTAAAATATTTATCAATAATATTCTCGATTGCCGGAATATTACTTCTATACTTTTTATCAACACTATCACAACCAACAATAATAGACCTAAACGAAATACAAAAATACGAGGGAAAACAAGTAATCGTGGAAGGAATCGTAACAGAAAGCTACACAACAAAATATGAAAGCCAAATAATCACAATAGAAAACAACAACTTTTCAACAAAAATATTTGTAGAAGGAGAAACAGACATAGACTACGGAGACAAAATACAAGCAACAGGCGAGGTACAAGCGTACAAAGGTGAATGGGAAGTAGTAGTAAACAACAAACGTTTCGTAAAGATACTGCAAAAATGGCAAAACATTACAATACCTTTGAAACAACTTGCAGAGACACCAGAAAAATATGAAGACTTGAACGTTAACGTAACAGGTTTTGTGGACACGATCTTTGATACATATTTTTATCTATATGACTCTGAGGAAGAATACTCAATAATTGTTGTTTACAATCCATTTACACAAGGTCCTTTCACAGCTGGCCAGAAACTTTATGTTAACGCAAAATTTGTTTTCGACTCAGAAAATTTTAGATATAAACTAGAGACGGGTGACGACGCACATAACATATTTGTGGCAGGTGATTAAGAAGAATGTTGGACCTGCTTCTTATCCTCTTGTTTGTCCTACTTGGTGTCATCACAGGCATAGCAACAGGCTTACTACCAGGACTGCACGTTAACAACGTCGCACTAATCTTTTTGTCACTATCAGGTTCCATAGTGGCAGGTCTCAGCTTCCTATTTAACTACGGCATAACCGAACAATTCATACTTGTTCTAATATGCGTTTACATAACAGCCGTAGCCACATCACATGTTTTCCATGATATAATACCTAGTACGTTTCTCGGTGCACCAGAAGAAGAAACAGCCCTTTCAGTCCTACCAGCACACTCGCTTCTAATGGAGGGTAAAGGCTACGAAGCAGTATACCTTGCGGTAACAGGCAGCTTCGGCGCAATACTGTTTTGTTTAATTGCTATCTACCTGATTCGTTTTGTTGTAGGCAGCCCACTGTTTTTATATGCCTCAATACGCGGAATAATGCTATGGGTTTTGATCGCAGTAACCTTATTGATGATAACAACTGAAAAAGGACGCATAGAAATCTTTAGAAAAAAAGGAATAACACCATCGATACTAGGAATCTTGTTTGCAGCATTTATCTTCATAATCTCAGGAATATTCGGCCTTGTTATATTCAACCTCCCACTTGATTCACCAATCGGTTTATCATCCCCTGCTCTTTTCCCAGCATTAGCAGGAATGTTTGGCACACCAACACTTCTAACATCACTTTTTACAAACCCAAAAATACCACTGCAAGTAATAGAAAAAATCCGTTTCGACAAAAAAGCAAAAAAATCATCACTATTGTCTGTAATCACTGGCAGCATCGCAGGCGTACTAGTATCAATAATACCAGGAACCAGCTCATCCACAGGCACAATAATAGCTATGACAGTAAGAGGAGAATCAGACAAAAAACAGACAATAATAACACTAGCTGCAGTAAACGCAGCATGCGCTTTCTCAGTAACAATATTCCTATTTGTCATACTTCGTGCGCGCAGCGGAGCAACAATAGCTATCGGTGAGCTGATGGCACTAGAAGAATGGGCAGATATTATGATGCCAACAAACCTTACCTACCTGCTAATAGCAATGCTACTTGGCGCAATGCTATCGTATTTCCTGTCATTAAAAATAGGTAAAATATTTGCTAAACATGTCTCAAACCTACCCTATTCACTAATAGTAAAAATCACCCTAACATTTGTAACAATACTAGTTTTCCTATTTACGGGATTAATGGGCCTAGTAATTATGCTTGTAGCAACATTCATCGGACTCCTACCGGTGCAATGGGGTGTGAGAAGAAGTCACTGCATGGGAATACTTATGATACCAATCATTCTATATTTTCTCTAAAAACCTCTTTTTCCAGATCCTCAAAACAATCCATAAAATCAACATCGTACTCCTTGGCAATCAATAGAGCTGCAACACCACTTGAAATATTTTTTTCATCAGATGCTTGATTAATTTTCTCAGAAACACCAGTTTCATCGAGACCTGATTTCTCAGAAATCCTAACCATAATTGTTTTCATAGCATCCAACTTAACTTCTTTTTCTAAGACAGCTTGTTTTGTTGGACTGAAACCAACAGGGACTACAACATTCTTGTAATCAAAACACGGTGTTATCTTCCCATCTTTCTTTTCTAAAAGTTTCTGCTGCAAAGCCATGTTAACAAAAGCCTTCGCCTGATTCGGGGTGAACCATTTCAAATCCATGGACAACGGAAGATAAAGCTCAGAAGCAGTAAGCTCCTCCTTTCCACTGCGTTTAAAAAGAAAAGACAATATTATCTGAGTCTCAGAGTCAACCATTACTATTCACCTGTTTCGTTTTTTCCAAATACAAAAGAACACCTGCCACACCCAGCCCTTCCCAGTATTGGATATTCTCTCTGTTTTCCTCAAAAACATATATGCTGTAAGTTTTACAAAGATTTTTCAACAATTCACAGAGTCTGAAATCCCCCTCGAACTGACTTCTATCATTACATATGATTAAACCATCAATATGTGGTGGCATGGAAAGAGCATACTCCTCATCTTTTTGCAGATCGACATAGCTATAAATCAAACAATCAGTAAAATCTTTTATCTCCGGTAAATCACTAACTAAAAATATTTTTTCCCTGAGTGTTACGGTCGTTGCACCTCCCATAACAATATCAACAATATCATCCAATATCTTGGGGCCAGCATCCACCCATATAGTGTAACGCTCTGACAAAGCTTGGTATATTGAAAACTCAGGCCTATTTTCCTCTATCCCATCATCATCCAAAATATAAATCTCCTCATCTGCTTTAACCTGTTCTAAAACATCGTTGATTGATACAAGTTCTCCATCTTTTTTTGTCCACATCTTTTTATCTTTAACGTAGATGGTTGGGATGATTCTCATAAATCTAGCAAATAGCAATGCCGCTAAAAACTTTTAGATAAGTATAATAAAAAAGAAGAAGGAGTTTTTATCTCCCTAGTCTCTTTTCCGTCTCAGCGATTTTAAGCCTTGTTTTTACAACCGTATCAGGGTTTAGCGATATGCTGTCAATGCCACATTCCACCAAAAACTCAGCGAATTCAGGAAAATCAGATGGTGCCTGACCACAGATACCAACCTTTCTCCTTGGTTGATGGGAATGTGCTACACTGATTACCTGCGCAACTAACCTTTTTACTGCATCATTTCTCTCATCGAAAATGTGCGCAACAAGATCAGAGTCTCTATCTAGACCAAGTGTTAGTTGTGTGAGGTCGTTTGAGCCTATGCTAAAACCATCGAAGACTTCTGCGAACTGGTCTGCGACAACGACATTAGATGGTATCTCACACATAACATACACTTCAAGGCCGTTTTCGCCTTGTTTTAAACCAAATTCGTTCATGGTCTTTATAACCTTGCGACCTTCATCAGGCGTTCTGCAGAAAGGTATCATTGGTTTTATGTTTGTGAGACCCATTTCGTCCCTGGCTTTTTTTATTGCCCTGCATTCTAGTCCATATGCTGCTTTGTACTTTGGATCGTAGTAACGTGAAGCACCACGCCATCCGATCATTGGATTGCTTTCCTCGGGTTCATATAGATACCCGCCTATAAGGTTCGCGTACTCATTTGTCTTAAAATCAGACATACGGACGATAACATCGTTTGGGTAAAACCCTGCGGCAATCTTTGCAATCCCTCTTGCTAAATTATCAACGAAGAACTCAACTTTATCTTCGTAGTTACTGCTTTTCTCATCAATCTTTTTGATAACCTTTGCTATTTTCGGGTCAGATTTTGCTTTCTTTTTTAACTCATTGTAATTAATCAACGCAAGCGGATGAATACCAATATAAGAGTTTATGATGAACTCTTCTCTTGCAAGACCTATGCCATCATTTGGTGTTTGTCCTTCCTGGAATGCTTTTTCTGGGACCCCAACATTCATCATTATTTTTGTTTTTGTTTGAGGTAAACGGTCTAGTCTTATTTCATCTAACCTGAATTTCAACAAGCCGTCGTATATCCTACCAATGCCCTCGCTGCAATCAATAGTAACCTTTGAACCATGTTTTATCTTGGAAGTACCATTACCAGTTCCAATAACACAAGGGATGCCAAGCTCTCTAGAAATAATTGCGGCATGACAAGTACGACCGCCCCTGTTTGTTACTATTGCGCCAGCAATTTTCATTATAGGCTCCCAGTCAGGGTCCGTCATGTCTGTAACTAAAACCTGTCCCTTCAGGAATTTATGTATGTCTTTTGCATTCGCGATAACATTTACTTCTCCCTGTCCTATCTTTGTTCCAACTGCTTCTCCTTCGGCGAGTAGGTTGCCTTTCTGTTCAAGAACATATGTTTTCAATACTGCAACATCAGTCTGCGAATGTACCGTCTCAGGTCTAGCTTGAACAATAAAAAGCTCACTGGTTTTTCCGTCTTTTGCCCATTCGATGTCCATGGGTTTTTTGTAGTGATCCTCGATTATACAAGCCCATGAGGCTAACTTTAAAATCTCATCGTCATTTATAACAAAATTTTGTTGCTCTTTTTTTGTGACTGGTTTTTGTACAGTTCCTTTTGTACCATAAACAAGTCTTTTTTCTTTTGAGCCAACCTTTTTTTCAACAATGGATTTGAATCCCTTTTTCAATGTTGGTTTAAACACATAAAACTGGTCAGGATTTACAGCACCTTGTACAACGTTCTCCCCAAGTCCATAGGCACCAGTGATATAGACTGCATCTTTAAAACCGCTCTCAGTATCAATGGAGAACATAACACCAGAACAAGCTAGATCAGAACGTACCATCTTCTGCACACCGACAGAAAGATACACTGAGAAATGATCAAATCCCTTGTCAAAACGATATGATATTGCCCTGTTTGTAAACAAAGATGCAAAACAATCTCTAACTTTTTCCAAAAGATCTGCTTCTCCTCTAACATTTAGGTATGTTTCTTGTTGACCTGCAAAACTAGCATCAGGCAAATCCTCAGCAGTTGCGCTACTTCTTACTGCGACATCTGTGTTTTTTCCATAGCGTTTTTCCATTTCTTTGTAGTGTTTTCGAATATCCTCTTCGAGTTCAGGGGGGATAGGAGCTTTTTTAATTAGATTTCTTATCTTTTCTCCGCGCTCTGCAATATTTCTGACGTCGTGGGTGTTAAGATCTGCAAGTATTTCTCTTATTTTTTTGTCAATGCCTGCTTTTTCAATCATGTATTTGTATGCATAGGCAGTAATGGCAAAACCAGATGGGACCGCCACTCCCTTTTTACTCAGATTCTGAATCATTTCACCGAGAGATGCATTTTTTCCACCAACAAGTGGGACATCTCCTATTTTTAGTTCCTCAAACCATTTTATGAACACTTTTTCCATAATTTATCCCTTCATTTTTTCATCTGATAAAATAGTTTTTATCAGGAAGCAGACATTCTATAACCTATATTAAAAACTTGCTCTAACCAACCGATGTTATAACCAATAAAAAATGAGTTAATATCACTGTTTAATGTTCCATGAATACGGCTGCAGCAATAACAGTCGTCCACAACCCATCTTTATCTCCTTCAGCTGTTTGAGCAACACTCTGTGTTCTGACGATTTTTCCACTCATCTTGTATTCTTGTTTTCTCTTATCCCAATCCTTGTCAGGATCAAACTCCAAACCAAGGGTTGTAGCAAGCATGGTTGCTGCCAAGTCTTCAGCGTAATCCTCTAATTTTTTCCCGGTGACACCAAAAGAGTGATGCTCTGAAATGTAACCATAGGATGAACGTTTTTTAGGTAGAGCTACACCGATAGCAGAGCCAATCAATCGATTTGGTTCGTTGGTAGTATTCCTTGACATAACAACATATGTGATTTCACCAGCACGCAGTTCCTGCGCGCCTTTTTCTTTTGAAATGATTTTGCAATTCGGTGGGATAATACTAGACACATAAACAAGATTGCATTGTTCTATATCTGCATCACGCAAAGCAAGCTCAAAAGATTGTAGTTCGTGTTTGTGTCGTCCAACACCTTTCGTAAAAAAGACTCTTTTCGGAACCATGTTTTTAGGAAAATATAATTTTAGATTATAAATATATCTATTCTTTTTCCTTTTCTTCTTTCTCTTCGTCTTGTTCTTCAGCAGTTTCCTCTTTTACTTCTATTTGTTTTTTGAGAAGGTTCTTCATCTGTTTCTGTATATCAACCTGTTCTTGCTCGTACGCCTCTTCCTGTTCCTCAGGTTCTTCTTCCTCTTCATCATCTTCTTCTTGGCGCATTTTCGCTATTACGGCTGCAGGTCTTTCTCTAGGTGTTTTAGTTTGTGTCTTAAGTAAATCGCGCATCTGCTTCTGAATATCAACTTGTTGTTTTTGAAACTCTACTTGTTCCTGCTGATAAGGCGTAATCACATTATCCTGAACCAGATTCTCAATAAGTTTCTTAATTTCCTTATACGGATAGATTCCGTGAAGTTCATAGTAACTTCTAGCCCGCGGCGTCTGAACCTCTTTACCACCGCCAGCAATCCCTAAAAGTTTACCTTTCTTGCCACCGATCTCTACGCCACCTGCTGCAAACGATTTGTCACTACCAAGCCCAAAACCTGCCTGCGTAATAGGTATTATTGTACCGAAACCAAAAATCTGACCAAGAATACCTTGTTTAGCATTAATATCTGTTATTTTATCATACCTAACTGTTCTTTCTTCTTTTGTGAATATGCCACCTTTAAAAGTAATACGCAGATTAGAAACAACATACTTATGCGATCGTCTATACAACTCGACCATCAAGAAACCAACGATAGACACAGCAACAGAAAACATAGGAATAAACAAAGCAGATTCACTAAGCCAATTCTGCCATAACATCAGACACAATGCGGAAACAAAAACCGCCAGATATAAAAAGAAAACACTCCAACGAATAGCAATCAAAGATGTTACAACACCAACCAGAAGCAACACCAAACCCCAAGCCAAAACGGGCAGCCACACATTTCCGCTGAACAAACCCTTCCACTCAGAGAAATTAACAAGCCAACCTACAACAACACCCCATATTATCAAAAAAAGACACAGAGATTGTAACTTCATAAAAGAAAGCGGATGAGGAGACAGCACCCTCTGTATATGTTCATTCTTTAGTAGATCTTCTTCCCTTTCTTTTTTCTTCCTTGCCATCCTCTTCCTCTGCCTTTTTTATGCTTTTCTTGGTTTTAAATTTATTGGTTTTATATTTTAATAGTAAGAATGTAATCAAAGTAGTGGATAAAATCATTACTATCAAAGAAATACTGTTTGAAAAATCAACCGGATAAAAGAAAAACAAAACTCGCATTATTACATATGAAACAGGTATTACCAGATAAGGTAAAACACTCCAAGGTCTAGACAGCTTATCTGTATTTTTTATTAGAAGTATTATTGTTTGTGTTATAATAAGTGCGACTATGGCTGTTATAGAAACCCAGCCCAATATAGAAAATAACGCAACATACCATCCGTGTTTAAGGAAAAACGAAATATAGAATATTATGTAGGCCAGCACAAGTAAAAAAATCAGATACAATGGTTTACCAAATAGTAGGTTTTTAATGTTTTTAAGATCATATATCATATCTATTTTTTCTTTTTTTGTTTCACCAATGTAACTCGGTCTTATGCCCAAACCTACTATTATTAGTAAAACGAAAAACCCGAAATGCAATGGGTTGAAGAAATCTATGTTAGATAAGAAAACAAAGAATTTTTCAGAAAAACTGTAAATGTTTTCACCAAAGTTCTGTAAACCTGTTGAAAAAAACTCGTAAAATCCAACAGGGATACTAAATGCTGAAGGATCTATCAATAAAATGAAATATGCTAGTAAAAACAGAGCAGGGATAAAAAACGGTCCGATGAAAAGAAAGGCATTTGAAATCCATTCAAATATCCCTTGTTTTTCTTTTTTTGGTGCTACTTTTCCGTAGTCTACACTTATAACAAAATCAGATATGCCGCTTCTTGTAATCGTGTACCCAAGAGCATGACATGCTGTTTGATACAATATTCCTAAGAAGTTTGTGAATCTGCATAGCGGTTCATGCTTGTGCCATATTTTCGATAGCATGTACCTCTGGCTTTCTATGAACAATAGTTGAATGAACCAGAATAAAAGTAAACCCAGTATTGGTGCTAATGGTGCAAAAACAAATGTATCAATTGATGAGCCATCCATATCTCTTTCTCATTTTTATGAATACGAGTGATTTATATAAAATCTTATATTACATCAATCTCTAGCTCGTTTCCCATATAATCATAGCCCTTCCAAGAGTTTTCATTGAAAGGATTTGCAACAATAATATGTATTTTACCAAACCTATTAAAAAGATCCAAATCCGCCTCTGATGGTATTGCAAAAGGCGATGGATGACTATGCACAGTTCCAACAATACTATAGTCTATCGGCAACATGTGCAACTTAAAGATTGCATGAGAATCACCAGATACCGTTCCGGGTAAAATCATGACTTCACGTATTGTATCCTTCGCAATTTTATCAATACGCAACAAACCACCAAATTCTTTTGGGTAATTTGATTTAGATGCTTCCAAAATTAGATTCAAACATTTCCTTGTAATTTTCCATTTTTTGCGAACTGGCGGAATCTTTTCTTTTCGTTTGAAAAAGCCCATGTTTTTATCGCACCAGCTTTAGCCTAACCATCTGGTAGAAACTCTCGCCGAATCTAACAAACTTTGCCTTCTTCTCAGAACCAGTAACTATGATTTCACTGTCGGTTGTAACATTCTGAGAATAATTTCCATCTATAACAAGTTTGGATTCTTTTGTTTGC